>Ga0134099_1001347_pt1 | contig 23784 bp, 19 predicted proteins | sample 10_taG_2_FD_105482 | JGI IMG/M metagenome (GOLD analysis project Ga0134099, IMG submission 105482) | Switchgrass degrading microbial communities from high solid loading bioreactors in New Hampshire, USA - 10_41_5_180_A2 metaG | ecosystem: Engineered > Bioreactor > Semi-continuous > Anaerobic >...
TCAGCAGCCATGAAACAAATGAATGCGTTGGACGAAAAAGGGTTAATAATTCAAGATTCCATTGTTCAGCTTTTGGAGAACAAAATTGTGCTGATTGTTCCGCAAAACAGTACTAAGGACATAAACAAGTTTGAAGACATTCTTAAAACTGATAGGATTGCTATCGGAGATCCGGAAAGCGTGCCGGCCGGTCAGTATGCCAAAGAAGTTTTAACAAATTTAAGTATTTGGGATCAAACTCTGCAAAAAGCAAGTCTGGGAACTAACGTTACCGAAGTGCTAAACTGGGTTGCCGAGGGTAGCGCCGATGCGGGCATTGTCTACTCTACGGATGCTGCTTCGATCAAAAAAGTGAAAGTGGTAGCGGAAGCGCCGGAAGGATCCGTTTCCAAAGTAATTTATCCGGTAGGTATAGTTAAAACTACCCAAAATGAAGCAGCGGCGAAGAAATTCATAGAATTTTTGCAAACCGAGGAAGCTAAAAAAGTATTTGAAGCATTTGGCTTTGCAACACTTTAATATTTGAAGCTCAACATTTTGAAATTGAAGGAGTATGCATTTTATGGATATATCTCCGATAATAATTTCCATGAAAACCGCATCTGCAGCTATAGCCTTAACCTTTTTGTTAGGGCTCGTTGTCGCCAGATGGGTTGTAAAACTGCAATCGGAAAAGGCAAAGATGGTTTTGGACGGGATTTTGACCTTACCTATGGTTTTGCCTCCAACGGTAATGGGATTTTTGCTACTGCTTGTCTTTGGCGTCAATAGACCTATAGGAAGATTTTTATTGGAATTTTTAGGCGTGAAAATAGTTTTTTCCTGGAGCGCGACTGTAATAGCGGCAGTTGCGATTTCCTTTCCTCTGATGTATCGCTCAGCCAGGAGCGCTTTTGAGCAGGTGGATCAGAATTTAGTTATGGCTGCGAAAACTTTGGGGATGTCTGAGCGACAGATTTTTTGGCGCGTTATTATGCCCCTTGCTCTGCCGGGCGTTGCCGGCGGGGGTATTTTAGCCTTTGCCAGGGGGCTTGGGGAGTTTGGAGCCACAGCAATGATTGCCGGTAATATAGCCAACGAAACAAGAACCCTTCCGCTGGCAATTTACGCTGAAGTTGCCGCCGGTAACATGCAAACTGCGGCCTACTATGTTATTATTGTTATGTTAATCTCTTTTATAGTTGTTGCCTCGACCAACTATTTTTCTCTTAAGGAACGGAAATATACCAAGTAAAGGGGTAAACAATGAGGCTGCAGGTTGATATCAAGAAAAGAATGAAGGGGTTTTCCCTTGATGTGGCCTTTTCCGTAGAAGGAGAATACCTTGGGATTTTGGGTCCTTCCGGCAGTGGAAAGAGCATGACCCTAAAATGCATTGCCGGTGTTGAAACCCCTGATGAAGGCCGCATTGTGCTTAATGATAAAGTTTTATTCGATTCTGAGAAAAAAATTAACCTTAAACCGCAGGAAAGAAATATTGGCTACCTGTTCCAAAACTATGCCCTTTTCCCGCATATGACGGTGGAAGAGAATATTGGCATAGGTTTAAGACTTCCCCAGAAAGAAAAAAAGCAAAAAGTCAACGAAATGATTGAAGCTTTCCGCTTGCAGGGATTGGAAACGAAATACCCAAATCAAATCTCCGGCGGACAGCAGCAAAGGGTAGCCCTGGCCAGAAGTATTGTTTACAAACCGGATCTGTTGATGCTGGATGAACCATTTTCCGCTCTGGATGCTCACTTAAGGGACCAGCTGCAAATTGAAGTTTTGGAGCTGTTGAGGCTCTACGAGGGAGGAGTTCTGGTAGTCAGTCATAGCAGGGATGAAATATATAGGATTTGTAAAAAAATTGTAATAATTGACCAGGGAAGATCTGTTTTATTCGGGGATACCAAGGAGATTTTCAATCAGCCGAGATTGCATACGGCAGCCAGAATACTCGGATGTAAAAACATTTCCAGATGTGAGATTATATCTTCCCACTCCGTTCGAGCATTTGATTGGGGCCTTGTTTTGGAAACAGGAAGGCCGGTTCCGGAAAATACAAAATATTTGGGAATCCAAGCCCATGATTTTTGTTTGCTTGATGTTGCCCCTGATGATTCGGTAAAAGAACACAATAATGTGATTAAAGGCAGAATTAAAAGAATAGTCGAAGGTGAACTTGAATACAACGTTTATTTTAGCAACGGAGAGTTGGAAGATGAAAACGACAATTCGGATCTAATATTTCAAGTCAGAAAAGAGCTATGGGACAATAGAAAAGATAAAGAAAATCTTTTCTTAAGAATTCCTGAGCAGGCAATTCTTTTTTTAGCGTAGAATTTGCCTTGTAACTTAAAAACCTGAGTATGTAACACAATTACTAATAATTACATATAATGATAAGATATTAAAATTTAATTTTTAGATTAACGTTAAGAAAGACGGATGTATATGCAATTGAGTAGCAAAAGGCGAGCGGCACATATTTGCCTCATAGCGGTTCTTTATATAGCGGCGTACCTGATTTGCCGGTATGTTTTCGATGTAACTGGCCTTTTCCCGGTATACACACCGGGCTGGACCGGAAGGCATTTTCTCTGGTTTGCGGCTGTTGTCTCAATATTGCCGGCTTTTTTCGGCCGAATTAAGTTTTCTTATATTACCTTTGCAGGTTTTGTATTGGGCAATATTGCCGGGGAATTGTTCGGAGGTTTCCGGTCCGATATTCCTCCTGAATACCTCCACTACGGATGGTTGATTTGCATTGTCGTATTTTTTTTGTCTTGCGTTGTGGGAGAATTTATTGAACGTAGATATAAGAATAATAAAAATTCTGTTCGGAAATTAAACGGCTAAGTGAAGGACACTATAAAGTAAGCAGATAGCAGATAAAAAGCATATAACATATAGAACATAGAAAAAAGAATGAGAGATAACAGGGTACTGTTTTAAATAGCTTTAAAAGTTTAGATATTTGAGCAAAAATAGGATTGTAACAAACAGGAATATTCAAAGCCCAGTGAAAAAGAAAAAAGACAGGAAATCTTATCCCGTCTTATTAAAGCTATAGGCTCGTTTCATATCGAAGCGCCCTTTTACTGTGATTATGGCTAAAACTTAAAATTAAAAGTATAGAAATTGAAAGGTAAGCTCATTACCCTTAACTGTAACTTCCAGGCAGGTTATTGTCTCCGGCTGTTCGGCAGGAGTTTCCGCTTTACTTAAGCCGGTAGTAGAGATATAACGTACTCCGCGATCCAGTTCGCTTTTGTTCAGGCTACCCGGATGAAAGACCCAGACATTTTTTCCGGTGTTGTTTCGATATTCAGCTAAAGTATCCTTCAGCAATTGAGCTTCCTTGGCGTTTATAAAGTCGGCTGGATCCCCGTTGATAACTAGAAAGATGTTTTCTCCCGGCAGCTTGTCAAGCTCTTCAAACAGCCAGGTCCATTGGGCCGGGTCAGTGCGTCTTAAACCTCCCTCGCTGACATTGAGCCGGATAAAGGAACTATTTTTAAAATTATAAGTTCCGTAATCATTTCCGGCTATTATAATTTGTTTTTTCCAATTGGAGAAAGTTTCAGCAGCTTTGGCATCTAAACCTACTGCCAGTTCTATGTTTTTATTTAGGTAGTCTGTCAGTCTTGCTACTGAGCTCTTTAGTTGCTGGGGCGAGGGATTGTCCGTTTTTGGCCAACCGGCGCCTACCACGAATTTGTAATTATTCTCTCCGGGAGTGAAGTCAACTTTCCGGTTAGCTTTATCCGGGAAAACCGTATTTTCAGGTATTTGAGTCCGGTCGATTACCGGATGCCGGCTTTCTATGGCAGTCAGTTCGTCCAGATAGATTTGTCCCCAAGTGGTATTTGGGTCGGTGTTTTCAATATAAATTGCGGAAACGCTGAGCGGATCGCTAATACCTTCCAGCGAGGTCTTTAACTGTTTCCATCCGGACCAGTTTAAACCGGAAGCAAATTTTAGGTAGTGTTTATTACCGGCCGCATCCACTATTTCCGCTCCAACGGTATTTTCATTCGGTGCTTCGTTATAAACCCATATTGCCAAATGGGTTGTGCCGGCCTTAAGCTTTAAGCCTTCGCTGTTAAAAGGCAAGAATACTTTGGTTAGAGTATTTAAACCGTAAAAATCATAAGTTAGTTTTCCGGCTCCATTTCCCCGATAAACCTGTTCGCCTGAAAACTGTCCGGAAATTTGGTCGGCGTTTTCAAAGGAACTAAGTATTTCCTCCTCTTCCGTAAAGACGGTTACAGCGCTATAGGCTACAATATCACCAACAGCGGCTTCAATATATCCTGTCCCAACATATGTAGCTTTGAAGGTTCCAGCGACGATTTCACCGATTTCTCCTTTTAGTTTAAAGCTCACATCTTCTGGGCGGATCAGCGCAGAGAAGCCTTCTTCGTCATACCCTGTTATCTGCAGTGGTTGTTCTTGACCCTTTCGAACATTTAACGTGCCGGGACTTAAAGCTATTTTAACTGGAGCATCCAAGGTTTTAATTTCTATCTCTGCTTCGATTTCCCCGATCCGGGCGATAATCTTTCCTTTTCCTACCGACTCCGGATAAAAGACGTTGTTTTCAAATCTTCCGGCGATGCCCTTAACAGTCCACCGAACTTGGGTCAGGTCCAGTTCTACAGGATTAGCATACCGGTCAACGCCCCGAAGGGTAAATTCCCGCGAGGTTCCGTTAAAAATATTTGTATCTTCAGTTTCAATAATAAGCTTGGCTAAAGGCAGGGAAGAATAGCCGGAGGAATAGCGGGAAAAAACTCCTATCCCGTTGGTTACGGCCCTAAGGGCGCCCTCCGAAGGAACATTGACTACTTCCAGCAGGGTTGTTCCCGGTTTTCTGGCAACCATGGTGGTTGAGCCTCCGCCGTCAAGTATCAGGGCATTGTAAGCTCCCAATTCCAGCATAAGTTCGGCCGCTTCGGTCTGGGTCAGACCAATACTGTTATCCTGTCTTCCGTCCACCGTGACCAAAATTAATTCGCGCCCCTCCCGGGATGTGCCGGCTAGAGTCCGAGGATTTCGGCGATTGAAACTGTTTGTCTGATAGGAGAAGCTTTCAGGTATTTTACCGTCCTTGACCAGAATGGAAGCTCCGCTTGCTGACATTTGTAAATCTGTCCAGTCCGGACTCGAGTATATTTTGAATTCTACTTTGTCATTAAGCTTAAGGTTCTGCAAAAGCTTTGCGGCTTGTTCTCCACGGGAAATCACCACGAAACCGTCAGTCGGGATTTCTACTGCAGGCATAGCCCGGCGAATTTCTTTTATTCGGCCTTGCGCTACTACAATTTCCACCAAGTCAGGGTAGGTTTCGGAGGCTCCAAGACTGAGTTCTGCCCATTTGCTGTCCCAAACGGTAATATCCTGATAATTCTTGCGGCTGGGTTGGTTGTATTGGGATACGGTAAATTCGGTGTTGTCGGGTCCGCTTAAGATTAGGTCATTTTTCCAGTAGTGAAAGAATATTTGGCCGCTGTTTGTCAACGACAAAGAAGCCATCTCATTCTTGGATTTGTTATACCAGCCGGGCGTTGTTAACAGTTCTCCGTTTTTGACAACAGGACCGTCGGGGTAGGCTTTGCCTTCACCCAAAGAATTAAAGAACCCGGCATTAACAGCGGCTATTGCTCCGTGAGCTTCAGCCAGGCCCGGAATGGTTAACGGCTTGTCCGTAATTCTGTTATTGGCTAAGGTATCTATTTGAACATTAGGGTTTTCAGTATCAATTCTTAAAACCTTAATATTCAGCCAACCGTCCGACGTAAACCTGGATAGATGTTCAAGGGTTACTCCGTCAGTAATAGTCTGTTGGTAACTGGACTGATAAAGAGTGGCAGGCAGGCCTTCGGCTGGCGCGGAAAGAGCGGTTACAAACAATAAAGTCGCAAAAACTGCTCCGGGTATTCTTTTAAATCTTGGCATCTCTTTCCTCCTATTCGTTTTTTATAATATTTTTAAGGGGTTTATAAAAGTATTTTCTGCTAAAAAAATCTGCTCTAACTAACAATTCTTCTTTAACAGGTATATTTCCTTCTTCATCGTAGTTTTAGAAGATATAATACAAATGGACAGGAATTGCCGAAGCTTAGTTCCGGTAATATTCGGCAATAGCAAACGTATGAGAAGCTGAACGTTTAGCCATATTATGGTAGAAAACATTTGCTGGACCGGAGGAAAAATGAAAAAGATGATATTGTATTTATTTGGCTTTTTTGTCGTCCTCGTTGTTGGAGCTATAGTCTTTGTAAATCTAGTCCCGGCATTCGGCGGGAATCTGACGAAAGAACAAAGAGAAACATTTAAACAGTTTAGTAACTATGTCAGCGGAAAGTTTGTCAATGAACCCAATAACGCAGTAACCGGGAATACTCCGGAAAACCTTGCAATGGTAGGTAATTCCCCGCGCCGGCCTTCCGGAAAGATTCCTGTGTCTGAGATAGATTGGAACAAGGTAAACAGGGAAGAAGACAGCTTAACCTGGTTTGGGCATTCCGCTTTTTTGGTGAGTATAGACAGTAAAAAGCTATTGATAGACCCGATGCTTAGTTCCAATGCTTCCCCGGTTAGTTTGGTAAAAATCAAACGATTTAGTGATGATCTGTTGTATCTCATTGATCAGATGCCGCCTATTGATGCGGTTCTTATTACCCATGACCATTACGACCATCTGGATTATCAATCCATTGTAAAATTAAAGAACAAGGCAGAGCGGTTCTTTGTTCCGTTGGGAGTCGGCGCTCACCTGATCCGGTGGGGTATTCCGGCAGAAAAAATTACCGAGTTTAACTGGTGGCAAGAGGCGGAATATCAGGGTCTGACCGTTGTTTTAACCCCGGCGAGACATTTCTCCGGTAGAAAGATTTCTGCACAAAACTCCACTCTCTGGGGCGGTTGGGTCATATTAGGCCGGAATACCCGTTTGTTCACCAGCGGGGACGGAAGTTATGCAGGTCATTTTAAAGAAATCGGGAAGAAATACGGGCCTTTTGATCTCACCTTAATAGAAGGTGCCCAGTATGATAAGCGTTGGCCCAACTCCCATATGACCCCGGAGCAAGCAGTTCAAGCAAATATCGATGTGAACGGCAAAAAGATGATGCTAATGCATTGGGGAGCTTTTTCCCTGGCAAGTCATGGTTGGACGGATCCTATTGAGCGAGCTTTAAAAGAGGCCAAACGAAAGGATGTTGCCATAATTGCTCCGAAAATCGGGGAAACTGTCTTTTTGGATTCAGAAATAGGACCTATAGATCCGTGGTGGGAAAATATAAAATAATTACGCTGAATAAGCATATAATTATGCTTATATAAACATATAAACAGATAATCATATGTATAATTATTAATATTTCTATCCGTATACTCCGGGACGACCTGGAGTTGTTTTTTTATAAGCAGGACTAAATAACGCTAAAGAAATTGTAAAAATTGCAATAAATAATTGAAGCAATATTTTAAAAACTAAATTAGAGAAGAATCTTTAGCTTGTGTTTGGTGAAATAAATCAATGTTTTGCTGATAATATCGAAGAAAAAGGAGGATATCGATGAACTTAAAAGGAAGCAGGACTTATGAGAATTTGATGAGGGCCTTTGCCGGGGAAAGCCAGGCGAGAAATCGTTATAATATTGCCTCATCCGCAGCCAAGAAAGAAGGATTCCATGTTGTCGGTGCCGTATTTGATTACACCGCGGACCAGGAGAGAGCCCATGCCAAAGTATTTTACCAAAAGTTAAAGGATTTTGCCGGTGACAATATTCATATTTCCGGCGCTTATCCCGTGGATTTGTACGATGATACCTTGAAGGCTCTGCGGGCGGCTCAACATAACGAGTTGGAAGAGTGGGATGAAGTATATAAAAACTTCGGAATAATAGCCCGGGAAGAAGGCTTTCCGGAAATTGCGCATATTTTTGAGGGCATAGCTAAGATTGAAAAAACCCACGCCGATAGATTCGGAAGACTGGCTGAGGAGATAGAGAACGGAACTTTATTCAGGAAGGAAGAAGAAATTGCCTGGATGTGTACCGTCTGCGGTAATATCCATATAGGCAAAAGGGCGCCGGACGTTTGTAATGTCTGCCAGCACCCCCAAGGCTTTTTTATGCCCTATGCCGAATCTTTTTCCGCAAGGTAATTTTTAGTTAATATAATTTTTAGTTATTTTGCGGTAGAAAGAAAAAATATAAAGAATAGGAATAACATTTAATTTTTATTTTTTCCGAACAGGAATCCAGACTTCGCTATAAGCGTAGTCTTTTTTGTTTTTATCCATTTTGGTAAAAGAAAAATGAGGAGCATTTATTACTTCGTAATCGGAAGAAGGAAGCCATTCGGAATATACTTTGGCCATGGTCTGTTGTAACGTGGAAGGAAAGGGTCCCTCATTCGGAAATACCGCCCAGGTGCAAGCCGGAACAGGGATTTTTTCAAGTTGGTCACTAACTTTATCTTCAGTGGTTAAAACCCCTATCATATGGGTTAAATATCCTTCTTCTTTTAAAAAGTTAGCGTCTGCATCATACGAAGCATTGATGATTTCATACGGGTCAATATTCTGCAGAGCGTGCATTTCTTTCTTTTGTTCGTCCGTTATGCTTTCGGCCAGTTTGACAATCTCTTTATTAATGCCTTCAAATTGCATAGGAACGCGTTTGGTAACGCCCACTAAATTAAAGGCCGGTTTGTCGACAATTCTGAATTCCATAACAGTTCCCCCTTTGACGGTTATTACAAATGATATTCTTGGAAAGGATTTAGAGGCTTTGCTTTTAATTACTTCTGAGGGTAAAGATCCGCTCCATTTCTTAAAAGCTCTGGTGAATCCGTCTACGGACTGATAACCGTATTTAAAAGCCACATCCGTTACTCTTTCTCCGTTTAATAAATCTTTATTCGCCTCAGACAGCCTTCGATTTTTGATGTATTCACTGAGCGTAAACCCTGTAAGGTAAAAAAACATCTTTCTAAAGTGATAGTCAGAAATTCCGGCATATTCAGAAAGTTTTTCCAAGACCGAATCGTCGGTTAAATGTTGTTCAATGTAGTCAATTGCTTGATTTAATTTATTTAACATTAATACCCTCCCTTTGTTAGGTACATGATACCAAAGTTCAAAGAAAGATGCTCGACTTTTTTAAGCATAAGAGGTCGATTGGTAAAAAACTCTGTTATTAAAAATTAATCTTTTATTAATCATTCATTAATTCGAGGTTTGTAGGTTTTTAATTCTTGTCCTGCACAATTGAAGTAGAAAAAAATAAAGGTGCAACGGTGATAGAAGTGCAGGACAATAAAAATATGCAGGAGTATAAACTATACATAGTTCTTACCAGACCGCAAACAGTTTTATCATGGTTAATCCGCTTAATAAAAAAGGACAAGTATACCCATGCCGCAATTTCTATGGATAGAGAGCTCAAACAGATGTATAGTTTTGGCCGCAAAGTTTATTTTAATCCTTTTGTCGGAGGCTTTGTTCAGGAGAGACTGGATCAAGGTTTATATAAACTTCACAAAATTTTACCCGGCGTAGTGTTGGAGCTAGAAGTATCTAAGGAGCAATACGCTAAGGCTAATTATTTGCTTAATTGCTTTATTCAAAAACCAAAATCCTATAAATACAATTACCTGGGACTTATATTTAGCTTGTTCCAAAAGGAAGCATACTGCCGAAGCCGTTTTTTGTGTTCGGAGTTTGTCTATTATATCCTTAAAGAAAGTGGAATCATAGATTTAAAGATTTCTGGAAACCTGGTCAGACCCCAAAGTTTCATGGATATTAAGGCTAAAATCATTTATCAAGGGAATTTGAAACACTATAATTTGGAATCTTGTTGTTATATTAGGAAAAATGATGAAAAAGGATGTGTTTTGCAAGCAAAGAAACAAGCAATGGAAATATTGCCGATGCCTTAAACATCTAGAATGGCTCAAATGATGGAACTGGATAGTTGATAATCAGTTATTAAAATAGAGTACCGGTTATAAAAACCGGTACTTTTTTGTTAATTCGCTATGTTGTTAACAATTGTTAATATTTTTGAAATACATTTTTAAAATATCCTAAAATCCTAGCAATATCTCTTCCCTATAATTGCGGTGAAAGGAGGAGATGCCAGCAAGCTAAGTGAAAGCGCAAAGGTCGCCCAACCTATAAATCGCTTAAATCACGCCTAAGCCACTCTCAACAGTAACTTGAAGGACATTAAAACGCCGACTCCTCAAGCCGAATACTTTTTTTGAAAGGGGGTAATGCCGATTTAAGCAAACTAAGGGCTAAAAGTATTAAGCCCAATTAAAATTGAAAAGCCGGTTTCGGTTCAGAAAAGTTACTTTAAGAAATTTAGGAGGGACTATTCATGCTAACACTTAAAGAGAAAATCGGAAGAATTGCCATCGGTTTGGTATTCACATCTTTCATGACTGTTGGAGCCGCAATACCTGTAAATGCTGCGGAAATCCAGCCCCATGCAGATTGCTCTTTACGGGTTATGGTTAAAGATGAAGTAAAGCAAGGCTCATATCTTTTTAAAAATATAGGATATCAAAAATACCCTGCAGCAAAAATTCAATATAAATCAGACGAATATAAAACAGACGGCCAGAAGTTCAGCAAATTTGGTCCGAAAGCAAAATTTGGATTTAAACAGGCCAAGTTCTATAAAGGAGGATTTAAACATATAAACTGTCCGGTAGATGAAGAAATTCCGGCTGATGATGAAACCCCGGCTGACGAAGAGTCTCCTGTAGATCAAGACTCTATAAGAATTAAACTCTATACAAAGCTTCTCAATTCTTATAACAAATTATTGGTTCTCTATGAACAACTGCTCAACAGCTTTGGCTCCATATTTGCCAGCTAGTTTCCAAAACTTAGAAAGAATTTGTTACATTTATCGGCTCGGCATGGAATATTTTCGGTGCCGGGCATCTTATATGTTTATGTTAATTTATTACATTAATGTATATTAAAAGAATTATTTGTTGACAATGAAACAATAGGCTTTATATAATTGGACTACTATGAAAGGGTTGGGAATTATGTCGAAGACGGCCCGAGGAGGGGAAAGTTTTGCCGTACTTAGGTAAGGTTTTGATAGTGGACGACGATCAAAATGTTCTGGAACTGATCAAATTATATGCAGAAAGAGAAGGTTTTGAAGTAATTGGGATTAATGACGGCGGTTTGGCTCTTGCTGCCTTTGACAGAGAAAATCCGGATGTAGTAATCCTGGATATCATGCTTCCCGGGGTAGACGGGCTAACCCTTTGTCAGCGCTTAAGATCGATTCGCATGGTCCCAATTATTATGCTTACCGCTAAAGGGGAAGAAGCGGATAGAGTATTAGGATTGGAGATGGGCGCCGACGATTATGTGGCCAAACCTTTCAGCCCCAGAGAACTTGTGGCTAGAATTAAAGCGGTGCAGCGTCGCGCTCAGTCGGTTGATTTAGGCAAATATAAAAAGCTTAAGTACCCTGGTCTGGAGATTGACGCCGATCTTAGACTGGTCAGTGTCAATGAGACAAACGTAGAGCTGACTCCAAGGGAATTTGATTTGTTATATCATTTGGCTCAAAATCCCAGGCGGGTTTTCTCGCGGGAAGATTTATTGGCAGCTGTGTGGGGCTATGATTATTTCGGAGATCAACGTACAGTGGATGTCCATATTCGAAGATTGAGGAAAAAACTGCAGAATCTGCCCCATGAATACTTAACGACTGTTTGGGGTGTCGGATATCAGTTTACGCCGCCGCCAAAGGAGTAGTGACGGTAGTATGAACGGCGATTTACGTCAAGTAAAGAAGAAATTTCAAAAGGTAACTTATGCTCTGCAAAAGTTTTTATACAACAGTAGACGTGTTTTGCTTGATCAATTTAATAAAAATATCTATACCAGGATTCTTTTCACTAATGTGATAATTTTCATATTTGCGCTGATTGTACTTGGGATTGTTTCCAATTTTGTAGTCAAACAGGTGACGTATGATCAGGTACAGCAGGATCTGCTACGTAAAGCCAAAAGGGTTAATTATGTTTTGGTCAAAGAAAACCTGATATGGAAGAATCCGAACAAGGACCAGTCTGCAGTCAAGCAGGAGCTATTGAGATTCTTAGCCGACAGTTTTGACGCCAAAATTACCATCTTTGACCGGCAAGGGATGATTTTAAGCACTTCAGCCGAACAGGAAGTGGTGCCCGGAAGCAAGATAGATGCGAAGTTTCTCGAAGTACTCGGCACCGGAGAAATCCAGGTTACCCGTAAGACTGACGGTGAGACTGGCCAGAAGGTCTTTATAGCCGCAATGCCGATGGGAGATACCGAGAATCCCGAGGGCTCCGTTAATAACGGTATCTTGCTGGAAACTAAGACAGCCAATCTTGAACTCACTTTAAACAGAATGAATTTCTATTTGCTTATTGGCGGAACGGGTATATTAATCATCGTCATTATCATTTCGGTTAACTTGGCTATGAAAATTTCCAGGCCTATTTCCCGATTGGCTACAAGCGTTGCGGAAATAAGCAGAGGAAGTTATGCTTTATGTGATGAGGATCAGCCTCTTGACGAAATTAATGTTCTGGCCGATCAGCTTAACAAGCTGGTCTTAAGGCTGGAAGCGATAAAGGCGGAAAGTGCCAGAATGGAAGAAGAAAAGGCGCGGTTATTTGCGGAAATATCCCATGAATTGCGTACCCCTCTAACCGCTGTTCAGGGTTTTACCGAAGCTATCCGCGATGGAATGGTTGAAGATGAAACTCTTCGTCGAAAATACTTAGACATGATTTATACTCAAACTCTGCATATTGCCAGATTAGTAGACGATATATTGGCATTAAGCCGTTTGGAAAGCGGTGAAGTTAAGGTGGAAAAGTTCCCGTTGGATTTGGTAGCTTTGGCTCAAGGCGTGGTAATGTCCATGGAGGGATTAGCCAAGAGCAAAAATAATTCCATTGAATTCGAAAAAAAGGTTGAGAGCGCTATTGTGCTAGGGGACGGGGACAGGATGGAGCAAATCCTGAAAAATCTGTTAAAAAACGCTGTCGCTGCTACGGAAAATGGTACCATAAAGGTCGGTATCGACTCTCAGCAAGATGAAGTGCTGCTGGTCGTTGAAGATAACGGTGTGGGTATATCGCCCGATGATCTGCCCCATGTATGGGACAGGTTTTATCAGGCTAGGAAGCATCGAAACACGAACTTAGAGGAAAAGGGAACAGGACTTGGTTTGGTAATCGTCAAAAAACTGGTTCAGTTGCAAGACGGAGAAATCGAGGTGGAAAGTGAACTCGGCAAAGGTACGGTTTTCCGTATCAGTTTTCCGGCGTTTAATTCAAACTGAAACAATAGTAACAGTGGGGTAAGAGTTATGAGCAGTCTTTTGGACAAACTTCTGGGAGGGGATCTCCGTTCAATTGGTAAGGCTGACGAAGTTATAGCGGAAATACTGGAAGAACCCGCTCTCTTTTATGAAGTGTTTAAAGGGATCAAAAGCTCTAATCCGTTAATTAGAATGAGAGCTGCCGATGTAGTGGAAAAAATAGCCAGAGAACATCCGGAGTATCTGATTCCTTGTAAAGAAGAACTTTTACACGAAGTATCCGAAATTGAGCAGCAGGAAGTAAGATGGCATGTCGCTTTGCTGTTTTCCTACTTGGATCTGACGGATACGGAAAAGTCCATCGTAGTTGACAAGCTGTTGGCCTGGGCTAATAACAGCAAGAGCAAGATTGTTAGGGTAAATTCTCTGCAGGCTTTAGCAGACATCGGTCGGAAAGATTCCCGCTACAGAGAGTTGGCTATAAAAACGCTGGAACAAGCCATGGCCGGCGGTAGTCCTGCAGTAGTGGCCCGAGCCAAAAAATTACTGAAACAACTGAATAAAAAGAAGCTATCCTAAAGCCTGAACCCTTGTCAGACCGACCTCAGCGGCGATTTCAAGGGCTTGGCGGTATTCGGCATGCTTTATTCTTCTGCCCAGCAGCGGGTGATCTGCCGCCTTGAAGTACGGCCTGTACTGGGCCATTATGTTTACATAGGTGTTTCTGGAAATCTCGTTGGCAAGAAACTCCATCACCTTTTTGGTGCCGGCCAAGCCTTTCGGAAGAACCAAATGTCTGACCAACAGCCCCCGAACCGCCACATTATTTTCAATTACTAAATCTCCCACCTGTCTGTGCATCTCTTTAACAGCAGCGAAATTAATCTCCGGATAGGCGGAGACACCGGAAAATTCCTTCGCAGGCTCCGGCTCGCCGTATTTCATATCCGGCATATATATATCAACTATCCCGTCCAATACTTGAATCGTCTCCACGGAGTCATACCCGCCGGTATTATACACTAGAGGGATCTTTAAGCCCCGTTTGGTCGCCAGTCTAACGGCGGCTATTATATTAGGAACGACGTGGGTCGGTGAAACAAGATTGACATTATGACAACCCAGTTCCTGCATTCGAAGCATCAATTTGCTTAACTCTTCATCGCTTACTTCCACTCCTCGATGCAAGTGGGCTATGTCATAATTCTGGCAAAAAATACACTTTAGATTGCAGCCGGTAAAAAAGATGGTTCCCGAGCCCCTTTGCCCAACAAGTGGAGGTTCTTCGCCAAAATGGGGTCCTGCGCTCGCAACCACGGCTTTATCCTTGGTTTCGCAGATTCCTTTGGCAGGCCGTTTAGCGGTTCCGGTGCTTTTGGGCAATTTGAAGCGCAACGCCTGGCACTGTCTTCCGCACAAAACACAAGGGGATGCCAGTTCTCTGCTCCTTTGTAGTTTCTCTTCCCACTGTTCCTCACTAAGGGCTAAATATGCCGGATACTGGGGTCCCGCCGGAATCCGATTCATAAATTCCACTCCTTCTAATCATTGTCGACCTGAACGGAAGACATGGGTTCCTCTCCTTACTAAACTGTTGTCTTGTCAAAAAGAATAGGGGTTTAAGTAATATATGCATACAGTAACAATTGCCTTTTATTTGTTTTAATAATAAATAGTTATCGTACGCTTGAAGTCTTCAGCTCTAGGCGCTTTTTTTGTTAAAATTTATTAAATAATAGCAACTTAAGAAGAAGGAAATCAACCATAAATATACGGGTAATTATAAGAAAAATACTGGCAGTCAGAAATAGAAAGGATTTATCTATATATGCATGCAGATTCCACACCTAAGGAAAATTCCCAGATTAACAAAAAAATTGCTCTGTTCTTAATAAGTCAAAATGTATCGCTATTCGGTTCGTCCGTTGTTGAGTTCGCCATTATTTGGTATATAACCCTGGAAACATCCTCAGGTTTTTGGTTGATGTCGGCCACTATTTGTGCTATGCTCCCGAAGGTGCTGGTATCCCTGTGGGGCGGTGTATGGGCTGACAGATATAATCGTAAATATCTCATAATGCTTGCGGACGCATTTATCGCGTTAGCCACGCTAGGTCTGGCAATTGCATTTTTGGCCGGATATCAGCGTCTCGAACTGCTGCTTGTGGCTTCGGCGGTGCGTTCAATAGGTTCCGGCGTTCAAGCTCCGGCTGTTAATGCTATTTTCCCTCAGCTTGTCCCTCGGGAAAAACTTACGCGAATCCAAGGGATTAACCAAACCTTTAATGCGGTGTTAATGCTGCTGTCTCCGGCTGTCGGAGGTGTAATTTTAGGATCGTTGAGCATTGTATGGGCTTTTCTGTTGGATGTGGTTACGGCGGCCCTTGCCATCCTGATATTTACCTTTATTAAAGTGGAAAAAATCGAGAAAACAGCCGAGGTAACGTCCATATTAGCCGAACTCAGACAGGGCGTTGATTATACTTTCAGTCATCCTTTATTGCGCGGAATTATCATTTGTTGTGCCTGTTCGTTCTTTTTAATTACCCCTGCAGCCGTTTTAACTCCGCTTTTGGTCGAAAGGAGTTTTGGCAGTGATGTTTGGCGATTAACTGCCAATGAGGTATCCTGGACCGTCGGAACACTATTCGGAGGAGTATTCGTTTCGCTGCACGGCAGTTTTAAAGATAAAATCCGAACAATTGCCCTTTGTCTGGTAGCTTTCGGGGTAACTTTCGTCTTGTTGGGCCTGGCCGGGAACTTTACTTTGTATTTAATGGTCATGGGGATTTCCGGGCTTTTCCTGCCGATAATTGCGACGGCTCAGACTGTTCTTATCCAAGAAACAGCTGAGCCGGGCATGCTGGGACGGGTCTTTTCCTTTGTGCAGATAATAGCCGCGAGCGTCGTGCCAATAGCAATTCTCTTTTTCGGACCTTTAGCCGATGTTATTTCGGTCGAGACATTACTGATTGTTTCCGGTGTGCTTTTGGCTTTGGTCGGCGTAGTCTACGAACGGACCCAGAAAAACATTGGTCATGGTTCCGGTTAAGGAGCTGTGGTCTTAGACGAAGAAGATGCTTAGCTTATTATCCGTGGTGCTCCTCCGCTTCCTGCTTGGTGGCATGAACAGTGCCCTGACGATGCTCCGGCGGGGCGTATATGGAGTATAGTTTCAGCGGTGTGCAGCCCGTATTGATTACATTATGCCATTTGCCTGCCGGAATGACTATCGCGTAGCCGTCGTGGACCCTTACTTGAAAGTCCAAGTTGTCTTTTCGGTCGCCGATTTGGACAAGGCCTTGCCCTTCTTCAATACGTAAAAACTGATCAACCTGCTGGTGCAATTCCAATCCTATGTCCTGTCCCACCGGAATGCTCATCAAGGTAATTTGGAGATGATGTCCTGTCCAGAAAGCCAATCGGAAATTGTTGTTCTGTCTGGTAGCCTCCTTCATGTTAAAGACAATAGGTTTGGGCCCGTGATCCTTTAAAATCATCACCGGGCTTGGATAATTTTGATAACCGATGGGTATGTTAGCGTTTAAAAAGTATGGATTAGGATAAAAGTTGTTGGGCATATCTCTCCTTCCCTTCTTAAAGCTTGCTAATATCTTATTCCATTCGTTTGCCGAATGTGCTTTTCAGTATTAGTGCCGTTAGGTCATCTTGTTAGGGCAATTATTGCAAAGATTCTTTCCAACAAGGATTGGAAAATGATTTTGTTGAATTAATAATTTCGAATAACAAAATTTTTGCCAATTTGAAGGTGAAGGTTATTCTAGTATGAGCGGAATTCGTTATCGGACCATAAGAGATATTCAAAATGAATTGAATGTATCTTTGGCTACTGTAAACAATTGGATAAAAACCGGTTTAATCCCCCAGCCTCGAGAGATTAACAAATTTACCGAAGACGAGTATCAACAAATTATCCAATACCTGACCTCAGCCAGTTCCCCGAAATTAAAGAGTCGGGCCAATCGTTCCCGAATAGAGGACAAACAGATTTGTTTTTTAGGCATTAAAGATACCGGGCTGCAGAGACAACTTAAAGAAGCGATAGCCATTTACGAAAAAGCGGAACTAAGCGTTGAACAGGGCGTTTTTTTGCTATGCGTTTCGTTATTAAACTCGTCCGGGCTTCTAAATAAAAATTGGTTGACCAAACCGCAAACCGAGATGGAAATTTTTCTGTCTGCTTGGGCCAGAGAAAGCAAACTGAATTTAGACAGGCAAACGGAAGAGATAATCGAACTTTACAGCGCTTTACAGTTACCGCGAAACAATACTGATTTACTTGGAGCTTTTTATCAGTCCATTCAGACCGTATCGACGAAATCAAAAATGGGATCATACTATACTCCTCCGGGACTTCTCCAAGATATAGAGATTCCCGTTGGCAGTACGGTCTTGGATCCCTGCTGTGGCAGCGGCGGAATTTTAATAAAAGTATTGAATAAGAAGCATAATCCAAATCAAATATTTGCTTGGGACATAGATGAGTTGGCTTTGAAAATATGTAGAGTCAATCTCTGCCTGTTTTTTAATGATCCGAATATAAAACCGAATTTTCAAAGACGTGATATTGTATTTGAAGGGAACTGTAATTTATTTAACGGTTTTGAGCAGCAGTTCGACTATATCGTTACCAATCCTCCGTGGGGCAGCAAATTTACCCAGAAACAGAAAGATCTGTTACTTAAGAAATACCCGCTGCTTAATACAACCGAGTCATTCAGCATTACCCTGTACAATTCCTATTTAAAACTTGCCCCTCAAGGAACTCTGATTTTCTTTTTGCCCTATTCTTTCTTAAATGTCTTTACTCATAGCGGTATAAGGGAATTTTTATTGAAGCAAGGTGTCTCTCTGACAGTAAGACTGTTGGGCAAAGCTTTTGAAGGAGTAATGTCCGAAGCTATCCGTCTGGAGATCAGCAAGGCAGAGAAATATACCGATTCCATTAGAATTATTTCCAATAAAAGTTCGGCTCCCACAATGATTCCTATTTCCTATATTCAAGCGCCGGATTATATAATTCCGGCCTCGGCCACTGTCGAAGAGCTTAAAGTGATTGAGAAGATTTATAAGAAAAAGCATTTGTTGCTTAAAGGAAATGCCAAATTTGCGTTGGGAGTGGTGACCGGCAATAACAAAAACCATTTGCAGCGCGAACCGAGAGAAAACTCCGAACCCATATTTCGGGGGAAGGATATCAGACCGTTTCAGTTTAGCCCTCCCGAGTTCTATATTCACTTTAATCCGGATATCTATCAGCAGGTAGCACCGGTGGAAATGTACCGGCAGAAAAAAATTGTCTATAGGTTTATCAGTGACAAAATTATTTGTGTTTTGGATTCCGAAAACAGGCTTTTGCTTAACAGCGCCAATTTATTTATTCCAACTTTGGATTATCCTTTAGAAACAATCATAGCTTTATTTAACTCCGAACCTTACACTTTCTTATACAGGAAGATTTTTTATTCCAAAAAGGTTTTAAGAAGCCACCTTGAAAGTATGCCGCTTCCAATACTCTCTGCTGAGGAACATTTGATTTTCAAAACCCTTCATGACAAATACCTGACCGACAACTCGGATCTCAGTGAACTAAACCGGGCTGTATATGGAATATTTGATCTCAGCTCAGATGAGATTCAAATAGTGGAACAAGGATAAAAGTATCGGCAAGAAAATAATACTAGACGGAATAATGAAAAAAAGAGAGCTATTGGCTAGAAACCGATATAATTTCCGGGAATTGCTGATTTTATGGGTTATTTGGAGTTTTGTAATTCGGCGGTATTTTGTTATAATTTTCAGTTCGAAAAAAAGGATTATAACGAGACTTGTTGAATATAATTATAGAAGCTATGTTGACAAGTCTAAGCCGATTATTCCGCCAGACTATTGGCGGATTTTCGTGCTCTTCTTTTTGCCCCGGTTTGGACATTGACGGTCTTATGCCCAAGTTAGTTTTAAGGAGAAGAGATATTTGTGTTAATCAGGGAACGAACCGAAAGGGAAGAATACGAAAGGCTTTCCCCATTGGCTGCTAAAAGTGCGGAAGCCAGAAGGCTCAAGGAAGAACAGGAGTGCACCATAAGGACAAAATTCCAAAGAGACAGGGACAGAATTCTGCATAGCAAGCCGTTCCGGCGTCTTAAGCATAAGACCCAGGTTTATATTGCTCCAATCGGTGACCATTTTCGAACCAGAATGACCCATAGTCTGGAAGTTGCTCAGATTTGCCGAACCATCGGCCGCGGTTTAAGATTAAACGAAGATTTGATTGAAGCCATTGCTCTTGGGCACGATGTTGGCCACACACCTTTCGGGCATGTAGGTGAAGAAGCCTTGGCTTCGTTGGTTGGGCATTTTGAACATAATGAGCAGTCTGTACGGATTTTTTCCGTGCTGACTAACAACGGCCAGGGATTGAATTTAACCCAAGAGGTTCTGGATGGAATTCTTCATCATACCGGGGACGGTATTCCACGAACTTTAGAGGGGCAGATAGTTAAAATAGGGGACAGAATCGCATATCTTTGCCATGATTATGACGATGCCATCAGAGCCGGGTTAATCAAACCGGAAGAAATTCCGGCTCCGGTTCGCGAAGTCCTTGGCTGTACAACCAGTCAAATGATTACAACAATGGTAGTGGATATGATCGAAACCTCCAAAGATCAGGATAGAATAGCCCTTTCTCTCAAAGTAGCGGAAGCGATGCAAGTATTTCGGGATTTTATGTTTGAGAGGGTTTACCTCAGTGACGCCTTAAAGGAAGAAAGACGTAAAGGCAAGCTTATCGTGGAAATTTTGTTTGAACACTATATGAAATATCCGGAATTTTTGCCCGAAAACTACTTGGAGTGGGCAGAAGGAGATCGGCAAAGGGCGGTTGTGGATTATATTTCAGGCCTGACTGACAATTATGCCATAACTACTTTTAAACGGTTTTTTATTCCGAGGGATAGGTTTGCCTAAACAGCAGAAAAAAATCTTTTTTTATAAAAAAATTAATAAAAAATGAAGGATTATTAAAGTTTTTATCGAAGATGATAAACCTATCTTCTTTTTGTTTCAGAAAAACTGAGTTTAATATATAATATTTGGTTTCAGGGAATTTTGGTTTTTGGCCAAAAGATTAAAAGGGCGTGCTACGTATGAATAATTGGATCCCTGAAGAATTTATTGAAGAAGTACGCCGGCAAACGGATATTGTGGACTTAATATCGGAGTATGTGATGTTGAAGCGTACGGGCAAAAACTATATGGGAATTTGTCCGTTTCATTCTGAGAAGACGCCAAGTTTTAATGTAAATCCGGACAGACAGACTTTTTATTGTTTTGGTTGTAACACAGGAGGGGATGTTTTCTCCTTCCTGATGAAAATAAACAATTTGACATTTCTGGAAGCCTTAAACCGGTTGGCTGAAAGGGCAGGTTTAGAGCTTCCGGAAAAAGAGCTTACCCCAGAACAAAAAGAGCGAAGAAGGAAACTCAAAAGATTTAAAGAAATCCACGAGTATGCGGCTGCTTATTTTCACGACGTACTTCTCAATCGTCCGGAAGGGCGAGTTGGCTTGAGATATTTGGCCCAGAGAGGGATTGATACCAATACTATTAAGTTTTTTCGTTTAGGCTACGCCCCGGATCAATGGGACGGCTTGCTTAAAGAATTGCAAAGCAAAGGGGTATCCCCTGAGGAACTAGTTGAGTACGGATTGGCCATCAAAAAAAGCAGAGATGAACAGGGACACCCCAGTTATTATGATCGCTTCCGAGGTAGGTTTATATTTACCATCCTGGACAGTCGCAGTTCCCCGATTGCTTTTGGTGCAAGAGTCTTGGATGACTCTTTGCCCAAATACCTGAATTCACCGGAAACTCCCTTTTTTCATAAAGGTCATAATCTATACGGGATTCATTATGCCCAGAGGGGAATTAGAGAAAGGGGTTATGCGCTTCTACTGGAGGGATACATGGATACCATTGCGGCTTGTAAAGCTGGCTTTACAAACGCAGTCGCTTCGCTTGGAACAGCCCTGACCAAAGACCAGGCCAAATTATTGAAAAAGTATGCCGACAAGGTGGTTATCGGTTATGACTCCGATAGCGCTGGAGTTAAGGCAACTCTGAGGGCCGGAGAGATTCTTTTGGAACAGGGGCTGCGAGTGGAAGTTCTAATCTTGGAAGAGGCCAAAGATCCCGATGATTTTTTAAAGAACCATTCGGCTGAAGAGTTTCAAGCTAAAGTGGATAACGCAGTTACCTTTATTGAGTTTAAATATTACGCTTTGGTGAAAGACAATCCTCCAAGGGCAATAACCGATAAGGCGGAGTTGGTCAAGAAAATGGCTCCGGACATTCTGAAGATTAAAAGTGCGGTTGAAAGGGAAGGCTATGAGAGATTTTTAAGCTTGAAACTCGGTCTTTCGTTAGAAGCTATAAGATACGAAATAAATAGTCTAGCCAAGCAAACAAAAGAAAAATTTATAAAAACAGAAAATTTTTCCCTCAAACAGGATATTTCTGTAAAAAATAGAAATACTATAGGAGGGACAAAAATTGACAGCATAGGGGATTCGTTTGTTCCTTTGGGAGTTATTCGGGCAGAACAGATGCTTATCAGGCTGGTTTTGGATAATCCTGATTTCAAAATCAAAGTGCTCGAGCGGCTGGGTGATGATTTTTGGCGATTAAAAGAACATAAGATAATTTTTGACAACTTGCCGGACAGAAGTTTCATCGGCTTTATACACGAAGATTTATTGTATCAGCGCATTCAACAGCGCCTTGCCGATATATATGAATTAGAGATTGAAAGCACAGAAGCGCAAGCGCTTCTGGAGGATTGTGTTTCATCAATTGAAGCCAATAAGAACAGAGAAACCATCGAAGAAATGCAAGCCCGTATGATAAAATTGGAGAAATCCGGAGATATAGCCGGAGCACTTGCAGTGCTTCAAGAGATAGGAGAGCGGTTGAGACGTGGCTAACAAAAATCGCAGTGAAAAAGTTACGAATTGCCCGCTGGAAGGGGGAAATTCCATGATGGTTGATGAATATAAAAAAGATGTCACCGACCTGATTACGTTAGGGAAGACCAAAGGGAACCTTACTTACGATGAAATAGCCAACGCTTTGCAGAAGGTTGACCTTTCAGAGGATCAGATCGAAGAGATTTATGACCAGTTAAGCGGGATGGGGATTGAAGTCATCGATGAAAATGCAGATGTGGAAATAGATAAAGAGACTAAAGAATTGGCGGAAGAAATCGCCAATGAGACTGATATCGATTTGAGTATTCCCGAGGGTGTTGGAATTGACGACCCTGTTAGAATGTATCTGAAGGAGATAGGTAGGGTTCCTTTGTTAACTCCTGAAGAGGAAATCGAATTGGCTTTAAGGATGGAGGCCGGTGATGAATCGGCTAAGCGTCGGTTAGCCGAGGCCAACCTGCGCTTGGTGGTTAGTATAGCCAAACGCTATGTCGGAAGGGGTATGCTTTTCTTGGATTTAATTCAGGAAGGCAACCTTGGCCTAATCAAAGCCGTTGAAAAGTTTGACTACCGTAAGGGTTTTAAATTCAGTACTTATGCTACATGGTGGATCAGACAGGCTATAACTCGAGCCATAGCTGATCAGGCCAGAACCATTCGTATTCCCGTCCATATGGTTGAGACGATTAATAAATTAATCAGAGTCAACAGACAACTGTTACAGGAGTTGGGCAGAGATCCGACTCCGGAGGAAACTGCCAAAGTCATGGACATACCTGAAGAGCGTGTCAGAGAAATTTTGAAAATAGCTCAAGAGCCGGTGTCGCTGGAAACTCCGATTGGCGAAGAAGAAGATTCTCATCTGGGCGACTTTATCCCGGATGAAGATGCTCCTGCACCGTCCGAGGCTGCATCTTTCATCCTGTTAAAAGAACAGTTGGAAGAGGTTCTGGAAACTTTGACGCCCAGAGAAGAAAAAGTTTTAAGGTTGAGATTTGGTCTGGATGACGGCCGAACCAGGACTCTGGAGGAAGTTGGCCAAGAATTTGGAGTTACCAGGGAAAGGATAAGACAAATCGAAGCAAAAGCTTTGAGGAAATTGCGTCATCCGAGCCGCAGCAAAAAACTGAAAGATTATCTTGATTAAATAATTGAGACTGTTTGAGTTGACTAACTAGGTTTAAATTGCCAGCAGTTTTTGCAAAAAAATCCTTGAATAATACTTGACCGTATAAAAAATATTCCGTATAATAGTCAACGCAGGCTTTCCTCGATAGCTCAACGGTAGAGCAACCGGCTGTTAACCGGTAGGTTGCTGGTTCGAATCCAGCTCGGGGAGCCATTAAATTTCAAAAGGGCCTATAGCTCAGCGGTAGAGCGGCCGGCTCATAACCGGTTGGTCCCTGGTTCGATCCCAGGTGGGCCCACCA
>Ga0134099_1001352_pt1 | contig 23764 bp, 22 predicted proteins | sample 10_taG_2_FD_105482 | JGI IMG/M metagenome (GOLD analysis project Ga0134099, IMG submission 105482) | Switchgrass degrading microbial communities from high solid loading bioreactors in New Hampshire, USA - 10_41_5_180_A2 metaG | ecosystem: Engineered > Bioreactor > Semi-continuous > Anaerobic >...
AGGTGCAGCGCCACCGCCCGTGCGGCGCCGCCCGCGCCCAGGAGGACGACGTGGCGCCCGGCCACGCGGACGCCCCGCTCCTCCAGGCTGATGAGGAAGCCCCACCCGTCGGTGTTGTACCCGATCAGACGGCCGCCCCGGTTGACGATGGTGTTGACCGCGCCGACCTGGCGGGCCGTGGGGGCGACCTCGTCCAAATAGGCCATGACGGCCTCTTTGTAGGGGATGGTGACGTTGACGCCCAGCAGCCCCAGCGTCCGGATGCCGGCCACGGCCTGGGCCAGCTGCTCCGGCGGCACGTCGAACGCGCCGTACATGGCGTACATCCCCTGTGCGACGAACGCCGCGTTGTGCATGGCGGGCGAGGCGGAGTGCCGGACGGGATGGCCCAGAACGCCCAGGATCCGCCCCGGCCCCAGGTTAGCCGACCGACCCTGCGTCAACTCCGACCCCCCTCTCTCCGGCCCAGCCGACACAGCGCTACTTCTCGGCCTGCACGCCCTGCCGCTGGAGGTAGCTCAGTACACGTCGCTCGATGATCCGCACCAGCCGGGTGCCGATGAACTCGTAGCGGTCGATGGGCACCACGAGGATGGTGTACGCTCCGGCCCGGTTGCCGCCGAGGATGTCGGTGAAGAGCTGGTCGCCCACCACCACGGTCTCCCGGGGCTCCACACCCAGCAGGCGCATCGCGTCGACGAACCCCTTCACCCGGGGCTTGATGGCGTGGCAGATGCACGGAACCCCCGCCCGGGCAGCGAACTCACGCACCCGCATGCCGCCGTTGTTGGAGACGATGCACAGCTTCATGCCGTGCGCCCGCGCCTCTTCCAGCCACTCGAGCAGGGCCGGGCTCGGTACGGAATCGTCCCACCGCGCCAGGGTGTTGTCGAGGTCCAGCAGGAGCGCCCGCTTGCCCATCCGGCGCAGCTTGTCCAGGTCAATCTCGAATATGGACTTGCGGTACTCGGCAGGTCGCAGGCGCCGCAACGGCTACACCTCCAGGCTCAGGGGAACATTTTACCACAGGTGTAACCATCCGGGCTAGGGGGCGGCGGCGCCGGCCGAGCCTGCCGCTTCCGGCTGCCGCAGGATGCTGTCGACCGGGCCCACGGACCAGCCGTCGCCGTCCCGGACCCAGGTCTGCCGCACCACGCCGCTGACGACCCGCCCGTCCTGGAACTCCAGCCGTTCCCACACCAAGGCTGTGCCCTCGCGCCGGTACCAGGTCAGGAGCAGCGCGTCGTACCGGGTGAGCCCCGCCCGGCAATGGCTGCGAGGATCTTGCGCAGACGAATGGTGTGTCACCCCAGTCTGGCTCGTATATATGTGATTAATCCTAGCATAACCTTCTTAGTACGAAAGGAGTATTTGGTTGCAAAAACTTCCCAATCCCACGCAATGGCGCACGGTGGGGCCCGACGCCCACCGGACCTTCGCACCGCCGTGGCCCTTTCCGCCTCCTGGACCCCCCAGGCGGTGCGCTGCCCCGGCGCGCTCGCGGCGCTGACCCGCCGCTCCCGCCGGCCCGTCCAACCCCAGCGCTCGCCCATGGGTGCCCCAGGACGCGACAAAGGCCCGGCGCAACCTACCTCCGGGCCTGGTCAGGATCTAGCTTTCGTACCCCTCTTCAAACAGCTCACGGCAGAGTTTCATCACCGCCCGCTTCTCAATCCGGCTCACGTAGCTCCGCGAGATGCCCAGCATCCGGGCGATCTCCCGCTGGGTCTTGCGGGCACCGCCGGATATACCGTAGCGCAGTTCCAGAACCTGGCGCTCCTTCCCCCCGAGCTGCTTCAGCTTCTCCCGCAGCTTCGACTCGTCCAGCCGCTTGCCCACCAGCTCGGGCACGACGTCGGGGTCTGACCCGAGCACGTCGATCAGGGTGATCTCGTTTCCCTCCCGATCGACGCCGATGGGGTCGTAGAGCGAGACCTCGCCCCGCACCCGCTTGAGGCTGCGGAGGTGCATGAGGATCTCGTTTTCAATACAGCGCGCCGCATATGTAGCCAGTCTCGTGCCCTTGTCGGGCTTGTAGGTGCCAATGGCCTTGATGAGGCCCACGGTGCCGATGGAGATGAGATCGTCCACGTCCTCGCCGGTGTTGTCGAACTTCTTCACAATATGGGCGACGAGCCGGAGGTTGCGCTCGATCAGCACGGCCCGGGCCTCCTCGTCGCCGTTCTGCAGCCGGGACAGGTACTTGGCCTCCTCTTCCTCGTTCAGGGGCTGCGGAAACGTGCTGTTGTTGGCCACGAACCCGGCCAGCAGCAGCATGCTGCGGACGATGGCGGCCGCTAGGGGCTCCAGCATGGAGAGCACCGCGATCCCTCCCCTCCTGTGGGGGATAGCCTATGCGCCCGCGGCTTGACCGGTTCCTCCGGCGCCGGCTCAGGCCGCCGCGTTCTGGCATCCCCCTGTCACCGGGTCGGAGGGGGAAGCAGCCCGAGGACAGTCCTTCCGGCCTTGCCGAACTGCAGGAATGGTTGAGGGGGAAGGCCCTGCCTGCCCTGCGGCTGCGGGTGGAACCCACGGACCTCGAAAGCCTGAGTCCCGTGGAAAGCCACCTCGGGGGGCCGCCCTTCTGGCCGGAGGACGAGCCCTGGCCGGTGTGCGGGCAGTGCGACCGTCCCCTGACCTTCGTCGGCCAGGTCCGGCTCGACGGCGAGGGAGCTCCGCGAGTGGGCCGGGCGAAGCTGCTCACGTTCCACTACTGCTTCCACTGCCTCCCCTGCGATGCGGACGAGGCGTCCGCGTACCGCCTGCGCCTGTACGACGACATCGACGCAGTCAGGCAGTCGCAACGCCCCCGCCCCGATGCCGACGATCCTGACCATACCCGATGGGCTCCCGTGCCGTGCCGGATCACCTTCGAACCGGTGCGTTCCGTGCCGCACTGGTACGATGCCGAACCGGAACTCGCCGGCCTCGATCTGGGTGCCGACCCATGGGAGACGTACCTCGCTGCCGCCCGGGCCGTCGCACCCGCTCCCAACGTGGAGAGCAGGCTGGGCGGGTACCCCGACTGGGTCCAGGGCTCGGACTGGCCCTCGTGCCCGGAATGCGGCCGGCGAATGCACCTGATCTGGCAGCTGGACTCGGAGCCGGAGGCCAGGATCATGTGGGGCGACACCGGGCGGGTCTACGTCTTCGCCTGTCCGCTGTCCTGCAGCGAACACGCCCTGGCGCTGGTGATGCAGTGCTGCTAGGAAGCCGGCAGCCCCGCCGCCACAACAAGGCGACGGGGCTGTTCCTTTGCCACTCGCTCCTCACGACACGCCCGCCGGCGGGTTCAGCAGGTCGCGCGGGGTGATGATACCCAGCAACTCCTCGTCCTCACGGCCGCTTTCCGTGATCAGGATGGCCTCCAGCGACATGCTGCGCTTCCCCCTCGCCGGCGAGAACAGTTCCACCGCGTCGTACCAGGTGGCATCCCGGGCCACGAACGCAACGCGCCGCCCTCCGTACTCGTCGTGCCGCAGGACGTCGCCCACCGTGACCCCGCCGAAGTCGATGCCACCGTTCTGCACCGAGTCGGCCAGCCACTGGGCCACGCAGCGGGAGGTGAGCAGCCCTGCGAACCGGCGGTCCCGGAAGACGGGGAACTGGGTGTAGTGGTACTTGCGGATCCACCGCAGGGGTTTCTGAATGGGGTCGTCCCACCCCAGCCGCCGGACCTCCCGCTGGAAGAGCGGGTAGACCCGCGGCGGATCGATGATGATATCGGCCAGCCGCTCGATGGCCTCGACCACCTCCGGGCGGGGGTCGGCGATGATGCGGGCGGGAAACTCCCTGTCGTGCACGATGGCGTTGCGCAGTGCGCCGAACTCCTTCAAGTCGTCGGCGTAGCGCCGGACCACGCTGTAGCGCTTGGCCGCCTGGTCTACCACGCTGGCGAAGCCGAAGCGGGAGCGGTCGATGTCCAGCAGGCTGCGCAGGTGGTCGTCGATGCGGTTGTATGCCCGTAGGAACCTTTCAGCCGTCACTGCGCCTCACCTCACCTGAGAGGTACGGCGCTCCAGGAAAGAATTCCTACCGGGGTGGGTGGGCCGGGGCCGGCACCGGTTCACGGCCCGCCTGCCGCTGTGCGCACCTGCGCCATGAAGCCGTCTTCAGCGGTAACCGGGAACCGCTCCGAAGCATACTCCCACTTGCTCTCGACGATCACCTGCCCATCGCGCAGGGCGAACCGCCAGGGTTCCGCGACGCCAATCCAGTTCCCAGACCCATCGGTCACTGCGCGCAGGAACAGAACATAACGCCCGCCCGACGGCATCTCCTTGAACCCTCTGAACTCCGCGGGTTCCCCGCCCCTCGACGCCAGAGAACTGGCCTCCGTAACCAGAATTGTGTCCGGCGCCGACCCTTTCAGGATTTCTTCGACCGCAAACTGGTAGTCGACCCCAGTGATCTCAAGGGACGGGTGAGGCTTTTCGGGATCCCAGGGGTCTCGGGCCAGATTGCGTGTGCCGGCCACCCCTTGTACGGTTCCGACGGCAATCAGCTCCGCCTGCTGCGCCAGTTCCTCCAGCGTCCCCAGCACAAGGTAGTCCCCCTCGGCGCCGGCAACTGCCGCAGGCTCGGGTCTGCCCCATGGAGGCGTCCGGCTCCATGCCGCGTAGCCCACGCACCCGATGACCAACACAGCCAGCGCCAACACAGCGGTAGCCCAGCGCTTCACAGAACACCCCTCCGCGATCTCGGCAATCATATTGCGACGCCGCTCCTACGGGCGAAGTCCCGTGCCCGTGACTCCGCCGCGAGTCGTCGCAACATATCGACGGTGTTGTGCCCCGCAGGGGATTCAGCGAAGGCAACGATTTGCCGAGGTCGTGCACACCCGAGTGTGCCTCCGGCCAGACACACGCGAACAGCGTGGCCACAGGAAGCGTCCTGTACGGCCACGCTGTCTCCGCCGCCCCTTACACTGCCCCTGGCGGCGCATCGGGCCTGTTCGCCTTCACTGGTGCTGAGCAGCACCCTGTGCACATCGGGTCGCGGGTGGTCACGAGACCCGAAGCCAGTCGCCGCAAGGCAATGCCGGAACGTGGCTCACAGCCCGGGCAAGGCCCCGGCGCCCGTGAGCACCACTCAACCCGAACAGGCAGGATGGGCCCGAGCAGCGCCAGCCAACCCGAACAGGCCCCATGGGGCGGCGCGCTACTCCACCACCGCCACCGGGTCGCCCGCCTCCACCGACCCCTGCCGCTCCAGGCGCCAGGACTTCTTCTCATCCAGGTTCGTGAACACCACCGGCGTGGCGAGCGAGGGGACGTCGCCCTGAATCGCGGTGAGGTCCACCTGCATCAGCGGCTGCCCCGCGGTCACCTTCGCCCCCTCGGTTACCAGGATGCGGAAGCCCTTGCCCTGGAGTTTCACCGTGTCGATGCCGATGTGAACCAGCACCTCCAGGCCGCCGGACGTGCGGATGCCCACGGCGTGGCCCGTCGGGAAGAGGTTCACCACCTCCCCGTCCACAGGGCTCACCACCTGTGCGGCGGACAAGATCTCGGGGAAGACGCAGAAGCCGTCGCCCATCATCTTCTCCGCGAACACCGGGTCCGGCACCTCGGTGATGGGCTTCACCTCACCCTTCATGGGCGCCACTACCTTGAGCGGCTGCTTCCTGCCGAACAGACCGAATACCACCTGAAATCGCCTCCTACATCAGCCGCTTGATCGGTTCCTTACGACGATTCCTTTCAGTCCCGCAGCACGCAGACGAGAGTCCCGCAAAGAGCGAGTGTATCACAAACATGATGGACGCTGCGAGAGCCTGTGCGCGCCACTCCTTTCGCCTCAGCTTCGTGCCAGTAGTCTGCCCAAGTGCCTAACCAGCCTGAGGCGATTTGCATACCGTGATGGGGAATCGCTCGCCCGCCGCTTCCCGGTGGGCGCAAGATAGGGGGAGGAACGGCACATGCCCATGCGCAGACTGCGGCTGGTGAGGCTGCTCGCCGCCTTGCTCGTGGCGACAGTGCTGGCGGGATGCGGCAGGGGGACAACCCAGCCGAACGACAAGGTGACCGTCCGGTTCACCGAGGTGATCCACTCCATCTTCTACGCCCCGCAGTACGTGGCCCAGGCCAAGGGCTTCTTTGAAGAGGAAGGGCTCGAGGTGGTCGCCTTCACGGCCCAGGGCTCGGACCGCGGCGTGGCCGCGCTGCTGGCGGGCACAGCCGACATCGCCATGGTCGGGCCCGAGACAACCGTCTTCGTCTACAACCAGGACTCGCCCGTGAAGGTGAAGCTCTTCGCCCAGCTCACGGCGCGCGACGGCTCGTTCCTGCTGGCGCGGGAGAAGCCCGAGGGCGAGTTTGCGTGGACCGACGTCAAGGGCAAGTCCATCATCGGATGGCGGCCGGGCTCCATGCCCCAGCTGGTGGCTGAGGCGATCCTGCGGCGGCACGGCCTGGACCCCGACAACGACCTGGAGTACATCGACAACCTGGCGGCAACCGCCATGGTGGGCGCCTTCCTGAGCGGTCAGGGGGACTACATACAGGTCTTTGAACCTTCCGTCAGCCAACTGGTTCAGGAAGGGCACGCCTACCTGGTCTCCTACCTCGGGGCCGATTACGGGCCCATGCCGTACACCGGCTTCGTGGCCACCGACAGGTTCATCGCCGAGAACCCCGACGTCATCCAGCGCTACACCAACGCCATCTACCGGGCGATCCGGTACGTCTACGAGACCGACCCGAAGGTCGTAGCCGAGGAGGTAGCCCAGTTCTTCGAAGGGACCGACGTCGACCTCCTGGCCGCCTCGATCCAGCGCTACCGGGACGAGGGGGGCTGGGTGCAGACCCCGGTGATGAACCCCGCAGACTACGACGCCCTCCAGGATCTGATGATTGAGGGCGGCGTGCTCGAACCCCACCAGCGTGCCCCCTTTGACGCCATCGCCACCAACCAGTTCGCCCAGGAGGCGGTGAGGCGCTGACATGAGCCGTCCCCGCATCGCGCTGGAGGAGGTCTGGCTCACCTACCTCACCCCTCGGGGCGCCGTACCGGCGCTGGCCGGGGTGAACCTCGAAGTCTACCCGGGGGAGTTCGTCTCCATCGTCGGCCCCAGCGGTTCCGGCAAGTCGACGATTCTCTCGCTCATCGCCGGGATCCTTGCGCCCACCGCCGGCCGCGTGCTCCTGGACGGGGAACCTGTCACCGGTCCCTCCCAGCGGGTCGGCTATATGCTCCAGCGCGACTATCTCTTCGAATGGCGCACGGTCCAGGAGAACTGCCTCATCGGGCCCGAGGTGCAGGGGCAGGACCTGGGGCGGGCGCGGGAGCGGGTGACGCGACTCCTGGCGAAGACGGGGCTCTCAGCCTTCGCCGACGCCTACCCGGACCAACTCTCCGGCGGCATGCGCCAGCGGGCGGCCCTGGTGCGGACGCTCGCCATCGACCCCGACATCCTGCTCCTCGACGAGCCCTTCTCCGCACTTGACTTCCAGACGAAGCTGATGCTCGCCGACGAGATGTGGAGCCTCCTGAGGGCGGAGCGGAAGACCGCCCTTCTCGTCACCCACGACATCTCGGAGGCGATCTCCATGTCCGACCGGGTGATGGTGCTCTCCCAGCGGCCCGGGCGGGTGAAGTCGGTTCACGAGATCACCTTCGCCGGCCCCGAGCGACCCCTGCCGTTCAAGGCGCGGAGCGCCCCCGAGTACAGCGGCTATTTCCAGCGCATCTGGGCCGAGCTGGACCAGCCGGGGAGGTGAGCAGTGGTGCACGTCCCTCAGGAGGCACTGGTCGCCGCCTACCGCCGGCAGCAGCGGCGCCGCCGCGCCACCGTCGCCGCCGCCCAGGTCGCCCTCCTCGCCGCCGTCCTGGTTCTCTGGGAGCTGGCGGCGGGCCGCCACTGGGTCAACCCCATGCTGACCAGCCGCCCCACGGCGGTCTGGCAGACGCTGACCCAGATGATCGCCTCGGGCTCGCTCTGGCTGCACCTGGGCGTAACGCTGCGGGAGACGCTGGTCGGGTTTGCCGTTGGGATGGCGCTGGGGCTGGGCGTGGCCGTGGTCCTCTGGTGGTGGCCCGCCCTGGCCGAGGTGCTGGATCCTTACCTGGTGGTGCTCAACGCCCTGCCCAAGATCGCCCTGGGGCCGATCTTCTACATCTGGCTCGGTCACGAGCGCTCGGTCTACGGCATGGCCGTGGCGATCTCGGTGATCGTCACCGTCGTCATGCTCCACGCGGGCTTCGGTGAGGTGGAGGCGAATCAGATCCTCGTCATGCGTACCTTCGGCGCCACGAAGGGGCAGATCCTGCGGAAGGTGGTCATCCCCGCGTCCCTTCCCACCCTGATGGCGGCCCTGAAGGTCAACATCGGCCTCACGCTGGTGGGCGTGATCGTCGGCGAGTTCATCTCCGCCCGGGCGGGCCTGGGGTACCTGATCATCTACGGGGGCCAGGTGTTCCAGATGCAGCTGGTGATGACCTCCGTGGTCATCCTGGCCCTGATCTCGGCCCTGCTTTACCTCGCCGTGACGTGGGCGGAACGGGTGGTCTCCCGGCTGCTCCACCTGCCGCCGCGGCGGTGACGGCCCCGGCCAGGGCACTTTCGGAAGCGCCGCAGGCAGGAGAACCCATCCGCACCGTGGAATATAGCGGAATGTAGCAGGTTTGGAAATGCTGGGAGCCAGAGGGCGGAGCCGCATCGGCTCCGCCCTCTGATTGAGATAGGAGGGCCGGTGTTTGAGCCGCAGAAAGCGATCCCGTCAGGTCCGGCGCCGAGCCGTGTTGATCTGCTGCACAGGCCTCTGCGCCTGGCTCGCACTCTGGTGGACCGGCAAGGCAAGCCTCTGGCCCAACCTGGCCGTGGCCGGAGCGGTGGGCCTGCTCCTGCTGGTCAACGTCCTCTACCGGCCGTCCCGCCACCGCAGGGCGGTGGAGGCCGGCGCCGTCGCAGCGGATGAACCCCACGGCAGGGGGGCGGGAAACGCCGCAGAGCGCCCGTCCCGGCCCAACGCGGTGCGCCTCGACTACAACACGCTCCTGGACGAGGAACCGGCGCCGCCGGCGCTCCACGCAGTGCCTCGGGCGCAGGACGGGAGCGCAGAACACCGCGGGCCAGGTCACGAGTACGGGTCCGGGCGCCTGCCGCCTCCCGTGCCCCCGCCCCTGTTCGGCCGCCCCGGATCCCGTCCCATCGTGGCGGGGATGGAGCATACGGTGGGCCGTGCGCGGGCCGGCGGGGCAGTGGAAGACCCCGAGTCGCCCGGGGAGACGGGAGAGGCGCGGTCAGAGCACGAGGTCGCCGCTGCCGCGGCCCCGGAGCTCACCACGCCGGTTCAACATGTGCCGGAGCCCCAGCCGGTTCCGGCCGATTCCGGGGCCACGGCGTTCCCGTCCCCGACTCCTGAGCCCGCGCCTTCGCCGGCCCCGGCCTCTCCGGAGGCCGGGCGCTTCACCCCCGTGTCCGCGTTACCGGCCAGCCACGCTGCGGCCGAGGAGCCTTCGCCCACAGCCGGGCCGCAGGCGCCCCAAGGGCCCACGGCCGCTACCCTCCCCGCGCTCACGGAGGCGGAGCGGCGCTCCCTGGGGCTTGAGGATCCGCCGGCCCGGCAGGCCGGGGCGGCCGCCCCGGCCGAGCCGGCGGCCCCGGCGCAACCCACCGGTGCGGCGCCGTCCCGTGACTACGTCCTGCCCCCGATCGACCTCCTGCCCCTGCCCGCCAGTGAGCGGGGACTCTCGGAAGACGAGGTCCTGGAGCGCGCACTGCTGCTGGAGCGGACCCTCGCCAGCTTCGGCGTGGAGGCCAAGGTGGTGGACTTCTCCTTCGGCCCTGCGGTGACGCGCTATGAGCTGCAGCCCGCGCCGGGCGTGCGGGTGAACAAGTTCACCGCCCTGGCAGACGACATCGCTCTGGCGCTGGCGGCCGTCGACGTGCGGGTGGAGGCACCCATCCCCGGGAAGTCGGCGGTGGGCATCGAGGTGCCCAATAAGGAGCGGCTGGCCGTGCCGCTCAGGGAGGTGCTGGAGTCGCCCGAGTTCCGGCAGAGCCCGTCGAAGCTCACCGTCGCCTTCGGCAAGGACAACTCCGGCCACCCGGTGGTCGGCGACCTGGCCCGCATGCCCCACCTCCTGATCGCCGGCGCCACCGGGTCGGGCAAGTCGGTGTGCATGAACACCATCATCTGCTCGCTGCTCTTCAAGGCCCGGCCCGACGAGGTCAAGATGCTGATGATCGACCCGAAGATGGTGGAACTCTCGATCTACGACGGCATCCCGCACCTGATCGCACCGGTCGTCACCGACGTCCGCAAGGCGGCCGGGTACCTCAAGGGCGCCGTACACGAGATGGAGGCCCGCTACGAGCTTTTCGCCGCCGCGGGCGTGCGCAACATCGAGCAGTACAACCGGCAGGTGGCCGAACAGGCCGCGGCCGACCCCGCCCAGGCTCCGAAGCCCCTGCCCTACATCGTCATCTTCATCGACGAGCTGGCCGACCTGATGATGGTCGCCCCGGCGGACGTGGAAGACGCCATCTGCCGCCTGGCCCAGATGGCCCGCGCCTGCGGCATCCACCTGGTCATCGCCACCCAGTCGCCGCGGGTCGACGTGATCACCGGCCTGATCAAGGCGAACATCCCGTCCCGCATCGCCTTTGCGGTCTCGTCCCAGGTGGACTCCCGCGTGATCCTCGACGCCGCGGGCGCCGAGCGGCTGCTCGGGCGGGGGGACATGCTCTACCACCCGTCCGGCCTGTCCAAGCCCCTGCGGGCCCAGGGCGCGTACATCAGCGAGACGTCCGTGGAAGAGCTGGTCCGGTTCGTGAAGCAGCAGGGGCGCCCCGAGTACACGGCGGTGGAGGTGCCCGTCGAGAACGGGAACGGAAACCGGAAGGGCAACAAGAACGGCTCCGGTGACTCCCCGGCCCCCACCGCGGTGGACGAGGCCCTGCCGGAGGCGGCCCGCATCATCATCGAGCACGGACAGGCCTCCGTATCGCTGCTGCAGCGCCGCCTCCGGTGCAACTACACGAAGGCGGCCCGCATCATCGACGAGCTGGAGGCGATGGGGCTGGTGGGGCCCCACCAGGGCTCCAAGCCCCGGGAGGTGCTGGCCACCATGGAGACCTGGCAGCAGCTCTTCGGCTCCCGGTCGGGACAGGAAGCCGGCCGGTCTGAGCGGTGCGGGGAGACGAAGAACGAGTCGCCCGAGGTGGACGCCGAGTAGCGCCGGTCGCCCGGGCCCCGGCCCGGGCGACCCGCAGGACGAGTGGAGGGATCCGCGCATGGCCCATCGCACGATGCGAGTCACCACCCCCAAGCAGCTGGAGGCCGCCTTGGCCATCCGGCGCAAGGTCTTCATCGAGGAGCAGAAGGTCCCGCCCGAGGAGGAGATGGACGGCCTGGACGAGTCCGCCGCCCACGTGCTCGCCCTCGACCCCGACGGGCGTCCCGTGGCCACCGGCCGCCTCATCCCCTACGGCCACCGGACGGGCAAGCTGCAGCGCATCGCCGTGCTGGCAGAGGTCCGGGGCCAGGGCTACGGGCGGGCGGTGGTGGAGGCGCTGGAGGAGATCGGGCGGGCCATGGGGTTTACCCGCTTCGTCCTCGGCGCCCAGACCCACGCCGAGGCGTTCTACCGGAAGCTGGGGTACCGGACCACCTCCCCGGAGGTGTTCCTGGATGCCGGCATCCCGCACGTTCATATGGAAAAAGTGCTGGCAGAGTAGCAGAAGACCTGGCGATCCCCGTGGGGACGCCAGGTCTTGCCTGTGAACGGGGGGTTACTCCCCCATCAGCAGCTTCGCGTACGGCGAGTCGATGGGGATGACGATGGTCGGCTTGCCGTTCAGCGTCGTCTTGTACGACTCGAGGGTGCGGTAGAAGGCGTAGAACTCCGGGTCGGCGCCGTAGGCCTCGTTGTAGATGCGGGCGGCCTCCGCCTCGCCCTCCGCCTCGATTTCGGCGGCCCGGCGGCGGGCCTCGGAGATGATGAGGGTCGCCTCCTTATCCGTACGTGCCCGGATGTTGGCCGCCTGCTCGTCGCCTTGCGAGAGGTAGTCCTGGGCGATCTTCGACCGCTCCGACTTCATGCGGTTGAACACCGACTCCAGGTTCTGCTCCGGCAGGTCGGTGCGCTTCAGGCGCACGTCGTGCACCGTGATGCCGTAGTCGGCCACCAGGTCGTTGACCATTGCGGTGACCTGCGCGTTCAGGTCGCCCCGGGCGGACTCGCCCTCCGAGATGATCTCGCCGAACTTCAGCCGGCCGAGCACGCCGCGCACCGTGGAGTAGACGGCGGCGTCGATACGCTGTTCGGCCCGGCTCGTGGTCTGGGTGTTCTGGACAAACTTCAGCGGATCCGTGATCTGCCACACGGTGTAGTAGTCCACGATGATGGGTTTCTGATCGGCCGTCAGCACGTCGGCCGGGTTGCTGTCATAGATCATGCGCTGCTTGGGCAGCGTCTGCACCGACTGGAGCAGCGGGATCTTGAACGTGGGCCCCGCCTCGGTCTGGATGCGCTGCACCACGCCGGTCCAGGAGCGGACGACCAGGTACTCGTCCTCCCGCACGAAGATGATCTGGCTCAGCGCGCCGAAGACCAGGGCGATCGCCGCGATCCAGATCAGGAGTCGCTTCACGTCACCGGGCTGGACGTTCAGCCTCAGTTCGATGGGCTCGCGGTTGGGGTTCACTGGCCGTCACCTCCTCCCCGCACGACGGGCAGGTACTTGATCGTGCCCTCAGACGAGTCCACGATCACGATGTCGGCGCCGGGCAGGATGGCCTCCAGCGTCTCCAGCACCAGCCGCTGGCGGGTCACGGTCGGGTTCGCCTTGTACGCGTCGTAGATCGCCTTGTACTGGGCCACGTCGGCAAGCGCCTGGTTGATGCGGGCCTGCTTGTTGGCCTCGGCCTGCTCCAGCAGCTGCTGGGCCTCGGCGCGGGCCGCCGGGATGCGCTCCGCCTCGTACTTGCCCGCCTCGTTGATCTTGGTCTGCTGGGCCTCCCGGGCGTCGGTCACCGCCTTGAACTCGGCCGCCACCTGCTCCGGCGGCTCCACGTCCTGCAGCTTCACGTCGATGATCTGGATGCCGGTGCCGTACGTCTCCATCAGGTCGACCAGCTGCCGCTCGACCTCTTCCTGAATTTCAAACTTTCCGGTGGTGATGGCCACGTCCAGGCCGGTGGTGCCCATCACGGAGCGGAGCGAGGCCGCCGTCGCGTTCCGGAGCAGGCGCTCGGGGTCATCCGTCGCAAACAGGTACTTCTCGATGTCCCGCACGCGCCACTCCACCAGCAGGTCCGCCCAGATCAGGTTCTCGTCGCCGGTGATCATCAGCGCCTCGTCCTCTATCAGCTGGACCCTCCCGTTCTCCTCGCGGAAGCCGAACTGCAGTTCCTGCGTCTGCTTCGTCGGCACCACGATGGCCTTCTCCAGCGGCCAGGGGAGCTTGGTGTGGACGCCCTTCTCCACCTGCCGGGTGGCCCGTCCCATCGTGAGCACGAGGGCAGACTCGTGCTCCCCGACGCGGAACCAGGTCGTCAGGGCCAGGTCGGCCACCAGGGCCACGAGGAGCACCCCGAGCAGCGTCCGCCGTATCACTCGCACACGTTCAACCTCCCTTGTTCACACCTTGACTGTTGCCAAGTGCAGCGTCCGTGTAGAAGACGCGCCCATCCTATGAGAAGTTCGGTGGGGCCGACACTTCTTTGGTCCAGCTCCGCGGTCGGACCCTTCTGTGCACCGAACCGCGGGCGGCGGTGCGGCGGGCATACTAGCGTGCGGGGGTGAGCTGATGCTGCGCGGCGACGTGGACCGATTCTACCGGGCCCTGCGCCGGGAGTATCCCGACCCGCCGCCCGGGCCCGTCAAGCGGCTCGACCACGTGCGCGAGATCGCATCGTACTACGCCGGGCTGACCCAGGAGGAGCGCTACCTCATGCTCGCCTGGGCAAGAAAAGAGGAGAACGGCATCGGGATGATTCCCCTCGCGCTCTCCGCCATCCCCTTTTTCGGCCTCATCGTGAGCTCCCGGCTGCAGGAACTGCTCAGCCAGGTCCCCATCTGGCAGATCTTCCTCTTCTGGCTGCTCTTCGCCTCGCTGGTTCTGCTCAGCTTCTACGTCCACCAGAGCCAGAAGGCCTACACGGCGTTGCACATTACCCTGCTGGAACAGCTCATCGAGCAGGAGAACAACCGCCGGCGCCTGGCGGCCGCCCAGCCTCAGCTGGCGATGCAGGCCACGCCGCCTGCCGAAGAGCCCCGCCTCATGCTGCCGCCGGAGCCGGGCATCACGTCGGAGCACCACTAGAAGGCCGGCAACTCCTCGCCGGACAGCACGCGCCGCTGCACCTCCACCACGGCCTCGGGCCGGATACGGGCCCGCAGCAGCGCGGCCAGGGCCTGGTCGCTGCCCCGGGTGAGCAGAACCGCCTCCGTGTCACCTCCCGTGGGCCCGCTGCGGCGCCTGAGCGGCAGGATCTTCAGGCCGCGCGGGACCAGCGGCGCCCCGCCGTCCCACACCGTGGCGTCGATCGCACCCCGCAGGAGCAGCGACAGCGACTGGGCGTAGGAGATCTCCACCATCTCCACGGCTCTGCCCTGGCACTCCTCCAGGGTCAGCCGCATGTGGTCGTGGGAGGTGGGGTCGACGCCGACGCGCATGCCGTCGGCGATGCCGTCGAACCCTTCCCGCACCAGCAACACGTGCTCGCCCACGCTGCTGCCCGGGCCGAAGGAGAAGACCAGCTGCAGGTCGCCCGCCCCGGACTCCGCCTCCCAGGCCATGCGGGAGGCCACGGCGAAGTCGCACCGGCCCGTGCGCAGAAGCTGGATGCGGCTCCGCCCTCCCCGCACCTGCGCCAGCACCAGGGGGATCTCCGCCTGGGCGAAGGCGCGGGTGAGGCCCGTGGCGAGGCCGATGAAATGGAGGGAGTAGGCCACCGGCATCACACCGATGACGGTGGCCAGGCCGGCGCGCGCCATCAGCCGGGCATAGTCGAGCTTCGTGATGAACGACCCCAGGCTGCCCCGGCGCTCCAGCTCCACAGCCCCCTCGTCGATGAGGAGCTTCAGGGCCGCCTGCACGGTGCCGCGGCCCGTGCCGAACTCGGCGGCCAGCTCCCCGACCGACGCAAGGCGGTCGCCCACCCGGTGGGCCGCCAGTCGCCGGGCCAGCTCTTCCGCCACCGAACCGTACCGGTGAAGCACCGGCTCACCTCCTCCTCCACGGAGCGCCCCCTGTCTGCCGGGGAACCCTGGTCTATCGAGGCACCGCGCCCGAGTCAACGCCCTTATTGTAACAGACCGCGACCGGACACGGTTCGCGCTGAATCCAGTCATACACGGTTGCATACCAAAGGAGGAACTCCTCCGCCAGGGGGCGAAACCTGCCAGCGAAATTGGGATCATGCCCCGGGACGCGCTCGTACCGTAGAGGTGGACTTGTGCCCAATCGTACAGCTTCCTGTACGCTTTCTCCCCCACCCTTCGCAACCGTCCGTGTCGCCCACACCGGCCACCGGGACCTGTCGTTGCAGAACGAAGAGAGGAAGTGGCGTGACGATGGCTGATCCGCAGATCCTCGCCCGTGAACTCACCCACCTGCTGGGTGAAGGGCGCGTCTTCACGGACCCGGACGAGCTCGTCAAACGCACCGTCGACACCTGGCCGCTGCGCCTGGTCCAGCGGGTGGTGGGTGCCGCGCCCGTCCTGCCGCGCCTGGTGCTCCGCCCCCGGTCCACGGCGGAGGTGTCGCGGGCCCTGGCGTACCTGAGCGAGCGGCGCATCCCGGTCGTTCCCTTCGGCGGCGGCTCCGGGGTGACCGGCGGGGCAATCCCCCCGGCCGACGCGGTCGTGCTCGACGTCGGCGCGATGAACCAGATCCTCGCGCTGGATGCCGAGAACATGACCGTCACGGTTCAGCCCGGGGTCCTGCTGGGCGACCTCGAGGCCTGGGTGAACGAGCGGGGCTTCATCACCGGCCACTACCCCCAGTCGATCGACGTGGCCCAGGTGGGCGGGCTGGTCGCCACCTTCAGCGCCGGGCAGTTCTCCACCAAGTACGGCAACATCGAGGACATGGTGGCGGGGCTCGAGGCCGTGCTGCCCTCCGGCGAGGTGGTGCGCATCCAGTACGTGCCCCGCCGGGCCGTCGGCCCCGACCTCAGGCAGCTCTGGATCGGCTCCGAGGGCGCCTTCGGCGTGATCACCGAGGTCACGCTGAAGCTCTTCCCGAAGCCGGCGGAGCGCTGGATGCAGGCGTATGCCGTCCCCTCGATGCGGGCCGGCCTGGCGATCATCCAGCGGTTCATGCAGGCCGGCTGGAAGCCCGCCGTAGTCCGCCTCATCGACTTCATCGAGGCCGCCCGGCTGCTGCAGGACACGATGCCGGGCGAGGAAGCCCTGCTGATCCTGCTTTCCGAGGGCCCTGCCGGCTACCCCGCCGTGGAGGGTACCGCCATCGACGCGATCGTGCGCGCCGGCGGCGGCCGCCCCATGGGGGAGCGGCCGGTGGAGCTCTGGCTGGAGCGGCGCAACGACGTGCACGAGTTCGATCAGTACATCAACATGGGCGTCATCGTCGACACCATCGAGGTGGCCGCCCCCTGGACCCGCATCGCCGACATCTACGAAAAGGTAACCACCCGGCTGAAGGCAGAGGTCCCCGAACTGATCATCATCATGGGCCACTCCTCCCACAGCTACATCCAGGGCACCAACCTCTACTTCATCTTCGGCGCCCAGCCGCCGCGGGACCCCGCCGAGGTGGAGCGGGTGTACTGGTCGGTCTGGGAGCGGGTGATGGCCATCACACGGGAATGCGGCGGCACGATCTGCCACCACCACGGCATCGGCAAGCTGCGGGCCCGCTGGGTGCCGGAGGAGCTGGGCAGCGCGTACCCGCTGCTCCAGCGGCTGAAGCGGGCGCTGGACCCCGAGGGCGTGATGAACCCCGGGACGCTGCTGCCGCTCGAATAGACGCGACGCGCACTTCCATCACTCCTGTTTCCTGACGGCTTCCTGCGCCCCCGAGGAGGGATGTGGCATGACCGTGTATCCCTTCAGCGCCGCGGGCCGCACGGTGGCCCTGCAGCGCCTGGCCGAGGAGACGTTCGACCTGCTGGTCATCGGCGGCGGCATCACCGGTGCGGGAATCGCCCGCGACGCCGCCCTGCGCGGCCTCCGCGTGGCCCTGGTGGAGAAGGACGACTTCGGCCACGGCACCTCCAGCCGCTCCTCCAAACTCGTGCACGGCGGACTGCGCTACCTCCAGTACGGCGAGGTCAGGCTGGTGCGGGAATCGGCCCGTGAGCGGGCCGTGCTCCGGCGCATCGCCCCCCACCTGGTGCACCCGCTGCCCTTCATCTTCCCCCTGTTCCGGGGCGACAGCACGGCGTTCTACCGGGCCGGCCTCATCCTGTACGATCGCCTGGCCGGGGTGACGCCCGCGGAACAGCACCGCATGCTCGATGCGGCCGCGGTCCGGGAGTGGGCGCCCGGGCTGCGGGACCCCCTCACGGGGGGCATCATCTACGGCGAGTACATCACCGACGACGCCCGCCTGACGATAGAGAACGCCCGCTCGGCCGCCGAGTTCGGCGCGGCCGTGGCGAACCATGTGCGCGTCACCGGCTTCCGGTTCGACGGCGAACGGGTGACGGGCGTCACGCTCACAGACGCCCTCTCGGGCGAGACCCTCGCCGCCTCGGCCCGGGTGGTGGTAAACGCCACTGGCCCGTGGGCCGAGCAGACGCTCTCCGCCGGCTCCCTGCAGGCGCCCAAGCACCTGCTGCTCAGCAAGGGCATCCACCTCCTCTTCCCCGCCCGGCGCCTCCCGCTGGCAGGGGCCGTCACCCTGCGGCTGCCTGACGGCACGATGGGCTTTGCCATCCCCCGCTGGGACTACGTCTACGTGGGCACCACGGACGTGCAGTACGCGGGCAGCCTCGACGCGCCGGACTCGGACCCGGCCGCCGTCCAGCACCTGCTGCACCTCGTCCAGGAGTGCTTCCCCGAGGCGGGTCTCACGGCCGGCGACGTGATCTCCACCTGGGCCGGCGTGCGCCCGCTCATCGCCCAGGAGGGGAAGGCGCCCCGCGACACCTCCCGCCACGACGAGGTCTGGCGCATCCGGCCGGGGCTCATCACCATCGCCGGAGGCAAGCTGACGACCTACCGACAGATGGCCAACCGTGTGATGGCGCACGTGGCCCGCGAGCTCGGCCGGAGCCTTGCCGACAGCCGGCAGACCGCCTCGGTGCCGCTGCCCGGGGCTGACCTCAACGGCGTCCGGTTCTCCGACTTCCGCGATCAGATGTTTGCGCGCTACGATGCGGCCGGGGTCCCGGCGCGGGCCACCGACCGGATCGCCTGGCTCTACGGCAAGGGTATGGCGACCCTGCTGCAGTACGGCGAGGAGGACCCCGCCTGGCTCGAACCCCTGTCCCCGGAAACGCCGGCCCTGCGGGGCGAGGTGCGCCTCGCGGTGGAGCAGGAGATGGCGCTGACGCTGTCCGACTTCATGGACCGCCGGTCGGCCCTGCTCCTGTTCAGCGACGACCAGGGAGAGGCCGCCGCCGTCGAGGCCGCCCGGGTGATGGGCGACCTGCTGGGCTGGAGCGAGGAGCGGCGTGCGGCGGAGCTGGCCGCCTATCGGAAGGTCGTCCGGCGCCACCGGCTCAGCCGGGAACCGGCGGGTGTACACACGGCGTAGCGGCAACGCCGGGGGCCCGCGGGCACAGCCGCGTGCAGGGAGTTGCCCGCTCTGCGCCGAACCCCCCTGACATGAAGCCACTCGAGCAACTGGCCAACGAGATCATCACATGCGAACGGTGCCCCCGCCTCCGCGCCTACTGCGCCGAGGTGGGGTGCACGCGCGTCCGCCGCTATCGCGACCAGGCGTACTGGGCCCGCCCCGTCCCCGGCTTCGGCGACCCCGACGCCCGCCTCTTCATCCTGGGGCTCGCGCCCGGGGCCCACGGCGCCAACCGCACGGGGCGCATGTTCACGGGCGACGACTCCGGCCGCTGGCTGTACGGCGCCCTCTTCGAGTCCGGGTTCGCCAATCAGCCCCATTCAGTGAGCCGCGACGACGGCTTGCAGCTGACGGGCGCCTACATCGCCAACGTCGTCCGCTGTGCCCCGCCCGAGAACAGGCCCACCGCCGCCGAGGTGGCCGCCTGCCTGCCGTACCTGGAGGCGGAACTGAGGCTGCTTCCCCAGGTGCAGGTGGTGCTGGTGCTGGGCCGGATCGCCTTCGACGCCTACGTACGCCTCCGGCGCGCCCAGGGATACGACCTGGGGCGGCCCACCTTCGCCCACGGCGCCGAGTACCACACGCCGGGCCTGCCCGTGCTGCTGTGCAGCTACCATCCGAGCCGGCAAAACACAAACACCGGGGTGTTGACCCCGGCGATGTGGAGCGCCATCTTTGAGCGGGCGCGGGCGCTGGTGGAGGATCCGACTGCGACTGGGCGCTAACCGAGGGTAGTGTCCAGCAGCATCATGATCACGAAGCCCAGCAGGATCATGTACGTGGCCGTACGCTCGTTGCCCCGCTCGTGCGTCTCGGGAATGATCTCGTCGCTGATCACGAAGAGCATCGCACCCGCGGCGAAGGCCAGGGCCCACGGCAGGACCGGGTTGGCCAGCGTGACCGCGGCCACGCCCAGCAGCCCGCCCACGGGCTCCACCAGGCCGGTGAGGAGCGTGATCAGGAAGATCTGGCCCGACTTGTAGCGCTCGGCCAGGAGGGCCAGCGCCACGGCCATGCCCTCGGGGATGTTCTGCAGGCCGATACCGGTGGCCAGGCTCAGGCCGCTGCCCAGGTCGCCGCTGCCCACGCCGACGCCCACGGCCAGGCCCTCGGGGAAGTTGTGGATGGTGATGGCGATGATAAAGAGCCAGATGCGCTGCAGCGACGAGGTAGCCGCGCCGCCTTCAGGACCCTTGATGAAGTGCTGGTGGGGCGAGTAGCGGTCCACCAGGTCGAGGAACAGCCCGCCGAGGAAGAGTCCGGCGCCGGCCACCAGCGCGCCGCGCAGGCCGCCGCCGGCCTTGTCGACGGCCGGGATGATCAGACTGAACACAGTGGCGGCCAGCATGACGCCGGCGGCCATGCCCAGCAAACCGTCGTAGACACGGGACGATACCTTGCGGGCCACAAGGGCCGGAATCGCCCCGAGGACCGTCGCCACACCCGCAACCAGACTGGCCAGGAAACCGAGCAGAATTGGATTCACGTTCAGTAATGCGTTCATAGGTGTACGAACCTCCCGCGTGCATTTTATCATGGGACACACACTGGAGGAACCTCCCCGCCAGACATCCGGCAACATCCATCAGGGCCTCCGGGTGCTCGGTTTCATCGTCCAAACCGCGCCCATCTCCTATGTGCGCCGCCTACTTCCTGCCGGAGCCGTCCTGGTGGCCCTGCGGCACCCCCTCCTTCCCCCGGGGCATAGGATGGACCCGAGGGAGTGAGGCACATGGAAATCGCCGTCGTAAGACCCGGTGAGACGCTCTGGCAGATCGCTCGCCGGTACGGCGTCACCGTTGAGCAAATCGCCACCCTGAACGGGCTGCGTGACCCCAACCGGCTGGTCCCCGGTCTGGCCCTGCTCATCCCGGTGGAGCGCCGGCACGTGGTGCGGCCGGGGGAGACCTTGTGGCGAATCGCACAGCAGTACGGAACGACTGTCGAGGCCATCGCCCGCGAGAACCTGATCACCAACGTGAACCTGATCTACCCCGGCCAGACCCTGGTCATCCCGAGGGGAGATCGGCCGGTGATTGAGGCGAACGCTTACCAGGCCAACCTGGCCACCGGCAACGTGTCGTACACCGCCGAGGCGGCGCCTTACGTAACGTACATCAGCATGTTCAGCGCGGCCGTCACGGAGGACGGCGACGTGGTACCCCCGAATGCGCAGAGGTTCATCGACACGGCTCACCAGGGCGGAGCCGCCACGCTGCTCACCCTCACCAACTTTCGGGGATCGACCTTCAGTTCGGACCTTGCGTCGGCGTTTCTCAACAACCCTGCGGCCGTGCAGCGCGCCATCGACGAGCTGGTGATCATCCTCCGGGTGCAGGGCTACGCCGGCCTCAACGTCGACTTCGAGTACGTCTACCCCAGCGACCGGGAGGCGTACAACAACTTCCTGCGCCGGCTGCAGCCGCGGCTGCACGCGGAGGGCTTCAGCCTCTCCACCGCGATCGCCCCCAAGATCTCGGCCAACCAGGCGGGGCTGCTCTACGAGGCCCACGACTACCCGGTGCACGGCGAGGTCTGCGACTTCGTCGTGATCATGACCTACGAGTGGGGGTACGTCACCGGTCCGCCCATGGCCATCGCGCCGCTGCGACAGGTGCGCCAGGTACTGGACTACGCCGTGAGCGCCATCCCCCGCAACAAGATCCTGATGGGCATTCCCACCTACGGCCGGGACTGGCGTCTCCCCTACCAGCGGGGCGTCACGCGGGCCGAAACCTTCTCCCCGGTCGCCGCCACCAACCGGGCGATCGACATGGGCGTGGCGATCCAGTTCGACCAGGACGCCCAGTCGCCGTTTTATCGATACTGGGATGCCCAAGGCCGCGAGCACATCGTCTGGTTCGAAGACCCCCGGAGCCTGCAGGCCAAGTTCGACACCGTGAAGGAGTACGGCCTGCGCGGCGTCTCCTACTGGGTGCTCGGGAACCCGTTCCCACAGAACTTCCCGCTGCTTCGGGATAACTTCCGGGTCCGCCGTCTCCGCTGAACGTGCCCCACCCCCCGGCGCCCCCCAGCACGGGCCGCCCGTCCGACGCTGAACCTTCTCCCGCAGGGCCCCACCCCCACCACGCGTGCCTCTCGCACGGACCATCCCTCTCACGCCCCTCTTCCCCTCACCGGCAGCCCATCCCATCAACGGGCAGGACTGGTGGGGAGATGGATCGTAAAATAGGGGTAGTCCATGCGGAAGGGATGAGCTGTCGTTGCTATACCCACTGCGATTCTCCCCTGTGTTCAAGGAGCGGGTCTGGGGCGGACGCCGCCTGACCCGGTGGTTTCCGGACCTGCCTCCGGGCCCCGTGGGCGAAGCCTGGGTATTGAGCGATCACCCGCAGGGCCGCACACCCATCGCCAACGGTCCTCTGCGCGGCGAGACCATCCACAGCCTCCGCAGGCGCTTCGCCGAAGGAGGGCTCGGCTCGGGCGGAACGGGAGCGAAGTGGTCCGACGAGGCGCTGCTGGGAACCCGTGGCGTGAATCCCCGGACGGGCGAGTTTCCACTGCTGTTCAAGCTGCTGGACGCGCAGGACGACCTGTCGATCCAGGTACATCCGAACGACGACTTCCCCGGGCTGCCCCCCGGTGAACTGGGCAAGAGCGAGATGTGGGTCGTGCTGGACGCCGAACCCGGTGCGCGCATCGTCCACGGCCTGGCCGAGGGAGTCGGGCGCGGGGAACTCGCCGCGGCCATCCGGGAAGGCCGCACGATGGAGGCGATGCGCTCGGTCACCGTACATCCGGGCGACGTGTACTACGTGCCCGCAGGCACCGTCCACGCCCTGGGTGCGGGGCTGCTTGTGGCCGAAATCCAGCAGTCCTCGGACACCACCTACCGGCTGTACGACTATGACCGCCTGGGCCTCGACGGTCGGCCCAGGGAACTGCACGTGGACCAGGCCCTCGCCTGCGCCAGCTACAACCCGCCACCCGCGCCGTCCCGCCTCGGGTCGGACGCACAAAACCGGTGGGAGACCCTCGTCTCTTCACCGTACTTCATCACCGCCCACGGGCGGTGCAGCGGCGAGTGGATCCAGGAGACCGACCCCGGCACGTTCGAGGTGCTGATGATCCTGGAAGGCACTGGTACCATCACCTGGTCGGCGGGGGCAAGCGAGCGGCTCGCCGCGGGGCAGACGTGGCTCGTCCCCGCGGCGCTGGGACGCTATCAGCTCGCGGGAGAGTTCAGCGCCCTCCGGATCCGGGTGCCGTAAGGCTCAAGACTGGCCAACAGACCACGACATACGGGCCCCTAGCCCAATCAGACTGGGTCTATGCGTACGCCCCTGCGCCCTTCCCCGGCGCAGGGGCGCGATGTTTCGCCGGCAACCCCGCCCGTCCGACCGCAAGACCTGGTCTGCCGGCGCCCAGTGCGAACGCAAGCGGCCACCCGACCACCCCACACACAGTGCCCGTTGCCACTGAGGCTGTACGTAGGGACCGGTGGGACCCTCTCCCGTGCACGGAACACCCGTTGGCGATGGGATATCGCGCACGCCGGCCGTAGTTCCCCCTCCCCGCACCAAGGGCCTGTTCGCTTTCGCTGGTGGCCTCGGTCGTGGCTGGGGAACGGATGGTGAGGGCCTCCGCGTGCATGGCTTTCCCGCCCCACCTCGTCGTTTGTTCGCCCAGGCTGGCGTTCGCTTCCCGGTGCGCAGTGGGTCCTGCCACCGTCAGACCTGCTTCCCAGTCCCGCATTCCTGTTCTCCCTGGCCGGCGCTCCGGGCGGCTCGGCGACCGTTGCAGCCGTGCGCGAAGCACTTGCCTCCCAGTCCCTCAATCGTGTTCGCCCTGGATGGTGCTCCGGAGGGCACGACGACCACCCCAGCCGGGAGTAAGCACCTGCCTCGCAATCCCTCATTCCTGTTCGCCCTGGCTGGCGCCCGGGGGGTTCCGGTCACTAGCAGCGTGCACGAAGCACCTGCCTGCCAGTCCCTCACTCCTGTTCGCCCTGGCTGGCAACCGGGGGGACCGGCCGCTGGCAGCCGTGCACGAAGCACCTGCCTGCCAGTCCCTCACTCCTGTTCG
>Ga0134099_1001356_pt1 | contig 23742 bp, 25 predicted proteins | sample 10_taG_2_FD_105482 | JGI IMG/M metagenome (GOLD analysis project Ga0134099, IMG submission 105482) | Switchgrass degrading microbial communities from high solid loading bioreactors in New Hampshire, USA - 10_41_5_180_A2 metaG | ecosystem: Engineered > Bioreactor > Semi-continuous > Anaerobic >...
CACCGACGCAGCCGACCCGGCCGGCACGGACCCCGCACCCGCAACGGCGGTGGAGACGGCCGCATTGCTCCCGCCTCCGGTGGACGACGCCACCTACACGACGCCACCCGTCGCGGCGGCCGGCCCGGCGGTGGCGGAGGTCAGGACCCTGGTCGACGCCCGCACGGTGCTGTCGAGCGAGTTCGACGCCTTCACGGCCGGCGGCCGCCAGTGGTTCCGCGTGGACTACCAGATGGCCCGCGACGCCAACTACGACACGATGCTGGTGGGCATCATCAAGATCGCCGAGTACAACAACTGGCTCACCGCCGTGCGCGACTACCGGGATGAGCTGACCCGATGGCTCACCGCCGCAGCCCGGCGCGTGCGCGACGCGGCCGTCACCGAGGGGTTCAACCTGGGCTGGACCCTGCTGGAGGTCGTCCCCGACCGGCCGTTCGGCTTCCTCGCCAGCGAGGTGACGCCCCTGCCCCGGGGCGAGGGCTACCTGGTCACGCGGCCGCTGGCCGCCGTCTCGGACTTCTCCGGCCCCACCGTCACCATTGCGGCGTTCGTCGGCACCGGCACCGGCCCGACGACCACGCCGAGCCCCAGCAACGTCTACGGCCCCGTCCTGCGGTTCGACCCCACCGACCTGTACAGGCCTCCCACCGCGCCCTGAATAAGAGTCCGCTGAGAACTGCCTGAACAGACAGCTACGACCTGCCCCTTCCGGTCGTCTAAAGGACAACAGCCTCTATCGGCTGCCGGTCGGGGCAGTCGCGCGCCCTGCCGGGTATCAGGCGGCGAGGTGAATGCAGGGGTCATGACCTGGGATCAGAAAGGTGCACAGCCTTCCGCGGGGGGGCGGGCGCGCCGCTACCGCGTGCGCCGGTTGCGCCGGCGCATCGAGACCCGGGAGGAGCGTGAGCTCCGCGAGCTGGCGGAGATGGAGGACGACGCCGACCGGGGCACACCCGAGCAGGACGCGGCGCTGCAGTCCGGCTGCATGTCCATGGTGTGGGTGGCCGGCTTCTTCTTTGTCGTGATGATCCTGTCAATCGTGGCGACCTGGTTCTTCCGCTGATGTGCAGTGCAGCGGGCGGCTCCCTGCCGTGAGAGGCAGGAGCCGCCCGCTGGTCGTCTCCGCTACTTGTTCGCCGGCATGACGTCGTGGTCCACGTGCCGGGCGCCCTTCACGGCGCTGATCAGGTTGATGGCCACCCGCGCCCCGTCGCCCGACGTGATGATGGTGTGCACGCTGGTTCCGGCGCAGGTGCCGGCCGCCCACAGGCCGTCCACCCGGGTGCGGCCCTCCCGGTCAACCGCCACGACCTCCTTGATGCGGGGCTCCGGCCCCTCGACGATCTCCGCCCCTGCCTTGCGGGCCAGCTCGCAGTTGGCGCCCAGGCAGAGGATCACCTGACGGGCCTCAAAGGTCTCGCCGCCATCGCTTTCGAGGCGGAAGCCGTCGCCCTCCCGGCGGACGTCCGTCACCTTCGCCTTCACCAGCGTGGCGCCTGCGGCCTCCAGGTGCTGCCTTCCGAGATCCACCATGTCAGGACCGGAGACTCCCTTCGGGAAACCCAGATGGTTGGGAATCCAGGCACGACGGGTCATCGACTGATCGGCATCGAGCACCAGCGTCTTCAGACCGGCCCGGGCGGTGAACACCGCCGCGCTCGCGCCGGCAGGCCCTGCGCCCACGACTGCGACATCGTACACTTCCGCATCCTCCTTCACAACGTTATTTCATATCTATTGACGACGTTCCAGCCCCTCGGGGAGCGGTCCGGCCGGGACTCCCGGCTTCACCGGGGGCTGCGGGGAAGCCGCTTCTCCATCTGGTGGCGGGTGGTCTCGTAGCCCATCGACTCGTAGAGCGACCGGGCCACCCGGTTGGTGGCGGTCACCATGAGCATCACCGAGTGGCACCCGCAGGCCCGCAGGTGCTCCTCGCCGGCCTCCATCAGCTGCCGGCCGATGCCCCGGCCGCGCGCCCGGGGGTGCACGTAGAGGGCCGTCACCTCGCCCCTGCGGCGCCCGCTGTACTCCTGCTCGACGGAAAGCCAGACAAAGCCGCACAGGCCGAGGTCGTCCTCGGCCACCAGCACCTTCTGGGAAGGATCGCGCACCGCGGCCCGCAGCTGGTTGCGCCGGCGGGCCATGAAGTCAACGTCCACGATGAACCCGGGGAAGTTCGACTCGTACAGTTCGGGCATGAACGAGAGCAGCGTCCCGGTGTCGGTCACGTAGTCGAAAGGGCGGATGCGGACCTCAGCCCCTGCACGACCCTTCCCGGCGTTTGGTTCCGACATGTATCGCCACCGTCCCCAGCATCAGCAGCTGGTAATCCGTCTCCACGAACCCGGCTTCCCGGAACAGCGCCTCCAGTTGATCGGGGAAAGGGTAATTGTCCAGCGAGCGGGAGAGATACGTGTACGGGCGCACCTTGGCCTCGCGTCCCGTCTTCACCACGAACCAGTCGATGAGGGGCAGGAAGGTCTTCCAGTACAGGAAGAAGCCGAAGCGGATGACTCGGCTGAAGGGCTTGGAGGCCTCCAGGCAGATGAAGCGGCCCCCGGGCTTCAGCACCCGGTGGATCTCCGCCAGCGTCCTGGGGATCGAGGCGACGTTGCGCATCGCCCAGCCCATGGTCACCCCGTCGAAGGTGTTGTCCGCGAAGGGCAGGTCCATCGCGTTGCCGAGCTGCAGGGTGATGAGGTCCTTGTAGGGCGAGGCGGCCACCCGGCGGCGGCCCACCTCCAGCATGCCCTCGGAGATGTCGACCCCGATGACCTTGCCGTCGGGGGCGACCTGCGCGGCGTCCAGCAGGGTCAGGTCGCCGGTGCCGCAGGCCACGTCCAGGATGAGGTCGCCGGGCCGGAAGCGGGTGTGGCCGACGAACTCCTTGTGCCACCGCTCCCACTGACCGGCCGACATCACCTGGTTCATCGCGTCGTAGTTCTCCGCGATCCTGTCGAAGAGCTCGCGGACATACTGCTCCTTCTCCTCCGGCGCCGGAGGCTGGAAGCCAGGGGCCATCAAAACGCCTCCTCAGTCTGTCTGCATGAGAACCCTCACCGCCGCTTCTCCGCCCACGGGCAGAGGAACCGCTCGGCAATGTCCAGCACCACGTAGAACCCGAAGCCCATCAGGGCCATCGCCATGACGCCCGCGAACATCATCTCGTAGTCGTGCATCGACCAGGCGTCCCACACGAACGATCCCAGCCCGTGACGGGTGGCGTAGGTCTCCGCGAAGAACAGGACGGCCACGGCGGTGCCCGTACTCAGGCGCAGGGCCGTGAAGATGGCGGGCAGGGCCGCCGGCAGGATGACGTGGCGGTAGATCTCCCATTCCCCGCCGCCCAGCGACTGCACCGAGCGGATGAGCCCGCGGGACACGTTGGCGGCCGCGTCCTTCACGGTCACGAGGATCTGGAAGAAGATGACCAGGGTGATCAGGAAGATCTTCGACTCGTCCCCGATGCCCAGCACGACCATGATGACCGGCAGGAAGACCACCTTGGGCACCGGGTAGGTCAGGTACACCAGCACGGAGCCGACCGGGTTGCCCGAGCGGCCCAGGAAAAGCCCCAGCGGCACCCCGATGGCCAGGGAGATCGCCGTGGAGGCCGCGACGCGGTAGACCGAGGCGAGGAAATGGCCGACCAGCGGCCCGCCGGGCGCCACGCCCTCGGCGAAGGCCGCAAGGGCCGGGCCCAGCCGGGGGAAGGCGGCGATGTCGAGCCAGATGGCCAGCCCCTCCCAGGCCACGGCGAGGATCGCCAGGGAGATGAGGTAGTGATACCAGCGGTACTCAGGCACCGCCGTTCACCCCCTTCTCCAGGGCGTCGCGCACGCGGTTGACCATCCCGTGGAAGGAGGCGGACCGCCGGTCGCCCACGGCGGGGTTCTGGAAGAGGCCGACGATGCGCCCGGGGCGGGACGAGAGCACCATGATCTGCTGGCCCAGGTAGACCGCCTCCGTAATGGAGTGGGTCACCAGTACCAGGCTGGTCTTGCGCTTGCGCCAGATGGCCAGCAGGAGGTCCTGCATCTCCTCCCGGGTCAGGGCGTCCAGGGCCGAGAAGGGCTCGTCCATCAGCAGGAGGTCGGGCCCCAGCGCCAGCGAGCGGGCGATGGCCACCCGCTGCTGCTGGCCGCCCGAGAGCTGGTGCGGCCAGCGGCCGGCCAGGTCGGCGATGCCCACCTCGCGCAGGGCCTGGTCAGCGGCCTCGGACGGCATCCGGCGGATGCGCAGCCCCAGCGCCGCGTTCTCACGAACGGTTTTCCAGGGAAGCAGGCCATAATCCTGCAGGATCAGCGCGGTTCCCGGACGCCGGGGCCGGACGGGCTCCCCGTCCACGAGCAGCTCCCCGCCGGTGATGCGCATGAGCCCGGCGATGAGCCCGAGCAGGGTGGTCTTGCCGCAGCCGGAGGGCCCCACCACCGCCAGCGTTTCTCCCCGAGGCAGGTCAAAGGAGACGTCGCGCAGAGCGACCGTCTCCCCATAAGCATAGCTCACATTGCGTGCTTTGATCATCTTCGGCTCCTCCGCCCGGGTCTCGGCGCACCGTCATCAGCCCTTCGGGTAGAGCGTCGTGTTCACGATCTCGTCGTACGACACCTTCTTGGAAATGTACCCCTTTTCGAGCAGCCAGTCCACGACCTCCTCCACCTCGGCCCGGCCCGGCGCCTGGGCGGGGGAGAAGGTGATCACCTGCCAGGAGTCCTTGATCTCGGGCGGCAGGTTGGCCTCGGTGGCCAGCAGATCCTTGAAGGCCTCGGGCTCGCGGTCGATGTCGGCCACGGCCAGGTTGTAGGCCACGAAGAACCGCTGGATGGCGTCCGCCTTCTCCTTCACCGCTTCCTCCCGGAACACGATGACCGACTGCGAGTAGTTCCGCTTGGCCTCGGCGTCGGTCAGCACCACGGTGCCGCCCTTGTGCACAGCCAGGGAGAGCAGCGGCTCAGGCAGGGTGGCGGCCTTGACGTTGCCGGTGATCAGGTTCTCGAACCGAAGGGGGATCTGCGGGATGGAGATGAGCTGGATCTCCTCCGGGGCGAACCCGTTCTCCAGGAGCAGCTTCTCAGTGACGTAGTGGATGATGGTGTTGGTCGCGATGGCGATCTCGACGCCCTTCAGCTGCTCGGGCTCGGTGATGCCCGAGCCGGGGGCGGAGACGATGGCGAAGGGACCCTCCTCGATGGTGGCCCCCAGGTTGATGGAGGTGATCTGCACCGGCGTGCCGTTGTCGAACAGGGTCACGGCGCCCATGATGTCGGTGAGCGTGCCGTCGATCTGCCCGCTGGCCAGCGCGGCGTCGCGCTCGGCCGCCGAGTTGAACCGGACCAGCTCCACCTCGACGCCCTGCTGCCGGTAGTAGTCCTTGCTTTCGGCCACCCAGAACGGCAGGCCGTCGATGGTGGGAATCTGCCCGATCTTCAGTTTCTGCACCTGTGCCGACGGCTCCCCACCGGCCGGGGTTCCCGGCTCCTTCTGATAGGCATCCTGCGGCCTGCCGCCGCAGCCGGCCAGAAGACCGATCGTCAGCACCGCGGCCAGGGCCCGCACGAGGTTGGTTCGCATCGGGTCGTCGTCCTCCATTCCCTGCGGCATGCGGTCTATTCGGAGATCCTTCGATATGGCTATAGCCAAAATCCTTACCCAATGTAGCAATGGGCTATACACGTGTCAACAAAGGGCCAGGAGGCTGTCCAAATCCGGACAGCCATTTGCCGCAAAGCGCGGCAGGCCCCCGCCGTCCCGGCAGAGACGGCGGGGGCCGGCACAACGCAACCTCACTGCAGCGATGCGCTCATGACCTTGGCGAAGTGATCAACCCCGTGGCGGATCACCCGAAGCGCGCGGCCGAACACCGGCTTGAACTCTTCCGGAGAGCCGAAGAGCAGCTCCACCGAGGCCCAGACGTTGTCATCCACCGGGTAGACCTTCACCACTTTGAGCTCGGCGTTGACCCTGCATGCAGCGGCCAGCACCCGCTGCCGTTCCTCGCTGCTCTCGATCGGCCAGAAGTTGGGCAGGCTCATCCGGAAGTACTCTTCGTCGTCCTCGGAAGCAAAGAGCAGGAACGTCATCCCCTCGGACTTGAACACGATGTCGCCGTCGGGATCGTAGTGCGGCACGTAGCCCTCAGCCTGCAGGAACTCGTAGTACAACTCTGCCTTTTTCACGTGATACCTCCTCGGGGCGCCGCGAGGCTTGCCGTTTGTTACGTCAGCCCTTCGACTCCCGAGCAGGGATCTCCTGCCTGTGCCATCAGCGGCAGCTGCTGCCGTCGCCAAACAGCCCCTCATCCGTCAGCTTGAGGGTGCCCGCCAGGTAGTCCTGCAGCACCTGGCCGGCCTCGCCGGTGCAGCCGGCGACGTACTCCACGCCGGCCTGCCGGAACAGCTCGCGGGCGTGCTGGGGGATTCCCCAGGCCAGGACCATGTTCACGCCCTGGTTGGCGAGAAAGATGGGCGGCGGGCCGCCGGGGCCGTGGCCCGGGTTGGCCACTTCCTGCGTGCGGACGACGTTGCCGTCCTCCACGTCCGCGATGAGGTAGGTCCTGCAGTGGCCCACGTGCGGCGCCACCTTTCCGTCAGCCAGCGGAATGGCAATGCGCATCGACTCGTCCTCCTTGCCAGTCGTATGGCGGGCGCCCTCATATCCTCCCATCCTTTGCGGGATGGGCCCCCGGGCAATCTTACCTCATAGTCTTCGCTCTGTGTGGTGACAAAGATCACCGTCTACCATGCATGCGGCGGCGCCACCGTCACGCCCGCCGCCGCCAGCTCCTCCCGGATACGGCGCAGCACGTCCACCGCGTTCGGGTGGTCGCCGTGCACGCAGAGCGTGCCGGCGGGCACGGCAACGGTCTCACCGGTCCCCGCCGTGACCGTGCCGTCACAGGCGATCCGCCGCGCCTGGGCGGCGGCCAGCTCCGGATCGGCCAGCACGGCCCCCGGGTGCGAACGGGGCAGCAGCGACCCGTCCGCCGCGTATCCCCGGTCCGCAAACGCCTCCCGCACGACCCGCAGTCCGGCGGAGAGCCCCGCCCGCTCCAGGGCCGACCCGGGCGGCGCGTACAGCGCGAGCGACCGGTCGAAGTCCGCCACCGCCCGCGCCACGGCCTCGGCCGTCGCAGGGTCCGCCGCCGCCGTGTTGTACAGGGCGCCGTGCGGCTTCACGTGGCGCAGCGGGACCCCCTCCGCCCGGCAGAAGGCGGCCAGCGCCCCGATCTGGTAGAGCACGTCGGTGTACACCTCATCCGGGCTGCATTTCATCGTCCTCCGGCCGAAGCCGGCCAGATCCCGGTACCCCGGGTGCGCCCCCACCGCGACGCCGTGCTCCCTGGCCAGGCGCACGGTGCGGCGCATGACCAGCGGATCGCCCGCGTGAAAACCACAGGCGATGCTGGCGGATGTGATCAGGGGCATGACGGCCTCGTCCGCCCCGATCCGGTACGCGCCGAAGGACTCGCCCATGTCGCAGTTCAGGTCGATCTGCCTGGCCGCGCCCCGGTTGTCGTCCACGCCTCCGTCCCTCCTCACGCCGCTAGTCCCGGTAGAACCCCTTGAACCAGGTGCCCTGCGACTGCAGGTCCCCGACGTCACCCTCGGCCAGCAGGCCGTACTGATCCCCGCGCACCGAGAACTCCTCCCGGTGGCCGTCTTCGAACTCGAAGGTAACGAAGTAAGAGGTGTCGTGCGAGACGTGATGGTGATCCCCGTGGTGATGGAGGGACGTGCTGTGGTCCATACGCTTCGAGACGACCCGTGCGCGCCGCGTGAGCAGCGGTTTCTGGCTGTTGCTCACCGCCGTGGAGATCATGGAGCCGAAGGCGAACACGAACCCGCCGATCACGACGACCGGCACGAGGATCATGAAGACCTTGAACAGGGTGTCAAATGCCCCGCCGCCGAACGGCCCGCCAAAGGGATCCAGCGTGTACATCAGCAGTATCCCCCTCACTTGCGACGTTTCTCCGTTCCCTGACCCACCTGCCCTGCAACCCGGGAGTTCCGGCGTCGCTGCCTGCCGCAGGACGTACCTGCACCCCCGGTCGGGCGGACTCCCCGTCCCCCCTAATACAGATGCGGGAGCCGGCCCCGGTGCTCGCTCCAACCGGGTGCGGTTCCCGCAGACGACCCCTGAACCGGGCCGACCGGACTACTTCAGCGCCTCCTCCTTCGCATACGCACGTTTCAACGCCAGGGCGCCGAGCACCTCCCGGTCCTCCGGGGCCAGGTTCCCGGTCACCATGCGCGCCAGCAGCTCGCCCACGCCCGGGCCGAGCATGAAGCCCTGGCCGCACATCCCGACGGCGTGCAGCAGCCCCTCCGCCTCCGGCGCCCAGTCGACGATGGGCGAGCCGTCGGGGGTCATCGGGTACATGCCCCGCCAGGTGCGGCGAACCCGGAGCGACGCCAGCCGGGGCATGAGGTCGATCAGCCGCGGGGCCACCAGCGGCAGGAAGCTGCTGGTCTCGCCCCGGTCGTCGCCCCAGATCGGCGGCGCGGGGGTGATGCAGAAGATCACCTGTCCGGTCTTGTGTTGGTAGAAGTAGACGTTGGCCGAGCCCGGGCCGGGCCGGATGTCGACCACCATCGGCCCCAGGAAGGGGGCCACCGGCTCGGTGATGGCGGCCTCGTGCAGGTCGGGCTTCACCGGCACGTCGCTCCCGGCCAGGCGGGCCACCTGCTGCGCCCAGGCGCCGGCGGCGTTGACGACCACCGGGGCGGCGTACTCGCCGGCGTCCGTTCGGACCCCGGTCACCCGACCGCCCTCCTGCAGGATCGCCTGCGGCCGCTCCCGGAAGCGGAACTCAGCGCCGAGGCGCGACGACTCCCGCCAGAAGGCATGGATGCTGAGCAGCGGCGAGGCCGATCCGTCCTCGGGCGAGAAGGTGCCGCCGATCAGACCGTCGGCCCGGAGGTCGGGGACAATCTCCAGCAGGTCGTCCCGGTCGTACCAGTCGATGTTCAGCCCGTAGGACTTCTGCGTGGCCAGCAGGTCCTTCAGCAGCCGCTCCTCCCGGGGCGTGTAAGCGACGAACATGTAGCCCCCCTGCTGCCAGCCGATGTCCTGGCCGTGCTGCTCCTCCCAGGTGGAGAAGATCTCCAGGCTGCGCCGGCAGAGGCGGATCTTGGCCGTGTCGGAATGCGTGGCCCGGATGCCGCCGATGGCCGCCTTGTTGGATCCCTGCCCGGGGCTCGGGGCCGGGTCGATCACCAGCACCCGCAGCCCGTCCCGGGCCATCGCCCAGGCCGCCGGCGTGCCGATGCTGCCGGCGCCCAGGATGATGACGTCGTACCCCTTACGCATCGCCATCCCCCTCCCGCACCCCGGCGAAGCGGTCCAGTTCGACCTCGACGAACAGCGGCCGCAGCGTCGGGGGCACCACCTCTTCGGGCCTCACGTCCTCTTCCCGGAAGAGCTGCAGGATCAGCGAGTTGCAGGTCTTGCCGCCGCAGGCGCCCATGCCTGCGCCGGTGACGGCCTTGATCTGGTTCACGTCCCGGTAGCCCTCCCGGATCAGGTGCCGCACCTCGCCGGCCGTCACCCGGTTGCACCGGCAGAGGATGGCGTCGTCCGGCATGGACGGCATGTAGCTCTCCAGCGGCGCCCCCACGGCCGGCGACTGAACCCGGATTCCGGCGATGCGCCTGGCAATGTGCTTCGGCGCCCGGATCCGCACCAGCACCGTGCGGTCGTTGCCCTCCCGGAGCACCAGTTCCTCCACCGGCGCCTCGCCCAACTCCTGTCCGGCGGTGTCCAGCACCGTGACCATGTCGCCGACCCGGATCGACTCCTTCAGGAACTCGAACGGAACGGTGACGGTGGGGAAGTAGGGATCCCGCCGGAAGTCCACGAGGGTGATGGCCAGGCCCGGGCAGTTGGTGACGCACTGCCCGCAGCCGCCGCAGCGGCGCCCGCGGTCGTTCGTGGCGGTGAAGCGGGGCGTGCGCCGGATGTCCCGCGGGTCGATCTGAATGAGCCCCAGGTGGCAGGCCTGGGAGCACGGGTTGCACGGGATCTCCTGCGTACAGTGGAAGACCGGGAAGACGCCCTCCTCGCGGTCGGGAATCCGCTCCGGCTCGACATCGCCGGGCCGGCTCTTCAGCACCCCCTGCGTATGGCGCCACTCCTCCGGCACCTCGTCCACCGGGTGCCCCAGGGCCCGGGCCACCTCCCGCCCCGCGATGCGGCCGCCGTAGATGGCGGCGGAGGCCTCGGCGATCTCCTCGGCGTCCCCGGCGACGAACGCCCGCAGGCCGAACTCCCGGGCCCGCCGGTACAGCTCATCCACCGGGTCGAGCCCGACGGCGATCAGCACCGTGTCGCAGGCGAATGTCCGCTCCGTCCCCGGCACCGGCCGGAAGTTCCGGTCCACGGCGGCGATGGTGACCGACTCCACCTCGCCACGCCCGGACGCCCGCACGATGGTGTGCCCGGTGTAGACAGGCACGCCCAGGCGGACCAGCTTGTCCTTGTGCACCTTGTACCCGCCGCAGGTGGGGGCGGCCTCCGCCAGCCCCACCACGGCGATGCCGGCCTGCAGGGCGTGGTAGCCGGCGATGAGGCCGACGTTCCCGCCGCCCACGATGAACAGCCGGCGCGCCGGGCGCACCAGGTCGCGGTTCACCAGGGTCTGGAAGGCGCCGGCCCCGTAGACGCCGGGCAGCGTGTTCCCCGGGAAGACCAAGCTCCGCTCCCGGGCGCCGGTGGCCACCAGCAGCGCATCGGGGCGGACGAGCACGTACTCATCACCACGCAGGACGCCGACGCTGCCGTCCCGGAAGACGGCCAGGGCCGTGCTCTCCAGCCAGACTTCCACCGAGGGCAGGGCGCGCACCTGCCCGGCGAGCATCTCGGCGATGTCGATCCCCCGTCGGCCCGCCCACACCGCCTCCACCGAGCCGAAGAACCGGTGCGTCTGCAGCACGAGCTTGCCACCCAGCCGGTGCTTGTCGTCCACCAGCAGGGTCCGGACGCCCAGGGCGCCCAGCTCGGCCGCGGCGGACAGCCCGGCCGGCCCCCCGCCGATGATCAGGACGGGGACCTCCACCTCACGGATGGCGGCCTTCCCGGGGACGGCAGATCCAGGCGAGGGGGGATTATCCGGCCGTGGGAGAACGGGCAGCCCTTCCAGCGGCTCGACCCGCATGCCGGGGCGCACCCGGGTCACGCATGCCTTCACAGGCCGGCCGTCGGCCAGCACCATGCACTGGGCGCACTGGCCGTTCGCGCAGAAGATGCCCTGGGAAGAGCCGTCCTTGTGATGGTGGCCGAAGGTGCGGATGCCGTTGGCGAACAGCGCCGCAGCGATGGTGTCGCCGGCCTGGGCTGTGAGGGCCCTGCCGTCCCAGGCGAACATGATGGTCTTGCGCGGTGGGATCGGTAGGATGGGATGCGCGTCGATGCGGTAGGTCATCGCTCTCCACCGGCCTCCTTCCAGAATCCTCCTCTACAAGTCATCGTAACATTCAGTTTAGACCAGTTGAAAGCAGGCACTTCGACCTATTTCCGGCGCCGCCCGGTGCCCTCAAGAAGCAAAGCCCTGCGGCTTCGTCCGCAGGGCAGTCGCTGCGATATGGTCAAATCGGGAGCGTGAGCTGCACCGACCTGAGGCGCGGGTCCTGGAGCAGCTGGTCCAGCTCGGCGATGGAGCGGGCGTCCTCGGGCAGGATGGTCAGCACCCGGTACTGCAGCCCCGCCTCGGCGCACACCTGGGCGGCCAGCCCGTCGGGCACGAGCCGGCTGCACTGCTCGGCCACCCACTGATCCGCGGGCATGCCGTCGGCGTCGACGAAGGGGTAGAGGTCGCCCAGCCAGGAGGCGATGGCGCTCCTGGCAGCGGCCAGCTGGGCCTCCACGGCTTCCTGCTGCTCGGACGAGCGCAGGTCGGCCGCCAGCTGCCGCTCCCGGGCCGCGAAGATCCCCGGCCACTCCTGCTCCAGGAAGTATCGGGGAACCAGGTACTGGCCGTTCCACTCCAGCCCCCGCTCGGCGAGCACCGCGTCCAGGTCGTCCTTCGCGCGGCTCACCAGGTCCAGCCGGCAGAGCGTCACGTCCATCGGGCGCAGGCGGACGTTGCCCAGGGCCAGCACCCCGAAGTCGCGGGGATCCAGGCGCCGGGACCGCCGGGTGCCGTGCGCGCTCACGCGCACGAACGCCCCGAGCCGGGCGATCTCCGCCCCGATGCGCAGCGCGTTCCGCCGGAGCCCCACCCGCTCCTCCAGGGCGTCCCACTCCTGAGGCGACAGCCGGCGCGCCGACTCCCACCAGTCTTCCAGGTCGCCCAGCACCGGAGCCGCATCGGGAAGCTTTATGCCGTACTGGCGCGGGCCGTCGAGGCCGTCCATGGTCAGGGGGCCGCTGCCCACCAGGGCCCCGCCGACGTCGGCCGCGTAGATGCAGGCGCCGAGGTCGGCCTGCCACCGGACCTCGCAGCCTTCCAGCCGGCGCAGCCGCTGCAGCGCCGTCAGCTCGACCCGCCCTTCGCCGATGGCCTGGTACGAAAGGTCGGTCAGAACGCGGATCTCCGCGTCGGATCGCTCAAGCTCCGGAAGCAGCCCTTGCAGGGCCGCAAGATGCAGGCTGGGCGAGACGAGCCAGAGTTGCCGCCACGGGCCCCGCACCACCGCGTGCAGCGCCGGACGCAGAAACGGAACCGGTTGCCCTGCCATCATCTCCGCCCCTCCTCACCTCGTGCTCCGACCACACCAGAGGCCGCTCATGCTCCGGCCGCAAGCCGCTCATGCTCCGGCGACGCCAGAAGCCTCTCATGCTCCGGTCGCACCGGAAGCCGCTCGTGCTCCGGCCACGCCAGAAACCGCTTATGCTCCGGCAACGCCAGAGGCTGCTCCTGCTTCGGTGCCGCCGGCGGCGCCCCCGAGCAGGGCGCGCATGTTCTTCTCCGCCAGGGCGCAGTAGCCGGGATCCAGATCGACCCCGATCCAGCGCCGCCCCAGCAACGCGGCGGCCTGACAGGTGGTGCCGCTGCCGTTGAAGGGATCAAGTACTACGTCACCCTTATAAGTGTAGAGCTTGATGAGGCGACTTGGCAACTCCAGCGGAAAGGGCGCCGGGTGACCCACCTTCTTGGCCGAGACGGTAGGGAACTCCCAGATCGACTTGGTGTAGGTCACGAACTCCTCGGGCGTGAGGTCGGTCTCGCCCCGGTGCCGCATGCGCCAGTCATCCTTGGAAAAGACCAGGATGTACTCGTGCAGGTCGCGCAGGGTCGGGTTCGATGGGCTGCACCACGAGCCCCAGGCGGTGGAGACGCCCACCGACGCCCCCTTGTTCCATATGATCTCGCCCCGCATCTGGAAGCCGAGGCGGTTCATCTGCAGGGTAATGTACGCATGCAGGGGCAGGTAGGGCTTGCGGTCGACTCCGGCCACGTTGATGGCGATGCGACCGCCCGGCGCCAGGACGCGGTGGCACTCCCGCCACACCTGCTCCAGCATGTCCAGGTACTCCTCCATCGACAGGCAGTCGTCGTGGGTGGCGTAGTTCTTCCCTACGTTATAGGGCGGCGAGGTCACCACCAGGTCGACCACTCCGTCGGGGATGAAACTCATGTCTCGTGCGTCAGCGTTGTAGATGCGATTGGCGAACATGCACCGGCCTCCCGTCATCCTCCGACCGGCGGGTCGGGGCTCGATGGCGTGGGAACGTCTGCAATGGTTCCGACTGGTACTATTTCGCGCCTGGGCGCGAAATTCCTCCTAATCAATGGCGCGTTTTCTTATCATATGCAGCGTGGCGGGGACCTTCGCGGCGGTATGCGTTCTGTTCGTGCTGCGTGTGGGTGACGGACCGGGTGGGCATCTTCGAGGCAGCATACACTCTGTTCGTGCTCAGTGTGGGTGGCGGACCGGGCGGGCATCTACGAGGCAGCATACACTCTGTTCGTGCTCAGTGTGGGCGGCGGACTTGGGCGAGCACCTTCACTGCGGTGTACGTGAGCGTCTGGGGCGGTGCTGGGGGCGCTTTGGCTCAGGCAATGGCGCCGGGATTGCCGGGGGAAGCGGTGCTGGGCGGCTCTGCATGCCGAAAGTGTCGAGATGTGGCCTCGAGGGGGCCAGAGGTTCCCGAAGCGTCTCGGCGAGAACCGGCGCGTCCCGGAGTGTCACCGGGGGGTCACAGGAGCGGCAGGCCGGCTGAGGAGTTGTGAGCTCGGGGGCGGCGCGGGGCGACCTGCGGATAGAGAGTCACGATGCCGGTGGACGTCCCTGGGGGCGCCGCGAGGTAGTGCAAGAAATTGGCCTCATTTTCGAAGGGGATACGGCAAGTTTTTCGCCATATCCCCCTCAGAGCCGCGCGATGAACCTCGACTGCATCAAATGCCTCGACAGGCTACGAGCGAATACGACGTCGATCTACGGCGATCGACAGCCCGTTGTCGATCGGGCTAAGGCCTCCCGCCCCGAAACCGGAGGTCCACACACCAGTGTTGCAAGAAATTAGCCAGATCTCCCCGAAAACTCTGGCAAGATTCTAGCCACATTCACCCGGCGCCTCCGCAGCCCCATCGAGAGGCGGGAGCTGTCGCATTCCTGCTCCAGGGACGTGCCCACAAGATGCGCGATGGCCGGCCAACGAGGCGGTGCCCCGGCGCGGATGGGCTCTGCGTCAGATCCAGCCGCTGGGCCTGCGCCTCGATCGGAGTCACGCTGGCGCACTAGGACAGCACGGCTTTGCGGAGGTTGCTGACTCACCCCTTCTGCCGGAGACCGGTCGGCAGAGGGGCGACCAACAGCGAGTACGAACAGAACGGATGCGTCCGGGAGACACCGGCCCCGGCACGACCCACAGCGAACTCGAACAGAACGGGTGCGTCCGGGTGACACCGGCCCCGGTACGACCCACAGCGAGCACGAACAGAGCAAAAAGCAGAAGACCGGGGGATCGCTCCCCCGGTCGGTGCCGGCTGCACAAGCTCAGGCTGTACGTCTACAGCAGGATCTCGCCGATGTCGCCGTCCTTCAGGCCGGCGGCGTTGGCCTCGTCGGTGTCGATGTGCATCTCCAGGGCCATGTCCTCCCGCACCCGGACGACGACGTCGTCGAACGTGAGCGGGCGGGTCCCTCGGGTCTTCACCCGAACGACCTGGCCGTCAGTCACGCCGTACTTGGCGGCGTCGGCCGGGGTCATGTGGACGTGCCGCTGAGCGACGATCACGCCCTCCTGCAGCTCGACGCGGCCGTTCGGCCCTTCAAGAACAACCCCCGGCGTGCCGGCGACGTTCCCGCTGAGCCGCACCACCGCGGGCACCCCGAGGGTGCGCGCATCGGTGGCGGAGATCTCCACCTGTGTCTTGCCCCGGGCCGGGCCCAGCACCCGCACCCGCGGGAACGATCCCTTCGGCCCGATGACGGCAACGGTCTCCTCCGCCGCGAACTGCCCGGGCTGCATCAGTTCCTTCTTGACCGTCAACTGATGGCCCGGCCCGAAAAGGGCCTCGACGTGTTCGGGACTGAGGTGAACGTGCCGGGCGCTGACGTTGATGACCGTTGTGCGTGCTTCAGCCATGAATGAAACCTACCTCCTGCGTTACCTCGATCCGTGCTCGGGGTTAGATGCCATTGGTTTCGCCACTCGCCCCAACTCTCCTGCATCATCATGTTTCCCCGATCACATGCGCTTCCACCCTGCGAGCCTTCCCAAACGGCGGATCGGGCCGCCTCAGCCGGGGGGCAGGCCTGCGCCAACCGGCGAGCCGGGCCGCCTCATCCAAGCGACAGGCCTGCGCCAACCAGCGAGCCGGGACGCCTCATCCAAGCGACAGGCCTGCGCCAACCGGCGAGCCGGGCCGCCTCATCCAAGCGACAGGCCCGCGCCATCCGGCGAGTCGGGCTGCGTCCATCAAGAAGGGCGGCACCGTTCCTCGGGCGCCGCCCTGAGATCTCCATGGTGCTTGCCGTGCCGGTCATTCCGCCGAGTCGTCCTGATCAACCAGCGCCCCCACGTAGCGTGCGACGGGCGTGCCCTGGGCGTTGGTGCCGAGCACCCGCCAGGCGGGCTGCAGGTAGACCGTCCCGTCGCCCACGCTGCGCACCCAGACCAGCTCCGCCCGCTGGAAGCTGCCGCCCCGCTCTTCGGCCAGTTCCAGGGCCTCCTGTGCGGTGACGAACTCGGTGTACGTGGCGTGGATGGTGACGCCCGACGGCACGTACGCCCGCGCCCGCACCACCATGCCGGCCTGGTTCACCGAGATCTCCGTGCGGGCGTTGACCACCGGCCGCCCTTCCACGTGCTCCGTGTAGACTACCATGAAGCCGTCGTCCCGGGCCGAGATGTCGGGCTGGCTGTGGACCGGCAGAAGCGCCTGGTCCAGGAAGCGCTGGGCGGCCTGGCCGGCACCCTGAGCGTCCACCGGCTCGACCTCGGCATCCGGCTCAGACACGTCGGCGTACTGCACCGTGCCGTCCGTGGTCATGGTCAGCGACCGGTCCTCGTCGGTCACCACCCAGCCGCTGTCGGTGCGGCGGCTCTCGCCGCGGAAACCGAGCCGCGTGGCCATCGCCCGGAAGGCGGCCTCGTCGGGACGGGCCGTGAGCCGCATGAGCTGAACGCTGCCGACCGCCTGGGCTCCCGCAGGGGAAACCAGGCTGTCCGCCCCGGTGCGCTCGTCGGCCAGGCGGACCTCCGGCAGGTCAGCCGGCAGCGCCACCAGGTACGTAGCGCCGCCGCCCGGGGCGGCCGGCGGAGGCTCGGCCGACGGCCCGGGTTCGACCGAAGGCGCCTGCCCGGCGATCTCGTTGGGTCCCTGCACGGCAGGCGGCTGGGCCAGCTGCAGGCCGATCACCAGCGCCGCGGCGGCGGCCACGGCCGCGAACCCGGAGCCCACCACGATCGGGCGGCGGTACCAGGGGCGCATGCGCCGGCGCGCCGCGTGCATCAGCTGCTGCCGCAGGGCTTCCTTGAACTCGGGCCGGTAGGGCACCGGCCGCTCGAGCTCGCGCGCGACCAGGCGGGCCACCGCCTCCAGCGCCTTCTGCTCGGTCGAGTCAGCAGCCTGCTCTGCAATCAGTTCTGAGATGTCGGCGTAGCGGTTCACGGCTGCACCCCGCTTTCCCTGAGCTTCCGACGCAGCGTGCCCAGGGCCCGGAAGAGGAGCGCCTTCACCGCGCCCTCGGTCTTGCCCATGGCCACTGCGATGTCCTTCAACTTCATATCCCCCGCAAACCGCATGAGGATGACGTCCTGCTGGTCGGGGGAGAGCGCCTGCATCGCCCGGCTCACCGCCTGCCGATCGTCGAGGGCCAGTGCGGCCTCCTCGGGCTCGAGCCCCCCGCTGAAAGCCGACAGCCCTTCGTCGAGCTGTACGGTGGGCCGTTGAACCCGGTAGTAGTCGATGACCACGTTCGAGGCGATGCGGTACAGCCAGGCAGCGAACGGCTGCCCTGTGTAACGATAGTGCTGAATATGGGCGAGCGCCTTCATGAAGGTGTCGGCCGTCAGGTCCTCCGCCACCTGCCTATCTCCGGTTTTTCTATGGATATACGCATAGATCCGATCGAAGTGCATATCGTACAGCGCTCCGAAGGCTTCTGGATCCCGCTGGGCCCGCTGGACCAGACGCTGTTCATCGCTGTACTCCTCCAATACCTCTGGGCGATGCGTAGGCGGTCCCTCCCGTCGGTACCGCACCTCCCGGTACTCGCTCCACAGCGATTAACGGAGCGGGCGCGCAAAAGGTTACGCGGTCCTGTCGAATGTCGCGTCTGAGGGCACGGATTCAGCAATCTGGATCGCCATCGTCAAATCTGACCGTGAAACCCGCTGTAGTCGAACTCAACCCCCGGTCCGAACAGGCGCCGGAACCGGTCGATCACCGCGTCGGACGGGCGCCGGGTGATCACCTCGACCTTCGGCGCCTCCGGATGCGACCGGGTGAGGAGGCCCCGCCGCAGCAGGTGGTGCACCGCCACGTCCGCAGGGGGCATCGAGTAGCCGATGATGACCATGCGCCGGGCCCGCCGCACCGCCTCCAGGGCGTGCTCGAAGACCCGGGTGAGCCGGCCGGGCGAGTAGCGCTTCAGCCACGTCGGCGAGATCACCACCCCGGCCAGGCGCCGGCTGCCGCACCGCGCACAGGTGAGGCCGGACGGCCGGGGCAGCAGGTGAGCCACCTGCTCCCGCACCACGGCGATGTGATCGCACGCCGGGCAGTGCAGCCAGTTCAGGGAGCCGTGCAACTTCAGCAGCAGCGGGCCTACCCGCTTTGGTTCCGGATCTGCCAGCACCAGGCCGTAGTCAGGGACGAGCCCGGCCGCCCGCAGCGCGTCATCCAGCAGCGTGTCGTAGTTGAGCGAGAGCAGGGCGTAGCTCGTCGGGTCCCGGCCGGCCAGGGCCCGGGCGAATCGGGCGTGCGGGCCTTCGCCGGGCCGCTGCCGGTCCTGCGCCTTGTCCAGTACGCAGCAGACCAGGTGCTCCAGCGCCTGACGGATGCGGTACAGCCGGGGCGGATCGTACTCCGGCCCCAGCCCCTGATCCGCGTGGAGCGACCAGTCCACCAGGCTGATGACCTCATCCAGCGACGGCAGGTGGGCAAAGGCGTCCGGCCCGTCTACCGGACGCTCGAAGACAGCCCCGAGGAACTCCCACACCTCGGCGACCTTCGGGTCGAAGCGCGGCCCCAGGTCGCGCCAGGCCATGGGAAAGAGATCGCGGGTGGCCGGCGCACCCTCGGCAGCGGAGGCGCCGGCGCCGAACAGATAGAGGTCCATAAGGCATAGTCTGCCCCGCTCCGGGGCAATCCTGCCAGTGGAGGTGCATGACGTTGCCGCGTCCCATGGAGCGCGTCCTCGCCGTACTCCCGTACACCGGGGCAATCCGGCTGCCGCTGACCGTGTGGGTGGTGCCCGACTGGCTCTACACGGTGCCCGCGGGCCTCCTGCTGGCCCTCCTGCTCTGGATCGGCGCCAGGGGCCGCTCGCCGTTCGTGGCGCACCACGCCCGGGCCGGCCTCGTCTGGGCCTTCCAGGCCAACGGCCTGCTGCTGGCGCTCTCGCTGCTGGCCGAGGTCTGGTACAGGGCCTGGTACCACACCGGCATCCCCCTGCTGAACCAGGCCTGGCACCTGAACGCCGAGCTGTTCCGCTGGGCCGCCCTCCTCACCACCCTGCTGACCGCCCTGGCCATGTGGCGTGCGGCCAAAGGGCAGACCGGCGATCCGCTCGGCCTGCCCAACCCGTCACTCGTCCGCGGGCACGATGTGCATCTGGAAGGCTCGGAAGAAAGCCGGTGCTGAGATGCCTTCCAGGTAGATGAAGTCTTTCTCCTCCTCGATCTTCCTGACCTTCACGACCTCGCCGCCGCGGATCAGGTGCCGGAGCGTGCCGGTCTCCGGGTCGTGGATCTCGAAGTCGCGCACGAGCTTGTACTGACGACCGACCTCGGGTCTGAGCATCTGAACGTGGTCCCTCCTCGTCGCACGCACCACGGAACTCATTTCACGTTGTAAATTCTACTGCAAAAGCCAAATCTCCTGGCAGACGGGAGTCCGGCCGCCGCCCGGCAGCGACGGATGCGGGGCAGCAGCGAAGAGCGCTGCTGCCCCGTGGGTGTTCTGCCCGCGCCGACCCGCGTTACTTCAGCGCCTCGCGCATCAGGTCGACGATCTCCCAGGGGAGGGCCGCCACCTTCACGCCGGCGGCGGTGAGGGCCTCCACCTTGGACTGGTAGGTGCCCCGGTTGCCCTCGATGATGGCGCCCGCATGGCCCATCCGCTTTCCGGGCGGGGCCGACTTGCCGGCCAGGTAGGCCACGACCGGCTTGCGCACGTGCTCCTTGATGTACTCGGCGGCCAACTCCTCCTGAATGCCGCCGATCTCGCCGACCATGACGATCGCCTCGGTGGCGGGGTCGGCGTTGAAGAGCTCGAGGGCGTCGACGAAGTTCGTGCCGATCACCCGGTCGCCGCCCATACCGATGACCGTCGTCTGACCGAAGCCGGCGTTGGACAGGTTGTAGGCGATCTCGTAGGAGAGGGTTCCCGAGCGGGCGACGATGCCCACCGGACCGGGCTTGTAAATGTGGTTGGGCATGATGCCCATCTTGCACTTCTCGCCGGGCGAGATGATGCCGAAGGTGTTGGGGCCGATGACCCGCACGCCGTGCTGCTTCGCGTAGGCCATGATCTCCATGGTCTCCTGGGTCGGCACGTGCTCGGGGATGAGCACCAGCACCTTGATGCCCGCGTGGATGGCCTCGAAGGCGGCGTCCTTCACGCCGGGCGCCGGGACGAACATGACGGAGGCGTTGGCCCCGGTCTTCTCGACGGCCTCGTGCACGGTGGCGAAGACCGGCACGCCGTGAACCTCCGAGCCCGCCTTCTTGAAGTTGACACCGCCGACGATGTTGGTGCCGAAGGCCAGCATCTGGCCGGTGTGGAACTGCCCCTGGGACCCTGTGATGCCCTGAACGATCACGCGCGTGTTGCGGTCGACAATCACTGCCATGCTTCTCTACGCCCCCTTGCCGTACGCGGCCTCGACCGCGGCCTTCGCCGCCTCGCCCATGTCGGTGTACGCCTGGATACCCGCCTCGGCCAGGATCTCCCGGCCGCGCACGTCGTTGGTGCCCACCATGCGGACGACCAGCGGCACGTCGATCCCCTTGGCCTTCTTCACCTGCACGATGGCCTCCGCGACCAGGTCGCACCGGGTAATGCCGCCGAAGATGTTGACGAAGATGGCCTTGGGCTTGGTGCCCAGGAGCGCGTCGAAGGCCTGGGCCGTGGGCTCCACGCCGGAGCCACCGCCGGCGTCCAGGAAGTTGGCCGGCCGGCCACCGTAGTACGCGAGGGTGTCGAGTGTGCCCATCGCCATGCCGGCGCCGTTGGCCATGACGGCGATGTCGCCGTCGAGCTGGACGAAGGCGAGGCCGATGGCGCGCACCTTCTTCTCGAGCTCGGTCCCCTCCTCGACCCGCGGGAACTCGGGGTGACGGAAGAGGGCGTCGTCCTCGACGTTGAAGCGGCCGTCGGCGGCGATGAGCCGCGTGCCGTTATCGGTAAGCGCAAGCGGGTTGATCTCCACCAGCTCGGCGTCGTACTTGCGGAAAGCCTTGTACAGACCGACCAGGATCTTGGTGAACTGATCGGCCAGGTCGCCGGCGAGGCCGATCTTGCGGGCGATCTCGCGCGCCTGGAACGGCAGCAGCCCCGTGGCGATGTCGACGTGCTCGAACACGATCTTGTCGTGCGGCACCGACTCGATCTCCACGCCGCCGTAGGCGGACGCCATGATCAGCGGCTTCTTGGCCATGCCGTCGAGGGTGATCGAGACGTAGTACTCCTTCTCGATCTTAATCTGGGGATCAACGAGGACCTTGTCCACGATGTACCCCTTCAGGTTCATGCCCAGGATCTCCCGGGCCCGCTCCCTCGCCTCTTCGGGGGTATTGGCCAGCTTGATGCCGCCGGCCTTGCCGCGGCCACCCACGAGAACCTGCGCCTTCACGGCGCAGGGGCCGATCTTGCGTGCGGCCTCCTCCGCCTCCTCAGGCGTGGTGCAGACAATGCCGTTCCCGGTGGGAACGCCGTGCTCAGCGAACATCTGCTTGGCCAGATACTCGTACAGCTTCATCCGCCCACCTCCACGTGATAGCAATTGATCCATGGCATGCCGGAACCAGTACGCTCCAACGCATTCTACCATAGGTGCCCCGGGGTTGGAAATCGCATGGAGCATCATATATATGGGTAAAATGAGGGGTTGCTCCCCCGGCGGGCCGCGGCCTCAGGATTCGAGGCGTTTCCCTTCCCCCACGGTAGCATGCCCGCCTGTGCCGTACTTCGCACACGCGAAGGCCCCGGCCGCTCACTCCGCGCCGCCGGGGCCTGCTCGCGCCTGTTGCTACTCTGAGGCCACGGGGGGCTTCGGCTTCACCATGGCATCCGGCTTCACCCACTGCGACTGCCCGGTAAAATACTGGTCGCCGCCGTGCACGTCGTTGATGCAGATGGTCGGGAACTCCCGCACCCGCAGGCGGCGGATCGCCTCGGCGCCCAGGTCCTCGTACGCGATGACCTCGGCCTCCTCGATCTTGCGGGCCAGCAGCGCCCCGGCGCCGCCCGTGGCGACCAGGTAGGCGCCGCCGTACTGCTGCAGCGCAGCCTTCACCTCGTCGCTGCGGTAGCCCTTGCCGATGACGAGTCGTACGCCGCTCTTCAGCATGTCCGGCGTGTACTTGTCCATCCGGTAGGACGTGGTGGGACCGGCGGAGCCGATCACCTGGCCGGGCTTGGGCGGGGTCGGTCCGACGTAGTAGATGACCGCCCCTTCGGGGTTGAAGGGCAGCGGCCGCCCGGCCGCCAGGTCCTCGACCATGCGCTTGTGCGCGGCGTCCCGGGCCGTGTAGATCTCGCCGGTGATGATGACCTCGTCGCCCGCCCTGATCTGCCGCACCTGTTCGGGGGTGATGGGCGTGGTCACGTGGATCCTGGCCATCAGAGCGTCACCTCCTTGTGCCGGTGGCTGTGGCACTCGATGTTGACAGCCACGGGCAGCGCGGTGATGTGGCAGCCCATGACCTCGACGTGCACGGCCAGGGCGGTCACGGTCCCGCCGAGCCCCATCGGGCCGACGCCCAGCTTGTTGATCTCCTCGAGGAGCTCCTTCTCCCGGGCGGCCCACTCGGGGTCGGGATGGGGCGTGCCGACGTCCCGCAGCAGCGCCTTCTTGGCAAGCAGGGCACACTTGTCGAAGTTGCCGCCGATGCCCACGCCGACGATGAGCGGCGGGCAGGCGTTGGGGCCGGCCGCGGCCACGGCCTCGACGATGAACTGCTTCGCGCCCTCCCAACCGGCCGACGGCGGCAGCATCTTGAGCTGGCTCATGTTCTCGGAGCCGCCGCCCTTCGTGTCGACCTTGATCTTCAGCTGATCGCCGGGGACGATGTCGACATAGATCATCGCCGGGGTGTTGTTGCGGGTGTTCACCCGCTTGATCGGGTCGTTCAGCATCGACATGCGCAGGTGACCCTCGGTGTAGCCCCGGGCCACGCCCCGGTTCACGGCCTCGGTCAGGTCGCCGCCGACCAGGTGCACGTCCTGGCCGATCTCCAGGAAGACCAGTGCGACGCCGGTATCCTGGCACATCGGCACCTGCTCGGTCTCGGCGATGGTGTAGTTCTCCACGATCTGCAAGAGCACGGTCTGTCCCACCGGGGCCTCTTCCAGCGACTGCGCCTGAGACAGGGCCCGGACCACGTCGTCCGACAGCTTGAAGTTCGCTTCCTGCACTAGTCGGGCGACGGCGTCGGCCACCTGGTCCACGTGAATCTCCCGCACGACTTCCTCCTCCTCGAGCGCCCGGGTCTACCCCATCCTATACAGGGGTGGATTGCAACCTACCTCCACTGTAGCAAATCGAATATCACAAGTCAGCCCCAAAGCACTTCGTCTTTAGCTATTTTGGGGTACATCTATGATCAAGTATGGGTCAAAAGGTCTCGTAATCGTGGTGGAGCATCGGCTTCAGCTGCTGCGGCGGCTCCACCTCCATGGTGCCGTTCTGCAGTTCACGCCCGTCCTGGTCGCGGATGACGTACTGAATGGTGACCCGCTGCGACTCCGGGTGAAGCGCGACGACCTCCAGCTCGGCGGTCACCTCATCGCCGATGCGGGGTGGGCTGAGTAGCCGGTAGCTGTGGGCGTGGGTGATGGACCCGAGCCCCGGCAGCACGGCGGCCACGGCCCCCATCGCGAAGCCGGCCAGCATGTTGGCGGGA
>Ga0134099_1001358_pt1 | contig 23725 bp, 17 predicted proteins | sample 10_taG_2_FD_105482 | JGI IMG/M metagenome (GOLD analysis project Ga0134099, IMG submission 105482) | Switchgrass degrading microbial communities from high solid loading bioreactors in New Hampshire, USA - 10_41_5_180_A2 metaG | ecosystem: Engineered > Bioreactor > Semi-continuous > Anaerobic >...
ACCCCGTCGCCTACCATTGCAGCGGGGCCAAACTGCCGCGAAACCTCTTCAAGCACCCTGACCTTATCCTCGGGGAGGAGTTCGGCAAAGCATTGATCTATGCCAAGCTGCCGGGCTATTGCCTCCGCAATTCTCCTGTTATCCCCGGTCAGCATCACAATCCTTCTTATGTCCAGCTGTTTTAAATCGGCAATAAGCTGCTTTGCGTCTGCCCGTACTGTATCGGCCAGGGATATGACGCCCAGCACCCGCTCGGCATCGGACACGATGACCACCGTCTGGCCGCTTTCTTCCTGTTGACCTATATATTTCTCCTGCTCCTGCCCTATGCTCACCCCGTTTTCCAGCATCAGCTTCCTGTTGCCTATCAGATATTCCCGCCCCCTTACCTTGACCTTCAAACCCTGCCCGGGTATGATCTCCGAAGCCCCAGCAAGCTCCCTTATGGGACCCAGTTTCTCCTGCGCAACGCTCACTATGGCTTTGGCCAGCGGATGTTCCGAATAGCTCTCGCCAATGGCAGCTATCATCAACAGTTCATCCTCTTCCATTTCAAAGGATTTTAGCCCCGTTACCCTGGGCTTTGCCTCGGTCAGCGTGCCGGTCTTATCAAAAGCCAAAACCTTTATCTGTCCAAGCTTTTCCATGACCTCGCCACCCTTTATCAGCACCCCGTGCCTGGCCCCATTGCCGATCCCGGCCACTATTGAAATCGGAGTGGCTATCACCAATGCGCCCGGACAGGCAATAACCAGCATGGTAAGCGAGAGCCGCAGATCCCTGGTAAATATAAATAGCAGAAGGGCAAAAGCCGTGATGAATGGAGTATAATATCTCGAGAAGGTCTCTAAAAATTTCTGGGTTTTCGCCTTTTTGTCCTGCGCCTCCTCCACCATTTGCAGTATCCTGGCGAAAGTGGTATCCTCCCCCACCCTGTCGGCTGTTATCTTGAGGTATCCCGATTCTATGACGGTTCCTGAAAACACCCTGTCCCCCATTTCCTTGTTCACCGGGATGGACTCCCCGGTGATTGCCGCCTGGTTGACGTAGGCATTACCCTCTATGACGGTGCCATCCACGGGTATCCTCTCGCCCGGCTTTACAATGACGGTATCCCCCATTGCCACCTGTTCCGGCAATATTTCCATCTCCCGGCCATCCCTTATCACCCTCGCCACGTCAGGCATCATATTGAGTAGCGCCTTAATCGATGCCCTGGCCTTTTCGAGCGTCCTGGACTCCAGATAATTGCCCAGGGTAAAGAGAAAGGTAACGGCTGCAGCTTCCCAATATTCCCGCAAATATACCGCGCCTGCTACAGCCAATGACACGAGAGCATCTATACCCATTATCCTGTATCTTATAGCCCCAATAGCCCTTCTCATAATGGGAATACCCGCCACCATAGCAGCTCCGAGCATGGAGACATCGGCAACCACCGGAGACACAGCTGTCCTCCTCAATGCAAAGGAAGCCACTATAAGCATTCCCGATAGCATTACCCTTTGAAACTCCGTTGTCTTCATTCCATCCCCCTCCCGGCAGTAAGTGAAATTGCGCGTACGGCAGCCAGAAGCTACAGCACGATCACTACGAGACTACCTTTCGCCCAGCACCTTATAGCCCAGCCCTTCGATAACGCGCTTGATGTCATCCGACGATACCACCAGCTCGTCGAACGTCACCCTTGCCCTGCTGGAATTAAACAGCACTTCAACGCTTTGAACGCCCTTGGTGCGCCTCAGAGCGCTCTCAATCTTTGCCATGCACGAAGGGCAGGTCAGGTTTTCCAGTTGATAATTCCTTGTTGTCATAATCATCATCCTCCTTCAAAATCTTGTTTCTTATATTTTGCATCTCAATTGTAATAAATATCTGCGGCAATTTCTTTGACCTAGATCAAATTTCCATAAAAAAATCCATAACGGGGAAAAAGTGCTTCTTTTCACCAATTAGCAAGTGCTGCCTGAAGATAACGGGCGGTTTGACAAAATCTCTACAAAAAATTATAATTATAATCATAGCTTAAACGTTTATCTATACTTATACAAACGGGGTGGAGGTTTATATGGCCACTATCAAGGATATTAGCAAAGCCGCCAATGTTTCCATCGCAACTGTTTCTAAAGTACTAAACGGCGACTATTCTAAAGTAAGTTTGGAAACTAAAAAAAGGATATTAAAAATTGCCAAAGAACTTAATTATAGGCCAAATCGCCTTGCCAGAGGACTGGCAAGCAAATCGACGGGCATAATTGGCTTAATTGTTCCCGATATTACAAACCCCTATTATGCAGAATTGGCTCAAGGGGTTGAGAATAAAGCAGATAAGTTGGGATATACCATAATGCTTTGTAATACGGGAGAAGATACGCATAAAGAAAATTCCTACATAGATGTTCTTATTGAATATAATGCCGATGGCGTCATCATTACCGGAAATGAGAAGGCATCTGACATCGATAATATTCAAAATCTGCATAATTTCAATATACCTTTTGTGCTTATAGATAGGATGATACCCAATGTAGAATATAACGTTATGGTGGATAATATAAGAGGTGCATACATAGCTACCGAATACATCATCAAAAACGGGCATAGAAAGATTGCCTTTATAGGAGGGGAGGCTATGGCTCCCCATCCTATGAACAGATTGCAGGGCTTTTTGCAAGCCATGAAAGATTATGGCGTAGAAATCGATCAAAATTTAATACGCATAGGCACATACCATGTAGAAAGCGGATACAAGCACGCTCTGGAATTGCTCGAGTCGGACAGCGATTTCACCGCTATCGTTTGCGGTAATGACCTTATCGCATATGGTGCAATAAAGGCCATAAAACAACAGGGGCTAAAAGTACCGGAAGATATTTCTGTTATCGGTTACGACGACATATTTATATCTTCGTTATTGGAACCACCCTTGACCACCATTAAGCAACCTACCTATGACCTGGGTGCCTATGCAACCGAAATATTGATAAAGCTAATAAAAAATGAATCCGTAGAGGAAAAAGTTAAGCTGTTTGTCCCGCAATTAGTTGTAAGAAAGTCGGTCATTTCCCTATCATAAATTTGCTATTATACGCCATTTTATCGCCTAAATACTACTTGGCATCTTCAGGATCTATCGTTGAATTCTTTAAGGTATACGTCCATCACGTCATAACGAATGTAATTGCTATCGATTCTTTAGATGGGTTTTGTCCCTGTTATTGAATAAGATGTGCATAAATAGAAGTAAAAAAAGATCAACCTCCTCGGTCGCCCTTTGGCTAAACCAAGGAGGTTGATCTTTTTAATTTTTACTTTTTCCGGTTCCTTATCATCCAAAATGCCAGGCCGCCGATGACCAATACTAACACGATTATAATAATAACAATGGTCGTGGAATTGGTCCCGGCTCTCCCCGGGCTCGGTTGGTTTTGTGCCACATCTCCGCTTACTTCCTGTGCGGCATCCCCGGTCTCTTGCTGAGCCGTATCGCCGGTTTCTTCCTGGCTCACATCCCCGGTTTCCCCTTGATTTGCATCTCCGGGTTGCTCCTGTCTTTCATCTCCCTGTTCCTCTTGACCTGTCTCCTGAGTTTCTTGTGAGTTTATAACTATATCGAGGTAAGTGCTCAGCCATCCCGAAGTTGTAGTGGCATAGAAATACAACACGTCCCCCTTCTCGAGGCTGACGGTCTCTTTTAGTTCGATAGATGCGCCCTCTTCCTGCCCTAGAGCATTTTCATAAATCTTTTCAGTTCCCTTTACAATGTAGAATTTGTCGGCAGTTTGCGCCCATTGGTTTACCACGGTACCGGTTATTTCATAATCCCCCTTAGCCGGGGCAACAAAAGCCAGGGCTGACATTTCCGCATTATTATCGGAGGTATTGATTTCAAGCTTATCAGCAACATCGTTGTTCACTCCGATGCCAACATAGGAACCCTCATAAGGATACCAGTAATGTCCCCAGTCTACTTCTTGATATATTGGCATATCTGTAAAAGTCTTGCCCTGATCATTTGAATATACGTATTTCCAGGGAACCGAAGATGCATCATTTTTTTCGGTGTCAAACTGTTCAAATGCGTTGTATGAATTATTTTCAGCTGATACCGTGGTCATGCCCATCACAAAGATCAGCATGGCAATTACGATAGCAATAGCCTTTTTCTTCATTATTGGCTACCCCCCTCTTGATTGATTTACATTAAAAGAGCAATTGCTCTTTTAAGCACGGCAGTATTCAGCATACAAACAACGTTTTGTCATTAAAGGCGGCTATATTGGCATGAATATCCCGTAGAGTACGATTACTCGGATTGCGGCCCGTATAACTTTTCAATAGCGGCCTTGACTTCGGGTTCGAGCGTTTCCGCTATGGTTGCGGCGGGAACACCCTCTGACAAATAATTGATGATAGATGCTAAAATATAATCAAAATTTTCGATCCCCTTATCATAAGCGTATACAAAGTTTACATCGTCGGCATAGATCATGTCGTAATTTTCCTTGCCGATCCTGTTGGCTTCCCTTTCATCCCCTATTTCTTTTTGCAGTTGATTTACCATGTACATAAATGCAACTGCTCCTTCAGGATTAGAGGCGCCTACCGGAACGGCAAAAGCTTGAGGATACACGTAGATCGTCTTGGGAGGTGCGTCGGGCCCTGCCGGGATAGGTACCATGCCCGTTTCAAATGGCAAATCAACAGGGTATTCCTTACCGCGGTTCATGGCGCAAATACCGTTGTCAAAGGAATAAAAATCGTTATCCGCAAGATTCATAAATCCGGTAGTGTTGTTTACCCATGGGGCCATAATGTTCAGAGCATTAAGCGTTTTGGGATCAGAAAGGCCGCAAGTTACTTTGCCCGTCTTAGCATCCACATTAACGATAGAGCCACCGTTGCTGATCAAAAAAGCATCGAAGGTTTCGGTCCAGGAGGTAAAAGCATACTGTACGAGTTCACCGTCAACTCGCTTCGTTAAAGCTTTGCAGACTTCTTCGAATTTTTCAAAATTCCATTGCCCCTGCCTGAACAGTTCATCGGGAAGCGGCAGTCCCTCCATTTCAAACATATCCTTATTGTACATGATATAGTATAAATACGGCTTTATCGGTATGGCGTAAGTTTTACCCTTCCAGGAAAAGAGATCCCTGCTCACCTTATAAAATGAGAAGTCCGCATCAGTTACATAATCATCCAGCGGCTGGACATAATTATTGAGAATTACACTATGCATGGTACGGTCATATACCTCAATCAGATCGGGTGCCTCTCCCGCATTCTGCATCTGAATCATGGTGGTGAGCATATCGTTCCAGCCCACTACCTTGACAGTTACCTTCCCTCCGTATTTCTTTTCGAACGGCTCTATGGCTTCCAGAATCGGATCATATACGTTGGGATTGACGTTGACGTCTGCCTTGTATTTTTGGGGAGCATACCAATAGATAATGGTTAAATCTCCATTTTCTAAATTTTCATGAGGAGAAGCATTTTCATCGCCCGAATTTTCACCTTTATCAGAATCACCTGGATTTGTAGAAGGCGTATCAGTACCAGTGCTGCCATCAGTACCAGTACTGCCACTGCTACAACCAGTTAAAACACTAACGACTAAAATGGATATAACTATCAATAGCGACAAAATTTTTGATTTTCTCATATCGACTCTCCTTTCCTTTTAGTTTTAATTATGCTAAACCACCTGGAAGGTGGCTTAGATGCCCGTAATTCCGGTATTTTCAATGCTTTCCGTAAAGTACCTCTGGGTAAATACGTACAGTATTAGTAACGGAAGGATTGCCAGCAAACAAGCGGCTTGAATTCTGGTAAGAACGACTATTGGATCGTAATTTAATCCCCCGACCGACGAAAGCATCTGCAGATTGCTCTGGAATTCCGATAGAGCCTTTGCCAAAGTGGGTTTGTTTTGCATATACATGGCAGGCGTATAAAAGTCATTCCAGTTCCAAACGATTGAAAAAAGGAAGACCGCCAGTATGATATTTTTTGCATTTGGTACCATTATCCTTGTAAAGATCCCATAAGGCCCGCAGCCATCGATTTCAGCTGCTTCCTCAAGCTCTTTGGGCACGCCCGTAAAATACTGCCTGTACATGTATATATACAACCCGGACCTTAAACCGGCTCCTGTAAGCGCCGGCAACCAGGATACCCAATAGGAGCCTATTAGATTGATGGGTTTTACCGCTCCATTGGTTATCCTGCCCAAAAAGGATAATATGCCGAGAAAGTCAAAGTACCGGAAAGATGCATATATCGACGTAGCAAGATTCTGAGGGGGTACTATGATCGTCAAAATTACAAGGGCGAATAATATCCCCCTTCCCTTAAAACGAAACCTTGCAAAGCCATAGCCTACTACAAGGCATATAACGGCCTGAATGACAGAAGTGCCAAAAGTCACGGCCAGCGTGTTCCCAATTAATTCTTGAGGCTGCAGCACTTCCAAAGCATCCGCAAAATTTGACAATGTGGGCGATTTCGGAATCCATATCACAGATGGGTCAAAGTTCTCTGCAGGAGGCCTGAATGCGTTGCTTACCATAAATAGCAGCGGATAAAGGATAACAAAGCTTACCCCAATGAGCAGCGCATGTCTGAATACTGCCCACACCTTCCTTTGGGGATGCTTTGATCTTATAAAGTATCTCGCGTTATCCACCAGCTGGGCGGCATAATCTTTACCGTTATTATAAGTTGGCCTTAATAAGAGAGTTTTCATACCCCTTCACACCCTATCCTTCAATTTTTGACGCCTTTCTCCCTATGAGCAAATAGGCCAGCGCCAAGAAAAACATGATGATGATGAAGTATACCCATGACATTGCAGAGCTGTAACCAAACATCATATTTTTACCGAAACCAGTGCGATATATATATGCCATGACAACATTGCCGGCCTCTTCAGTACCATACGCCGTAAATGAATCAATAATCGAATAAACAACGACCAGCATGGTCATAGGAGATATAAGGGGGAAAGTTATTTTCCAAAATATGTCCCAGTTAGTGGCTCCTTCTATTTTACACGCCTCATAGGTAGCCGAAGGTATTTTTTGGAGCCCGCTTAAAAACAATAGGATTTGAACGCCGGATTTTAACGTCAGAGAGAAAATTCTATCGACTATATCGGTAATGAAGTTTACGACGCGTATGGGCACATTACCCTGTATCAAGACATTCATCAGTCCCGTGGTTTGAAAATATGCATTCTGGGTCCCCGTAAGGGATTGGCCCCCCATCACACCTGAAAGCATTGTAAATACGACGCCGGAGGTCATAATGACCGGTAAGAAGAAAATTGCCCTATACACCGTTCTACCTCTAAACTTTTGATTTAAAATAACCGCTATAAACAAGCTAAATAAAGTTATTATCGGAACCTCATAAAGCATATTCTGAATGGATACCCATAAATACTGGGGAAACTTGGCATCCTTTAGCAGAATAAAAGTATAATTAGATAAGCCCACGAAATCCACCTGCAGGCCCGTAGGCGATGCTTTTACGTCCCCGAATGAAAACCTAATGGATTCTATTAATGGGTTTAAAAAGAAGAATATGAATCCCAATATCCAGGGCAGTATGAAGACATAACCTATTCGCTGTTTTCGAATCTCATAGGGTACCTTCCGCTTTGTGCGCCTTTTATTCATAAAGCCGCTCACCTACCTTCTATGACAATATAATCTAAGCCTTCTATAGTGTTTTCGTTTACCCTAACGGGAGCACTGTTATAATTAACTATGACGCTTAGCTCATCGCCGTACGTGGTCATGTATACACCTTCGGCCAATTTTGTATGCCCTGTTATCGGCTTGGTCCAAACCCTGGATAGTACTGCATTTACCTTTTTATAGTTCGCAATAGCCTCATCTATCCATAGCCTATAATCGGCGCTGTACAGGTGATTTAGCCTGCTGTTAAATAGCTCCTCATTATTCCTGCCTACCCATGAATATAGCAGGGACGTCCCTGTCTCCAGCGCCTTAAGAACTGCATATTCAGGGGTAGAGCTCAAATTGACGGCTGGCATGGATAGGTTAACCAAGCCGTGATATACGATCTGATAAAACGGTATATGCTCATCAAAAATATCATAGTAACTAGCATTTATGGGCGTACCAACTATATGCTGGGCATACGGAACTGCATATGCATTGGCGTTCTCCAGCATCAAAGAAGGAATCCTGGCAATTACCTCCTCCAATACCCGTTCTACTATTCCGGGTATATCCGTTCTGCTTACGCCGAAACTGCTCATATCCGAATAGCACATGCTGCCAATATTATCTAAACCTATATTCCCCGTATCCAACTTCATTAAATTATCCGTATATCTACTGAAAAATTCATTAAATTTCATGGGAGTCAACATATACCACTTGGGCACCCTTGAGTCTACCGCTGCAGAGTCGAGCGCATATTGGACCTGAAGCAAGGGCGTATTTGCAACCGATTTGAGCGCATCGGTATATCTGGAAAATCCGTACCCCGTTTCGTATACATTTATTAAATCCGAACACAGGTAAATACTTGCCCCATGCTCCGACAATTCTTTTTCAAGCTCCTTAAATTCTTTAGCAGATCCCAGCTTTTTTTCCATCTCCGCTCTTACCGGTATTTTCTTGAATGATGCATTCTTTACCCAGTTATTGTACTTGACCACAATATTTTTAATTCCGTTACTTGCCAAAATCTCATTAATAGTTCGCACATCTTCTAATGTGGTCAATGGAATGACCCTCTCAACCGGTATGCCAAGGAAAGGCTTGATTTTGTAAACATAACCATATAGGTCAACGTAAAGCGGTATATCACCTTCCTTGACGGTGCCCTTAAATTGCTTTTCTTTCAACAGGTATTCCCGGTACTTTTCGGCCATCCCTACATAATCCGATTTGTTATTATCAAGGAAGAAATAGCGAACCTCAAAAGGAGTACCTTTAGCCGACAACCGTTCCGGAATGGTTGACTTGCGCTCTGAAAATTCTTTCTGCGTCAACAGTACAGTGCCCGACATGCGATACTGCAACCTTGCAAAGGCGTTATTATAGCTGGTTCCCTTTCCGCTTACAGATGCCCTTATCTGGGCTCTGGACGCGGATCCAGTTATAACCGCCAAAAAGCCCGCGTTATTCTTCCTTATTCCGAATACGGGTAGCCTGATGGTTTCCTTACTTGTGATGGTGACCAGATGGGCGGATGAAGCGGGAATTTGCAAGCCACCGGCGCCCGCATCCTCACCGTATACAGGAGCTGCATAGTCTCCCGCTTTGATCTTCCCGTTATTCATGTAGATAAGAGCCCCTGAGCCGTCCGGTATCATCATATAGCCCTGGTCCTTTTCCCCGCCCGCCCCAAAATACGGCAATAGATCAACGGTAAGAAGTCTATTGTCGGCATATTCTTCAATTTCATCGGTTAGTACAGTTGCGCTAAAAAAGCCATCTCCTATAGAAAATTTTACCGGCACCGTAATGGAGTCTTCCACAAAATCGTATTTAAATATTATTCCATTTTCGATCTTTTCATGGGATAGCCCTCCGCGTTGAACGCAATGCAAAAAGCTTCCCCTATTCAACACCACACCTTTTGCATCCGAATAGCTTATTAAGATCTGGGAATTTAGGCTGACCTTGTAAAAACCACTTGCTATCTTATCGTCGTTCCTATCGGGAGGATTTGAAAACCATACATTGTCGTTCTTCTTATCCCACACAGCAATCTCCCCGGTTTTTAAGTCCGCATACAAGACGAGGTCGTTTTGTTCGCTAACTTTTTCAAAAGAAGATAGAATATCCCCCCACCCGGATGGCAAACTCTCTGCTTTAACCAACGTATTCATCGTAAAGATAGTAAACAACGCATAAACCACAATCAATGTATATGCAATCATCGCTCCACGGGGCTTTACCATTTGCATCACCTCAAATCCTAAACATCAGCTCGCTGAATATCGTATACAGGAAGATATACATCTGATGATACAGGCTATATACTAACACCATTAAGAAAACCATGATGGCCATACCCAGCACCGTCAAAGTCAGCATAAAGAACGTATCCCTGAATGTTAGCTGATGTACCTGATACATTCCGACAAACATTATGAACGCGCTCCACGCGGTGCCAATCACCTTTAGCATGTTCATAAAAGGCTGTACTTCCAGCGTTACAAAATTGCTTATAAATGTATTGAACAAGCTGACCATTATGTAAGGGACCAACGAATAAGCGCTCACTATTACTATTTCCCGGGTCTTGCCTTCAGCGTTTATCAACGAACCCACTGCCCAGTTTGATACTATCCACAGGGCGATTATTCCCACGCTAATAGCGAAAATGTTGAAAACCGATATTCTATCGGGATCACCGCTGGTGAATAAAAACCCCGAACCCGCCGCAACCATTACGTTCTGCAAGAAAAACAGCAATATCAATATTAGAGCCACCGTTAAGCTACCTTTTCGTTCAAATTTGATACCGTCATATCCGTTAAACGGATGCACTATGGTGTAGAACATATATTTAATATTCGCCAATGCCGCACAAGCAGATCTGTGCCCATATCCATTGGCTGCCCGGCGCTTTCTGTAGATCTGCAGCCCGATGAGCAAGGCTATTACCAGGATAAAGCCCAGCGCTATGTATCCAAAATTGCTTCTCATGGTAATTATTAAATGTTCCTTAAGGGCATCCGAGTAATGCTGTTTGCTATATCCCAATTTGAAGTATTCCATGGCTTTTTTGTAATCTTCCATTTGATAATAAGCCTTGCCCAATCCAACATATGCAAACAGATAGTTGGAGTCCCTTTTTACAACTTCCATCCAGGGCTGTACGCTTTCTTCATACTTGCCATCCATGTACAGGACCTGCGCATTTCTCACGGCCTTTCCAAAACTGGTTAATCTGAAGATGGTAATGGCATTCTTTTCGCTGTCCAGCACCAGTATGCAATCGTTAAAAGATTCTATAGATACGGGATTGACAAATGTCCCTATCATATCCCCCTTACCGCCGAAGGCAAACATCATTCTGCCCTCATCGGGCTCTACTTGATAGACTTTTCCTTTCGATGCATCCAGAACCGTTACAAAACCATAGTCATCCACGTGTATGTCCACGAAGAACGAACCTTCAAACCAGTCCAACCTGCGCCATCTCAAAATGTCATCGCCGAGAACATTTAAGCACATAACCTGATATTCAAACGTAGCCGATGCGGCAGCTGTGGCAAATATGAACCCTTCATCATCTATGTACACATTTGAATACTCGATTGGGACGAAGTTTTGCATAGCCTTTGCCTGTTCCCTTGTGAGTATCCTTTTCCAAAACTGCTGTATCAGCCTTTGAAATGTCATCTCCACCCTATTGCTGCCATAGTACCCCAAAAAAGTACCGTCGCTGTCCAGACAGATAAGGCCTTCGTATACGCCTACAGCCTGTATATAAATTCTCCCATATCGGTCAACTACGATCTTAGACGGTTTATATTCGGACACCTTACCCATGATATCCGATTCTGGCTTGCCGTAGATCTTTACCACATTCAAGTCCTGATCGCTGACGATAACCCTTGCATTATCCTGATCTGTGATATACATCAATCCGTCCTTATCAACGAATATTCCCATCGGGTTTTGCAAAGTGACTATTTCATCACCCATGTAAAACTCGTCGATTATCCTTACCAGCTCATACTCGTCATTTACAACCACAATCCTGTTATTGCCCGAATCCACAATATATAGCTGGTTACGGGCCTTGTCGACGTAGAGATCGTTTGGATTGGAAAAATCGCCCGCTCCTATATCGGTTCCAAATAGTTGTTTTTCGGGTAAATATCCATGGGGGGAGGGAATTGCATTATGAAATTTATCGTAAGTATAAGCCCTGTAGGGCGCTTCTCCTGCATGGACGATGCTCGTCACAGGAGCAAGCGTTATAAATGCAATAACCGCAAGCAAGCTCGATATGTATTTTAATGACTTCCTTATCGACGACATCAACCTCTCCCTCTCCAACGCTTTGGTTACTTAATTCCCGATTGAGCCATGGTTTCCATGACGGAAGACTGAGAAATAATGAACACCGCTATTGGAGGTATCATAAGTATCAATGCAACAGCCGCACCAACGCCGGCCCTGGCAATACCGCCTGACGCAATCTGCTGAAGCACCGTCGGCAACATCTTTACGGTTTCGTCATATATATATTGACTGCCGGTCGAATTCCACAGCTGTTGAAACGTAAAAATTATAAGCGTAAGCCATGCCGGCTTCACCATTGGCATAACGATTTTGATAAAAACCGTATATTGATTAGCGCCGTCTATTTGAGCAGCCTCTAGCACCTCATCCGGTATTGTAAGCATGAACTGCCTCATGAGGAATACCCCAAAAGAACTGGCCAGTACGGGAAGTATGATGGACCAATAGGTGTTGACCAGGCCTAGCTTCGCAATGATAACGTACTGCGGGATTCTTGTAACCTCTGGCCTGAAGAGAATGGCCCATACGATAATTTGATAATATATTGATGCGTATTTAAATTTTAACTTCGATAGGGGATAGGCAGCCATGGAAGCAACCATTACGTACAATCCCGTCCCGATTACTGAAACGAACAGGCTGTTGAATAGATACCTTTCAAAAGGAACCCACATATCCTGCACGATCTGAACCATCATAATAAAGTTATCAATAGTAGGCCTGCGCACAAAAAACCTGGGCGGATACAGAAATATCTCGTTTATCGGCTTCAACGACGTTACAATCGTATACACCAGCGGGAGCACCATAAATATGCTCATGAACATGAGGAAAACAAATATAACAACCGTCCCGCTCAATGACCTGTTTAACCTGGGCTTCTTATTGTACCGCAAACCGAATAACCGCATCTCCGCTTTCATCCCTTCTCTACCCATCTTTATATGCCGCTGTTCCTTTACTTGCCTATTTTACCAAGGGTATTGCTTATAATCCACCACGTCAGAATCATCATGGCGAACAGGAATACCGCCACCGCCGAAGCATAGCCCATTTCAAACCTTACATTGCCAAAGTCCAGAATATGCAGTACCAGAGTATGCGTGGAGTAATCGGTGCTTGGAAAGCCGGTTAAACTCATGCTCTCGTAACCTACCGCAAAAGCTCCGGCTATGGACATAACGGCACCAAACAACAGCTGGGGCCCCATTTGTGGCAAGGTAATATACCACAATTCCTGAAAACGATTTTTGACGCCATCTATTGCAGCCGACTCAAATAGCGTATGATCCAGTGACTTAAGCCCGGCAACAAATGCGAGAAATCCCGCTCCCATGCTGAGCCATAGTATAACTATAACAACAACGGCAAAGTTGTATCTGGTATCGGTCAACCATTGTATGGGTTCCTTGATAAAATTAAGCTTCAACAGGGTACTATTTATAAGGCCATATGCATCCCCGCTGAATATGAAAACCCAAATGAAATACACGTTGCCCGCCAGAGTGGGAGCGTAGAATATCAATGTCAACAGCGACCGTAACCATCGTCTGAATTCATTTATAAACCATGCAAATAAAAAGCTCATTACATAGCCTATCGGTCCGGTGATAAACGCAAATATCAGAGTATTTCTAAGCGCTATTAGAAAGACGTCATCATCAAAGAACATCCTTATATAATTGGTGAAACCTATAAACCTGGGAAACTCCAGCATATTAAAGTATGTAAAGCTCAGAAAAATAGATGAGATTATCGGTAGCAAGGTAAAGACGAAGAATAATACCGAAAAAGGGGCGAGAAATACCAACACCGGCATATTCTTTTTCAAAGAGGTCCTTTGTACCTTTATATTTTTCTTTGTCCCTACTGTCGTTACAGGTACACCCATTTCTATGCCTCCCTATTCCACGCTTAAGCCGAATTCAATTCGTTTACGCTCAATTTCCTTGTTTATCTCCTTATTGTACTTGTTCAAAACCTCTCTCTCGTTTTCATACCTTAAAACTACCGCCCTGAAAGCAAACATTATATTTCTGTTTATATAATAGTTGCCCGGTACCTGGGGTACATCGGTAACCCTTTCCCATTGCCTTTTTAAGTTCTTGGCTTGATCATAATCCCATGGAAGCATGTCAAATGCCTCAACGTTAGCGGTTGGATATCGTGCGGCTGGCCCCATGAGAAGTTCCAACTCGTTCCCAAATCTGGCCTGAACTTCAGCGCTGGTCCACCATTTTATAAACTCCCACGCTTTCCGCTCTTTCTCTTCGTCACTCTTTATAGCGATGCTTCCGGTACCGTATGACGTAACGGCATTGTTAATGCTGCCATCATCCTTCTTAACCCCAGGAACCGGCGCCATGGCCCACAAATTCTTAATTTCGGGGGCTGCAGCCATCAGGTAGTTGCTCTGGGTATAAGGCATGATTGCTACCGGCATCTCGCCCGTCCTAAAACGGTTAAAGAAGTCAAAAGTTAAAGGCAGGCCATATTTCGAATAAAGCCCGGTCCACTGTTTAAAAGCTTCCAGGACCTCCGGTCGGTCAAATGCGGTCTTTGTAAGGTCATCGCTGTAAAAGCTACCGCCGTGCTGAAACACTAGCATTTCAAACGTCCTCTGATTCTCCGGAATCCCGATCATCATATTATTGATTTGCAGGGTGGCGATCATGGCATAGAAGTCGTCCCAGGTTTCGGGAGGTTCAAGGCCAAGCTCCTCAAATATATCGGTTCTATAGAACAAAACATCGAAATTTTGAGTTTCTGGTATGGCATAGCATTTACCATTAAAGTAGTATGGGATCAAGGCCGATTCGTGGAAACGGGAAGCCACATCCTCAAAATCGTCAAACTGCGTAAAATCAACAAGCGCTCCCCTGATCCCCAGATTAACCGGGGTTTCCTTGGAAATAAACAGGGCCACATCCGGACCTTTGCCAGCGAGAATTGCCTGTATCAAAGCCTCCGAGCTGTTTACAAGGCTGATGTTTACTCCAATATTAGTAGATGGAACAAACAAATCATCCACCATACTTTTAATTATCTGAGCCTGATCACGGCCGGAGGAAATGCCAGCCATGGTAATCTCGCTTGTGCTCACCCACACATCCAGCGGGTCACCGGCATAAACCTCTCCGATATTATTGTAGCTTCTAACAAATGTGGACATAAACATTTTGGTACGGAAAAGCAGCGTTTCAAAAAAGCCCGCATTTTCCCTTGGAAGCCGGTTTACCATATCCGGGGTTAGCACGGCAAAATAATCGATTTCCAAGGGCTGTTCACGCATGTCCAACACCAATGTGGAGAGGCTGCTGATATTTCCCTTATAGCTGTCCAGGCGTCTTGGAATTGTCTCGGGTTCCCTGACAAAGCTCCTCAGCTGAGCCACTACTTCCATCAAAAACGAAGCGGTATTTCCCTTATCTATGCTAATAACATCGATTTTTTCCTTTATAGCCTGAAGCCTGTTGGCTATATCTTCAAATCCCTGAATTAGGCCGGGAATTCTCTCATCCAGCAAATAATCCCTGTTTTCATCTATAACCTGCCTGCTGGAATCGGGATTGGCACCGGTAATCATGACAATCTTGCGATACCAGCCATTCATCTCGTATATTATCTCTTCCAGCTGTTCAAGTATTTCGGCGATTTCCCCCGTGACAACTTCCATCTTGATTTCATGAAGGCCCTTCTCGAAATAGAATAAAAAGGGTTTTTGGTCGCCAAGAATTTTCGTATACCATTTTATGGAATAAGGAAATTTCACATTATCGAGCTCAGCAAAGGGGACCTGGCCATCTATATATATACGCCTGGTGCTATACATCCCTCTTTTTACGTTTTGCCTGACTTTGAACGCAATATAATAATATCCATCTTCGGGAATATCGAACTTCCAAGATATCCATTGCCCGGGATGCCTAAAAGTTGTCTTGCCTACCGTGTTGTACCTGATCGAATATGGATGGGACGGTGAAGTCGCAGGATTACCCCTGTCTTCGGTAGGATACAGAGTTGGGCTGGATTTTTCGTATGTAAATTCCGCTTCATAAATGTCCATTATGCCGGAAGGAGAGGAATGCAAATCCATATCCGGCTGATCGTAAGATTGAGGTTTATTAGCCTGATAAAGCTTAATCTCATCTATGGCCAGGGCCTCGCTGATTATCTCCAAACGAATTGTATGTTCCCCTTCTGAAAAATAAAACTTGAAAGGATCATTGTGCCTCCCTTCAGCATCCGTTATGGGAGCTGTAATCCATTTCAACACCTCGACTTGCCTGGGCCTCAACTGATTGCCCCTGGAGTCCTGCGCAAAGTCATTGGTCTCATTTTTATACACCCTTGTCAATTCAAATCCATCGACGCCGGAAAAAGGAATTTGGCCATCTATATAGAGCCTCATTTTAATATTATTGTTTTTCCCGGGGATCGCACAGTAAGTTATACTCATGTTGTACAAGCCGGCACGCGGTACAACAACTTTCCACTCAACGCTGCCTTCCTGCGAAGCCCAGTAAAGCACGTTATCTTTTCCCTCGTAATCTCTGATTTCCACATTGGCTCCATGATCTGATATGTATTCGGATCCCTTTACTACAATCTCTATATCGGGTGAAGGCTCACCCGTATACTTAACGATATACGAAGTATAACTATCAATCCTGTAATTGTTTCCGTCCCCGACCTGCTGGTGTGAATCGGGCTCCGTCTTCATGCTTAATGCTGCAGCAATTACATCTGAAGAGGACACGTTAAGGATGAACATCAATAAAATGAAGGCCAGCAAACATGCAACCACTTTATTGGTGAAACCCATAAAATGCCCCCCAACCCCAAATGCAAAGGAATTAGTCGCAAATTAAGATTATTTTTGATTTCATATTTAAATTAATTTGTCATTGTCAACGCTAGAAATCAATTTCTTGAAAGGATAATACTCTATTCAGTTGAAACCTGTTCGTTAAGCGTTTAACCTGTCACGCACAATATTAAATTTTAATTTTATTATATGCATACTGCACATTCTTGTCAATAGTAAGATTATTTGTTGTAAAAAGTTGAAATTGATAAAAAATAAGATACACGTCGGCTGGCCTATTTTATCCAGACGTGTATCTTATTTTTTAGGCTCACCTTTTACCCAGCAATTTAATTAATTTTATTTGTGCATCCTATCATAAGCCTTTTGTACGATATCAAGGTATTCGCTTAAGCCAATGCTTTCAAGTCCAGCTACATAGCTTTCCCATTCTGTATCCAAATCCATATCGCCCATGATAAAGCGTACGCGTGCATCCTTTATATAATTCTCCAATTCCACTGAAAGGATGCTGATACGTTCGCTCTCTTCTCTCGTAAATCTAAGAGGTGGAACAACTTCCGTGTCGGAAGATTTATATGGTTCATATTTCTGCTTTGTTTCCTCATATAATAGCTTTTCAAATCCTTCTGCAGAATAAAGATCAGTATCAGCCGATACAACATTCTGCCCATTCCATAACTCATTTGGAATATACTCAATACCTAACCAACCATAATGAATATTTTGAGCATTCTCATCAAAGGGCACCAACACTTTATACAAAGCCGGCTTGCCATCTAATCCTAGCTCACCTGACTCCGCTTTTCTCCAAGCTTCCCCTTCTTTACCCCATTGACGATACATCTGAGTTTCATAATCATAATAAGCATCTGCATATCTTATAGCTGCCTCAGGATATTCACAACTTTTTGTTATAGCAAATTCTCCTGGCTGAATAGCAAAATATTTAAAATGGGTAGCAACTCTGTATCCATTTGGTCCCTCAAGAGGAGGCAAGGAAGTAAAGTGCCTATATCTTTCAGGATCTGTAACAACGTCAAGGAACATCGCTAAATGCCCTGCTGGTGCAGCACCTAGTATTTCATCTCCTGCATTGAGAGCGAGTTGTTTTACTTGGTCAAATTTCTGCGTAAAACTGCCTTCATATATTAATCCTTCTTTATAAAGCCTGTTTAGATATTTTAATCCTTCTCTATATTCTGGTTTATTGACGCTTGTATCAACTTTACCATCCTTTACGAATCTCCTAAGTGGATCCTCCACTCCGCTGTCAAAGATAAATGCATTCATAATATAGTTGTCGATACCCTGATGCCAACCATCTATAGCCCCTGCCAAAGGAACCTCATCCTGTTTTCCATTGCCGTTTGGATCCTGTTCTTTAAAAGCCTTCAAAACTTGATAAAACTCTTCAGTGTTTTGAGGCATATTCAAACCGAGTTTGTCCAACCAGAACTTATTGATCCACATTTTTTGTGCATACTCACAATGGAAACAATCTTGAATAGACGGCAAACTGTATATTTTGCCATCGGTAGCTCTGATAACATCGTTTAACTCTTCTCTTTCTTGAAGTATTTGTTTAAAATTAACAGTGTATTTGTCAATCAAATCATCTAATGGTATGAAAATGCCTTCTTGAGTGCCATACCTTTCTTCAACGTCGGTACGTATGTCGCATCCAAAAAATACATCTGGATAATCGCCGCTTGCCAAGATCAGATTAATCTTTTCATTTACTGAATCCATAGGAGCTGTTTCCCATTCAATATGAATATTAGTCTTATCTTCCATATATTTAGTAAATTCATTAGTATTTAAGTCTATAATCACCGGTGTCTCTGGGGCAAAAAACTTTAAGGTTATTTTTTCGTTTACTATAGGATATGTACCTATTTCAGTATAAATCGATTGCTCTCCTCCAGTCTCCGTTTGTTTTGAATCTGTCGTCTCTTCTTGTTGACTTCCATTTTGAACTTCCGATGCTTCCTTATTTGCCGAACAGCCAACTGTTGTTGCCACTAATAGCATTATAATTATCCAACATACCAACAAAACGCTTTTCTTTCGATTCATCTTAACTCCTCCTTTAGACTAAATATATATCCAAATTCATCACAACCCAGAAATTTATCCCTTTAAAGCACCTAACATCACTCCTTTCACAAAATACTTTTGTACAAACGGATAAATGCAAAGCATAGGGACACTTGAAACAACTATCACAGAGTACTTAAGCAAATCCTTAAGCCCCTGCAATCTTAATAAAACATCTGCATCTTTTATCATATTCATATCCAGGTTATTTAATATTAATATATTTCTCAACACTAATTGTAATGGATACAACCCTGAAGATTTAAGGAAGATCATAGCGTTAAAATAAGAATTCCAATGGCCTACTCCGTAATATAAAGCCATAACAGCAAGTATAGGTCCGGATAAGGGAACCACAATTTGTAATAAATATCGAATATCGTCACATCCATCCAATACAGCCGCTTCATACATCTCATCAGGAAGATTAGTTTGATAATATGTTTTTGTTATTAGTACATTCCAAACTGACATTGCTGTTGGTAATATCATAGCCCATCTCGTATTTATTAATCCTAATTTGTTGACTAAAATATAGGTAGGAATAAGGCCACCTGAAAATAATAAAGTAAATACAAAAATTCCCATTATAATATTTCTCCCATAGAGCTCCTTCCTAGAAAGAGGAAATGCTGCCATAACGGTCAACACCAAGTTAACACAGGTACCTACAAACGTATATAAAAAAGAATTATAAAAACCGCTTACAATTTGACCGTGCTTAAAAACCGCTTCGTATCCCATAAGAGTGATATTTATTGGCCACAACCACACCTTACCCGATACAACATCTCTAGGAGAACTAAAAGACGCACTTACTATATAAATTAGCGGATATAATACTATAATTAAACAAAACCACAGAAAAACATATACACTTATCAAAAATACTTTATCTGAAAAAGAATCCTTAATCTTCACTATTAACCCTCCCCTAGTATTTTCAATTTACCAAAGACTTGTATCGAAGAGCCTTTTTACAACATAATTAGATATAATAAGTAGCACCAAGTTTACTATGGAATTAAACAATCCAATAGCAGTAGCAAAACTAAAATTCGCTGTGACTAACCCTACTTTATATACATAAGTAGATATTATTTCTGCACGCGAAACATTCAAAGAATTTTGCATTAAATATACCTTCTCAAACCCCACATTCATTGCATATCCTAAATTTAGAATTAACAACACCATTATGGTTGACTTAATACACGGCAAATCCACATACCAAATTCTCTTTACTCTACTTGCACCATCTATTATAGCTGCTTCTTGTAATTCCACATTTATACCTGACAATGCAGCAAGGTATATAACAGATGAATATCCTGCACTTTGCCAAATACCAGACCATACATACATATGCCTAAATAGTCCAGGTTCACCCATAAAGTTTACGGGTTTTCCTCCTAATAATTGAATTATTTGATTTACTATTCCTATCCTTGGATCTGTTAATTGAAACATCAGTCCAACCATTACCACAGTAGATATAAAGTATGGAGCATATGTTACCATTTGAACAATTTTCTTAAACCTAACCATCCTAACCTCATTTAAGGCTATAGCCAACATTATTGGAATTGGAAAACCGGCAATTATAGAATAAATGCTAAGTATAAGTGTATTCCAAATTATTTTCAAACTCGAAGGCGATTTAAAAAATTGTTCAAAATATAATAATCCTACCCACGGACTTTTGGCAATTCCGCTGCTGGGAGTATATCTTTTAAAAGCTATTATTATTCCCCACATGGGAACATAATGGAATACTAAAACATACAAAATTGGAAGTAATAGAATGAGATAAAATTGCCAATGCTGTTTTATCTTCTTCCAACTTATTTTAGCTTGATATTGTTTCACCCTCCATCACCTTCATCATCATTGTTTAATTGAATTCTAACCAATTTGATTAATTTGTGTAAAGGTACATTTTTTAAAATATGATACAAATTCTTATAAAATCTAAGAATACAAATTTTGAACTGCATCCAATTCCTTAGATACTCAGCCAGCTCTGCTGTTATAATTCTTTTTCTTGCCATAAAAAAACTCCTCCTATGCTTTTATATTCTAACATAGAAGGAGTTCAATTTACACAAAATATCTTACAGCCTCCTCAGCATTGTTAATTCTTCTGGGATCAGATAATCAGCAAAAGAAATCTGTTGAATATCGAATCTCAACATTTTTTTAACCTCCCGGCAGGACTTCTCCAATGGGAAGTCGAATATATCGATTAATCCCGTTTGGACGTTGAATTTGGGTTTTCTGCTATTTATTAATTCGACATCCAAACGGGAATTCCTTTTGGTTTAGTAAATTTTAATGAAAAATATTTTAACTTTTTCAATGAGAACTAATTAAACACAGGCTTTTCCATTTTCTCGCATATTATAGAACCTCTATAACTACTAGGACTAACCCCTAACATTCGTTTAAATGCTCTTCGGAATGTATGAGGGTTACTATAGCCGACTTTTTTCGATATCTCTTCTATGGTCATTTCGTTATTAGATAATAGTTCACAAGCTTTCCGTATTCTCAATCTCTCTAAATAATCTGCAAAAGTCATCCCAATATGGTCTTTAAAAAAGTGATAAATATATGACTCTCTTACTCCAAATTTTGATGCTACTATAGAGAGATTAAGATTTTCGTCCATATATACTTCTTCTAAATAGTGGATAACAGCACTGCTGAAACTTTCCTTATATTTTAGCTTTTCCTTTGAATTTTGCTGACAAATCTTAACCAATATATCCCTAAGCTTTTCAAAAGCATCTTCAAACTTTCCTTCATTCACATTTAAACTAACAATTAGTTTCTTAATGTCATTATTGTTTTGATGCTCTATAGCTTTGAAAATAGTGGCGCTTATATCATATGTTAAATGCCTTAGCATCGTTTCAGATAATTGCCTATTAATGAAATTCTCTTCATATAATATGGCCAACATCCTTTGTACTTCTTGTTCGTTACCAGCATTTATTAAATTAATTAATTTCAGTTCTAAATCGATGGGGTAATAAAACCATGTACTTTCCTTAAAAGACATATTATGCCATGTTATTATTTTATCCCTATTATAGAATCCATAATCTATACATCTTTTAATTTCTTGAAACCATACGCCAATATCAACTATTTCATTACCCGTTTCTCCTCCTATACAAATTAACTTCACACCGTATTTTTCTTCTATTTCCTTCTGCATATGGCCAAATGCTTCTTCTATAAACATCTTGCATTTATTTACATCATCAGTATGTGATTTAAAAACCACTACTATGCTTTTTATGTCCAAATTATCTATGTATAATATCTCATCTTGAAATTGATTTGATAAATTATTTCTTATTATTCTCATAATATCATTTAATCCTTCTGCCGTAATTCCTTCAGTCATACTTTCATATTCATTTATTTTTGCTATAAGTAACAGAATAACATCATGCTGGGTAATATCCAGACCAATAAGTGATTTGTATGCATCGAGTTCTTTTTTATTACTAAAACTCCTATTAAATAACCGAGTCCAAAACATTGCCCTAAGCATTTCAATTTGATTATTTAAACTTTTACGTAAAGAAACATTATTAGTCACTAACTGCAATACTGATTCATGTAAGAACTTAATATCGTTAGTCCTTCGAGGTGGATAATATCCCATAACATCTTTAAGCAATGATACTATATCTCCCAGCGGCTTAGCATTTTTATAAGCAAAATAGCACCCTAACATGATACCTAAAAGCAGCACAAAAAAGCTAACCTTTATAATTAATTCTTTAATATACTCTACTTTAGCCATGATAAAATATCTTGGAACTACCGACACATACCACCAACCATTATATGGCGACCTTACCGTCGTAATGATCATCTCTTTTTCTAGGGATTCATCAAATGTAACATTTTGGTCGTCTATTTGTATATCGGTAGGGTATATCACGCATTGATCCCCACACAATCCTGTTATTGTCTGACCATCCTTGTTATATATTTGTACCATTCCTGTAGAACCTATGTTTATATCAGCAAGCAATTGATCTATTGCCTGTTTCTTTATTGATATTATTAACACAGCTTTGGGATTTGTACGACAGTCTATAGGAAATGATTGAATGTATAATATGCTGGGTTTTTTTTGACCATTTACCACAAAAGAGGGAGTGTATATATAACTATTATTGTAAAAATAATTCCACCATGTTTCCTGTCCATAGATATACGGTTTATTAACCAATGTAGTAGATGAAGAAACAGCAACATCGGCATCTTTAAAAATAATATAAAAATCTTCAATAAAATCATTTGTTAATCTGTAGTTTGTCAAGTACGAACATAATGTCCATACTTTATAGTAATCAGGTGATCCCTCTGATAAAGGCTTATTTATGGACAGCAAGCTTTTCACTCTTCTGTCCAAGATTATCAACTTACAAATAGCATTTATTTCTTCCAACCGTTTATCAACCATGTCCTTAATATGAGTAAGAAGCAATTTATTAAATGTTATTGCATCATATTCCATTATTTTTATGACTGCCCTAAATATAAAACTATTGAAAAATAATGGAACAATAACAATAATTATATTTGTTAAAATGAATATACGTAATACCTTTGATCTTTTAATATGTTTTTTGCAAGAGAAAATTCCCCATTTTTGCAAAGATTTTTCCCCAGGCACCGGTGGGGAATTTTTTTGTTAACTTAACTGTCTCATCAGTGATTGCTTCATGCGATAGCTTTGTCCATC
>Ga0134099_1001361_pt1 | contig 23690 bp, 19 predicted proteins | sample 10_taG_2_FD_105482 | JGI IMG/M metagenome (GOLD analysis project Ga0134099, IMG submission 105482) | Switchgrass degrading microbial communities from high solid loading bioreactors in New Hampshire, USA - 10_41_5_180_A2 metaG | ecosystem: Engineered > Bioreactor > Semi-continuous > Anaerobic >...
CACGGAAGCAAACCTCCCTGCACAGCAGGGGGCTAAAACCCTTGATGTTGTTCAGGAGATATTTATCAATGCTGCTGCCGGAATCCGAAGCAGCAGCCAAAAACTTATCAATATCAATTTTTTCAGGGCTTTGCTTATCCTGGGCAGGCGGCAGAACATAAGGCCTGGCCGGCATTACTTCCCTTACCCTGCTCATATCTGCGTCTACGTGCTTTATGGAATCCAGGATTTTGTCTTCATGATTGGTGAGTATTATATTGCTGTGTCGGCCCATTATTTCGATGATCAGCTTTTTCTCCAGCATGTCTCCGAGTTCATTCATTGACTCAATGCGCAAAACTATAATCCTTTCGTAATCCAGGAAATCCACGCCGATTATCCTGCCGCCTGAAAGATGTTTCCTGGCGAGCATGCAAAAACCAGGAGGTACGGCAGGATTTTCCTTTACGGTATTGGTAAAATGGATTCTTGGATAATTGGCATTGGCACTGAGCAAAAGCTTATAGTTTTGCCCTTTTGCCCTTATATTCAAAACAATTTCGTCCGGTTCCGGCTGGAATACCTTTTCTATGCGCCCACCGGGAAGAGTTTCCGACAGCTCACGGACGACGCATTTTGTTACTACTCCGTCAAAAGGCACGGTTGCACCCCTTCTCTCTTCAAATCTATTGATTTTAGCTGTATACTTTGATAGTATATCATTTTGCAGGCGGCTTATCAAAGGAGTGATAAAAATATGGTTATTGGTGTTTGCAGGATTGTATTGTTGATAGATGATGCGTTCTCCCTCAAGGAGAAAAGGCATATAGTAAAAAGCATAACAGAAAGGTTGAAATCAAGGTTCAATGCTTCGGTAGCAGAAGTGGATCTTAATGAAGTCTGGAAAAACTCGGTTATTGGCATCGCCTGCGTATCCAACGAAACAGCCCATGCAGACAGCATGATGTCCAGCATGATTAAATTTGTGGAAAATGACGGCCGGGCGGAGGTAATAGACTACAGCACGGAAATAATACATGTGAGCTAGGAGTGGAAGCAAAGGTATACGATTAAGGATTGACTGATGGATAAACTTTACAGGTAAATTTCTTATTGACTAGCGGGGATTTATGTATTAAAATATATTACAGTTTCATGTTTGATGCCTGACAGGGTTATGGCACTGCCGGGAGAATATTATTGTATAGATGCACCCGGTCATGGAATGAAAATTTACAGGTGTCCGATTTTATCGGCGTTATTTGGGGGTATAGCTCAGCTGGGAGAGCGCTTGAATGGCATTCAAGAGGTCAGCGGTTCGATCCCGCTTATCTCCACCAAGGAAAGGGAAAAGCCTTGTAGCAGTAGTGATACAAGGTTTTTCCCTTTCTTGTGCACTTTAATTAACCGCTTTAAGAGTATTTTAAAAATGACTTAAAACCATTTTGACAAGCTTTACAGATAAACTTAATAAACAATTGATAATATAAGAAATAGATTCCGCAAAAGATTGCATAAACCAAAACGAATTCCAGTATATGAAATCAAGTCGTGAATAAGTAGGTCTGGATTTCTTTGATTTTTCAGCTAAGAAACAGCTTTGCTATTTTTCATTAGTGCTATAATAAAAGCAACTTCAAAAGCTGTTAAAGGTTAGGAAGATATTTATGGTTAACCGGGACGATAACTATATCGAGAAAGGCATTCTCTATGCAATTATTTTTGGATTGGTAATTTTACTGGTTACAGGCATTTACAAACGCAATCAAGTCAATTCATTTGCAAAAACTCAGCAGCAAGAAATAGACTGGCAGTTGATGGATGGCATTAAGATTGTAAGAAGCAACATAGACATTATGATCCCAAAGGACAGAACGGCTGCAATGCTATCATGAAAAATATGGCTTTTTACCTTGGTAAATCATCTGCCACATGTAAAATAACTTCATATTATAAGGATAACTATACACCGGATGAGATGATTGAATGAACATATTTCCTTTTTATCAGGGATGGTTCTGAGAAACTGTTGGAGAATGGAGATTTTGCAGATTTGGCTCACTACCTTGAAATCCTAGAGAATAACCCTACTAATACTGATGTAACAAATGAAATACTTGCGAAAGAACTTGTTAGGTCAGAAGAAAAATGACGGTCTATGGCTTAAAGTAAGGCTTGTATACTCAAATAAAAACATTTACAAAATTGGACAGACTGTATAAGAGTATAATACAATTTGTTCAAAAGGAAAGATTAACGTATATGGAATGCATAAACAAGATTGAAATCACAAAGAAAAAATAGGCCAATGTCAAGTAATAAAGGGCCAAAACATTTTACTGATAGTTGTTTATTGCATTAATCATAAATAGTAACTAAATGAACAAGGAGATATCTGCTATGAAAGTCTTTAAAAATATAAATTACGGTGAGCTTGAGCAGCAGCGGTTAGACTTGTACATACCTGACAGTGAAAATTTCACGGTGTTTGTTTTTTTCCACGGCGGAGGGCTTGAAGGCGGCGACAAGTCGGAAATTGAAATAGCGGTTCCATATCTCGTTGACAGAGACATTGCAGTTGTTAGTGCCAATTACAGGCTGTATCCGGAAGCAAAATATCCTGAATCCATTTGTGATGCTGCAGCTGCCGTAGCCTGGGCCATGGAAAATATTCATGAATATGGCAAGTGTGATAAGTTTATTGTGGGCGGAAGTTCGGCAGGTGCATATCTTTCGATGATGCTGTGTTTTGACAGGAGATATCTTTCTGCACATAACATTGATTTTTCAAAAATAGCCGGGTTTATACACAATGCAGGACAGCCGACGTGCCATTTCAACGTATTAAGAGAACGCGGGCTTGATACACGAAGAGTAATTGTAGATGAATCGGCACCCCTGTATCACATAGGGGTAGAAAAATGTTATCCGCCAATGCTTTTCATTGTATCGGACAATGATATGGAAAACAGGTATGAGCAGACGATGCTGGCCATATCAACATTAAAACACTTTGGGGCGGATTCATCCAAAGTTCAGCTGAAAGTTATGCATGGCGGGCACTGTGAACATGTTTTTGCGCTTGATGATGATTCTGAAAGTGTTTTCGGCAAGCTCATACATGAATTCATCAGCAGGCTTTAAGTAAGTAAATCGGTTAGTGCCGACATGAAATATGATTTGTTTTTCATATAAATTTGAATTAAAAGGAGGGAAACGCTTTGAAGCCCAGAATATTTACGACTTCTTTTTCCAAGGTCTACCCGTTACTCGTGCAAAAGGCTGAGAAGAAAGGCCATACGAAAGAAGAAGTGGATGCAGTCATCTGCTGGCTGACCGGATATGACGAGCAGGGTTTACAGGAGCAAATCAGCAGAGAGGTTGACTTTGAGACTTTTTTTGCAAAAGCTCCACAAATCAACCCAAACGCGGATAAAATCACAGGAGATATCTGCGGTGTTCGTGTTGAGGAAATTGAAGACCCGCTCATGAAGAAAATCCGCTGGCTTGACAAGTTGGTCGATGAACTGGCAAAAGGAAAACCAATGGAGAAAGTTTTGAGAAAATGAAAAACCTTTTGTTGCCTTTTTCATTTTTATGGAATATTGATTGAAAAGCGTAAAAATGAATGAACAAAACACAAGAAACCGTTATTGACAAACATTCATCCATCAAGTAAAATCTTAAATCATATCGAGAATAAAAGCCATGACCGGGAAATAGTAACGGTAATCCAAGCCTTAAGAGAGCTTTCGGTTGGTGCGAGAAAGCAGGAATTCGGTGCCGTGAATTCATCCTGAGAGCTGCACACCCAAAGGCAGATGCCGAGTAGGCTGTGACGGGATCCATCCGTTATAGTGGAGGGGCAATAATTAGTTGCTCGCTGAGGTTGCATTATTGCAACGAAGACAAGGTGGTACCGCGAAAGTAATTCGCCCCTGTTATGCAGGAGGCGTTTTTTTATACCTAAAATTGTAAATCTGCCTGAAATTGGGTAAATGAGTTTATTTTAAAGGGGGAATAGTACATGAAAAAGTCACTTAAAGTATTGGCGCTTGTGATGTCTGTCATGATGATTCTTACAGTGGCAGGCTGCGCAGGCAAAAGTGAAAACAAAGGAAATCAGTCAGGTACTTCTGAAAAATTCAGCGTCGGCATAATCCAGTACATGGATCATGTCGCTCTTGATGATGCGCGCAATGGATTTATAGACGCCCTGAAAGACAACGGTTATGTAGACGGTGAGAATGTCACCATCGATTATCAGAATGCACAGGGTGATCAGTCCAACCTTTCCACCATCAGTGACCGTTTCGTAAGCAACAAGGTGGACCTGGTGCTGGCCATAGCTACTCCGGCTGCCCAATCCATCGCAGGAAAAACTACTGAAATACCGATTCTGGCAACAGCCGTAACTGATTTTGTAGTGGCAAAACTGGCTGAATCAAACGAAGCTCCTGGAGGAAATGTCAGTGGTACAACGGATATGAATCCAATAAAAGAGCAGATTGATCTTCTGGTCAAGCTGGTACCTGATGTAAAAACCGTCGGTGTGCTTTATACTTCCAGTGAGGACAATTCAATCCTGCAGGCTAAAATTGCCAAAGAAGCCATAGGGGCTCTCGGACTAAAATATGTGGAAGTCACCGTCACCAATTCCAATGATGTGCAGCAGGCTACCCAGTCCATCGTTGAACAATGCGATGCAATTTATATTCCTACGGATAATACTTTCGCGTCAGCAATGCCTGTTGTACACGGGATCACTTCCCAGTCAAAAACTCCCGTGATTTGCGGCGAGTCCGGAATGGTAAAGAACGGGGGACTGGCTACCCTGGGAATAAACTACTATAACTTGGGGTACCAGACAGGGCTTATGGCGATCAAAATTCTTAAAGGAGAAGCAGAACCGGCCACCATGCCCATAGAGTCCCAAAAGGATTTTGATTTTCTTATAAACGGAGATGTGGCAGAAGAGATAGGTATAACTATACCTGAAGATTTGCAGCAATATGTGGTAAGCAGCAATAATTAATTTGGCGGCATATGCATGAAAACCGTTTTGAGAGAGCTGAATGTGGGATAAATATTTAGCATCAGGTATTGAAAGTTTATACAAAAAAATGTAGTATTAATACAGCACTGAAACAGCAATTGTCTTTACATGATGAAGATGTAAGCAAAAACACTGAAAAAAGTGACAGAAGCAATAATATGCAGTTTATACAGATACGATGCAAATACAAAACAACAGCGGATGAAACAACCGAAAGGTCGGCTGATTTCCTGCACTTTTGTGTGCAGGAAGTGAAAGCTGTGTTGAATATGGAAATGGGTGGATGAAATGTTACAGATTTTTATGGGAGCTCTCTCCCTTGGCCTGTTGTGGGCTGTGATGACCATTGGCGTATATATAACCTACCGCATATTGAATATTGCCGACCTGACAGTAGAGGGAAGCATTGCTGTGGGCGCTGCTATCGCAGCCCATGCCATCTCCAGTGGGATAAACCCATATGTCGCAACAGTATTGGCACTGCTGGGAGGAATGGCGGCAGGGCTTGTAACCGGGTTGCTCCATACCCAACTAAAAATACCTGCCCTGCTGTCAGGTATTTTGACAATGATAGCCCTGTATTCCGTCAATCTGCGCATAATGGGCAAAGCAAATGTGTCACTGCTGAAAATGGATACAGTGTATACGGCTTTTGAAAATCTTGGACTCAGCCGAAACAATGCTGTCATGGTTTTAGGCTTGATTTGTGTCATAGCAGTGATATCCATTCTATACTGGTTCTTTGGCACGGAAATAGGCTGCGCCATCAGGGCTACCGGAAACAATCCCAATATGGTGCGTGCCCAGGGTATAAACACAGACATCACAACCATACTGGGACTGGTAATCAGCAATGGACTGGTGGCGCTGAGCGGTGGGTTGATTGCCCAAAACCAGGGTTTCTCGGATGTGCAAATGGGCACAGGGTCCATTGTAATAGGTTTGGCCTCCGTTATCATAGGCGAAGTATTGTTTGGCAAGAAAAACTTTTACAGCAGGCTGGTTTCCCTGGCCCTGGGTGCGATAACTTACCGCATTATCATTGCCCTGGTGCTGAAGATGGGGATGCCCGCCAATGACCTAAAGCTTTTTACTGCCATTACGGTGGCTGTTGCCCTGTCCCTGCCCACAATAAAGAATCATATTCACCCTGCTAAAATATCCATAAAGGATGGTGAATGACTTGCTGCAGGTAAATAACATATATAAAGTTTTCAACCCGGGAACGGTTAATGAAAAAGTGGCTTTGAGAAATGTAAGCCTGAACCTTGAAAAAGGTGATTTTGTAACTTTAATCGGAGGCAACGGAGCAGGCAAGTCCACGCTGCTGAACTGCGTGGCAGGGGTATATCCGATAGACAAGGGAAATATCATTATAGACGGCGCGGATGTGACAAAGCTCTCGGAACATAAGCGTGCATCAATTCTCGGACGGGTTTTCCAGGACCCCATGATGGGTACTGCTTCCAACATGGGCATAGAGGAAAACTTGGCTCTTGCCTACCGGCGCGGGCAGCGTCGCGGACTGCGATGGGGCATCAGCAACAAGGAAAGGGAGCTTTACCGCGAATTGCTGAAGCAGCTGGATCTCGGCCTTGAAAACAGATTGAGCACCAAGGTAGGGTTGCTTTCCGGAGGACAGAGGCAGGCTCTGACCCTTTTGATGGCGACATTGAAAAAACCAAAGCTGTTATTGCTGGATGAGCATACAGCAGCCCTGGACCCCAAGACCGCAGAAAAAGTGCTGCAACTTACGGAAAAACTTGTTGAAGAAAATAACCTGACCACTCTGATGGTTACCCATAATATGAGAGACGCTATCAGGCATGGCAATCGTCTGATCATGATGCATGACGGGCGCGTCATTCTGGATATAAAAGGTGAGGAAAAGAAAAAGCTCACTGTGGAAGATCTCCTGAAACGCTTCGGTAAAGCCAGCGGAGAGGAATTTGCCAACGATAGGGTACTGCTTTCATGAAATGCAATAATTGATTAAAAAGCAGGTGATTTTCCACCTGCTTTTAAAATTGGATCAGGGTTATTTACCCAAACGGTTTCCTGCTGTTTAAGCGTAGACAAACAACTCATCTGCCCCATCCGGTATTCTGGATTTTGCTCTGGTAGTGCTTGTATAGCACTCCAAACTTGTTTGTATAGCCTTTCTTCCATGGTTTCTGCTTTCCACAGAAATGCAGGATCACGGTGTTCTGCATTACCCAGTTGATGTCTTTTTGCCCTGATGAAGCTATGTAGTAAGTTTTGCTTTTTCTGACATCAAAATTATATATGCTGTCATCCAGAGATAAAATCGAATCCCCAAAAAGACCGTTTAGTATGTCCTGGTCCGGCAGGATCAGCTCGTTTCGATGTTCCCTTACATAGTCAAAAATGGTCTCGGCCTTTATTTTTGAACGCTGCAGAGATAGGTTCATAAGCAGAACCCCGGAGTTATAGTATTCATTTATTTCATAAGTGTTCAAGCGGATTTTGTTTATATGCTTGGTGATAGGCGTTAACCTGGTATGACCGGCAGCGGCAAAAAGATAGCCGGCCAAATCAGTTTCATAGAGCTTATCTATAGGATTTATAACCAATATATCCGGGTCCAGATACAAAACCTTATCCATGTTATCAGGCAAAACCTGACAGGCCAGCAGGCGGTAGTACATGGCTTTGGTGTAATGGCTGAAAACCGGAGCATCATCAAAAGCGTTTTTATCTATCAAGACCGGTATGAGAACCGAACCATGCTCCCGGACATATTGCTGCAGGTCACTGATTTCTTCTGTTGTTAAATCCGAATGCATTATGTATATGCTGAAACATCTGCCGGGAGTATTGATGAAAAGGGATTTCAGCATAACTTTCAATGGCAGGATATAATTTGAATCAAGGGTAACAAGTATGTTCATACTGTTCACAGTGATTTCCTTTCCTTTAAATTGTTTTCGCATTAAAGCCTGTGATATATTGCGAAGAGTTATTACAGTCATATCACTGCTGTAATTTTAACATATTTCCATGCACTGAACATCACTATTAATTCTATAAGAATACTTTGCTTATTTCAATATTTTATTGCACTATCCGGACAGCAATAAATATTGAAAGCAAATCAATTCCTGCATTAAAGCAAACTGCATTGCAAAACTTAATGCAAAACCGGGCTGAAACCGGATGCGACTCAAAGGTTTCATTGTTGCTGCGGGAAGCATTGAAAAAGCATGGAAATCAATTATAGTTTATGCTGAGTTTATTCTTGAATATTATTATCTATAGAAAGAGATGCTTCGAATATGCAGATGTCAAAAAATTTACAGTTTGTTCACATAATCTACATATTTGTGTTGATATACTGTTTCTATACCATGGAGGTTTGTACATTTTTGTATCAAATCGATAGCATCTAATAGAGAATTAATGATGGAGGAGTATATGGAAGAGCAAAAAACACCAAAAAAGCCCTTGATTTTTTACTATATAATTGCTTTATTGGTTATCATGTTGTTAAATACTCTCGTTGTGCCGATGATTATAAACAGGCAGGTTACGGAAGTAGATTACGGAACTTTTTTAAATAAAATAGAAAATGGAGAAGTAAGCGTTGTAGAAGTACAGGACACAAAGATTGCCTTTATAGCCAGGGATGAAGAAGGAAAGGATGCGGTTTTTGTTACAGGGCGCATGGATGACCCGGAGCTGGTGGATCGACTGCAGCGTCAGGGAAACATTAAATTTTCCCAGGTTATCCCCAAGGAAAACTCTCCTTTGAACAGTTTCATACTGACATGGATTTTACCCACCCTGTTGTTTATTGCTGTCGGACAATTGTTTTCACGGCGGATTCAGAACCGGATAGGGGGAGGAAATGCTCTTACCTTTGGCAAAAGCAATGCCAAAGTGTATGTAAAGGCACAAACCGGTAAAACTTTCAATGATGTGGCCGGTCAGGATGAAGCCAAGGAAGCCCTTTCTGAAATTGTAGATTTTTTGCACAACCCGGAAAAATATGCAAAAATCGGTGCAAAACTGCCCAAGGGTGCATTGCTGGTAGGACCTCCGGGAACGGGAAAAACATTGCTGGCCCAGGCAGTGGCAGGGGAGGCAAATGTTCCGTTTTTCTCAATCTCCGGTTCTGAGTTTGTGGAAATGTTTGTAGGAATGGGTGCAGCCAAGGTGAGGGACCTGTTCAAGCAGGCTGATGAAAAAGCTCCCTGCATCGTATTCATAGATGAAATTGATACCATAGGCAAGAGGCGCGACAGCGGTGTTAATGTAGGAGCAAATGATGAAAGGGAGCAGACCTTAAATCAGCTTCTTACAGAGATGGACGGGTTTGATGCAAGAAAAGGTGTCGTCATTCTGGCTGCCACCAACCGTCCGGATACCCTGGACAAAGCGCTCCTCCGCCCCGGAAGGTTTGACCGTCGCATACCGGTGGAACTTCCTGACCTGGCCGGGCGTGAAGCCATATTGAAAGTGCATGCCAAAAAGATAAAGATCGCCAATGATATAGACTTTAATGCCATTGCAAGGGCAACCGCAGGAGCTTCCGGTGCAGAGCTGGCCAATATCGTAAATGAGGCTGCGCTGCGTGCTGTGAGGAACGGCCGTTCCTATGTCAACCAGAGCGATCTGGAGGAAAGCGTGGAAGTGGTCATAGCAGGATATCAGAGAAAAGGAGCTGTTATATCTCCGAAGGAAAAGGAGATTATTGCATATCACGAAATCGGCCATGCATTGGTGGCTGCCAAGCAGTCCAACTCTGCTCCGGTGCATAAGATTACTATAATTCCCAGAACTTCAGGAGCGCTGGGATATACCATGCAGATTGAAGAGGACGAGCGTTTCCTTATGACCAGGGAAGAAGCCTTCAGTAAAATTACTACCTTGACCGGAGGCAGGGCGGCAGAGGAACTTATTTTTAATACCTGCACCTCGGGGGCATCCAATGATATAGAGAAGGCGACGAAAATTGCCCGGGCGATGGTAACACGGCTGGGTATGAGTGAGAAGTTTGACATGATGGCCCTGGAGACATTGAGCAATCAATACCTGGGAGGCGATGCATCCCTGGCATGCTCACCTGAGACTGCATCCCAAATTGATGAGGAAGTGCTGAAAATAATAAAACAGGCTCATCAAAAGGCTATTGAAATTTTAAAGGAAAACATGCAGAAGATGCATGAGCTGGCCCGTTACCTGCTGGAAAAGGAAACAATTACGGGAGAAGAGTTTATGCAAATATTGTCAGCGGAATCCTGATGATCATCCGAAAGGATTTGTTGGCTGCCGGTAAAAGATATGTACCCGCTTTGGCAAGCATCAGGCAATAGAATTTGCCTGCTTCGCCAGGGAGCATATCAACCATAACCGGCAGCCTTTTTTTTACACAGAGTTGCATTGCTTCAGTAGACGATGGGAGCCAGCAGCATTATTTCTTCATTTCTCCGGTATATCTCGGGCAACTGGGATATGGGCAAAGGATTCGTACCCCTGCCCGCTTCTATGGTGTATCCCGGACGTCCATATTCCTGCAGGAACCAGTCTTTGTAACCCGCATACATAGCTTCCGGTGTTCCGGCTTCCACGGCATATCCGCTGGCCCGGGAGAAAATAATGGCTATCTGCAATGCAACAGGGGGCGCATAATTTTTAAACTGCCAGTAAATAACCTCTCCCTGGGTGTGATAAGCGATTACAAGGCGGAAATCATGCTGCCTTGTGAAGTTGACCATCGCCATGGACTCCGGTTCTGATAAGGGAAACTCTCCCCCATAGTCCCTGGGAGCCGGGCCTGTTATACCCATTTCCAGTTCATCCTGCTTTTCCGATTCCCAGTCAGCGGGATAATTAAGGTTTATATCCACGCCCCTTATGTTGGCTTTCCAGACCTGGGGCAAGGGGAGACCTGTTCTGTTAAGCAGAGCTGCCTCGTGATACGCCGGGTCGGTATAATTGGGCCAGAGGTTGACCAGGTCCACACCGTCCGGATTTACCATGGGTACTATATATATGCTGTTGTTGTTAAACAATTCGGGTATATTGTAGCCCCTTATGCTTCCACCGACGGAGTAGGCCCTGGAGTAGTTTTCTGCAAACTTCATTACAACTCCGGTGGTTATCCATTCATTCGCGTGATGGGAAGCATTATAGAAAACCTCCCTCGGTCCTCTTCCCAGACGGATATAATAGATGGTTTTGCCGAGGACGCTGTTACCTATGCTTCCGACCTCAATAAAAGGATATCGTGCTTTCAACCCCTGGATCTGCCGCTCCAATATGTCATAGGTATAATATATGTCCATGGGTACAACCATAGTGCCATAAGGCACGATTATGCTCCGGCCGATCCGCAGATTGCCGGGATCTATCCCGGGATTTGCAGTCAATATGGCATTGATGGTTGTATAATGCCTGATGGCGATGCTGTACAGGGTGTCTCCGGGGCGTATTGTGTAAACATTGTATCCCCGAATGAATTTATCCAAAGCCGCCCATGTATTCGGACCCACTATTCCGTCGGCTGCAAGGCCGTTATTGCGTTGAAAGGCTAATACCGCCTGCTGAGTTTGTCTTCCGAATATGCCGTCCACCGTTCCGGCATTGTAACCAATCTGGTTGAGTATGCTTTGAAGCAAACGAACATAGGCACCTGTGGAACCGAAAAGAATTGTATCCATTTTTATCTCCTGTTTTTGCTCCTGGTATTATTCTATCGAAACGAATCCAAAATGAGGCTGTCCACTCCAAATATCCTCCGGGAATTTAACTGTGTGGTGCGGATTGGTTGTGGATTAAACAGATAACACGGAAGTTGTGTCCGGAATAATATATAAAAAAAGCGGTGGAAGTTTAGCCTTTTATGTTCTGCAAATGCCCAAAAACCATACCGTCCAAAACTTGATAGCCGGAGGTGCTTGATTATGAACAGGATTAGGCCATATAAAGCAATACACGGAGTTGTTTTTTATGATGAAAACAGTAACGGTATCAGGGATAAGTCAGAACAACCCTTGGGGGGTGTTGTTCTGAATATATACCGCATGGATGTGCTGCAAAGAAAAAGCTATGGTGACGGGGGAAACGTGATAATCTACGGCGAGAAGCCGGTGGGGAGGGTAGTTACCAATTCCAGGGGAGAATACATCTTTCCGGTGAAAGAAGGAACGTATTTGGTATGCCTTGATGTGGATACCTTACCGCTTGGAAAAGGGGTAAATGCTGCCAACAGGCTTGTAGAAATCGGTTCTAAAGGAAGTGTTGATTTTCCGGTGAAAAATATTGCGGAAATACAAACAGGGGATGATTTCAAAAGCAGTGTATACCCGGGAGAACATGTAATACTGCATCCGATCTGTAAGGACAGCGATGGCAACAATCTGGCGGCCAAGGTCAGATTTTATACAGAGGGTGATTGGGTTGAAGCAGATGCGGAAAGGTGCTCCATCAGGCCAAAAACGCTAAAGGAAAGCAAAGTGACCTTTCATGTTGATGCAGGAGAACTCCAGGCATCATATCCTGTAAAGGTGAAACCTCCCGAGGTCAGTTCAGCGGAAAAAGCAAACCTGGCGTACGAAATGGGAATAATTGATGAGCACGGCAGGGTCAGGATTTTACTGCAATCCCTGTCCGATGATAAGGGGCTTCCCGATGAATACAGATCCCGGATACCGGTAAAAAGCGGGACAATGATGGTGGAAGAGTTAAAAAGGTATATCGACAGGCAGGATGCTGATCCCGAACTGGTAAAAAGCATAAAGCGCTTTCTTGAACATCCGGTTCCGAAGCTCGATAGGGTATACATCAGTCCCGGAGGTTTTTTTAGGATACACTACACCACCACCGGACCCCATTCCGTGGCTTCCGGAAGATTTGTCCGTGCTGCAGTTCCGGAGTACATCCGGGCTATAGGAAAGGCTTTTGATCATGTAAAAAAGATCACATGCGATGAAAGAGGCTTTCGGATGCCATTGACAGATCCGGGGAATAGGCACATGGATATATATGTTTATGATTTAAAAGGGAAATATGGAGTGACTTTTTCATCAAAAATCCATAACGATCATGAAAACAGAATCAGAAGAGCTTCGAGCTACATCTGTATAGACAATAATTATTCGGCCTCCAAGGGGTTTGACAAAAGCAGGGAAGAATGCATGATGGTAACGGCAGCCCATGAGTTTTTTCATGCTGTACAGTATGCATACAATCTGGATGCTGATTCATGGTGGAAAGAAGCTTCTGCAACATGGAACGAAGATGAGATCTATTCAGGTATAAATGACTACATCAGATACCTGAACAAATTCTTTTCCTCACCTCAGAACACGCTGGAAAAAAGCGGCTACGGAGGTGTGGTGTTCGCCAAATACCTTTCTGAAAACTTCGGAGGTTATGAAATAATCAAAAGAGTATGGGAATACCAGGCTTCAGGCATAAAAAACAGTGTCAGTGCGATAGAAAGAGCTATAAAACACATCTCTTCCGGAGATGATTTCTGTACTGTCTTTGACAGATTTACAGCCTGCAATTTCAAACCGGAGCAATACTACAAGGAAGGATATTTATGGAAAACAAAGGTGGCAATCCAGGGCTTTTACAATGCATATCCGGTGGCAGGCGCAAGAAACCGGCTGGATCATCTGGCAGCCAACTATATCCTGTTTGGGATGCCGGCGGAACTGGCAGGGAAAAACCTAAAAATCTCAATAGAAAGCAGTGAACACGCCAGGTGGGGTTTTAAAATCCAAAAAAAGAAAGCGTCCGATGAAAAATGCATCACTGAATATATCACGGCAGACGGCAGGTACAGCAGGTCAGGCATAATCATCAGTGATCCGGCAAGGCATTACAGGGAAGTCTGCCTTATTCCGGCGAACCTGGAAAAGGAAAGGGATGGGCTGGAATATACATTCTCCGCTGATGTACTGGATTAACTTGTGTTTGGGCTTTTTGAATGCAGATCTGAGTTATAAAAGGGAAATTGGACTTACCCGTTTAACCGGTATTTTTGACCACCGGTTTTTGGGGCAAGAGGAAATTCCAGTGACTAAACCTATGAGTTCAGCAAGTATGGATGCATCCAACAATCCTTCATTCCAATCAGTGGGTACAAACCTTTTTGATATGCCAAAAGCTTCCGCATTGAATTGTAACACTTATCTGCAGAAGTGAATATTATACTGTAGGTTATCTTTGATAAGGCTTTAAGGGCCATGTCACAGATGGCTTAATCCGGTTCAGAATGCAAACAGGAGGGAGTGAACTGAGAATGTCAGAGGAAAGAGGATATGGCTACTCTGGTTGGAATGAATGGATATGGATTATATTCATTATAATCATCATATTCCTGCTCTTCCCAGGCATATTCGGCGGATACGGATACAAGGAATAGGAAAGGATCGAAATATGCACCAAGCGGGATTGTACCAGTACTTATCACAGGGGTGAGTGTCTCACCTCTTTTCTCTTTTAAACTGAGTTTATGTTTCTGGGTATATGTTTTGTAACCACTTTATGTATTATGGAATATTATGTATTAGACTGAAGCAGAAGAAAGCCGGTCAGTCAAATCTTCAACATACCGAAAGGAGGGGCAGGCATGTCAGAGAGCAGAAGCTTTTTTGGAAATAACAGTGAGATACTATTCTTTATACTGGTATTCTTGATTTTATTCTGGTGTAATGGTTACGGATTTGGATACGGATGCAAAGAATAATCGCTGATACTTAATGCACGATTGATAAAAACAAAGCACTTCCCGGGGGGAAGTGCTTTGACTATTTTAAGGAGATCTTATGTTTATATGTGTTGACAGTGATTGTTAAATAATATATGATTAAGACGAAACGTTTTGCGATAACAGGTGGTAATATGGGAGCAACTATCAAAGATGTGGCAAGATTATCGGGACTGTCCATTGCCACTATCTCGAAATACATAAACGGCGGTAATGTACTGGAGAAAAACAGGATAAAAATAGAGCAGGCGATAAGCCAACTGGATTTTAAGGTCAATGAGATTGCACGGGGTCTGAAAACCAACAGGACCATGACCATCGGCGTGCTTATTCCTGACTTGAAAAACATTTTTGGTGCAACCATTATTTCAAACATTGAAGACATCTTAACCCGGTATGGTTACAGCATGATGGTTTGCAACTACAAGCAGGGCCACCGCCAGGAACGGGAGAAGCTTGAGTTTCTGGAAAAGAAAATGGTGGACGGCATTATCATAATACCTACCGGAAGCAACTCCCAATACATCGGCAAACTGATAAATGACGAGGTTCCGGTAATATCCATAGACCGCCCGATACCGGATGTGGACTGTGATACCGTAATGGTTGACAATCAAAACGCGACATACAATGCAGTGGAGCAATTGATTGTAAGGGGCCATAGAAGGATAGGAGTTATCTGCGGCCCCGAGGGCAACTATACTGCCGATGAGCGCCTGAAAGGCTATCTCAGGGTGTATGAGGACTATTCATTGAAAGTTGATCCTGCCATGATAAAAAGGGGATATTATGATGTGGAAAGCGGTTACAATCTGTTAAATGAGCTGTTGGATCATGAAAACCCGGTTACAGCCGTCCTGGCTACCAATTATGAAATGACCCTAGGGGCGATCATGGCTATAAATGAGAGGAATATAGACGTTCCCGGGGATTTGTCCTTTATTGGCTTTGATAATTTGCAGATGGCAAAAATAGTAAAACCCGCCCTGACCATTGTGGTACAGCCAATGCAGCAAATCTGTGAAAACGCTGCAAACTTATTGCTGAAAAGGTTGAATAAGGATATGAGCAATTTTCCGTCTATCGTGCGATTGAAAACGGAGCTGGTGATCGGAGGCTCCATCAGGGAAGTGGCATACTGACGCTGCAAGGAATCAGTGGTAAATCTGGTTTTAAATACGCACCATGTATCATAATTATTTGTTAGAACAAATTTGAAAAAAGTTAAACGTTTAGCGATGCTGCTTTAGGCACCGGCTATAGAGTTTGATTTGCTGAAAGGCTCAAATGATATGGTTTTGCAGAAGATGAAAAACAAGCGATCTGGTGGATGTCAAGATAAAAACAAGGGACTTAGCGGATGGCAAGGAAAGCAACCTGAGCTTAAGGTGAAAGCCAGGACAGGATAAAATGTCAAGAGTAAATAAAATGTGAGGAGATGATTTAAACATGAATCAGACATTGGAGTTTCCAAAAAGAACAATACATCTGGATTTCCACACCGGGCCGTGGATACCGGATGTAGGAAAGGACTTTGATCCGGAGAAGTTCGCAGACACTTTCAAGAGGGCGCATGTAGACAGCGTGACTGTTTTTGCCATGTGCCACCACGGACATCTGTATTTTGATACGGATCATCCGGCGCGCCATCCGGGGCTGTCGAAAGACTGCCATCTGCTGGAGCAGCAGATTGAAGCGCTGCACAAAGTAGGTATCAGAGCACCTATATATATCAGCGTCCAGTGCAATGAATATGCAGCCAACCAGCATCCTGACTGGGTTGCCCTGACACCGGAACTGAAACAGGTAAAATGGGGAAGTTCCGCCTTTAATCCAGGATGGCAGATCCTGGACATGTCCAGCCCATACCAGGATTATCTGGCGGATATACTGGATGAAGTGCTGAAGAAATTCGCTCCTGTGGACGGGATTTTCCTGGATATGTGCTGGGATCAGCCAAGCTGCTCCAAATGGGCTGTTGAAGGCATGCTGAAAAAAGGATATGATCCCCGGAAAGAGGAGGATCGTAACCGGTATGCAAGGGAAGTTGCCCATCAATACATGCAACGTTATCGCGATATGGTGGAAGAAGCCCAGCGCAAGTACAAACCTGCAGGGGTCTGGTTCAACAGCCGGCCAAAGACAAACCTGCATGAAGAGAAGAAATTCCTGAGACATGTGGAGATAGAAGCTCTGCCTACCGGAGGCTGGGGATATGCTTATTTTCCTTATGTGTCACGGTTCGTCAGACCCCTGGGATTGCCCACTCTGAGCCATACCGGGCGCTTTTTCAAAAGTTGGGGCGACAACGGCAACCTGAAACCGGAGATGGCGCTGAAATATGAATGCTGCCAAATCCTGAGCCAGGGACTTACCAACGGAGTGGGTGATTTGCTGCATCCCCGGGGGGTTCCCAATAAAGCTGTCTATGAGCTTATAGGTAAGGTGTATGAATACATAGAATCTTGCGAGCCTTATGTAGATGGGGGCGAAATTCTGAGCCAGATTGCCGTCATTGTGGATCCTGAACTGGGAGAGAATCCCGGGCCTGCCGGCAGGGGAGTAACCCGGGCCTTGCAGCAGCTTCAGCAGCAGTTTGACATTCTTCCACCCGGTGCCGCATTGGATAAGTATGAAATGGTGATCATACCGGAGACAACCAGGATAGACGGGAAGCTTAAGGCCAAACTGCAGGATTATCTTAAATCGGGAGGATCTCTGATAGTCAGCGGCCCAGCGGCGCTTGATGAAGACGGCCGGCCGATAATGGATGAACTGGGAATCGAGACCTATGGTCCAAGTCCTTACAGCCATACATATCTTCATGCTTCGGAAAAGGTATCAAAAGGTTTGAGGGATTATGGATATGTAATGTATGAGCGGGGATTCAGAATGAAGCCAAAACCTGGGGCTGAAGCGCTGGTCATGATAGGAGAACCTTATTTCGAGCGGGATTACAGACACTTTTCGGGCCATGAATATACTCCGGAGGATAAGATTTCTGACTATGCAGCAGCTGTAAGGAACGGACAGGTGATAACTTTCTCGGTACCCATCCTGGAAGCATACGGCAAACATGCTTCGCCCAATTACAGGATCCTTTTGGGCAACTGCATCGACCTGCTGCTGGAGAAGCCAATACTCCGGGCAGATGGCCCCAGCAAGCTGGAAACAACCGTCATTCGAAAGGAAAGCAGTCTGGTGGTCCACCTTTTGAGCTTCTGCCCTGAACGCCGGACAGAGGATTTGGACATAGTGGAGGATCCTTTCCCTCTGGTAGATATGCCGATTGCAGTGAAATTTGATAAAAAGCCTGCACGGGTATTTCTGGCACCAAAGGAGCAGGACCTGCCTTTTGAATACAGGGACGGTTATGTGTATACCCGGGTGACCGTGCTGGATGGCCATGCAATGCTTGTGTTGCAGCCGTAGATCCGGGTAAAATTTCAGAAGCAAAGTGCAGATGAAAGAAAAAATCATCTGCACTTTTCAATACTCCTAAGTATGGATTGCTACAGTTTCAAAGGGGCATAAGCTTTCATACTTTGCAAGGGAAAGAGTTTACAGCCTAGCCCTTGTCATAACAATTCCAACCATTGCACCAGAAAAGCAATAGGAAGAGGATAATAAACCAGAGAAGAGTATCATTGTCGAAAATTCCGCCTAGAATTCCTTTCTTATCGCCCATACAGCAGAGCCTCCTTTAAGAATTATTTCAGTTCAACAACCTAATATCATATTATTCAGACCTGCATTTTGTGTTACATTTGAAAGATGAATAAAATGCGCCCGACCGGTACTGAGATGTTAAAAAAATATTGAGCATGGTTGATATATCTGCTATAATATACAGGATGTGTACTGGCATAGTTATTAATCTATGATAGGGATGAAGAAAAGTGATTAACAAGGATATCAAAATACCGCTTTATATTCAGATTTACAATGATTTAAAAGAAAAAATCCTCAACAACCAATACAAGAGTGAAGAGTTTTTACCGTCAGAAAGGGAACTGAGCGAGTTATACGGCGTAGAACGGGCTACCACCAGGAGGGCACTGGAATTACTGGTTAAGGACAAGCTGCTGCAGAAAATCCCTGGGGTGGGGACTAGAGTGAGCAGCTTCAGCAGTACGGAAAACTCCAATATGGAGTTCAACAGCGTTGCCTTTATATTACCGGGGGATACTACCGACAAGATAACCCAGCCTTTTGTCGCCGAGGTGTTTTATTATCTTGAAAAGGAATGTAAGAAAGCAAACTACAGCCTGTTTTATACAAACTTGAAATCGGATGAAGACCTGCCCGACTTTGTCCTGAAAAGAAATGTAATGGGAATAGTGTGGATCAGCCGTGTTGAGGATGCTTTTATATTAAAATCAAAGAAGCTGGGGATTCCTTCGGTTCTTATTTCCAACCATGTCCCGGGCTTTACTTCGATTCTCATGGACAATATCGGAGGAAGCTGTGAGGCGGTGGAGTACCTTATTGGTTTGGGACACAGGAACATTGCGTTTATCAATGGACCCAGCGATTACTTGAATGCAAAGGAACGCCTGGAAGGATATAAAAAGGCGCTTGCCAAATATGGAATTGATTTGGATGAAAATAGTATTATGGAGGCCGACTGGACCTTTGAAGGCGGGTATGCTGCCATGAAAAAGATCCTGGAAAACTCACGGAAGAACACTGCAGTATTTGCTTCCAACGACATGATGGCATTGGGCGCAATGAAGGCCATTCAGGAGGCAGGGTTGGTTGTCCCGGATGATATCAGTGTGGTGGGTTTTGACAATATTGAACAGTGCGCATATTCCAATCCGTCACTGACCACAGTTGGCATTGATACAAGCCTGGTGGCAAGACATACTATGAAGTGTTTGCTTGATCTTGTGGAAGAACCTGATGCACCGGCCATTAAAGTTATAATTCCTGCAAAGCTTTTAATCAGGGATTCTACCAGATAAGAGCAAAAACATGCATAGACCCGGACCGCTGAACAGTTAATATATTAAGGCATGGACTTTAATATATTGACTGTTTTTAACTATGAAAGCATTATTCTTTTCGCTATCTCATCCTTGATATATTGACCGTTTTTCATTTATGAAAGAGTTATTTTTTCATTACCTTATCCTTGATGCATTGTCTGTTTTATGTTTATGAAAGTGTTATTCTTTTCACTGGCTTATCCTTTATATATTGGCTGTTTTTTGCCTATGAGAACGTTATTCTTTTCATTTGCTTATTTTGATTTTAAAAGTTGACGCGAGAATACAAAGGATATCTTGACTGCTGGCCGGTCTTTGCAGGTAAGAACGGTTGGGCCAGTGCCTTGACTGCATTGCAATGCAGAATACTTTTTCAGCTAAACTCAATCAGATGAAGTCATACCAGTATTCGATTCTTCTGCACAATAAATATTTTTGCAAAGTGCCTGCTAAATGTTGACATATTTTTAGTATAGTGATAGTATCAATATACAGGTAATATACCGGTTGCATACCTCGCCTAAAAATGAAACACATGTCTAGTTTTTGCAAAGGGGGAAACAGAAATGTTCAAATCCACAGACGCGTATGTCTGGCCTTACAATGACAGGATAGCCGGTTTTGACGGATATCAGCCTCCACTCTACCCGGACAGGATATATGACGCCCATGCACTGGTGAACATTGCAAAAGAAATCGATGCAAATGTAATACGTATTTCTGCAATGGGAAAATTGGCACACTTCAAAACCGACCAGTGGGAAGTTGATGACTACATAAAGGATCATGATTTTCTGCAGGAACTCATCGAACTGGCCCATTCATGCAATATAAAGGTGGTACCGTATGTACCCGGGGCCCACTGCCTCCCAATGGACTTGATTATAAAATGGCATCCGGAGTGGTTGCAGCGGGCATATCCCAATCAGCCGCTGGAGGAAGCCATGAAAACCATGAGCAAATGCCACAGCGGAACAACAGTAGGTTTTGTTTGCCCTATTGGCCCATATAGGGAGTTCTACATGTCAATGGTAAGGGAAGTTGTTTTAAACCATGATGTGGACGGCTGGTATACCGACGGTTGGAAGCATGATTACTTCAAACCTGTATGTTATTGTTCTTCATGCCGTGAAAAGTTCAAAGCCGATACCGGAGAGGATCTGTATGATGAAGATTTTGCTCCGGGTGGTGCACGGTCGGAAGAGGTATACCGGTGGTATTACAGAAAAGTCGTAGAGATGGTGCAGGAAGCCCATGCCATGGTAAGGAAGGTAAAAAGGGTTCCTACAATGATAAACCATATTTCCGGCATATTGGGGTATCAGCATCAGGGACCGTGGGGAAAAGACGTGGACCCGATTCATGACATCATGCACTTTGAAAGAAAGACAGAACCGTATGACAGGTTGGCATCAGCAAGCTACATTAATTTGCTGGGAGAAAGAGCCTGGATTTATGCGGGTATATACAGCCCTTTTCAGATTGGGACGGTGGAACAGGCAGAAGAAAACTATGCTGATGAACGCAGGTTCCCTTTCCGCAAGGAGCTTTACAATGAAGCCTTTATAACTTTTGCCTGCGGACAGGGAGTAAACCTGATCAGGGCCAATTCTTTCTTTTTCGACAAGGACTCATCGGGTAAGAAGATAGTGAAAGATATTTACGGTACTGTAAAAAATAATCCTGAAGCTTTCGAAGGGGCTGAATATTATCCCTTTGTGGGTGTCTTGAACCAGGAAATCGAAAGATGGAACTTTAAGGGTCCATGGTTCAGGGCTTTGGTAAAGAAAGGCATACAGGTATCTATTTTCAAGAAAGAAGATATGGATAATCTTTCTTTCCTGAAAAAACTCACCGTGCTGATTTCCGACGATATCGATGAGGAAAATCAGAAGAAGATGCTTAAGTATGTAAGATGCGGCGGACGCTGGATAACAACAGACGATGTCAGAGATCTGGCTTCTCCCAATTTCGTTGAGCTGGGCGGAACGGAAAAAGTCAAGGCCTTTTTGTGCGGCAGAGGGGTAATATATCAGATAGAAAAGGATATTTCCGAAGATGATCTGTTTAATGCAGTATTGTTTGCCAGTGATGGCTATGTCCCGTACAGAGTCTCAATTTCATCCGGCGAGCTGATCCCGATATTATCAACCAAACCCGGAATATGGGTTCTGCATCTGGTCAATATAAGCAAACACCTGAAAGGCAATTTCGAGAGCGGACTGGAATACATACCGGGAATTGAAACCGTGGATATTGAATTCAACCTGCCCGATGGAGCAGAAATTGATAATGCGTATATGCTCCGCAGCCATGAGGAAGTAAGGTTTGATGGAACAGGAAGACATATCAGGACAAAGGTGAGTAACCTGGAAGAATATGATGCGATTGTAATCAGGTTCAAATAAATTCTGAACTCTGAGTAATTTTAAATAAGGGGTGAATCCATATGAAAGAAAATGCTATAGGCAGACCTGTAGACATAGTAAGCATAGGTTTTGCAAACAAAAGCCTGAAAGAGATTGCTGAAATAGTGGACAATGAAGGGAAAAAGGGAGCAGATCTGGTTGTACTGCCCGAAACATGGCCGGGGATGGAGCCTGAGACCCTTGACGGTGTGACAATTACGGCTATGGCGCACCTGGCACAGAAGCACAAAATGTATGTCTTGTCTCCCATATTCAGAAAAGGTAACGGCATAAAGAGGATCAACTCTGCTGTGCTGCTGGATAGGCAAGGCGAAGTGGCAGGCATATACGACAAGGTTTTCCCCTACTGGTCAGAATTTGACCTGGACCCGCCGACAGAAGTAGGGATGGATGCGCCGGTGTTTGAAACTGATTTTGGCCGGGTCGGAATAGCCATATGTTTTGACTCAAACTTCCCTGAGGTTTGGAAAGCCCTTGCAGACAAAGGCGCAGAACTGGTTTTATATCCAAGTGCCTATTCAGCAGGGACAACACTGCAAGCCCATGCTCTCAATCACAATTATTACATCGTGTCCGCCACAGGTGCAATTGATTGCATAGTATATGACATAACAGGCCGCGAGCTGCTGTATGAAAGCGACAAAGAACTGAACATATCCCGCATAACACTGGACTTGGACAGAGGAATATATCACTATAACTTCAATTTGGAAAAACTGGATCAATTACTGAAGGATCATGCTGACAGTATAGAACGGGAAATTTTCATGGATAGGGAGCAATGGTTCGTGCTCAGAGCAAAACAACCTGGCGTTAGTGTCCGCAAGCTTGCATACAGCTATGGGTTGGAGGAACTCAGAGACTACAGGAACCGCAGCAGGCAGGAAATTGACAAAATGCGTGGGTTTAAATTCTATGAAAAGGTCGTAAAGGCGACTTACTTGTAAACGCAGGGAAGTTTATGACATTTATGGCGTACAGGGCAGGATTCTCGTGCGGAAGTTAATGAACATAAGATATGCCTATCCAGGCCGAACGGGCGGCATTGTGGAAGAGCTGCAACTCATTAAAGCCGAAGAGAGCCATGATATTGGCGGATCCGCAGGACGGGTGGGTAGAGCTTGTGCCCGAATCGGTGCTGGAGTGTGAAAACCCTGTTCCAAGAGGAATGGAAGAGCATCTTAGGAGGATGCTTTTCCGTATCCACCACATACACGATGATTTTGTCGTAAGAAAGGTATTTCCTGTATCTCTTAAAGTAAATAAGAGCAACTACGGGTTTGGATGGAAGATCACCAAAAGCAGCCAGAAAAACGGAGCATTCCATATGGAGTCTTCAGTTCATTCTTATGAGGATTTGAAAAAACTGAGACCTGCATCCATTGAAATCGACTGGGAGGGTACCAAGCAATATGCCGAGTTTGCAGAGTACATATTAGGGGACATTCTTCCGGTGGAAGTAAAAGGAGTGGACAGGTGCAGGTGCGGTCTGA
>Ga0134099_1001362_pt1 | contig 23683 bp, 25 predicted proteins | sample 10_taG_2_FD_105482 | JGI IMG/M metagenome (GOLD analysis project Ga0134099, IMG submission 105482) | Switchgrass degrading microbial communities from high solid loading bioreactors in New Hampshire, USA - 10_41_5_180_A2 metaG | ecosystem: Engineered > Bioreactor > Semi-continuous > Anaerobic >...
AACCTGAAAAATCTGGCAATAATTCTAGATAGGAAACAAAAATATTAACTATTTTTATAGGCTGAAATTCTTACCGGAGATAGTATATCCGGTTCCCATACACAAAAAACTTTTCAGACCCTCAGCTGAAGCAGGCATTACTGCACTTTTTCCATATATCTCTTTATTTTCCTGGTTGTAGTTTTGGCAAACTCATTTTCACGCAGATGGAAATCCTTAATATATTTATAAGTTACCAGCGACTTGTTCACGTTCTTAATCTCCTTATGTATCAGGTTGCGGATTTCCTCCTGGGAAAGGGGTGGGTCCTTGAATTCCTCATTAATTTTCTCCATATCAGGCACAATGGCGGCAGCAACTACCACCTCGCCGGAAACCTCGTCGCGTTTCCCATAAACCATCGACTCTTTGATATAAGGGCTTCTGTTCAGCAGAGTTTCTATCTCTTCAGGATAAATATTTTTTCCGTTTTTTGTGACTATTACGTTCTTTTTGCGGCCTGTAATGTGAACAAATTTTTCGCTGTCTATATATCCCAGGTCACCAGTATAAAACCAGCCGTCTTTCATCACGCTTTCAGTCAGCTCCGGATCTTCGTAATAGCCCAGCATTACATTAGGCCCTTTTACGACAATTTCCCCGATTCCTTCATAATTCGGGTTGTCGATTCGTACTTCCATATTAGGAAGAGGCAGGCCTGCTGCGTCATCTTTGAAGTCCACATCCCGGTTGAGGGCGACTATAGGGGAACACTCCGTAAGGCCATATCCCTGGACAAACGTGATTCCAAGTTCTCTAAAGCCTTTTGCAACTTTAGGGTCTATAGCTGCGGCACCGCTTATAAACATCCTGATAGACCCTCCGAAATTTTCATTTATGGGAGCAAAGAGTTTCTTTCTCAAATCTATACCTAGTTTTCTTAAAAGATTGCTTACCTTAATGGCCATTTTCAGTTTTTTAACCATGCCGGGCTTCTTGGCGGCCTGTTCCCACATATGCCTGTAGATCGCTTCAAAAATCAAAGGCACGCCGTTCATCATTGTGGCCTTTGATTCCTGAAGATTTTTTACTATATGCCTGAGCCCCTCACAATAAGCAATTGTCGCGCCCCTGTAAATCTGGGCCAGGAACCCACAGGTACACTCATAGGTGTGGTGAAGGGGGAGCACGGATAAAAAGGTATCCTTTTCGTCTATATAAATCATGGAACACATGGCCATAAGATTTGAGCATATATTTCTATGAGACAGCATGACTGCTTTGGCTTTTGCAGTCGTTCCCGAAGTGAACAGAAGCGAAGCCATGGCTTCCTTATCAATTTCAGCATTAATAAAGGATTTGTCACCGCCTTGGAGCAGGCTTGCACCCTTTTCGAGAAGCTTGCTGAAGGAAAGCGTTACGCCTTCGTCTTTAGCCATGTCCATATCTATGTAAAAATCAATAAAATCCAGTTTCTGGGATAAGCCCAAAACCTGATCCCTTTTCTGTCCTGAGAATATAATGGCGCTTACCTTTGACCTTACAAGGAGGCTTTCTATTTCATTTTGAGGCAGGTCTTTATCTAGAGGGACTATTACACCTGTGCCGTTGACTACGCCGAGGTATGAAACCGCCCATTCATATCTGTTTTCAGCTATCAGGGCAACGCGTTTACCTTTAAGTCCCAGGCTCACAAGAGCTGTACCCAGAGCTTCAACATCGCTTTTAAATTGCCTGTAAGAAATAGGCTGATAACTGTTGCTTCCTTTAGGCTTCGTCAAAAATGCAGGTTTGTCCCCGAAAAGTCCGACACTGGAATCCAGCATATCCTTCAGGCTGCTGATAGGCCTGACATAACAAAGCGGGATATTCTTCATAGTCAAAAACACCTCACCGATAATTTTGATAGTTAATTTATAGACAAATACAAATAAAAAGGAGAGTGCTTTCACTCTCCTTAACGCCTTACTTTCTTACCATCTGTCAGCGGAAAAACTTCTGCTTGTATTGCCGAAGTTTCTGGGTCCGCTTCCGAAACTGTTGTTCCTCCTTTGCTGCTTTCTGGCCTTCCTGCATTCAGGACACCTTTGAGGTTCATTTTCAAATCCCTTCTCTTTGTAAAATGCCTGCTCACCTTCAGAAAATATAAATTCGCTGTTGCAATCTTTACAAATTAATGTCTTGTCCGCCATACTAAATTACCTCCTTAATAATTTGGATTTAACCGTTTCTGACGTCTTACTTCTACTCCAAACTATTGAGGAGGGTAAGGGTCCGAAAGAATTAAATCTTTTATGATATAATTAACTAATACGGAAGATATTATAACACAGGAATATTTTATATTCAAGATAAACTTGAGCCAACAGCGTAAAATACTGTAAGTTCTCTTAGAGCACTTTCCGCACGTTGTAAAGGGAATTCAACACAAGCCAGTTTTGCGGGAAATACCTGCCTATGGTCCAGTAGCTTACGCCGCCGAGGCCGTATTGGTTGACCAGCATTAGTTTGGCCCGTATGCTCCGGGCGTCTTCAAACCATACTACGTGCTGTCTGCCGCTGTCATCATAATAGTTGAAGAATGGGGCCTGAGCTGTTGTGTCGAATTGTATGACAGCCCCCTCCCTTCTCGCCAGGTTCACGGCGCCGGTATTTGATAACGTAAATGCCCTTGTCCCGGGCCTATAAGGCAACGTCCAGTCATAGCCGTAGTTGGGAATGCCTACAAGTATTTTCCGCCTTGGTATGGCAGTCACAGCGTAATCAAGGACTCTCCTCACTTCATTGATGGGCGCTACTGCCATCGGCGGTCCGAAGGTATATCCCCATTCATAGGTCATAAGTATGACATGGTCTACAAGGGCACCGTGAACAGGATAATCATGGGCCTCATAAAGCAGGCCCTGCTGCCCTGCGGCTATTTTAGGTGCAAGGGCTGTAGTAATTGAATAACCCAGAGGCCTGAGCCTGTTGACGACTTTTCTCAGGAAATTATTATAATACTCCCTGTCGGCCGGATAGACATATTCAAAGTCGATATCCAGCCCGTAATAGTTCTTTGACCTTAAAGTGTTTGTCACATTATCCAAAAGTGTTTCCTGGACCGCATCGTTTCTCAGTATGCTTCTTGCCACGTCACTGCTGAAGCCACCGCCTTGCTCTATGTTCGTAATCACCATGAGAGGTGCGACGTTGGCGGCTCTCGCGGCCTGGATCAGAGGCGTGTCGTTCACAGACCTGAGAGTACCGTCCGGGTTTACCTCATAGCTGAATATGCTCAAATAGGTAAGGCTGGGGAGTGTCCTTCTCAATACTTCCCTGTCGATGTTGGGGAAAGCGTATCCATTCACTTCAATGGTGCCCAGCTGCTGGGTCGCGGGAGGAATGGTGATGACCTGGCCTGGATAAATCAGCCCTTGGTTTCCTATTTGAGGATTGGCGGCTAATATATCGTTAACGCTTATTCCGTATCTTCTGGCAATTGTAAAGAGCGATTCGCCTGCAGAGACCCTATGGGTACGGCTTCCTTCCAGTATGACAATTGTTTGCCCCACCACCAGATGCTCCGGGTCTTCAAGCTCATTATACGAAATTAGGCTTGAAAGGGGAACGCCGTATTGCCTGGAGATGGAGTAAAGGCTGTCACCCTGCCTGACAACGTGAATAATCATAAAATCCCACCTTTCACTACTATCAATATATGCATGCAGAGAGGAATTCGATACTACATAAGAAGAATTATTTGCAACTTGAAGATTCGGCCCGGCTTCAAGGCGATTGGGCCCATGGGGCTGAAAATTTTAACGGCCCGGTTGTTTTTCGAGTCTGATTTGAAGCTGGGGTTTTAGTCTGCAGGTTCTTAAATTTTATGCATCAGTTTTTGGAGTAAGCCGAGCCGCTGAAATTCCGGGACAGTTGCGGGCACTAAATTTATATGGCAATAGCTGAAGTTTGTGATATAATTTTAGTATGCAGTCGGGAACTTGGAGCTTGGAGGCAGAAGAATGGAACCTGGAAAAGATATGAAGAACCTCAAGGATATGGGCACCTACATAAAAAAATCACTGAAGTTTTTTGATTTAAAGGATGAAACCTTGACACGCCTTATTTTTACAATTATTTTGCTCACCGGCTTTGTAGGTATGTTCATACCTGAGGGGGCAAGTCATACCATATATTTGATTTATGATGTGCTAAGCTTAGTTATAATATACCTTTCATCTGCTGTTTACCTTCTGGCATATATAAAAGAGCTTAAAGATGAAAAATGTGGATTAATGGACTGTGTGAAAGCTGTCGGCTATAATGCGGCCAGAATAATCATTGCGTCAGTTTTGTACGGTATGGCCGTTTTCGCAGGCACAGTCCTCTTAATTGTTCCGGGAGTGGTAATTTACCTGATGTTTCTTTTTAATACCTGCTACATCGTCGATAAAAATAAAGGAGTTATGGAAGCTTTCAAATCAAGCAAAAGCCTTACCGACGGGAGAAAACTTGAGATATTCGGCGTCGTCCTTGTTTTTAATCTCCTGCTTTTTTTGCTGCTTTTCATTATAATGGCGGTTTCGTTTTCATATGGCAACAATATGGTAGCTGTTTTTGTAATCATGTTTGCAGGCACTATTGTCAACCTGATGAAGCAGAGGCTGGCTGCTTTATTATATATGGACTTGGAGTATGGCGAAAAGGCCGACGGGTAATACACTTTTAAAAAGGCCTAGTGCTGTGGCTGTTGAAGCTGCTGCAGCTTTTGCATGATAAGATCATAGGTCTGCCTGTTTACAATACCGCTCATACGCAGTCTATTATCCCTCTGAAAATTTTTAACAGCGCTCGTCAATGCCGCCCCAAACTTTCCGTCCAGGCCGCTTTGATAGTAGCCGAGTTTTTGCAGGGCCTTTTGGACCTCCAGCACATCGGAGCCTACATTTCCGTTTTTTAACGTGCGGAAGGGCCTGTTGTTATATACTATTGTAACCGTCGTCCCATAGGGCACCATTTTGTATAATTCCTTTACATCTTTGTTCTTCATTCTTATGCAGCCTTTAGATGTGTTGGATTTGCCTATGACCCAGGGATACACGGTGCCATGGATGCCATACTTGCCCCAGGGAACATTAAAGCCCATCCAGGCGCCTCCAAAGCCTTCGCCCCATCTGTCCTTGCTTATTATCTTCCATGTTCCCAGGGGAGTAGGGGTGCTGGATTTACCTCCGGAGACGGGGTAGGTCTTTATCAGCTCACCGTCTTTATAAACATACATTTTGACTTCATCCAGGTTTATGTGGATGTGCCAGCCCTTTTTATTTTTAGGAGGTATGCTTGCCGTGTTATCTTCTAACGCTGCTTGGATGATTTCCACATGGGCAGGGTGGAAATCGTCCAGGGTCAGTATGTTGTTCCACAAAAAGTAAAGAACGAGGATAAACGAAAGAATGCATAAAGCTGCTCTAACCTTTTTAATGTCCAATTTCAGTCCCCCTTTTATCTGTGCAAGCTGTGTCTGCGCTGCATTTTGAGATTATAAGTCGTCGGTAAATCAAGAAAACAGGATTTAGCCCACCGGCCGGTGCTACGCCGAGTCTTTAAACCCGTTTTTAAAGCCTGTCGCCTATATACTAAATTATATGAGGGTTGCTCTGCGCATATTATAATCTAAGTATCTGTAAAGTAAGTTGATCCACCCATAGGTGACGATATAGGTAAGAAAAGACCAGGGTATAGGCCTCCAGCCGGTAAAAACAACGGTGCCGGTCTTTACGCTCGCATACTCAAAAAGCAGCATCGCCGCGATCCATAGCCCGGTATAGACCGGCTTTGCCTTCCCGGTATTAGGGAAAAAGAGGGTATAAACTATGTCGAGAGGGGCATATATAAATACTGCCGCAAGCACCGTATACAGGGCTGATTCCCGGGGGCTGATGTAATGATACAGCCCCACTGCCGTACCCAATAGGGTATCAAAGACAAGGGAGTATGCAATAGCGGCTATGCCTATAATAATATTGCTCAAGCGCAGGGGCCTGAGATAAATGCTTATGATCAGAAAGATCCATACAAGGACAAGGGTTATAAAGAAAAATATATGTGCCATAATTCCCGCTCCTATAAACGCTGCTTGTATTTCAGGCTGTTGTAGAGCTTTGCGGCGAATATGCCGCAATGAGCCTTAAAAAAGGGGTTTTTGTATATGAACTGTTTCACAAAGGGTAAGCCCAGGAAGGTTACCAGCCTGTCAAAGTCTCTGTCATCAAAAGTATTCAGGGCTTTACGAAATTCATGTATCCCTTTTACGTCATTTTGCAAAGGCCGCACAAGGGCACTGTAATCGAGGCCTTCAGCTATGGCACGGGCAGCCAATATTCCGCTTTCAATTGCCCTGATGGCTCCAAATCCCAGAAAGTCGTCCATAAGCCCGGCGGAGTCTCCTGTAAAACAGATATTTCCTACCTGGGCCGAATCAGGATATCCTGTATTGTATTCCGTATCCCTCGTTTCTGTTATTCTATATGAAATCTCTGCGTCGAAGAGAAACTCCTTCCAGTAGTAATCCAGGTCCTGGTGGGAGACACTGTTTAATGCCAGCACCAGGCGGGCTTCTTTTGAATTATTTGCAAGAAGGTAGCAATAGCAGTTCTTTGCATAGCCTGTATTGAGCCACATTTTTATGGAACCTTTCTTAAAATTTCCCAAAACAGTTGCTACCCGCACCTGAAAAGTGTAGGAGGTGGTCCAGACGCCCATATCTTTTGCAATACTGTTATCGCCTGTAGCTACTATAATCCGGTCATAGCTGTCTTTGATGTCGTCAATTTTGATATAAGTGTTAAATGATATAGGAAGGCCCAGCTTGGATTCAATCTGTTTTTCGAGGGAATATTTTTCATACCCTCGTTTAAATACGTATCCAAGATTTCTGCCCTTGACAATTGTTTTTTTATTTGGGGCAATCATGGTTATTTCTGTCAGGGGGGACAAAGGAACAATATTAAGTTTGTACTTTTTCTTCAAGTATTTTATAGGATTCATCAAAGTCCTGTCGAAAATGTTAAGGGTGCAAATCGTATGCTCCAGGAGATTTCCTACGGCGCTTCTTTTTTCAAAAATATCGGGAGTTATACCATATTTTTTAAGCTGATAAGCACATGACAAACCGGCAAGTCCTGCTCCGATTATAGCTACTCTCATCCCTATCCCAACCTTTAATATCAAGAATTTGCATTTGCTTAAGCCCGTTTTGACATCTTCGGTCCTACATCTGTACAAGAATAATATTTGCATAAATTATAAAAAATATTTAGAGATAAAACTTAGCCGGCAGATGGGCTGAAATTTTGGAGGAGGAAATATGGATAAGCTTTCACAGGAGTATATTCAGACCATTGCCTTCAGGTCCGCGATAGACAGGGAGGAATTGCTTATTAGGAAATGCCATGAGTACTACGAAAAGCTTAAAGACAAAGAGCTTCAAAGGCTGCTGAAAGAATTTGAAAAAACTTCAATGGAACACATAAAAATGTTGAAGGATAAAATGATAAAGTTAAGCATATAAAATTATGGCGATGATGGTGATAGGGAAAGCGTGATGAGCGCCGGAGTGCCGGGGAAAACCTTGTCATCGGGATTTCAGATTTTCGCGAATATTCTAAACGAGGCTTATGGAGGTTAACATGAAGGAAGCGGATATATTGAAGGATTTACTCGAATATAAAGTAGCTATCCAGAAATCTTATAACGAGAATGTGTTATATGTTTTGAACCCGGAGGCAAAGCAGCTTTTTATGCAGCTGAGGGACGATGAGACGAGGGCTGTATCAAAGCTGCAGCAGAAAATTGAAAGAGTGGAGTCAAAACCGAGGATCATCGCGAGGATATTTCCTTCAAAAGCAAGGTACTGATGCAGCCGGAAGGACAGGTTGTGACAACTGCAGAAAGCCGGACAAGGAGAAGTAAGGAAATGAATTTATATTTATTTGCTTTTTTTGCTGCTTTGATTGCAGTGTTTTTGTTTATATGGCTAAAAGTATTGGAGAAGTACGGAGGGTAAAAGCTTGAAGGTAGCGATAATCGGAGCAGGCGTCGCGGGACTCTCCTGCGCCCATGAACTCGAGAAACACGGAATAAGGCCTGTTATATACGAACAGAACAGCTTTATAGGAGAGCAACATCCTCATGTAGCCGCTATTTTGGAAATTATTTACAGGCCCATAAAGAATCCGGTAGAGCATTTTAAAAAAAACCTGGGCATTGATATCAAGCCCTTAAACACCATAAACAGCATAATACATTATTCACCGAACAAAAGGACTGAAATCAAGGGAAATCTGGGCTACCTTTTTAAGAGGGACAAAACTCCCGATGATGTAAAAAACCAGATATACTCCAAGTTAAAGAAAACAAAGGTGATTTTTAGCGAATATGGGGATTATGAGACCCTGTCCCGAAAGTACGATTATCTGGTTATCGCAAGCGGTAACACTAATTTCACAAGGGAACTGGGGTGCTGGACGAGCTGGCTTAACACCTATGTCAGAGGGGCGATAGTCTTAGGTGATTTTGACCCCAACACATTGATAGTCTGGCTGGACAAGAGCTACTGCAAAAACGGGTATGCCTATTTGACCCCTTTTGACGATAAGAGGGCTACTCTTGCCCTGGTAGTGCCGGAAGTGAATGAAAAAGAGGTGGACTCCTTCTGGGAATTGTTTTGGAATACTGAGGATATAAAATATGCAATCGTTGAGGAATTCAAGCTTAACCATAAAAGCGGGCACGTCTACCCTCATAAAATCGGAAACATATACCTGGCAGGTGATGCAGGGGGAGTCATAGATCCTTTTCTGGGCTTCGGGCTGATGAATTCCATTGCAATGGGGGTTTTAGCCGCCCGTTCCATTGCACAGGGCAAGGACTATGAAAAATTGATACAGGAAATGGTGAAATACAATTTAAGGATGCATGAGTTTAGAAAATCCTTTGATATATTGGACAATACAGGCTACGATTTTCTCTTTTCAGCTTTAGGGCTACCGGGCTTTAAAAACCTCCTTTACTATAGCCCTCTGAATGTGGCTAAATACGGATATTATCTTCTGAAGCTTGTCCCTAAAAAGAAGAAAAAATTTTAATGAATCGGCTTTATTTTCGTCAGGCGCTAAGTTATATTTATTATGTAAAGAATTATGTAAAGAAAGCAAATATAATTTTGGGAGGACTGGGGACATGGATAAAAAAGGTTTAAGCAAAAGGGATATATTGAGGTATACAGGGGATGCTTCTCAGTTATTCGGTGTTAAGGACTACCGTTTGAACGGAGGAAAGGCTGACGGCGTCAGGGCTGTTGACGTCAGGAATTACACAGGCCTTGAATTTACAGTGCTGACAGACAGGGGAATGGACATAGCCTATACATCATATAAGGGCACCAATTTGAGCTACATATCGAAGACCGGAATAGTGGCATCCCAGTATTTTAATGAGTTTGGTACGGGCTTTTTGAGAAGTTTTTGTGGAGGGCTTTTGACCACTTGCGGCTTAACTTATTTAGGATCGCCGTGCAATGATAACGGTGAGGAACTGGGACTGCACGGACGCATTTCAAACACTCCGGCGGAGGAAGTGTATGCCGGCACAGAGTGGATAGACGGGGTTCCGGTGATGAAAGTAAAAGGGAAAATGAGAGAGGCTAAAGTTTTTGGAGAGTATGTGAGCCTGGAGAGGGAAATAGTCTGCAAGTATGATGAAAACAAAATATATATAAATGATGTTGTTGAAAACAACGGCTTCAGGGAAGAGCCGCTGATGATCCTTTATCACTTCAATCTGGGCTACCCTCTTCTGAGCAGCAAATCATACCTGCTGTCGCCGTCCGTCAGCGTAACCCCAAGGGATGCCGAAGCTGCAAAAGGCACAGGGGAATATAATAAATTCCAGGAGCCTACCCCGGGCTACAATGAGCAGGTGTTTTACCATGAGCTGAAAGCCGATTCGGAAGGCAGGACCTTTGGAGCGCTTATAAACCCTGAGCTTGAACTTGGGCTGGCGATATGGTTCAGGAAAGACCAATTGCCCAGGCTGACCCAATGGAAACAGATGGGGGAAGGAGAATATGTGTTGGGTATAGAGCCGTGCAACTGCCGTGTAGAAGGCAGGGCCAAGGAGAGAAAGGGAGGCACGCTGGAGTTTATCAAGCCGGGCGAAGTGAGGAAGTTCAACCTTGAAGTGGAGATACTTGATGGAATGGATAAGATAAAGCAGCTTGAATCGATGATTTGATTTGTTAAGCCATGCCCGTCTAAGTCATATGCGCATTTTGTAGGATAACATGAATCATAGCCATCACTAAAACTTTTCATGTGCTGTCTCCGGCAAGCTGCGCATATGACTTCAGAGGTCGGCGTAACAAGCAATTTCCAAGCCTGCGGCCCACCTTTTTGAAAACTGCTACAGCAAGTTAATTTATCAGCGGATCAATGCGGCGCGGCAGCCCCATCAAGCCGACTTATGCCCATGACAATTTTCAATTTCAAGTTGCGGGGCCTGCACCCATGCCGGTATGAAACCCAAAAGAGGCAAAAAAATAAAGCACTTTTATAAGTTACCAATAATTCCGATAAATTCAGTGCTTCAAGCTTAGATCATATCAATTCAATACATCAATATATGTCAAAAAGGAGGTAAAAAATGGAATAACTGTTCTTCGCCTTCTTTAAATTAATTGTATCATGTTTTTAGAGTTCCGGTATGTTAAATATTTATTAATTTTATAAAAAAATTTTATCTTTTGGAATGCCGTTTATTGCCTGTTTATGATTATCAGTCCGATTATGCAGAATAAGGCTCCAATTATTTTGTTCAATCCAAAACCTTCTTTAAAAAACAGCACTCCTATCGGGATGAGCATAAGCGCAAGAATAATATTTGCTACCAAAGACCCTACGCTTATGTTCCATCCAGCCCTGTACGCCATCAAATACCCTAATTCAAGTCCCACAATTGCAACACCAAGCACCACGCTTGTCCAGTTCAATCCTTTAAAGGATTGGAAAAATCCTTTGTCGGTTTTGTGAAACAGCAATGCAATAACAGCCAGGGCCGCGGCGGTCAAATATGTGACCAGCAGGGCTGAAAAGGGATTGGCTTTCTGCGGCGTGGATTTCTGGCACACGTTGTACAAGATGTTTGATGCTACTATAAGCACAATGGAAAATACGTACATAAACATAGTATTTATATTTCACCCTCATCATATCTGTCTTCATCTGCTGCTTGTATCGCTTTTTAAGCTTTTTTGCCTCTCCCCGGCTTAATAGCCCATCTCTTTCAGCACCCTTGATAAAGTGCGCAGGCGCTCCCCGATAAGCTCATCGTCTTTGCTGAGAGCCTTACGGAACAGCTTAATATCCTCATCAATTTTTTCGTTGTCGGTGCACACAGCAACCGTCATGGCATCGCCTTGCAATCCTATTCTGTCTATAACGGGTTTTTCTGTATCGTATAGCTTTTCGTACCGGTAGGCCTCCCTGAAGTGCTGCAGGGCTCTGCAAATGAGAATCGCAAGGTCGAGAACCCGGTGAAGGGGCAGCTCCTCAGACTGCCTGGACCATTTTTCACCTGTGTATCTCCAGACTTTAGCCGAGATATCTACCTTTCCCCGGTCGTTCCACTGGGCTAATCCCAATGAAAGGCCTTTAGCATCTGAATTGTAGGCATATCTGCCGTCTACATTTTCATAGTTTTCACATACGATCACCGGTTTATGCTTTAAACCAGTCGGTATTTTCATTATGGTCACCTCCCGTCACTAATCTAGTTATTTATTAATTTACTAAATTAGTATAACCATAATAATATAATTTGTCAACAGCAAAAGTTAAATTGTAATATGAACAAGACCAGGTCGCCAAAATTCTCGAAAATTATAAAAATGACGGCACTTAAAATTTGAGCTGCCCATAAAATTCCAGGGAGTGAAAAATATTAGAAAAAGCCTTTATAACCCACGGCAAACAGCGTAGTTGCGGATATACTTTTATTTCAATTTTTCGCTTTTTTGCTTCGGATAAAAGCAGTTCATCTGTTATAACTTTTTCAATTATTTTATCTTCGCTTATTGAAAAGCCCAGCACTTCATAGACATGTTTTAAATTTTCAATCGTATCCGAGTAGATTTCTTTACCGTTTACTTTTGCTATTATTTTTCCATTTAACCCTTTTTCTTTGATTTTTTATGCTCGGCACCCAGAAAAGCCATCTTATCGGCACCCAAGGTAAAGGATGCAAAAGCTGATAAAACAGCAATAATTACTAACGAAAGTATGAAAATATTCTTCTTTGCCATAATTTATAACCCCTTTATTTTACTATGAACGGGCAAAAAATACTAAAAAGTGTAAAATTAAACGGGCACCTTGAAAATCCGGTTTTTGCTGCCGGCACAAAAGATAAAGTATTGAAGATGTCCCGATGGATATTATAACATACTCAGGAAGTTTGAGGAAGTTGCTACCAAAATTATGTAAAGATTTGCACTTTTACTGATAGAGGCACAAGCAGATCGCCTTGCAAGCCTTATAGCATCTGCTGTTTTATTTTATCTATTTGCACCGGAAAGCAGGCGATAGGGATTTCTTAAGGGCCGACAAATGGCATAACCATTTATTGGTGTTAAATTTGTACATTTGTAGAAATATGTTGAATGCAGGAAAATTTTGTGCTATTATAATATCCAAAATATGTTAACAATGCTGTTTAAGGACAATGGCGTTGAAGGGTTATTAATCCCTTAAAACGCCGTTTTTTATTTTTCCGGAGGGATGGTTATGTATAAAAACAAGGCAATGCTTTTATACTGCGTTATCATTATTTTTCCGGTATTAATTCCAGCGGTATTGCCAGAAAAATTGCTTTGGGTTAAGCTATCCGCATGTTTTATTGTGATGCTGACCGCTGCATACAGCCTTTTTTTGATTCACAAAAGAGAGGTGGCAAGGCTCAATGGGACGATTGCCGACATGAAAAAAGAGCTGACAAGATTTAACTCTGAGGTCCAGGTGGCTTCAAGCCAGGTTTCTTTCGTGTCTGAGCAGCTTCATGTGACGTTGGATGAGAGCAATGCCTTTGAGCGACGGCTTTACGCTGAAATCGAAGAAATGGTGCAGCGCAACCTGGAGGTAAAAGACAGCATAGAGAACACGGTTTTTGCGGTAAAAAATATTATTGAATTGCTGGAAGAAGTGAATATCAACTCAGCCGAGATGCAAAAAAAGAGCGAAGCCTCGAACAATGTTATCAAGCGCAGCCTGGAAGAGACCCTGAAGATTGTAAATATCATAAACGAAATAGAGGCTTCAACAAATAAAACTATGGAATACATGGAAAGGCTAAGCACGTCTTCCGGGGAAATCGCAAGAATTCTTGAGTTGGTGAGCAGCATATCCAATCAAACCCAGCTTCTTGCTCTGAACGCTTCCATAGAATCGGCAAGGGCGGGTGAGGCAGGCAAAGGATTTTCGGTGGTGGCGGAAGAGATCAGGAAACTTTCATTGGTTACGGCCGATGCTGTGAAGAACATAAAAAACCTTATAATGAACATACAGGATAGCGTCAGCTGCGCCTTTGATGTCGCAAAGGAAAATTCCAGGATGGTTGAAAAAAGTGTTGCAGTAACCGACCACATTGAGAAGAATCTTAAGAAAATTGATGTTTCATTCAACGAAGTGATGTGCCTGGTGGGAAGGAACAATGATTTGTCCCAAAAGGAGACTGATTTGACCAGGAGAATTCAGGACAATATCAGAACGGTTGAGGAAAAAGTTAAAATGACTGACCAGTCGGTAAATAACGTCATGGAATCGGTTCATAAGCAGAAGAGCAATATTGAGAATATTGCGGAGTTGAGAGAAAGGCTCTATGAATCGGCAGGAAGCCTTGCACAGTTATTTGAGGATTCAAATGCAGCTTGTACTGAAAATAACGGTGCCCTCGATATAGAGAGATATGTGGAAGCATGCAGGCAGATCACTGATGAGCTTTATGAAAATCCGGGCTACACTTCACTGGACAAGCTTGTGCATCAGAGGATTTTGGATGACGTAAAGGAAAAGAACAGTTTTATTGAAGCTATCTGGACTAATGACGCCAAAGGTAAATTTATATATTCAGTCCCACAGTCGGGAATTGTAAACGCAGGCGTTCGCGAATGGTTTGTGCGAAGTATCCTTGGGGCTGAGTACGTATCTCCGGTTTACCTTTCAGCAATTACAAAAAAGCCGTGTGTTACATTTTCGGCGCCTATCAGAAATAATGAGGGAAAAGTTGTCGGGGTGGTGGGAATCGACATCAAGCTCGAAGACAATTAGTGTAGTTTACGCTTGAGCAGTCATCAAACAAGAATTGTTCAAAAAACTCCGGTTATCGGCAGCTAAGAGGCGCAGGGGACTTATGCCAAGATTTAGAGAAGACGATCATATTTAATTTTGTAACCGTGCTCTAAACCTCCGGTCCGGCGCTCTTGTAATTTTTGCCTGAGAATTTTAATCTACGGTCATCCAATTGTAATGGCTTCCGGCCGGCACTCTTGACCTTCACTTTTATCAAAGGATGTTAATTTTTTTTTGACGGCAGAGAAATGGCTGACAGGTGCTATGGATTCAAAATGAGCATAATGCTTTTTGACAATCCGTTTTCTGTTTGTCAAAGAGGAAGTTTGAATATATAATATAAATAGAAATTTAATAGAAATTAAGCAGAGATAAATAAATGAAAAATTTTTTCGACAGTTTCTCGAAAGTATTTTCTTAAATTTTGTTTTTATTATGTACAAAGTGGTATTAATGTATTAATAATAAAACTGGAATTTTTACTAAAACTTGACCCACTGGATTTGTTCACGTCACGCACTTAAAAAAAGGCAGCATAATGACCAAAATCAAATAATATGGGGGTGTTTGGTATGATCAGCGAAAAGATGGAGTCCTTATTGAACGACCAAATCCGAAGAGAGTTCTATTCTGCGTATCTGTACCTTTCCTTTGAAGCGTATTTCACTTCAAGAAATTTAAACGGCTTTGCCCATTGGTTCCGCGTTCAGGCGATGGAGGAAAGAGACCATGCACTTATAATTTTCAACTATTTAAACCAGGTGGGTGGCCGTGTTAAGCTGCAACAGCTGGATGCTCCTGATTGGAATTTTGCATCAATCGAAGAAGTGTTAACCAAAGTGTTGGAGCATGAACGTTTTGTGACCAGGTCAATTTATAATATTGTAGATCAAGCTGAAGAGGAGCGTGACCACAAAACCGTTTCTTTCCTTAAATGGTTTATCGATGAGCAGATTGAAGAAGAAGCTAATGCAGAGCACAATCTCAGCAAAATCAAGCTGATTGGCGAAAATGACGGAAGGGGAATTCTCATGCTGGATGCAGAAATGGCAACCAGGGTTTACACTGTTCCGGCTCCCCTTGCGGCAAATAACCAACCGTAAATTAAAATAAAATTAATTAAATGAAAGGGGTTTTTTATGCGTTGTAAAGATTTGAAGGTTGTCAATTTAAACATCGGTGAGGACAATTACGAATATAAGGCGCTGTTCAGGCTTTGCAGCGACAGTGCCTGTATTGACATGGACCTGGAAAAGCTTTCGGACAGGGAGACCCTGGAAGAAATAAAAAAGACTTTTTCCATAGAAGAGCCTATAGATGAAATTAAAAACATCATTATGCAAAAGGTGATGGAAGCTTCAAAGATTGAATCCAGGATTTCTGAAGGTGAAAACTGCTGCAGTGACATTGAGGATAAAGAAATACAGAGGAGCATCGATTCATTAAATAGGGCTTAACAGATGCATATGTAATTCAAGCTGGTATTAAAGAGGTGGAAACGTGGATTACAACATTTTAATAGGAGGCTCCGCAGGGCAGGGGGTGGAAACCCTTTCAGCCGTATTTGAAAGAATACTGAAAAGGCAAGGCTTTAAAATTTTTACTGTCAGGGATTACATGTCGAGGGTCAGAGGCGGACACAATTTCATCCAGCTGCGCTTTGGAAACGAAAATCTCTATTCTCACCGGGAAGATTTGGATGGGATGATAGCCTTAAACAGCGAAACGATAGAACAGCACATCAAAAGGCTTAATTCAGACGGCTTTATCATTTGTGACCAGGAAGAGGGCTATGAAGGTGAGAGGGTGTTGAAGCTGCCTTTAAAGCTCACGGCAAAAGAGGCAGGGAATGTCAGAGCTTTTGGTAGTGTTGCGCTGGGCGCGGCCATGGGACTCCTCGGCATAAAATTGGAAGGAGTCGAGGAAGTTTTTAACCGTTTTTTCAGTCCCCAAACGGCGAGGCAAAATGTTTCGGCGGTTTTGGAAGGAAACAGGCTTGTGAAACCAAGATACGCTTTGTGGGCGGAAAAAAAGGATGAGAGCATTTTGATAAACGGCAATGAAGCCGTTGCACTTGGCGCCCTGGCCGCAGGCTGCAAATTTTACTCCGCCTATCCGATGACGCCATCCACCAGCATCATGAACTATCTTGCCTCTAAAATGATGGATGCGGAGATTGTCGTCGAACAGGCGGAGGACGAAATCGCGGCTATAAATATGGCAATCGGGGCATCATATGCAGGGGCAAGGGCAATGACAGGCACTTCGGGAGGCGGCTTTTCCTTAATGGTTGAAGGGCTTGGACTTTCAGGCATGCTTGAGGTTCCTCTCGTCATAGCCGAGGTACAGCGTCCGGGGCCCACCACAGGGTTTCCTACGAGGACGGAGCAAAGCGACCTGAAATTTGTGATTTCAGCCTCCCAGGGCGAGTTCCCGCGCATGGTCATTGCACTACGAAATGCGGAGGATGCCTTCTACCAGACAATCAGGGCCTTCAACCTGGCCGACAAATACCAGATTCCTGTCATACTCCTCAGCGATCAATTCCTTGCAGATTCCACCGTGACGATAAAGCCTTTTGATTTTGACACCATCAGGAATGACACTTTCATAAGCGATGAAAATGGGATAAGCAATCCTTATAAAAGGTATGAAATTACTCCGTCAGGGATATCTCCAAGGATTATACCGGGCAAAATCCCCGGGGTAACTGTCCTTGTGGACAGCGATGAGCACGACGAATATGGCCATATAACCGAATCTGCTTCTGTCAGAGAGCAGATGGTCAGAAAAAGGCTGAGGAAGCTTGAGCTCTTGAAGGAAGACATCCAGGAACCCTTGTTTACAGGTGAAGAGGATTGCGAGGTTTTGATATTGGCCTGGGGATCCTCCTGGGGTCCGGTGACCGAAGCAATTAAAATGCTGAATGAAAAGAGCGATAAAAAGTATGGGGCCCTTATTTTTGGAGACATATGGCCTCTGCCGACAAAATTGCTTTTGGAAAAATCCAAAAAGGCTGCAAAAATTATAAATGTTGAGCAGAATGCTACGGGCCAGCTTGCTTCGCTCATTTCCGAAAAAACAGGCATCTTCTGTGATTTCAGCCTTCTGAAATTTGATGGACGTCCTATGAGTTCCCAATATATTTATGCGAAAGTGAGGGAAAATGAGTAAGCCTATGTGCGATATGAATTATAGCATTTCAGAAACGGCGTGGTGCCCAGGATGCGGGAATTTCAGCATAATCGATGCTTTGAAAACCGCTTTGGAAAAGCTTGGGAAAAAGCCTCACGAAGTATTGATTGTCGGAGGAATAGGCCAGGCTGCCAAGACACCTCAGTACATAAACACAAACGGATTTTGCGGCCTTCACGGGAGGGCGCTGCCTCCGGCTGTCGCCGCAAAAATAGTTAATGACAGCCTTACCGTAATTGTCAATACCGGTGACGGGGACTCATACGGCGAAGGCGGAAATCATTTCATTCATAACATAAGAAGGAATGTGGACATAACCCATTTTGTGCATGACAACCAGATATACGGGCTGACAAAAGGCCAGGCTTCTCCAACTACGGGTGTGGGGCATGTTACCGATGTTCAGGTTGCCGGGTCGATAAACGAGCCTTTAAACCCTGTGCTCTTGGCGCTGGCTTTGGGTGCGGGATTTGTTGCAAGGGCCTTCAGCGGTGATCAGGAGCATTTAATTTCGATTATGGTTGAGGCCATAAAATACAGGGGATATGCCCTTGTGGACATCCTTCAGCCCTGTGTGAGCTTCAATAAAATAAATACTTTCCAATGGTACAGCAAACGGGTTTATAAAATCGAAGAGGACTTTGATGTCACAGACAGATTAAAAGCCATGGAAAAGGCTATGGAGTGGGGAGACCGCATTCCTATCGGCATATTTTACAAGAAGGAGAAACCGACATACAAGGATAAAATTGAATTTTTGAAAGGAAGCCAGTCTCTTATTGACAAGCAAAGGGACATGGAAAGAGTCAGGAGCTATATTAAGGATTTTATGTAACAGGAATTGAATGGGGATTGCACCAGATAAAAACCCGTTTAACGACATGACGCGAGAGGTCATTTTTAAATAAAACAAACCAAAACAAGGGGAGATGACCATGGATAAGGTCAAGAATATTTTGAAATTTGCCATGAGGATGGAGAAAAACGCCGGGGATTTTTACGAATTCTACAGGGATAAAGCCCGTTCAGAAGAAACAAGAAAACTTTTTGAAGAGCTTGTCAAAATTGAAAAGCAGCACTTCGATGTCCTAAAAGAAAAATATGATGAACTTGGATTTTCGGAACCGCCTATCACAATTTCATGGGTGGTGGATGACAGTTTTAAGGAAAGAGATCCCCACATACTGGCTGACAATTCCGACTTATTGCAAGAATTAAATGCTGATGCCTCAGACATTTCTGTCATGCGGATGGCTTACCTTATTGAAATTGATTTCGCGCATTTCTACAGCAAAGCGTCGACGACGGTGGAAACGCCTGAGGTTAAAAAATTGCTTTGTGAGCTGGCAGAATGGGAAAAGGAGCATAGCGACATGTTTCACCAGAGGTACCTTGAACTGTTGGATAAGAACTGGAGAGATATAAAAATGATTTTAGAGTAACCGGAAAGCCAGGTTGTTGTGCTTCCTGCTTTTTAAAAAGAGCGAAAGGGTTTTGCAGGGTTGAAGAAATCGCGGCTGCCACCGTGGAGGAGCCGAAACATTTGAGGGCCGTCCGCGTGTCCTCGCCTGCAAGCATATTTTAAAGTGCTTATAAGAAGCTTACTAACGCTGTTGTAATCTGGAGAAAAAAAGGCCATGAGCCTATTTATAACTTATTTAAATAAAGGGAGATGATCTTTATATGAAAGCGCCTGTGTCTTTTTACAGATGTGAAGTATGTGGAAACCTGGTAGGCTTAATAAAGAGCGGAGGCGGGCAGCTTGTCTGTTGCGGCCAGCCGATGACAAAGCTGGAGCCAAACACTACCGAAGCGTCCCATGAGAAACATATTCCTGTTGCCACAAGAAAAGACGGGAAGATAATCGTCCAGGTCGGGTCGGCGCCCCATCCCATGACAGAAGAGCATTACATAGAGTGGATTGCCGTAGTCAGCGACGACGGAACCGAAAGGATTTCCCTGTCTCCCTCCGATGAGCCTAAAGCCGTATTCTGCGATAAGAAGAATGCGGATGTATACGCTTATTGCAACCTCCACGGCTTGTGGAAGGCGGAAGTGAAATAGGGCATCATGCTTTGGAGCTTCTTTACGCATTTGTCATTTGAAGGGAAAAACAGCAACAGATAGAACATTGCAAGACCGGAAAAGGCGGGCTGCCCGGCCAGGGCAGCACCGCTGTCCCTCAATAAACAAAGCTTTCCTGTCGATTGGCTGCAATCTTATACATATACCTTTCCGGCTCTCCGTCAAGAGAAAACAGAAATCTTATTGGGGATTTTTGCAGGCGATGAAATCGTCCTTTTTGTAATCGCCGAGGGTGACAGCATCAATGAGCCAGCGGTTGTTGATTTTTTTAACTACAAGGGAAACTGCCTGCTTTGCAGCAGCTCCGCCGCTCACTTTCTCCACGCTCGTTATTTCAATTATTTCACCTTTGACTTCGTACGCATCCGCCGCCAGTTTTTTGACCGACCCAATTTCTATCCGGTCGGGCCACGGGCTTGAAAACATCCGCCCGGGGGCCTTCTGAGGGTCGTCCCGCCATTCTGCGAGAAGGGCGGGCGATACAAAAGTGCCGTAGTTTTCCTGCATGCTCTCACTCACTAAATCTTTTGGGGCCAGAAGGGATACCTTTTGAAGGTTTTTGCCGAAATCCTCAACTAAGTTCGCCACAGCATCCTCATCGCTTTTATCGGTTTGCTGAGGCTCGTCCTTTACCTGAGCTCCGCTTTTTTCACCGGCGACAAGCTCACGGACCATGCTGTTGCTTTTACCTTCTTTTATCTGAGTCTCCCTCCTCCCATCCATACAGCCGGCAAGAGAAACGCTCAGAGATAAAATAACTGCAGAAATTAGTATTTTTTTCATGCTGCACCTCCTGAAAAGTCACTTTGTCAGACGAAGCTCCCACCTTTTCGGTTCCACTAGGTCGGAAGATGGTAAGGAATTGGGTTGTCCAAACTGCCGGGGAAAGCCTTGCACCGGAGTTAAATACTTTGGGAATCAAGCAGCCGGGCCTGCTCACCTTAAGAGGCGTATGCCAGATAAATGTTGCATTTATGTATTTCATTTACATATTTTCTGTTATAAAATATAATAATTGGGATGTTATAGGGTGTGGAAGGCATATGAGGTTTATTGGCAGCAAAGCAAATTTATTGGAGAATATTGAAAATGTGATAAATGAAAACGTAACGGATGATGCAGACACTTTTATGGATTTGTTCTCAGGGACGGGCGCAGTGGGGGAATACTTCAAAAAAAATTATCGCATCATTTCCAATGACATTTTATACTTTTCATATATTTTGCAAAAAGCCAGAATTGAAAATAATTCTGTACCCAGGTTTTTACGGTTGAAAAAAATGGGCATAGATGACCCTTTGTATTATCTGGAAAATGAAAAATATGAAATAACAGAGGAGTTTTTTATCACCAGAAATTATTCTCCTTATCTTGATTGCGAGAGGAGGTATTTTACCGTTGAGAATGCCGGCAGGATAGATTTTATCAGGCTGAAAATCAACGAGTGGAAGGAAAAGTCCTATATCAATGATAAAGAGTTTGCATACCTGCTGGCGGCTTTGATAGAGGCAGTGCCTTACATTTCAAATATATCGGGGACTTACGGAGCTTATCTGAAGCATTGGGACAGCCGGGCTTTGGGCGCTTTGAAATTGCGGAGGATAAACATCATAAATAACAAAAGAAATAACAAATGCTATAATGAAGATGCCAATGATTTGATTAAGAGAGTTAAAGGGGACATTTTATACATTGACCCTCCTTATAATGAGAGGCAATACATAACCAATTATCACTTGCTTGAAACCATAGCCAGGTATGATAAGCCTTCGATATACGGCAAAACCGGCTTAAGGCCCTATGAAGGAGACAAGTCTCTGTATTGCTCAAAAGATGAAGTTTCAGGAGCGTTTGAGGATTTAATTAAACAGGCTAAATTCAGGCACATTATTGTTAGCTACAGCTCAGATGGATTACTTACTGAGCATGAGATAAAAGACATAATGTCAAAGTATGGGGTAAAAGATACATATAGAGTATATAAAATACCCTACAGGAAGTATAAAAGCAAGCATAAACAACAGGCTGATGAGCTTTATGAGTATATCTTTTACATTCGAAAAGATGATGTAGCCGGCTCAAAAAAGTCTGTCAGACAGACCAGGATTAAGACTGACAGTTATAAAAAAGGGAAAATTTACATAAAAAGTCCTTTAAACTATATCGGCGGGAAGTATAAGCTGTTGCCCCAGATAATCCCGCTGTTTCCTAAAAAGATAAATACATTTGTAGACCTATTCGCAGGCGGTTTTAATGTTGGGATAAACGTTGATGCGAAAAAGATTTATGCCAATGATATCAATAATTATGTAATAGAGATTTTGGATACCTTCAAGAAAACATCACCGGAAGAAGTAGTTGCCCATATTCAGAACAGAATTTCAGAGTTCGGTTTGTCAAAAGAGAATGAGAAAGCTTTTATAAAATTCAGGGATTATTACAACAGTACAAAGGCGCCTTTAGATTTGTATACTTTGATTTGTTACTCTTTCAATTATCAATTCAGGTTTAATAACGAGAAAGAGTACAATAATCCTTTTGGAAGAAACAGGAGCCATTTCTCGGATAGGCTAAAGAAAAAGCTCGTAAGGTTTATCAAGGAATTACACAAGAAAAATGTGGAGTTTGTGTGCAATGAGTTTGAGCATTTTGATTTCAGTGAAATAAAAGAAGAGGATTTTGTGTATTGCGACCCGCCTTATCTGATTACAACAGGTTCTTATAATGACGGCAACCGGGGATTCAGGGACTGGGACGTTGAACAGGAGCTGAAATTGCTGCGCCTGCTGGACTCATTAAATGAAAGGAATATTAGGTTTGCGCTGTCTAACGTGCTGCGGCACAAAGGCGAGGAGAACAAAATTTTAATTGAGTGGTCGAAAAAGTATAATGTTCATTACCTGAACAACAGCTATTCAAATTCAAGCCACAACACCACCAGGGGAGAAAGTGAGGAAGTTTTGATCACCAATTACATCGAATGATTTATTGATAACCGGTCGGCATGGGGTTTTACAAGATGGGCACAGGCATTAGGATTCGATGGAGTACCCTTTTTTGGAGAGGGTTAATAAATTTTGCCGGTGAGATTAAAAAAATAACTCCTCCTTGGCAGGAATTAACGACATAATGCTAAGAAGGAGTTTTGTTATGGATTTTTAGCCTTCGTATTTTTCCCAGCTTACGATATCGGAGATGTTCTTTCTGTTCTTTTCCTTCACGCTGTTATCGGACGCCGGATAGCCCATGGGCAGCAGTACGATAGCCTCTAAATTATCAGGCAAATTCAATGCCTTGTGGCATTTATCAGCGTCAAAAGCACAAACCCAGCATGTGCCAAGTCCTAAATCGGTGGCGGCGAGTGTCATGTGGTCCACAGCAATTGCCACGTCGATATCGCAATGGTCCTTGCCGTCCTTTCTTTTCCATGACTTGGAGTGGTCGCCACAGACGACAATGATTACAGGAGCCTTTTTGAACCAGTCTCTTGGATATGCCTCTGCGACTTTGCTTTTTACACTTTCATCAGTGATAACGATGAAATGCCAGGGCTGGTAGTTGACGGCAGACGGTGCAATCCTGGCCGCCTCAAGTACTTGAAGAATCTTCTCCTTCTCTACAGGCGTGTCCTTGTAGTCCCTGACAGAATATCTTTTCTTCGCGATGTCTATGAATGACATATTACCATCTCCTTTGTTTGCTGACTTTGATGCTTTGTGTTAACAAATGTGCGCTTTGCCCGCCGTAAAGTTTACAAAGCCGTAGCAATTAAGCGCATGACGGTTAACCGCAAAGCTTTCATATAATAATTATATAACTTTTTGGGTATATTTCTCAACTTTTATTCACCTGTTTTTTCCATTTTGCACCGCAGGCGTGTTTACAAGAGTGCTGCAATCGGGCCAGATGCACCAGCGCCTGATTTTTAGGCTCTACGTCAAATGTTGGGGTTAACCAAGTAAAATGAAGTAACCTATGAATTATTGGCAGATGATCAAGTATGGTCATCTGCCATTCTTATGTATAGCTTTAAGCCATAGCAT
>Ga0134099_1001364_pt1 | contig 23650 bp, 24 predicted proteins | sample 10_taG_2_FD_105482 | JGI IMG/M metagenome (GOLD analysis project Ga0134099, IMG submission 105482) | Switchgrass degrading microbial communities from high solid loading bioreactors in New Hampshire, USA - 10_41_5_180_A2 metaG | ecosystem: Engineered > Bioreactor > Semi-continuous > Anaerobic >...
ACAAGCTCTTTTGTCATATTGGCCTGTATGTAGGTCTGGCCGGCATAAACACTCTTTATTGCATCTATGAGCACATCCGGCTCGGCATCTTTCAGGACGTAACCTTCGACACCCATCTGTATTGTTTTAAACAGATACTCCCTGTCTTCATGGATAGTGAGCACTACTATTTTTGAAGGATTTTTTTCCTCTTTCAGTGTTTTTATTGCCTGCAATCCGCTTGTTCCCGGCATATTTATATCCATCAATATGACATCGGGCTTCAAACTTCTCGCAAGTTTTATCGCTTCATCTCCATTTGAGGCTTGAGCTATAACAGTTATATCTTTTTCCAGTTCAAGTATCTGCTTAAGGCCTTGTCTTAATATGGCATGATCATCCGCTATCAAAACTCCAATTTTACTCATTTAATCCCCTCTCATTGTGTATTAAAGGCAAGACTATATTTATCCTGGTACCCATACCCGGTTTTGAGCTGATTTTTATTTCACCGCCCAGAAGTTCAACCCTTTCTCGCATACTGGTCAGTCCAAATCCTCTGCTTAAATAATCTCCCTCTCTTTTTGTGCTTTCCATATCAAAGCCTTTACCATCATCAATAATATGTATTCTCAGGACGTCTTCGCAGAACTCCAGGTTAATGGCTGCATTTCTTGCCTGCGAGTGTTTTTTGATGTTGCTCATCGCTTCCTGTATGATCCTGAAAGCTGTCAGTGAGATTATAGGCTTAATGTTTTCATATTCTCCATTTGTCTTAAATATTATATTAATACCGGTTTCATCCTGAAATGTAGATATGTGCCTCTGGAGTGTCGGTATCAGACCCAGGTCATCCAGCGACATAGGCCTTAGGTCGTATATTATTCTTCTTATATCCTGAAGGCTGGCTCTTACAATATTCTTCAGGCTGCGCAGTTCTCCCTTTGCTCTCTCGTAATCGACATCTATCAACCTTTCACATATTTCAGCCTTTAAAACAACGTTGGACATGGATTGCGCCGGACCGTCATGAATCTCCCTGGCCACCCTTTTTCTTTCTTCTTCCTGGGCTTTTATTATTTTAAAACCGATGTATTGCTTTTGTTTAATATCTTCCAATTGCACGCTCAATTCCTTAAGGTCGCCGGCAAGGTAATCCATGACGGATGCTACCTGAGTAATAAGCCTGTCGGCTTTCTCTACGGTCCTATACGCCTCTTTTATTCTCACCTCTAGGTAGTTACGTCTCTTGATCAAATACTGTTCCTGTTCACGCCTGATCGCAAGTTCGATTCGGAAGTTATCTGCCTTTTCATAAGCGGCCTTAAGCTCTTCCTGGGAATATTTGCTGTAATTTTTACTGATAAACGCCAGTTTTTTCTTACTTTCTTTAAGTCCGGCCTCCAGGATTTCTACATTGATTACAAGTTCCTTTACTTGTTCTTTAAGCTGTCTTAGTTCTTCTTCCAGAGCCTTGCATTCATTTCTTGCGTTTTCTGCGATGTCAAAGATTTCTGACTTGCTGTTATTGATAGCCTCTATCGTTTTTTTGATTATGTTGTCTAATCTTGCAAAATCCAGTTTGGAATCGCTCACATAAAAAACCTCACAATTACAAAATGTTATACCAAGGTGCATCATATTACATTGTTTATCATTCAACATGCCAATTTACTATTATATCACAATATCACAATTTTAGTGCCAAAAGAAATACCGTGCTCAAGCGTCAACTCCTCATTAGGGAACCAAACACGGAATTTCCTAATAATTATTCTACATGGGAGCAGTAATTCCTTTGTAATATTTTTCCATATTTCTGATAAATCTACAAAATTATAAGATTTTGCGACTTGAATACCGGTGCAAAACTATGGCAGGAAGCAAAAGTTTATATAGTGTATCTACAGTATTAAATCCCGGAAGACAAAATATGAATGCTTATTGGCCGGCAAAAGGAAAAGAGCCCAAGGCTCTTCAAAACTTTTTCCCCTCTTTCTAGTACAGATCATCCTCCAGGTCCAGGCTGCCCTCCATTATCTGGTCGTATATCTGAGCTATTTCATCATACTCTTCGTATATGGCATTCTCCTCGTTGTTCAGAAATTCCTCCAGCTCTGTTATATCAGTAATTTCCACAGGATAATTTATGTTTTCCAGTAACATGTTTATTTTTTCAAACAGATAGTTTGTATCCATACACATAACCTCCTGATAAATCCTTTTCAGTCATAATATTATGAGTAACCCGATGAATATTATTCATGCAGGAGTTAAGAATTTAATGATTCAAAGCGCATTTTTGAGAGTTGCTTTTATTCTGCTGTTATGCATTCAGGACCAGTCTTGTAATTTATGCTTAAAAAAGTAAGGAACATTTCGTGCATTTGTGTTAAAATTTATTTATTGATGAACATGTGTATAGTTTTAGTTTGGGATATCTTACCGTGACTGAATCATTACCGAAAAAGCACAGGAGTTGACGCCATGAAAAAAAATCTATCGCCGGAAGAGCAACTTAGAAGATTAAAAAAACGTTTCACTATTGTTACTGTTGTTATGGCTTCACTTTTAATTGCGGCTGCAGTGTATATTTATTTGAATTATGACTATCTGGCTTTCAAGCACTTGATAGCTCAGAATTATATTTATACCGAAACCCTGGATGATTTATACATGAAAGAGCTTAATCTGGATGTAAAGGGCCAGTATTATTCCTATTTTGATAACCTGGTGATTTCACTGGTAACTAAATATATCCGCCAGGAAAACAATGACAGGTACACATACCTTTACCGGCCCGAAGATTTGAAGGAAGAAAAGGAAGAAGAAAAAGCGGAGGCTTCCCAGTCGGAAATTTACGAGCTGAATGAAAAAACCCTGTTGTTGAGGCTTACCAATTTTTCCAAATACACAAAGGATTTCGTGCTTGAAAACGTGAAGGACATGAAAGATTACCCCTATTTGATCATAGACCTCAGAAACAATTATGGAGGAGATATAAACGCAATGGCACGCATATCCGACGTTTTTCTCCCCAGGGGCAAAGTGATTGCCACAGACCGGATGCGCATCTTTGACAGGGTTTTGAAAGCAGAATCTGATGATATGCTGGAATACAAAAGGATATATATACTTCAGAACAAAAATACTGCCAGCTCATCAGAAAATATGGTTGCAGCTTTGAAAGACAACCTGGATAATGTTATCCTTGTGGGTGAAACAACCTTTGGAAAGGGTATAGGCCAGTTTACCCTGCCGCTGAGGAGAGGATATGCTGTAAAAGCAACAGTGCTCTTATGGGATACACCTGCAAACATTAATATACATGGAAAAGGAATCTCTCCCGATATTCCCTATAGTGGAAATGATGCTGTAGAATATGTTCTTTCCTTGATCGATGAAGCTGAATGATACTTTATAATTCTTAACAAATTGACTTGACTGACACTATAAAACGGGCAGAGTTTTTATCCGCCCGTTAATTTTGCCAAATTTGACATCTTACTTGTTGAAATACACCGGCTTTCCTGTTTTGGAAGACTCATATATGGCTTCAAGGATTTCTGTAACAACCAAAGCCTGCTCAGGTTTTACTGTCGGTTCTGTATCATTGATAACCGCATCGATCCACTGTTTTGCTTCAATCAAGCTTGGATCTTCAGTCTTTCCGTCATAAAAAGCAACTCCGCCGGCATCCAGCTTTGGCTTGAGAGTATAAAGAGTGCTGAATTTTTCTCCGTTGATTCTGAGACCGTCCCTCATATCAGCACCGCCTTCGGTACCGCAGAGGGTAGTTATGGCTTCACCTTCCTCCAGGGTGTTGAGTGCCCAGCTGGATTCAAGGAAGATAGTGGCTCCGTTTTCCATTGTTATAAATCCGAAAGCGGAATCTTCCACCGTAAATTTCTCGGGATCCCATGGTCCCCATGCATTGGCAGAGTTTGCCCTCTTGCCCAATTTTTGATATGTATTGCCTACAACATACTTGGGCTTGTAATTGTTCATAAGCCACAGGGTAAGATCCAACGCATGAGTTCCTATATCTATCAACGGTCCTCCTCCCTGCTCTTCTTCATTGAGGAATACACCCCAGGTAGGAACCGCACGACGACGTATTGCGTGAGCTTTTGCAAAGTATATTTCTCCAAGACCGCCTTCCTCACATAATTTTTTCAAATACTGGGAATCTGCTCTGTAACGGCTCTGATAACCAATAGTAAGTTTCTTGCCTGTACGTTTTGCGGCTTCAAGCATTTTTCTGGCGTCTGCAGCAGTTTTAGCCATTGGCTTTTCGCACATGACATGCTTTCCGGATTCCAAAGCGTCTACTGTAATAAAAGAGTGGGATCTGTTGGGAGTGCACACATGCACTACCTCAATGCTCTCATCTTTCAGGAGCTCTTTGTAATCGGTGTAGACTTTTGCATCCGGTGTTCCGTATTCTTTTGCAGCTTTTTCTGCCCTTTCCCTGATGATGTCACAGAATGCAACCATTCTTACATTCTCAAGCTGCTTAAGACTAGGCATGTGTTTTCCATTAGCTATGCCACCGCACCCAATAATACCGACATTTACAGTTCTTTGTGACATAAATCATCTCTCCTCTCATGTTGATAGTAAAAAATCTTGCTTCATAAAAGCAATTTATATTACACTTTCTGTATTATATGATAAATAGGTTTGAACTCAGACATTCGATATGGATGCTGATGTTCTGATTCACACAATCCATATATCCATTTAGGGCTGAATTCATCCCTAAATATTATACTAACAAATGAGGCCATGTATAATCATGCTGTTATTCGTTATTATAATTTCTCCAAAGGTTTTACATTCGGGCATGTGAGCTCATCTATCATTTTTACGGGTCTTGCCCATTTGACGGCGTTTTTTATAATTCTGAGAATCTCAGGTTTATGATATATGGGAAAGGTCTCATGTCCGGGCTGGAAGTAGAAAACTTTTCCGTTGCCACGGTGATAGCAGCAGCCGCTTCTGAATACTTCCCCACCTTTGAACCATCCTACGAAAACCAAAGCATCCGGCGCGGGGATGTCAAACCTTTCACCGTACATCTCTTCATGTTCTATGTCAATATACTCGCCTATTCCTTCGGCAATCGGATGGGAAGGTTCTACTACCCACAACCGCTCATTTTCTCCTGCCTCACGCCATTTGAGGGTACAGCTGGTTCCCATCAGCTTTACAAAAGGCTTTGAAAGATGAGCAGAATGCAGCGGGATAAAGCCCATTCCGCAAAGAACCCTCTTGTGAATTTTATCCACAATATCATCTCTTACTTCTTGATGGGCTATATGACCCCACCAAATCAACACATCGGTGCTGTTGAGAACTTCATCAGAAAGTCCGTGATCCTCTTCATCAAGAGTTGCCGTTCTGACCTGCAGCTCCGGATCTTTTCTCAGATATTCAGCTATGGCTCCATGGATTCCTTCGGGATAAATCCTGGCAACCTGGCTGTCTGATTTTCATGCCTGTATTCATTCCAAACCGTGACCCTTATCATATGATTGCTCCAAAAAAATTAATTATGATAAATGCCCATTGGTATGTTGATATAATTGCCAAAACGAGCTTTCGAAACTATTATAGTATGAAGAAAATCTTTCTTCAATATAAATTATCTATATGAAGTAATAAAAATTACTTCAACGACTTTGATCAAATAACTTGTTTTCACTCTATATCAAAAATGATTTTATCGTCTTCAATCCTGCAAACCGAATTTAGTTTTTCGGACAAAATCTTTTCACGCTCCAGCATTTCCTTCGCTTCAGCGCCTTTTGCCGGAACGATACGGGATTTGTTTATTACCTTGAAAGGAATGCCGGATAAGGCAGTCAGTTTTTTATCCTCCATCTCCATTTCAAATATAAAGCTTTCCTGATTTAAAGGATTATTCTGATCAAACAGGAAATTACCCAGACTGTAGAAAATAGGCTTTCCCTTATATATTTCCACTCCCTGGCACCTATGGGTATGATGCCCTATTATAATATCGGCACCTCTGTCTATTATCTCATGGGCCAGGGCTACCTGGCTTTCGGTCGGTTCGTAGCTGTATTCGACTCCCCAGTGCATAGACACAATCAAAATATCAAAACTGTTTCTATATTTTTTTATATCTTCCAGTATGTATTCTTTCCTTGTAGGAGCAACCCCGCAGGTTTCCTCCCCGGCAAGAAACATGAGGGGTGGATCGCCTTTATACACTACTTCCGCCATGTCAGTATATGCCAGCATGCCTATCTTTTGCCCTTTCTTTTCCAGGACGGCAGGATTTCTGGCCTCCTCAAGATTTTTACCTGCCCCGGCATAAGCGATGTTATTTCTGTCGAGGATTTCCATTGTATCAAGCAGGCCTTTCTCATAATAATCCAGTATGTGATTATTGGCAAGGCTTAAGAGGTTGAAGCCGGCGTAAATTATTCCGTTTATGGCTTCCGGATCATTTTTAAGCACATATTTCCCTCCCTCATCTATACCGGCCAACCCTTTTGTGCTGGCAGTTATAGGCTCTTCAAGGTTTCCGAAAATGACATCGTTTCTTTTCAGTATATCAACTACTTCTTCAAAGGGGTAAATGTACCTTTTCTCCTGCTTTTCAACCCATGCTTTTACCCCTCTTCCCAGATTTATATCACCAACAGCCACAATTTTGAGGGTTTCCTTAACTGGTGTGTTTTCAGTATTTATGTTAACTTTATCTTCCCCATTTTTGCTTTCCCCAAAACTATTTTTAATATCGCCCGTATCCTGTTCAGTATTAAAGGAATCAGCAGAATCTGATTCCGTATCCGTATGGTTCTGCATATCAGACACTGTCTCTGCTGCCGGTAAGGTGTTCTCTGCATAAAGCAGGTAAAACAGAAAGCCCGTGATACTGATGGAAATGATGGTAATTATTATCAACAACGATACGAAAATTCTGTATAACATCCCTTTTCTCCTATCCTATGTATCCTTTTCAAATCTGAATTCCTTAAGCGGCGTATAAATACGCTTCTTTCCAACTTGCTCGCTTTTGAACAGAAAGATCTTGTCAACTGGGATGTCTGGAAATACTATTTCTGACGCGATCTTCCTTATTTCATCAAAACCTGTTGAAAACGCTATATCCTGAGCTATTGTGATATGAGGGACATAAGGCCTTTTCTCTTTTTCAAATCCAATGGCATGCATTCCCTCTTCCACATCTGCCTGCAGTCGTTTTAGTTTATCCAGTTCTCCTCCCAAGCCCAGCCACAGGACCCTGATGTTATCGTGTCCCTGGAATCTGCCGATCTCAGATATGTTCAAAACAAAAGGGTTGCTTTTTTGGCAGGTTTTTTCCAATTGAGCCCCTATTTCATCTTCTTTTTTGTCATCAATTTCACCCAGGAACTTCAGAGTGAGATGGAAATTGTCAATGTATTTCCATCTTCCAAAGGAAGCGTGCGTCCTTAATCTGTCCTGCAGGCTTTTTATCTCGTTTTTGACTTCTTTGTTAAAGTCCACGGCAATAAATGTTCTCATGTTATATCATCCATTTACATTTTTTATATAAACTTCTATATTTATAAAATTATTCCTTCTTTATGACAGCATAATTCTTTAAAATTGTTATCGCACGGACTAAAATGTCTTTTTCCTCATCAGAAAGGGATTCAAGGAATTCTGATATCCTTTCGGCCTTTTTTCTGATGAGGTTTTTGATGTATTTCTCCCCTTCATCAGTGATCTCAATTAATATTAGCCTTCTGTTAAAAGGGTTTTCTTTTCTGCATATTAAGTTACTGTTGGACAGGGACTCAAGAACTTTGGTGAGTTGCTGGCGTTGTATCTCCATATGTTCTGCAATATGAGTCACACTCATTGTCCCGTATTTCATAAGAGTCAATAAAACTCTCAAATGAGTTGAGGGCAACAGATGAGTTTTTTCATTATTATTTGTGTTATGAAAAAGCAATTTGACTAAGTGGGGCAGCAAGTCCATCATTTCTTCCGTTAAAACTGCAATGTCTTTTGAAATCATCTGATCACTCCTTAGACATATTATATAATTCAGATAATAGATTGTACAGAAGAACCAAGTCGCAAAATATCATAATTTATGCTTTATGATTAGCAATAAAACTCTACAGTTCAGTTTGATTATCTGTAGAACCGCTTTTTAAAAATATCTTTCAATTGGCACTCTTTTATGTTATAATGAAATATGAAATAAATGTTTCATATTCCTGTATGGATTGCAGCACTATATGCATATTTTTTTGCCCAATCTTTGCGCTAACGTAGATTCAAGGAGGTGCATCAATGAACAAAAAACTGAAGGAAAAAATCAAAGAAGCGCTGTCATCGGTTTTACCAATAACCATTATCGTTTTTCTCCTCAGTATAACTATTGCCCCAATGCCCATTGGGACCCTGATGCTTTTTATTACCGGTGCGGTTCTTCTTATCGTCGGAATGGGGTTCTTTTCCCTCGGGGCAGACACTGCAATGATGCCTATGGGAGAAGCAATAGGTGCAGAGGTTGTAAAAACAAGAAATATCACGCTTGCTGTAGTATCTTTTCTTCTGATGGGCATCATGGTTACTATTGCAGAACCGGATTTGCAGGTTCTGGCCACACAGGTGCCTTCCATACCTGATATTGCCATAATTCTGACTGTTGCCGTTGGTGTGGGTATTTTCCTGGTAATTGCGCTTTTGCGTGTGTTATTCAGGATAAAACTATCATATATGCTAACTTTCTTTTATGTAATTGTTTTTGCATTATCCGTATTTACGCCCAAAAACTTCATTCCGGTGGCTTTTGATTCCGGTGGAGTAACCACGGGACCTATTACAGTTCCCTTTATAATGGCCTTAGGTATTGGTCTGGCTTCTATCAGCGGTGATAATGACTCTCAGGATGACAGCTTTGGTCTGGTTGCTCTTTGCAGTGTTGGTCCGATTCTGGCCGTAATGCTTCTGGGCATTTTTTACAATCCTTCTTCCGTCAGTTACACCCAGGCAGAAGTGCCTGAGATTCACACGACTCAGGATGTAGCTGCACAGTTTGCTGCAGGTTTTCCGGCCTATATCAAGGAAGTATCCCTAGCTCTTCTTCCTATTGCAGTCTTTTTTATCATATTCCAGCTGAAATACAAAAGTTTCAGGAAAAAGCAGCTGATCAGGGTAGGAGTCGGCGTAATATACACATTTATAGGCTTAGTTACGTTCCTGACCGGTGTAAATGTTGGTTTTATGCCTGTCGGTCAGTTTCTGGGTTCAGAGATGGCCGGATCAAAGTACAAATGGTTGCTCATTCCCCTGGGCATGATAATAGGTTATTTTATTGTTGCAGCAGAACCTGCCGTACATGTTTTAAATAAACAGGTGGAAGAGATTTCGGATGGTGCCATATCCAGCAAGGTAATGCAACGCAGCTTGTCAATAGGAATATCCGTTTCTGTTGCCATAGCTATGATTCGAATTTTGACAGGCATATCCATATTCTGGTTCCTGATACCGGGATATGCTCTGGCTTTGATATTGTCGTTTTTTGTACCCAAGATATTTACCGGTATCGCCTTTGACAGCGGAGGAGTTGCCAGTGGCCCTATGACTGCGACCTTTCTGCTGCCCTTTGTAGTCGGAGCGTGCAATAAACTTGGTGGCAATGTCCTTACTGATGCTTTCGGGGTTGTTGCCATGGTTGCCATGACACCTCTCATAACAATACAGCTTTTAGGTTTGATATATAAATATAAGCAAAAAATTAATATTGAAAAATCAGTCGATATACCTGATAATAATGTCTCAGACGATATTATTGAGTATGAAAGTTATGAGGGGGCAATCTCCAATGAATAAAGAATTGACTAAAACTAAAGTAAAAGTCCTGGTCACTATTGTTGACCGTGGTAAAGGGCAGAGAATCGCTGATATACTTTCAGCCCATCATCTTCATTTTCATTATGTATGTTTTGGTTTAGGCACGGCAAGCTCTGATATATTGGATTACTTGGGAATTGGCGAAACTGATAAGGATGTTGTTATAAGCATTGCGCCGGAATGCAAGATCCATGAGCTATTAAATGACATTACAGAGAAAATGCAGATAAGAAAGCCGGGACACGGAATCGCATTTACAATTCCTCTGTCCGGCATAAGTTGTTCTTTTGCCCAAATGTTAATGAAAGAACATGATTCCAATAAAATAGAAAGTAAAACGGAAAGTGAAGTGATTAATGTGGATCTGGAAATTAAACATGATTTAATATTAACTGTTGTAAACCATGGACATTGTGATCAGGTTATGGAAGCTGCAAGAAGAGCAGGGGCTACCGGTGGCACAATACTTCATGCACGGGAGGTGGGCAGTGAGGAGAAATTCTTCGGAATTTCCATAAATCCTGAGAAAGAGATAGTGGCCATCCTGGCAAAACGGGAGGTAAAGCACGGAATAATGCAGGCTATAAGCCAGGCAGCCGGAATTAATACACCTTCGAAAGGTATAGTCTTGTCACTGCCGGTAGATAACATCATTGGTCTTGGCTGAGCTGCATGGGGTTCAAATACATTTTTGAGCAATCCTATACTTTATTCTCTGCAGGTTTGATTTCTTCAAGTCCTGATCATATACTTGCTTACGGGGAAATCTTGCTTGATTGACTGATTTTGTGAAAGCTGGGAATTCAGTATAAAAATATTGCAGGAAAAATACCGTGCCGCAGTGAAAGCACGGTATTTTTATGTTTATGTAAAAGTTTGTTTATGTAAAAGTTTTAAGTTCTGATAAATGGTATCAGATCATGCTAAGGTATATGCCAAAGCATGTATAGGAAAGGTAAACGCATGATATTTGGGATTGATTTAGCCTACTCAGGATTTGACTGCAACTATCCTCCCCATCCCGCTATTAAGCCTGACCCTGGTGGAATAGGAGTCATCGTCGAATTCATTGACCTCTACATTTCCAAGTCCCTGGATAAATACTTTGGATTTTTCAGGCAACTTAAGCTCCAGGTTTCCAACTCCTGTTTCAAAGCTATATTCACTTCTTTCTTCAAATGCCGCTTTTATTGTAATGTTTCCGAAGTTAACCCTGGCAGATGATCCCCGTTTTAGCAATCCCTCGTATATGTTTAGGTTGCCCATATCCCCTTCCAGGTTTACCTTCCCTTCTATTTTGTTAATATCTACATTTACTGTTTTTACTTCAGCCTTAAAATCGCTTCTCAAATCATCAAATACCCTTATGGTCCCCAGGTCCACCTTGCAGTAAATGCTCCTGGTATCCTTTGGAATAAAAACCTTCAAGTCCAGGCTCCTGTCTGCCAAGTTAACGGCGTTTCCCTTATATTCTGACATGAACACAACTTTGTTCTGGCTTTCGCTTATTTTTGCTTCAAAATCCTCCAGCTTCTCTTTTAAAGCCTCCTTTTCCTCCGAGCCTCTTATCTTTTTAGTGATCTCAAATTTAACATGTTCTTTGTTCCATACATATATTTCTATATTTCCTGTTTCATTGATTATATCCAGGCTTGCTACATTATCTACATCCACTGCGTCCTCGATATAGGAGGAAACCTCAATTTTATGACCGAGGGCTGTTTCTCTGTCCGTACATCCCATAACCAGCAGTCCGTATGCTGTCAGCAATAATCCAATAATGTAGATTTTCATGCATTCCCTCCCTGAAAAAGGGTTTGTTAATATTTGCCATATGTTATATTTTAACATAATTTCCACATATAAGCCATATTTCCCGATGAATATGCTATTTTCAAGAGCAATGACATAAGATTAAGGCACCGATCTGAAACCAGTGCCTTATATTTGATCCTTGCATTTTTGGATTTATTTATCATCAGTATTTTTCGGCAAATACTTCAAAATAACCCTTTGGATATCCGCAAGAAGGGCAGATTTCAGGTGCATTGTTACCCTCATGAATATATCCGCAATTCCTGCATTTCCAATAGGTTTTTTCATCTTTCTTAAATACTCTGTCTTTTTCTATGTTTTCTGCCAATTGAAGGTATCTTTCCTCATGCCTTTTTTCAACTGAGGAAACAAATTTGAAAACAGCGGCAACTTCCGGAAACCTTTCCCTGGCTGCAATTTCTCCAAAGGAAGAGTAGAGTTCTGCCCATTCTTCATGCTCTCCGTCTGCAGCAGCTTTGAGATTTTCAAGAGTAGTGCCCTGAGCAACGGGGTAGGACGCGTGAATTTCTACCGTTGCAGGCAGCTCATCCTTTAAACCGTCAAGCAAAAAGTTATAGAATCTCTTGCCGTGTTCCAGCTCGTTTTTTGCAGTTTCCAAAAAGACTGCTTCAATTTGCATATAACCTTCTTTTCTGGCTACATCAGCATAATATGTATACCTGGTGTAAGCCTGAGATTCCCCGGCAAAGGCTCTCATCAAATTTTCCCGGGTTTGTGTACCTTTTAGACTTTTCATGAAAAACCTCCTTAATAACAAATTAGTGCTATCAAGTAGTGTTTCCATACTTTTGCCCATTTATATCATAATTTTTCCAGTATATCGAATTTTTAACCTAATAAATTATAAATAGTTGCACACCTTAATATTAAAAACATCATGTTAATGATTAAACCCGGAGGAAATGCTCATGTATCCACATATGCACAGATTCAAGCTGGAGAGCAGGATTTCAAATAATCATAAACATAAGATGTTAGGATATACTGACAACATGATAGGTATAAACAGTTTTCACATGCATTATTATTACGGAATAACCTCATATAATGGTCATACCCATTATTATTCCGGTCTTACCGGACTGCCTGTGAAAACAGAAAATGGTCATATCCATAAGATAGAGGGGGTTGTGGAGTTTAACAACATGCATGATCATAAGTATGCCGATTATACAAATGAAGATATAGAATATATCCCCGGGAAAAAAACAAAAGAAGCCTATATATGATATTTAACCCTATATGATATTTACCCTGTTTCGAAGCAAAAATGCAAGTTTTATTTTAAAGAACAAAGCGGTTTGACGAACAGGGCCCGGTTCAACGGTCTGTGATGAATCAGCATTGGGTTTCGACAAACTCATCCGAGACGTCATTCGAGACCATATTCTGTGCCCAGCGCCCGTCTTTGACAATGATTACCCCGATTATGCACTTTAGAACATCAGTCAGATAGCATACCGGATATAGTACCAAGATATCCAGGGTCGTATAATGGGTAAGCACATAGGCAAATGGAACAAAGACCACCCATACGTAAACACTGTCAAAAAGGAATGTTATGAACGTTTTGCCCCCTGATCGGATGGTGAAGTATGCGCAGTTGGACACCGCATTAAATGCCATGTATATGGCACTTGTCTGCATGAAACGGGCAGCCAGCATACGCACGTAATCGGTGGTATTGTATATGTAAGGGATGGTCGGAGAGAAAGCAATAAGCGCACCGCCGACTACAAAACAGGTACAGACATTGAAAAATATAAGCCTCCACGCAGTTTGCTTTGCGTCCGCAATATCATTGGCCCCGAGAGCCTGACCAACCATGACGGCCACTGCGGTACCCATTGAAAAGACAAATACATTGAAAAGGTTCGATATGGTGCTGGTTATATTGAGGGCTGCAACCACATTTAAACCACGGGTTGAGAATATCTGCGTCAAAGTGCTCATACCCAGTGACCAGAATAACTCGTTTGCCAGAAGAGGCATTCCTTTTTTGATTATGTTTAAAACAAGCTCTTTCGGAATTCTTACCGATTGGTAAAGTCCATCGATAAACTGAAATCTTCCGGAATTTCTATGGGCGTACACAACAATAATGGCCAGCTCTGCAAAGCGCGATATGACCGTCGCTATGGCTGCTCCTTCAACGCCTAAAGCCGGGAATCCAAACTTCCCGTATATCAACAGGTAATTCAGGCAGAGATTGGTGATTACGCCGACCAAACTGGCTTTCATTGGGAGCATGGCTTCTCCCATTTCACGGAGACTTCCCCCGTATGCCTGTGACAGGGCAAAGGGCAATAGCCCCCACAGCATTATGCGAAAGTAACTCCTGCCATATTCGAGCATGGCTGCTCTCTCGACGGCATCCCCCTCACCGGTAAGATACAGGGAAATCAACTGATCCCCACAGGTCAGAAATACAATAATTGCGACCACTAAAGTGACAGCAACGGTCCATAGCTTGAATCTCACAGTATAGCGAAAACCCTCATGATCCCCTGCGCCAAAAAACTGTGCACCGAATATGCCTGCGCCTGAAAGACCGCCAAACAGTGTCAGGTTAAATACAAATATAAGCTGGTTTGCAATGGCAACACCCGACATCTGAGGTGTTCCTACCTGTCCTATCATGACGTTGTCCAGAAGGTTAACAAAGTTTGATATGGCGTTCTGCACAATAATCGGCAGCACCAGCATTATTACTGTGGTATAGAATTCGCGATCTCCGATAAATGTGTTCCGGAATTTGCCAAATACACCTGTTGATGCGGGTTGCTTCATAAATGACCTCCAATGCGATTTTTGACGATAAATATGATTTTATCATAAAGTGGAAACATAGTCCAGACTTGTATTTACAGAGATCCCGCGAACACAGTTCAGCCATGAGAGCTGGATAATAGAAATGCTGCCTGTTGTTACTGAGTATTCATATATGCCAGGCGCAGGTCTTCTTTAAGCATGCTCGTTCCGATATCATTTTGGTCAAAGCGTCTTCGTTCGGCATATTTCCCTATACCTACTATCCGTATGTCTCCTCCGCCTTGTTTATTCGGCCAGATTGTAACTATGTTTTTACGTCTTCCCCGCGGGAAAGCCGCCTCAAGAATATAGCCTCCGTCATTCCGCTTGATGCATTTGTAGTCCTTTCCAATATAAATGCCTGATTCCATAAGTTCATTGATAAGTACCTTTACCAACGGCGGGTAGGATGTATTGCTGCCCCTGTTTTGCGGCACTTCATGATCATATAGTTCAGAACTGACATTGTGATATTCCATGGTGCTCCCTGTATCAGGCTTCATATTCCCTGAGTTGCCGGCAACCTGCACCCCGAATATATTCCCTCCGGGCATGTTCAGTCGGTTTCCCCAGAATATATCAAAATAAATAGCATTAAATCTCTTTCCAAGCATCCTGGTTGCTTTATCAGCCTTTTCTTCAATATATTTCTGCATTTCGTCGTACAAGTCTTTTGTTCTGATATCCCCAAAGGATGAAGCCCGTGTCAGACCCCAGCAATCAATGCTTTCATCATCAAAGATTATTTCATTTCTGATAATCCAGCTGTCTATTGGCAGAAAGAGCAAGGGAACCAATTGCTTCCGTGTTTCACTGTCAATTTCATCTGCCATGGACACAATATGTTCCAGATAGAGATCCACTATCTTGCGGGTTCGATTATATGATTCCCTTATCAAAGACGGAGTGGAATAAGCAAGAAGTGCCTGTTGCAAACCCATGGACAATTCATTTCCAAAAGCATTCATTTCTTTTCTTGTTCTGATTCGTGACTGAAGTTCCTTGAGTATCCGGTCCTTATTCGAAAGAATAAACTCATCACATACTTCCATTGCCTTTTTCTTGTTTTCATAAAAGTTGCCATAAGTTAACTTTTTGCCAAACGCTTGTGTAGTGTTTATGTCTACGGCTTTTTTTCGGACACCATTCACTGTTACTCCCCGGATAATATCCTCAAACCTATAAAGAACAGAAGGATTCAGAAAGATCGATTCTGCAGACTGCAAAGCCTGATTGATAAGAGAAAAGCTCATGACCTACCCCTCCAAATATCATATGTTTAACCGTATGCATTTTAATACATTCAGGTTGGTCTACATATTGGTTACACAATATTTATGTTAACACGAAAGTTAAGAATCTGCCAGCTTTAAGTCACATTTCTATGGTAACTGTCTTTCTTGTTTTAATTGGTTAATTAGAAAATGCCTACAGCGTTAAACCCAGTAATTTACAAAGTTTTTCAGATTAATTTCTTTATTTTCAGAAGGAATTTGAAAGGAAAATCAGAATATATATTTATTATATTAATGCAATCGTATACATTGAGCTATAACAGGAGTAAAACAATATGTCAGTTACAATAAAGGATGTGGCCAAACATTGTAAGGTATCTTCAGCTACAGTTTCGCGGGTGCTGAACAATGATCCCCGGATCAGCGAAAAAACAAGAATTAAGGTTATGAAAAGCGTAAAAGAGCTCAATTATAGAATAAACGGTGTGGCCAGAAGCCTAAAGACAAACAGGACCAATACGGTGGGCTTTATCTGTCCTGAGATATCCAACATCTTTTTTATGAGCATTGCCAAAGGAGTGGAAGATGAACTTAAAAAATCCGGTTACAGTGTTATCATATGCAACTCCAATGAGAATAAAGAGGATGAAAAAGAGCGCATAAAGCTTTTATGTGAAAAATGTGTGGACGGTATTATAATAATTCCGTCTACAAATGAAGGCAAACATTTCAAATGCCTGAACGATGCCAATATACCCACGGTACTGGTGGACAGACTGGTGGAAGATTTTCAGTCCGACGCTGTCCTGGTTGATAATATCAACGGAAGCTACAGCGCTGTAGAGTATTTGATCAATAAAGGTTTCAAGCGGATAGGATTCATCGGGGGCAATATCATGCTGACATCCGCCAGGGAAAGGTATGAGGGATATTTACGGGCCCTTAAGGATTATTGCATCCCCTTGGATGAAAGTATTGTCAAATTCGGTGATTTCCATGTTGAAAGCGGATATGCGATAATGAAGGATTTAATGCAGCAGGATAACCCGCCGCATTTTGTATTTATATCCAACTATTACATGCATGCCGGAGCTACAAAATACCTTATAGAAAACAAATACAATTTGAAGAGCAATGTTTTGGTAGCAAGCTTTGATGATATGGAGCTGTCTTCTATATTTGGTTTTTCCATCTTAAGAGTGAGACAGCCCATGACGGAAATAGGCATCAAAGCAGCACAGCTGCTGCTGAACAGAATAGACGGAAACAATGCAAACTATCCCCAGATCATAAGGCTGAAGACGGAACTTATAACCGAACGGTAATAAATCTTGCTGAAGGCAAGGTATTACGAATATTTCAAATTATGCAATCGTATGCATAAAGGAGGTTGTCAACAATGAGTATCAATGATTTAAAGCTGAACCCACCTGTAAACAAATTAAGGGGATCCATGCCCAAAATCGGTATCCGCCCGGTCATCGACGGAAGACGTAGAGGTATAAGAGAGTCGCTGGAAGAACAGACAATGAACATGGCAAAAATGGCTGCCAGGTTCCTGTCTGAGAACTTGAAACATTCCAATGGCCTTCCGGTGGAGTGTGTGCTCGCCGACACCTGCATTGGGGGTGTGGCTGAGGCTGCCCAGGCTGCAGAAAAGTTTGCAAGGGAAGGAGTTGGAGTATCCCTGACGGTTACCCCCTGTTGGTGTTATGGTACTGAAACTATAGATATGGACCCATACACACCAAAGGCAATTTGGGGGTTTAACGGAACAGAACGCCCCGGTGCCGTATATCTGGCAGCTGCCCTTGCCTGTCACAGCCAGAAAGGATTGCCTGCTTTCGGAATATATGGCAGAGACGTTCAGGATGCAAATGATACAACTATTCCTGCTGATGTCGCTGAAAAATTGCTCCTTTTTGCCAAGGCAGGTCTTGCAGTTGCAACGATGAGAGGTAAGTCCTACCTGTCCATGGGTTCGGTTTCTATGGGTATTGCCGGTTCCATAGTGGATGACCGTTTCTTCCAGAACTACCTCGGTATGCGCAATGAATATGTTGATATGTCGGAGTTCGTGAGAAGAATTGAAGAAGGAATCTACGATAAGGAAGAATACGAAAGGGCTTTAAGATGGACCAGGGAAAACTGCAGGGAAGGCTCCGACCTCAACCCTGTAGGCAAACAGTTCTCAAGGGAAGCAAAAGACAAACAATGGGAAACCTGCGTCAAGATGGCCCTTATAGCAAGAGACCTCATGATTGGAAATCCAAAGCTGGCTGAACTGGGCTATGGCGAAGAAGCCCTCGGCCACAATGCCATTGCTGCAGGTTTCCAGGGTCAGAGGCAATGGACCGACCATTTCCCGAATGGTGACTTTATGGAAGCAATACTCAACTCTTCTTTCGACTGGAACGGTATAAGGGAAGCTTTTGTTGTGGCAACGGAAAACGACAGCCTTAACGGCGTTGCAATGCTTTTCGGCCATCTTCTGACCAATACGGCACAGGTGTTTGCTGATGTAAGAACATACTGGAGCCCTGAAGCAGTTAAGAGAGTTACCGGTAAAGAATTGACAGGCCTAGCTGCCAATGGAATTATCCACCTTATCAACTCCGGGGCGGCTTCCCTGGATGGCACCGGACAGCAGTCCATAGACGGCAAGCCTGCCATGAAGCCTTTCTGGGATATAACCCCTGAAGAAGTCGGCAAATGCCTGGATGCAACATCTTGGAGATCCGCCTCAGTTGATTATTTCAGAGGTGGCGGTTTCTCCTCCAATTTCTGTACAAGAGGCGGTATGCCCATTACCATGTCCCGTATAAACATAATCAAGGGGCTTGGTCCGGTAATGCAAATAGCCGAAGGTTACACGGTGGAGCTGCCTCAGGACATGCATGATATTCTTAACAACCGCACCGATCCGACATGGCCGACGACATGGTTTGCTCCAAGGCTGACAGGCAAAGGAGCCTTTAAGGATGTTTACTCGGTCATGAACAACTGGGGCGCCAACCACAGTGCATTCAGCTATGGACATATCGGCGCTGAACTCATTACATTGGCTTCTATGCTTAGGATACCGGTTTGCATGCATAATGTGCCTGAGGAAAAGATATTCAGACCCAGCGCATGGAACTCCTTTGGCACCAATGATCTGGAAGGTGCGGATTTCAGAGCATGCGCCAACTTCGGTCCTATTTACGGGAAGTATTGATATTGCACAAAATGACAACAGGAGCTGGATTATCCAGCTCCTTTAAAATCTATAATTGTTAGGTTGATTCTAAAGCAGTCTTCATTCCTGGTTGAGCTTCTCAGGCAATCATCCATTCAATTGGCTGAATTCAAACCAATGATTATATATCTTGGCATAATGAGTTAAGCTATGCAGTTTCAATACTTCATCCCGATTTCAAAAGCTTTCATTTCTTCCGGAATCAAAAAGTGCTTTTTTTCAGGAAGAACCTTTTTTAAGGCCTGCTCAAAGTTTTCCCTGGATACAATCCCCGTTTTCTCCACCAGTTTTCCAAGAAGTATGATGCATGCAAAGGTGGAGTTTCCCATCTCATTGGCTATCTGTGTTGCCGGTATCGCATAGAAATCAACATCCCCTTTGGATGTGGTTCTGCTAACCAGTGAACTGTCCACGATTATCATGCCGCCACTTTCCACCATCCCCTCAAATTTGTCCAGGGACGGCCCGTTCATTGCCACCAGTGCGGTAGCAGTGTTCAATATGGGTGAACCTATGACCTCATCGGATATGATAACATTGCAATTTGCAGTTCCACCCCTCATTTCGGGGCCATAGGAAGGAAGCCAGGATACGTTTTTATTTTCAAGCATTCCGGCATATGCCATGAGCCTGCCTGCTGACAAAATACCCTGTCCTCCGAAGCCGGCTATGATTATTTCCTGTTGAGTCATCTATCCTACACCTCCAAATCCTTTCCCTTGAAATTGCCTAAAGGATAGAAAGGAACCATTTCATCCCTTATCCTTCTGAGCGCTTCCACCGGATTCAAACCCCAGTTGGTAGGACAACTGCACAGAACTTCCACCAAAGAGAACCCAATGCCTGCCATCTGAACCTGGAAAGCTTTCATAATAGCTCTTTTTGCATTAAGTATATTCTTGATATCGTGAGTAGATACCCTTTCTATATATGCAGCGCCCTCAAGGTTGGAAAGGATTTCGCAGACCTTTATCGGGTAACCGTGCAATTCAGGCTTGCGGCCAAAGGGCGAGGTTGTGGTAACCTGGCCGATAAGCGTGGTTGGTGCCATCTGTCCTGATGTCATGCCATAAATGGTGTTATTTATAAAGATGGTTGTTATTTTTTCGCCTCTGGCTGCAGCATGTACAATCTCTGCCGTACCTATGGCGGCCAGATCCCCGTCTCCCTGATATGTAAATACTATATTGTCAGGATTTACCCTTTTTACACCGGTAGCTACTGCCGGAGCCCTCCCATGAGCTGCCTGAACCATATCGCAATTGAAATACTCATAGTTATTATAAGCGCAACCGACAGGTGAAACCCCTATGGTCTTACCTTCTATCCCCAACTCATCCAAAACTTCAGCTATTAAACGATGTACGATTCCATGCGTACACCCCGGACAATAGTGAAGAGGTTTATCCTTTAACGCATGTGGTTTTTTGAATACCGTAGCCATGTTAATCCTCCTGCATTCGTAGATTAATCCTTTTCGAGGATGCTCTTTATTTTATCCAGTATTTCTTTCTGGGTTGGTATCATTCCGCCCATTCTTCCGTAAAAGTGAACCGGCTTTCTTCCGTTTACGGCAAGCCTGACATCCTCAACCATCTGTCCTGCGCTAAGCTCCACAGTTAGAAAGGCTTTTGGAACTTCTGCATACCTGTCAAAGGCACACACCGGGAAAGGCCATAATGTAATGGGCCTAATGAGTCCCACCTTTATACCTTCCCTTTCAGCGAGCTTGATGACGCTTTTAACTATCCTGGCAACAGTTCCATAGGCACATACTATAATATCAGCATCTTCGCAGTTACAGGTTTCCACCCGTACTTCATTTTCCTCTATCTTCCTGTATTTTGCCTGCAGCTTCAGATTATGCTTTTCCAACACTTCAGGGTTTATGTATATCGAAGTTATGTCATTGCTTTCCCTTTTCATTTGTGTTCCCGTAACCGCCCAGTCCTTATCCACATGAACTATGTTTTCTTCGTCCCTGAATTCCACTGCTTCCATCATTTGACCGATTACACCGTCTCCCAGTATCATTGTCAGTATTCTGTATCTGTCAGAGATGTTAAAGGCTTCAACAGTAAGCTCATAAAGTTCCTGTACGCTGCTGGGAGCCAGAACCACCATCTTGTAATCTCCATGTCCTCCGCCTTTGGTAGCCTGAAAATAATCTCCCTGCGCAGGAAGTATTCCGCCCAGGCCTGGCCCGCATCTCATTATATTTACTATCACTGCCGGAAGTTCAGCACCGGAAGCATAAGAGATACCTTCCTGCTTCAGGCTTATACCCGGACTTGATGACGAGGTCATAACCCGTGCCCCTGCACTGGCGGCGCCATAAACCATATTTATAGCCGAAACTTCACTTTCTGCCTGTATAAAGGTACCACCCAGTTCAGGCAGTTTTTTTGCCATGTAATGGGCAATTTCAGTCTGAGGTGTTATCGGGTAACCGAAGTAAAACCTGCATCCCGCTCTTATAGCGGCCTCAGCTATCACTTCGTTACCTTTCATCAGTAATTTTTCTCCCATTGTATGAGTCCCCCTTAACCTACTTTGCAAGCACTGATTTCATTCCTACCGTTTGCTCATTTTTCTACCTCAATTACACAATCCGGGCATATGGTTGCGCAAAAAGCACATCCTATGCACTTTTCCATGTCATCCACACCGGCAGGATTGAATCCTTTTTTGTTCAATCTATCGGTCCTCATGATGACTATGTTTTTAGGACAAACAGTAGTACAAAGCTTGCATCCTTTGCATCTTTCTTCATCAAAAGTGACTTTAGCCATATTATCCCTCTCAGTCTATGTTGGACATTTCTAATTAGATACTTTATCGTTTAATTATAGTGCTTTTTTTCTTGATTTTCAATAACAAAAGTATTTTTATGCATAATATGTTATATTTATAAATGCTCATTCCCAGGGAAGCCTTATGTGTTTCTCCATCTGCAAGACTTCCATCCCCAGCTTTTCACCGGCTTTTACCGCTGCATCTCCGATACCGCTTATAAAGGCTATTGGAATTTTATATTTTTCCGCTATCCTGCTGATCATCTTATGACCTTGAATAATGTCCTCCGCGGCAGTAATATCCAAAAGATTCGTATTATTTACAATCCCGGTTATCTTCAGCCTTGCACTGCTTTCTATCTCATGCATCATCTCTTCTATCTTATCCGGAGTATCAGTCATCGGCCTTTTTGCATTTACGACGAAATACATATCATAGTCATCATTGAGTATCTCTTCTTTATATCTGGATATTGCCCTTGCCCCAAGGTCATCCCCTCCAACATCAAAAACAACCTTGTATTCCTTATCCCTGAAAAGCATATATATCTCAGAAGGCAGGGCCGGCACGTCAACGTTTGTATTGGCGTATAAAGGCAATATAACCTTTATGCTGTTTTTCTCCAGAATATCTTTTGCATCAGCAGTGCGAAAGAAAGGATTTACAATGTCGGCATCAACTATGGATATCTTATTGTGGGCTTCAGCCAGTTTTAAAGCAAAATTGACGGCAACTTCCGTCTTTCCGCTGCCGAAATGCCCTGTAAAAATGTTAATGCGTTTTTTAAACATATTTATCCCTTTCGTCATGTGAATTTCTCACTTGTTAATAAAATAGATTCCTGTTGATTATAACTGTCTCTCGGAATCCTGCCGCATATAACTGTCCTGTTATTACGATTCCCTGTCGCGCCTGGTGAACGCCTTGCAGTCCGCCTAATCTATCCCTTTCAGCTTTTTTCATTACTCCGTCCGGTATATTGTATCAAATCTTTTACAACTTCCCCTGCTATGATAAGTCCTGCAACTGAAGGCACAAAAGCGGCGCTTCCAGGTACCTGGTGGCGTACTGTACATTTTCTTGTGGTACCCGATGGGCATACGCATCCTGTCTTGCAGCTTGTAGTTTCCATTTCCAGCGGCTTAATAGGAACCTCCTTTGAGTAAACAACCTTAAGGGAATCAATTCCTCTGCTCCGAAGCTCCTTGCGCATTACTTTCGCCAGTGGATCTATTGAAGTTTCATATATGTCAGCCACTTCGAACTTCGTTGGGTCAAGTTTGTTCCCGGCTCCCATGCAACTGATAATTGGAATTCCCTTCTCCTTTGCCCTTACCACCAGGTCAATTTTTGCTGTAACAGTATCCACAGCATCAACTATATAGTCATAATCATCCTTTATCAGTTCTTCTGCAGTATCAGGCATGTAGAACCTCTGATATGTTGTGACCTCGGCCTTTGGGTTTATTTCCAGTATTCTGTCCCTCATTACTTCCACTTTTGGCTTGCCCACGGTCTTCCTTGTTGCATGTATCTGCCTGTTAATGTTTGTAAGACATACACAGTCATCATCCACCAGCACGAATTTTCCTACTCCGGAGCGCACCAAACCTTCGACCACATAGGATCCCACGCCGCCTATTCCAAACACCGCTACCTTGCTGTTATTCAATTTATTAAGGGATTCAGTTCCTATGAGCATTTCAATTCTAGAAAAAGCATGCAACATATGATGTACTCCTTACACTTATTATATAGATTTATTAAAAACTAGCTTAGATTCAGCTGATTGAAAAGGATGATCATTTAGAGCATCTTTTTTCACTGAATTCATTCCTAAATTATATAGTATTTTAATGTGTTTTAG
>Ga0134099_1001365_pt1 | contig 23635 bp, 19 predicted proteins | sample 10_taG_2_FD_105482 | JGI IMG/M metagenome (GOLD analysis project Ga0134099, IMG submission 105482) | Switchgrass degrading microbial communities from high solid loading bioreactors in New Hampshire, USA - 10_41_5_180_A2 metaG | ecosystem: Engineered > Bioreactor > Semi-continuous > Anaerobic >...
GCGCGGCCAGGCCGATGGCGCGGCGCACGCTGGTGGCGGGGGTCCAGGCCAGAAAGTAGCTGCCCAGAGCCAGGCCGAAGAGGGCGGTGGGCAGGAGCCGTCGGAGCAGCGGCCAGTCCCAGCGCCGCCAGTGGGCCCCGAGGGCGGCGACGCTGCTGAGAAACATGATCGGCGCCGTCATGCCCATGGCCAGCCGGGGCTCCAGGAACAGGGCCAGCACCGGGCCGAAGAGAACGCCGGCACCGAGGCCGAAGGCGCTCTTCACGAAGCTGGCACCGAGGCCGACGAGGGCGAGAATCAGGAGCTCCAACCGGGATCGCGCTCCCTTCCTCCCCACCTGTATGCCGGGGCCGCTCCGGGCGGCCCCTGCCGCTTTCTGCCAGAGGGGAGCGGGCGCGCGAAAAGGGGACGGCCCGTCCGGCGCCGTCCCCCTCACGCGTCCTCTCTGTTCGTCCCTCAGCGCTAGCACCGCCTGCACGTCGGCCGGCCGCCCCGCCTCCCTTCCCCTCAACCCGCCGGCGAGGGTCTCTCCAGCGGCCGCCCCTCGCCGCCCGTAATCACCCAGGGGCGCACTTCCCAGTCCTCCGCCCCCGACGTGACCAGCGGGTCGGCCTGGGCCACGGCCTCCGCCTCGGCCAGCGACCCGGCCCGGATGATCGTCATGCCGCCGCTCTTGTCGGCGAACGGCCCGCACAGCACCAGCTGGCCCCGGGCCTGGAGGCGCCCGAGGTGTTCGTAATGGGCGGCCATCAGCTCGGCCGTGATCGCACGCCCCGGCCGGCGGGTGAGGCGGATCATGTACACGGTCTCCATCCCCATCCCTCCCCTGGCATGGTACATGGCTTGTCAGGCGGCCGGACAGAGCCAAAGCGGCCGCTGACCGTCCGAAAACGGTCAGCGGCCGCCCCCCTCTGTGTGTATCTCTTTACCGCGGCTTGGCGGGCTCGATGTTCACCTGGTACCCGCGGATGGTAGCGCCCTGCATGGCCTGCATCACCTGCGGGGCCACCTCCTTCGGCACCTCGACGAAGGTGAACCGGTCGTAGATGTTGATGAGGCCGATAATCGAGCCCGGGATGTTGGCCTCCGTCGCGATGGTGCGCACGATGTCGGCCGGCTGGATCATCTGGGCCCGACCCACGTTGAGGAAGAAGCGCACCATCCCGGCCTCGGCCCCGGTGTCGCCGAAGTCCACCTGCGGCGGCTGGGCGGGCTTGCTCTCGCCGGAGACCAGCTTCAGCGCCGCCGCCACCAGGTCGGTGGGATCGTACTCGGAGAGCAGTTCCTCGGCCATCTCCTTGTACGGACCGAGCTGGTTCTCCTCCACCACCTTGATCAGCCGCTCCCGGAGCTGCTCCCGCTGCTTCTCGGCCACGTCGCTGAGCGACGGCACCGGCCGGCGCTGCAGACGGGTCTTGATCACCCGCTCGATCAGGCGCAGCTGGGGAAACTCGCGGGGCGTCACCAGCGTGATGGCGGTGCCGGTACGCCCCGCCCGGCCCGTGCGACCGATGCGGTGGACGTAGCTCTCGGGGTCCTGGGGAATGTCGTAGTTGAACACGTGGGTGACGTCGGGGATATCCAGGCCGCGGGCCGCCACGTCGGTGGCGACCAGCAGCTCGATGTTCCCCTCCCGGAACCGGCTCATCACGCGGTTGCGCTGGGCCTGGTTCATGTCGCCGTGGATGCCCTCGGCCTGATAGCCGCGGGCCTGCAGCGCCTCCACCAGCTCGTCGACGCCCTTCTTCGTGCGGCAGAAGCAGATGCCGCGCTCGACGTTCTCGATGTCGAGGATGCGGGTGAGCGCCTCGGTCTTGAACGAGGGCCGCACCTCGTAGAAGTACTGGTCAATCTGCGGCACGGTGAGCTGCTGCGGCGTCACCGAGATCGTGATGGGGTCGCGCATGTAGCGCATGGCGAGCTGGCGGATTTCGGGCGGCATCGTGGCCGAGAAGAGCAGGGTCTGGCGCTCTGTGGGCGTCGACTGCAGGATCTTCTCGATGTCCTCGATGAAGCCCATGTCGAGCATCTCGTCGGCCTCGTCCAGCACCACGATGCGCACCTGGGAGAGGTCCAGCGTGCCGCGGCCCAGGTGGTCCAGGATGCGGCCCGGAGTGCCGATGACCACGTCGACCCCGAACCGGAGCGATCGGATCTGCCGCTCGATGGACTGGCCCCCGTAGATGGCGATCGTCTTCACGCGCGCGTATTTGCCGATTTTGGTAATCTCCTCGGCCACCTGAATCGCCAGCTCGCGGGTGGGCGTGAGCACGAGCGCCTGCACCGCCCGCAGCCTGGGATCGATGCGCTCAACGATCGGCACGCCGAAGGCCGCCGTCTTGCCCGTGCCTGTCTGCGCCTGGCCGATCACGTCCTTGCCCTGGAGCAGCGATGGGATTGCCTGCTCCTGAATGGGCGAGGGCTCCTCGAAGCCCATGTCGTCCAGTGCCTTGAGCACCTTGTCCGAAAGTTCCAGGTCTCGGAACGTCAACTTGGTCTCAGCCATCTCATCTCTCCTCAATTCCGGGCCCCTTCACCCATGTTCTATATATTCTAGCGCACTCTTTCCCAGCCGTGAAGAGCCATGTGCGCTTGCTCACAATTCCCGGGTCTCTCTTCGCGACGCCGGCCTGCTGCGCCTACACGCGCCCCGAGGAGCCGAACAGGCGCATCTTGGCCTTCGTCACTTCCTTGACCTTCTGGCGGGCCGGACCCACCAGGTGGCGCGGATCGTCGACCCCCGGCTTCTTCTCCAGGGTCTCGCGGATGCCCTCGACGAAGGCCAGCTTCAGTTCGGTGCCGATGTTGATCTTGGAGACCCCGGCCGCGATGGCATCCTTGATCATGTGGTCGGGGGTGCCGGAGCCGCCGTGCAGCACCAGGAAGCAGTCTGGCGCCACGCGCTTCACGGCCTCGTAGATGCGCCCCATGCGCGGGATGTCGAGCTTCGGCTCGCCCTTGTAGAGGCCATGGGCGTTGCCGATGGCCACCGCCACCGCGTCGACGCCGGTGTCCTGAACGAAGCGGGCCGCCTCCTCGGGTTCCGTCATGGCAGCCTCGGCCTCGCTGACTACAATGTTCTCCTCCACACCGCCGATTCGGCCGATCTCGCCCTCCACCGTGGCGCCCACGGCGTGGGCCATGGCGACCACCTGCCGGGTGATGGCCACGTTCTTATCGTAGTCGTAGTGGGAGGCGTCGACCATCACCGACTTGAAGCCGGCCATGATGCAGTGCGTGGCCACCTCGAAGGACGGCCCGTGGTCCAGGTGGGCTACGATGGGCACGGGCGCCTGCTCCGCCAGGGCCTTGATGATCTCGGCCAGGGGCCGGAGTCCCCCGTACTTGATGGCGCCCTCCGAGACGAGCAGGATGGCCGGGGAGCGCTCCTCGATGGCAGCCTCGATGACGCCCTGGATGGTCTCCAGGTTCTGCACGCCAAAGGCCCCCACGGCGTAGCGGCCCTTCTCGGCGGCAGCGCAGACCTCACGCAAGGATACGAGCGGCACAGCGGTTCCCTCCACTCACTTCGTGTTCTTGAGGCGGATCAGATCGTCGGCGAACATACGGGCGGAGCCCAGGTTGGTGGCCACCGGGATATCGCGCACGTCACACAGGCGCAGGAGGCCCTGCACGTCAGGTTCGTGGGGCATGGCCGTCAGCGGGTCCCGCAGGAAGATGACCATGTCCAGCTGGCCCGTGGCCACCAGCGAGCCGATCTGCTGGTCGCCGCCCAGAGGGCCCGAGAGGAAGCAGTGGACCGGCAGGCCGGTGTGCTCCTTGACCAACTTGCCCGTGGTGCCCGTCGCGAAGAGTTCGTGCCCCTCGAAGGCGGACCGGTTCTCCGCCACGTACTTCAGCATGGCCTGCTTGCGATTATCGTGTGCAATCAGGGCGATGCGCATCGGCGACCCTCCTCAAACTAGATTCCGCCCCCCACCGGGGCGATGGGGGGCGGCATCGTGCAGGCTACAGGCCCTTGGCCGCGATGTAGGCCGCCAGGTCGACCATGCGGTTGGAGTAACCCCACTCGTTGTCGTACCAGGCGAGGACCTTCACCAGGTTGCCCTCCAGCACCATGGTCGACGGGGCGTCGACGATGGAGGAGTGCGGGTTGCCCTTGAAGTCAACCGAGACCAGCGGCTTCTCCTCGAAGGCCAGGATGCCCTTCATCGGCCCCTCGGCGGCCGCCTTCAGCGCCGCATTGACCTCCTCCGCCGTGGTGGAGGTAGCCAGTTCGGCGGTGAAGTCCACCACGGAGACGGTCGGGGTGGGCACACGCAGCGCGAAGCCGGTGAGCTTGCCCTTCAGCTCGGGGATGACCAGGGCGACGGCCTTGGCGGCGCCGGTGCTGGTGGGGATGATGGAGAGCGCAGCGGCGCGGGCCCGGCGCAGGTCCTTGTGCGGGAAGTCGAGGATGACCTGGTCGTTGGTGTAGGAGTGGACCGTGTTCATCATGCCCTTGACCACGCCGAACTTGTCGTGCAGCACCTTCACCACGGGAGCGAGACAGTTGGTGGTGCAGGCGGCGTTGGAGATGACGTGGTGCTTGGCCGGGTCGTACTTGTCCTGGTTGACGCCCATGACGATGGTGATGTCCTCGTTCTTGGCCGGGGCCGAGATGATCACCTTCTTGGCGCCGCCGTGGGTGATGTGCACCTGCGCCTGCTCCTTGTCGCGGAAGCGGCCCGTGCACTCCATCACGATGTCAACGCCGTGGTCCTTCCAGGGGATCTGGGCAGGATCCTTCTGGGCGTAGACCCGGATCTCCTTGCCGTTCACGATGATCGAGTTCTCGGTGGCGGAGACGTCCGCGTCCAGGATGCCGAAGTTCGAGTCATACTTCAGCAGGTGCGCCGAGGTCTCCGGCGGCGTGAGGTCGTTGATGGCGACGACCTCCACGTCCGGCCGCTGCAGAGCAATGCGGAGCACACGCCGACCAATCGAGCCGAAGCCGTTGATACCAATGCGGACCGTCATGGCGACTCCTCCTTCTTCTGCGTGTACCTGTGGTTGCTATTTCAAGTTGGGGGAGCGGAAAAGCTCTTCGATGACCAGTGCGGCCCCGCCCAGGGGCCCCGCGTCCTCACCCAGGGAGGTCCGGATGATCTGCACCCGTTCCCGCAGGGTGGGCAACGCCCGCCCGAGAGCGGCCTTGCGCAGCGGTTCCATCAGGTGGTCGCCGGCGCGGCTCGTGCCGCCGCCCACGATCACCATCATCGGGTTGAGCAGGTTGATCATGGAGCCGATGCCGAGCCCCAGGTAGTAGCCGGCCTCGGATAGTATCTCCAGCGCCACCCGGTCGCCCGCGTTGGCCGCCTCGATCACGGTGGTGGCGATGATGCGCGACGGATCGCCGCCGCACAGATCGCGGATCAACGTCTTCTCGCCGGCCGCCATGCGCTCGGCCGCCCGGCGGGCGATGGCCAGGGCGCTGCCCATCGTCTCGAGGCAACCGTCGCTGCCGCACCGGCAGCGGGGGCCGCGCTCCACCACGATCGTGTGGCCGATCTCGCCCGCACCCTGGTGGGCGCCACCGTACAGGTGCCCGTCGATGATGATGCCGGCCCCGAGGCTCACGCCGACCCGGATGAACGCCAGGTTATCCACGCCCCTGGCGGCGCCGAAAGAGCGCTCGCCCCACGCCATTGCCCGGGCGTCGTTCTCGATCCGGACAGGCAGCAGGAGCCGCTCTTCCAGGATCTGGGCCACCGGCAGGTCGTGCACGTCGTAGTGGGGCGAGTAGCGCCAGATGCCCTTCTCTGCGTCCACCACGCCCGTGATCCCCACGCCGACCCCCGCCACCGGGACATGGCGTGCGCTCTTCGGCACGCAGGCGAGCAGGTCCTCCACCGCCCGCTGAACCCGGCCGATCTCGACCAGCGGGTCAGCCGACTCGACCCGCTGCTTCCAGCGCTGGACCACCGTGCCGTTCAGGTCAGCCAGCACGGCCCGCACGTGGCCGGCGCCGAGTTCGGCGCCGATCACCCATCGGGCCCTGGGGTTGAAGCGCAGGAGAATTGGAGGGCGGCCGCCGGAAGACTCGCCGGTGCCGATCTCCTCCACCCAGCCCTCCGCCAGTAGTTCGGCCACCACCGCTGAAACGGTCGGGCGGGTCAGCCCGGTCTGTTCGGCCAGGTCTGCCCGCGAGATGGAGCCGGCCGAGCGGACCAGACGCAATACCCGCTGCTTGTTGATCGCCCGGATGAGTTCCGGCCCGACCGGCACAGCGTTCACCTCCAGCTTACGTAAAGCTGCTTAACGAAGTGGCCTAACGGAGAGCCGCTTTACCAGCGGCTTCCGATTCTATCTTGCCGTATCGTGGGTGGTGTGTCAAGACGCTCCGTAAACGAGATTAACAAAGAGTTGAACCCCCCTGTCGCAGGGGCGAGACAGGCGGGCGCCGTCCCCCGGCGCCCGCCGCGCGGTCTACGGCAGCAGCCCCAGCAGATACCGCCGCACCAGGGCGAGGGCGTGCACCGCCGCCCGCTCCCGCACCTCCTCCCGGTCGCCGTACAGCCGCACGGTCTCCGCCCAGACCCCGGGGGAAAGCGCCCCGGCGCCCCGCGCCGCCAGGCCGAAGCAGACGGTGCCCACGGGCGTCTCCGGCGTGCCGCCCCCGGGCCCGGCCACGCCGGTGGTGGCCACCGCCACGTCGACGCCCGCCCGCTCCAGCGCTCCCTGCGCCATCGCACGGGCCACCGGCTCGCTCACCACCCCGTGGGCGGCGATAAGGGCCTCAGGCACCCCGAGGAACTGCACCTTGGCCTCGGCGGCGTAGGTGACGAAGGCCATCCGGAAGTATGCCGAGGAGCCGGCCACGTCGGTGATGCGCTTGGCCACAAGCCCGCCCGTGCACGACTCCGCGGTGGCCACCGTGAGTCCCCGCTCGGTGAGCAGCCGCCCCACCACCGCCGCCAGGTCCTCGTCGTCCACGCCGTAGAGGTAGCGGCCCAGCCGCGCCCGGATCTCCGCCTCCACCGGGGCGATTCGGGCGAGCCCCTCCTCCTGCCCGGCCGCCCGCGTGGCGAGACGCAGGTGGACCTCGCCGGTCTTGGCGTAGGTGGCGAGGGTCGGGTCGCTCTGGCCGGCCAGCAGGTCCTTCAGCCTGTCGGCCAGGGCCGACTCGCCGATGCCCACGAACCGGAGAGTCCGGGTGACCAGTCGCAGCGGCCGACCCCCGTTCCGCGCGGTGAGATAGGGAACCACATGGTGGGCGAACATGGGCTGCAGTTCCCCGGGCGGCCCCGGCAGGAGCACGACGGCCTTGCCGCCCTCCGCCGGGATGATCAGCCCCGGAGCGGTGCCGCGGTCGTTGGGCAGCACCGTCGCCCCGGCCGGCACCATGCACTGCCGCCGGTTGTTCTCGGTCATCCGCCGGCCGCGGACGGCGAACCAGGCCTCGAGATCCCGCACCAGCCCCTGGTCGAGCTGCAACGGGCGCCCCGTCACCGCCGCGGCCACCTCGCGGGTGAGGTCATCGTCGGTGGGGCCGAGACCCCCGCAGGCGATCACCACGTCCGCCCGCCCGAGGGCCTGCTGCAGCACGGCCCGCAGCCGCTCGGCGTTGTCGCCCACCACCACCTGGTGGTACACGTCCACGCCCAGTTGAGCCAGTTGCTGGCTCAGGTACTGGGCGTTGGTGTTCAGGATCTCACCGAGCAACAGTTCGGTGCCCACGAAAACCAGTTCAGCGTTCACGGAAACACCATCCCCTTCCGCTCGAAGGTTCGCCGGTTGCCTGCCCCAGTCCTGCGCCGCAGCATGACCCGCCGCGGAGGGCGCATACTAACCGAAGCGGTACCGGGGGTGGTGAAGGTTGCGGTATCGTGCCTCAGCACGCGGTGGCGCCCCTTGCACCCTGCGGCAACGGCGGGAAATCGAGCAGTCCCGGCAGCTCACGGCCTACCTGAGCGCACTGGGGCTTCACGGCGAAGCCCGCCTGGCTTTCCGGGCGGCCAGCTCCGCGCACGCCCGCACCAAGCTCCTGGAACTGCTGCGACGGCAGGCTGACCTGCCCGTGCCCTCCTCCCTGGACCAGGTGCGGGCGTTGATCGGCCTCTACTTTGGCCAGGCCGAGGACCTGATCTACCGGGACTTGCAGCTGGGCGGCGGCCCGATGGTCGTGGCGGTCTTCCTGAACAGCCTGGTGGACGAGAAGCTTCTGGAGCGGAACCTGAAGGTGCTCATCGCCCCTCCGCCCCAGGGGCAGGGTCCGGAGTCGTGGACCAACGTGGCCACGTACGTCCGGCTCCGTCTGGCCACCTCCCCCGAGACGAACGAGACCCGGAACCTCGACCAGGCGGTGCAGTGGATCGCCGAGGGGCGGACGCTGCTCTTCATCGCCGGCTCGGACCGGGCCATCGCCATCAACGTCACGGGCGGGCCGCACCGGGCCGTGGAGGAGTCCAAGAGTGAGCGGATCATCCGGGGGCCGCGGGAGGGCTTCGTGGAGTCGCTCCAGGTGAACACCACCCTGATCCGGCGGCGCATCCGGGACCCGCGTCTCAGGATGACCATGCTCACGGTCGGGGAGATCACTCACACCCGGGTGGTCGTCGCGCACATCGCCACGGTGTGCAAGCAGTCGCTGGTGGACGAGGTGCTGCACCGCCTCAGGCGCATCCGGATCGACGGAATTCTGGACAGCGGCCAGGTGGCGGAGTTCATCGAGGATACCCCGTGGACGCTCTTCCCGCTCATCCGTTCCACCGAGCGGCCGGACGTGGTGGTCGGGTGCCTGTTGGAGGGCCGCTGCGCCATCATCGTGGACGGCAGCCCGTATGCCCTGGTCGTCCCCGGCTCCTTCGTGGACCTCGTGCAATCCGCCGAGGACTACTACGAGCGCTTCCCGGCGGCTTTCCTGATCCGCATCGTGCGGCTCCTGTTCGCCCTGGTCGCCCTCTTCGGCCCCTCCCTCTACGTGGCCATGACCACCTTTCACCGCGAGATGATCCCCACCAACCTCTTGTTCTCGATCATGGCATCACGGGAGGGAGTGCCCTTCCCGGCCGTGCTGGAGGCGCTGATCATGGAACTGGGCTTCGAGATCATCCGGGAGGCCGGTGTGCGGATGCCGACCCAGCTGGGGCAGTCGGTGTCGATCGTGGGTGCGCTCATCCTGGGCGAGTCGGCCATCCAGGCTGGCATCGTGTCGGCTCCCATGATCATCACCGTGGCGGTCACGGGCCTGGCGTCGCTGATGCTGCCCGACGTCACCACGTCGCTCGCCCTCCGGGTGCTGCGGTTCCCCATGCTCCTGCTGGCGGGCACCTTCGGCGCCTACGGCCTCACCCTGGGCGGCGCCGCCCTCCTCACCCACCTGCTCAGCCTGCGCTCCTTCGGCGTCCCCTACATGGCCCCCTTCGGGCCTTTCCTGCCCTCGGACTTCGATGACACACTCGTCCGCATGCCCACGTGGGCCCTGGTCAGGCGCCCGGCCAGCATCGAGCAGACCGACACCCGCCGCGCGCAGCGGAAGAAAAAGCCCCGGCCGCCACGTCAGGGCGGGGGGAGTTCCGCATGAGGCGGGCCGTCGCCCTCCTGCTCCTCCTGCCGCTGCTGACGGGCTGCTGGAGCCGCCGCGAGCTCAACGATCTCGCCCTGGTGGTCTCGGTGGGCATCGACCTAGTCGAGCCCGCCGTTTACGAGGTCACCCTCGGCGTGGCCGGTCCGGGTGCGGCGGGGTCCGGTGCGGCCGGGGCCGGCGGGGGCCAGCAGGGCGGGGAGCGACAGCCCGTGAAGATCGTGGTCACCGAGCGCGGCCGCAGCTTCGCCGGCATCCTGCGGGCTGTGGAGTTGCGCCTGCCCCGGCGCATCAACCTGACCCACGCCCTGTGGGTGGTGGTCGGAGAGCGTCTGGCGGAGCACGGCATCGGCGACAGCCTGGACTTCATCCTGCGCGCACCAGAGTTCCGCCTGCAGGGGATGATCATGATGATACGCGGCCGATCGGTGCGGGAGCTCCTGGAAGCTCACCCGCTGATGGAGGCCCTGGAGAGCAAGGCCCTGACGGAGATCGCGCAGGCGCGCATCGGCCTGGAGATGCGGCTGTGGGAGTTCTTCTCTGCCCGGGCGACCGAATACCGGGCCGCGATGCTCCCCATCGTGGAGCTGGTCGATACCCCCGACGCCGGTCCGATCGGGCAGCGGTACGTCGCGAAGCTGGGCGGGGCCGCCATCATGCGAGAGGACCGGGTCGTGCTGTACCTGGATGCGCAGGAGGTGCGGGCGATCAAGTGGCTGCGAGGCCACGGCCGGGAGGGCGTGATCACCGTGCCGTGCGGCGAGGAGCCCGGCGCTCAGGACATCTCGTTTCGCATCACGCGGGCGTCGGTGCGGACGCGCACGGCCGTAAAGGGCAACCGGCCGCATTTTGACCTGATCCTCCAGGGGCGTCTTCGGGTCTCTGAGATGCAGTGCCCGCGCCCGCTCACCGATCAGCAGGTGCAGGCAGAGTTGGTGGCCCGGGCCGAGCAAGAGCTGCAAGATCTGGTCATGCAGGTCATCCGCAAGCTCCAGGAGGCCGAGGTCGACCCGCTCTTCTTCGGCGAGCGCATCCGGGCGCTGTACCCCGGCGTGTGGCGGCAGGTGGGCGGGAAGAACTGGGGGAAGACGTGGCGGGAGAGCCCGGTCCATCTCACTGTTGACCTCCGGCTGGACACCACCGGCCTGATGAGCGACCCGCTGCGGGCCAAGTCCGGGCCGGAGGGATAGCGGCAGCGCAACGAAGGAGGAGGCGCGCGTGTCACAGCGATTCCGAGCGGCTGGATCCACGGGCGGTATCGCCCGGATCAGCCACCAGCAGCTCCTGTGCCTGGTCTACACGCTGCACTTCACCGCAGCGGTGCTGGTGCTACCCGCAACCCTGGCCCGGTACGGGCACAGCGGCGGCTGGCTGGCCCCTCTGCTGGCTTTCGCCGTGTCCGCCCTGCCGGTCTCGCTGCTGCTCGCCTTGGTGGTACGCCAGCACCCGCAGCGGGGGTTCGCAGACCTGGCATGCCACCTGCTGGGACCCTTCCTCGGGCGCCTGCTCGGCCTGCTGACCGGGGTGTTCAACCTTCTGATCGCGGCGCTCTGCGTGCGGGACGTGGTGGAGGTCACACCGGTGGCCATCCTTCCGGCCACGCCGACGTGGGCGGTGGCCGTGCCCTTCATCCTCGTGGCGGTGTACGGGGCCTACTCGGGGGTGGAGGTCATGGCGCGCCTCTCCTTCTTCTGCGTGGTCGCGACACTGGTGGTCGTCGTGCTCTCCGTCGGCACCCTGACCGGCCTGATCCACCCTCTGCGGCTCCTCCCCTTCTTCGACCGGCACCCGCTGCAGCTGGTCATGGCCAGCTGGTCCTCCATCGGCTGGTTCGCCGAGTGCTGGTCGTTCCTGGGCCTGGCGGTGCTGGTGGACCGGCGGGAAAAGGTCGGGCGGGCGCTCGTGCTGGGCGCCGCCTTTGCGGCCGTCATGCTGATGACCTTCACCGCGCTGGCCATCACGGTCTTCGGGCATCAGCTCGTCGCCGAGTTTACCTTCCCCGTCTACTCGCTGGTCCAGCAGGTCACCATCGGCGAGTTCGTGGAGCGGCTGGACGTGTTCATGTTCTCGATCTGGCTGGTGGGCATGGTGGTGAAGACATCCACGCACTTCTGGCTGGCGGCCGACGGTGCCGGGTTCGCCCTTGGCCTGAAGAATGAGTCCACGCTCTACCCGGCGCTGGGGCTGATCGCCTTTGTTGTGACGACCCTGATTCCAAGCCTGTCGTGGCTATTCCTTTTCTCCACTGAGACGTGGACCCCCCTGTCGGTCAGCCTCGGGCTGGGCGTACCAGGCATCCTATTGGTGGCTTCCTGGGTGCGCCAGAGGCAGCAGCGGCAGCAGCGGGAAATGGGCGCCTGAGCGCCGGTTCCACGCAGAGCGCAGTGAGGAGGCGGTGACGTGCAGCGAGAGCAGAGGCAGCGGCCCGTGCGCAGGACGGTCCGGCAGCAACCGGAAGATCCCCGGGACGGCGGCAGGGAGCGGCTGTCTGGGGGTCCGCCGGAAGGCAGCGAGCAAGGCGCCGCCGCGGGCCCGCCAGGGGGCGAGGGGCGGCAGCGACCGGAAGGCCCGCCGGAAGGCGGTCGGCGCCCGCAGCCGCCCGCGGGTCCGCCGAGGGGCGACGGGGCATGGGCCGGGCCTGGCGGGCAGCAGGGCGGAGCCCGACGCCAGGAACCGCCCGCCGACGCGCCGCCCAACCCGTACGGTGATCTGGCGGCGCAGATGCTGACGGCCCTGCACGAGGCGAAGCAGGAGCTGGCCAAAGAACTGGAGGCCAACCTGAAACAGCTCAAGGCGGTGCTGGAGGAAACCCAGCGCATCCAGCGGCAGATGGAGGCGGTGCTGCGGGAGGCGAAGGCCGAAGCCGGCCTGCGGGAGCTATCCGATCAGGGGGCCCCCCAGTCTGCACGCGGCGGAGCGCGCCCACCGGAGTCGGGGGCCCGGCCACAGAGGCGCGCCGACCGGCCTCCCCGGGCGGAGGCCGGGCCACACGGAGGCGGCCAGCCGCAGACGGGACCCGGGGCTGGCCCACCGGAACACGGCGAGCCCCGTCCGCAGCCCGGCGCCGGTCCGGCGGGCCAGCCCGGCGCCGGGGCCGGGCACTGGGGGCGGCAGACCGGGCAGCCGGACGGCGGCCCCCGGTCGCCCGGCCCGTGGGGCCAGGGCGCCTCCGGTCCGCAGTCGGACAAGGTACCCCAATGGCAGCCCCCCGACGCGGGCGGGGCGCAGGAGCCGTCGTCGTGGCAACCCCCCGTGGTCCACTAGAACGCCAGAGCGCGCAGAAGCGGCACCCGCGGGTGCCGCTTCCTTTGTCGCTCTGCTACGCTTCCACGGGCACGGCCGGTCCCTGGACCGGCGGCAGGGGCGGGGCGTCCGCCAGCAGCCGCCGGATCTGGTCGCCATCCGCGACCTCGGCGTCTACCAGGATTTCGGCCACCTGCTCCAGCACCGGGCGCCGCTCGGCCAGGAACCAGGCGACCATCTCCCGCTGGTCGGCGATGATCTGCTGCACGACGGCGCCCTCCAAATCCCGGTTGAGGGTTTCCGGATCCACGATGCCCAGCTGGCTCAGGCCGGCGTGGACGATGTGCCGGGCCAGCCGCACCGCCTGGTCGAAGTCGTTGGCGGCCCCGGTGGAGGCCTCACCGAAGACGAGTTCCTCCGCGAGGAAGCCTGCCAGGGCCACGCGGATGCGCCCCTCGAGCGCCGTCCGGGTGTGGAGGTACCGGTCGTCCGCAGGGTGGGTGCGCACATAGCCCAGCGCCTGGCCGCGCGGGGTGATGGTGACCGTGGCCACCGAGCCGGCCTCCACCCACTCGCCGACGAGGGCGTGACCGGCCTCGTGGACGGCCACCCGTCGCTTCTCCTCCGGCGTGGGCTTGCGGTCGAGCTTCTCGCCCAGCATCACCTTGTCCACGGCCTCCACGAAGTGGCGCTGGTGGACCTGCCCGAGGCCCTCCCGCAGGGCCAGGATGGCCGCCTCATTGGCCAGCGACTCCAGGTGGGCCCCGGAGAAGCCGAAGGTCTGCCGGGCGATCGCCTCCAGGTCGACGTCGTCGGCGAGGGGCTTCTGCCGGGTGTGCAGCTGCAGGATGGCGAGGCGCGCCTCCTTGTCGGGCAGGTCCACGCTGACGGTGCGGTCGAAACGCCCGGGCCGCAGCAGGGCCGGATCCATCATGTCCACCCGGTTGGTGGCGGCCATCACCAGCACCTGGACCTCCTCATCTACGGCGATGCCGTCCATCTGGGTGAGGAGCTCGTTCAGGGTCTGGTCGTACTCCATGTGGCTGGTGTGCGAGCCGCGCCGGGCGCCCAGCACCTCCACCTCGTCGATGAAGATGATGGCCGAGTTCTTCCGCTCCTTCCGGGCGGTCTCCCGGGCCCGGCGGAAGAGGTCGCGCACCCGCTGGGCGCCGACGCCGGCGTACATCTCCACGAAGCTCGAGCCACTGGCGGCCAGGAAGACGGAGTCCGTGTGGTGGGCTGCCGCCTTGGCCAGGAGGGTCTTGCCCGTGCCGGGCGGTCCGGTGAGCAGGATCCCCTTGAGAGGCCGGATGCCCATGCGGGCGATCTGGTCCCGCCGGGTGATGAACTCGATGGCCTCCATGAGTTCCTTCTTCGCCGCGGCCTGCCCGCCGATGTCGTCGAACCGAACGTCGGGCACCGAGACGGCGCCCGAGGCCGCCACCTTCGTGGTCGAGGCCCCCCGCAGCGCCCCGGTCTGGTACAGGGCCAGGACCATGGCGCCCAGGAAGAACACGGGCAGCACGTTATACCCGCTCACACCCAGAAAGATCAGCAGCGCCACCGAAACGCCCAGTGCGATCTCCCATCCGGGAAAGCTCTTCACTGACCGGCACCCCCCGTCACCGGAACTGCCACGGGCCAGCCGGGGCGGTCGACCACGCTGTACAGATACTCGTCGCCCTTGCGCACGGTTACGTAGACGCGCTCGCCGTCCACAGCCACGTCGGCCTCGGCGCCGAGGGCCTCCACCTCCGCGGCGATGCGGTCGGCCATGGCCACAAACGCGCCCGTCGCCACGCCTTCCTGCACGTAGAGGTCCAGCCGGGTGGCCACCGCTGCGAGGGCGGCCCCGCGCCGGTCCGCCACGGCAATCGTGTACGGAGCACCGGCCAGGATCTGGCGGGCCTGCCGGTCCACCGCCGTGTAGGTCGCCCTGAGACTGGCCCCGGGGCCGGGGGCAATCCGGATCTCCTGAATGTCGCCCACCCGCTCCACCTGGTACGAGTCGAGCCCGTCCACGCTTGCGAGCGCAGCGGCCAGGGGCTGGTCCACTGTGCGGCTCTTCACCAGCTGGCTGCCACCGAACAGCCCGCCCAGAGTCACCGCCAGGGCCGCCAGCACCACCGGCCAGCGCAACTGCCGCAGATTCACGCCGCGTCCCCCCTGATGCGCCACGCAGAAAGCGCAGCCACGAAGACGCGCTTCGTGGCCGTTCTCTTCTTTAACGCGAAAGTTATCATCGAACATAAACAGTGTAGCATGACGGCGATGGCGCAGCGACCGGTACTTTCTGTGCCCGTACGCAGTTCCGTGCCTGGGCTGCTGGTGGATGCTGCCCAGTCTCCCAGTGCGGCGACTGTGCGGCGCACGCGTCCCCGGGGGCGGCGCGGGCAACATACTCTCGTCACGATTCTGTTACGAGATTGTAACACTCATGCGGTATGGTAGAGGTGTGTTGAACCCCCTCTGTGTGTTTCTCTCCTGGCGGTCCGCGTCGGACCGCCCCTTTTTTTGCGCGCAGGAGTTTCAGCAACATTGTTGAAGCTATTGATCAGGGCCCGATCTCGGTGGCGCAGAGGAGGTATGCAGTCCATGAACGGCAAGCAGCGCGAGTGGGTGGAAGCCTTTCGGTCGCAGCAAGACCTCTACCGGTCGTTCGGGGAGTGCATGCTGCAGGTGCTGACCGAGCTCTTGAGCAACCGCAACATCCCCATCAACTCCATCACGTACCGCGTCAAGGATGTGGACGCGCTGGCCGAGAAGCTGACCCGGCCCGGAAAGGATTATGAGAGCCTCACCGATGTCACCGACCTGCTGGGCCTGCGGGTGGTCACCAACTTCGCGGACGACGTGGACCGCGTGGTGCGCATCATCGACCGGCACCTGGACGTGGACCCGGACCACTCCGAGGACAAGCGGCCCTACGACCCGCACTGGTTCGGGTACGCGTCGGTCCACCGGGTCTGTTCCCTGCCCAAGGCGATGCTGGAGCGGCCCGAGTACGCCCGGTTCGCCGGTCTGCGCTGCGAGATTCAGGTGCGCTCCATCCTGCAACACGCCTGGGCCGAGATCGAGCACGACCTGGGGTACAAGGTGGCCGGCGGCATCCCCAACAGCCTGCGCCGCCGCTTCTCCATGCTGGCCGGCCTTCTCGAACTGGCCGACGACCAGTTCATGCTCCTCCGGGACGAGCTGACGCTCTACTCCACCCGGGTGGTCGCCCAACTCCAGCGCAACCCGGAGGCCGTGGCGCTCGACACCATCTCGCTCGAGACGTTCATCCGGAACAGCCCCGTCGTCCAGAAGCTGGACGAGGAGATCTCCGAAATGCGCGGCCGGCCGCTCATGGGGCCGACCAAGGCGGTGCTGGAAGCCCGGGTCGAGGAGCTCACGTACCTGGGTGTGAAAAACATCAAGGACCTGGCCACCGCCCTGGAGGCGTCGCAGGAGCTGGTGCGGTCCCTGGCACACAAGATCTACCGCGACGACCGCCGCCGCGGCCTGCCCATGTCCCGGGGCAGCTGCCTCAGCCTGCTGGTGCAGGTGCTGATCGGCCGGCTCGACAGCCTGGAGGAGGTCCGTACGCTGCTCGACCGGTTCAACATCGGCGCCCCGGCCGCCCGGGACGAGCGTGCGATCCTCCTGAAAGAGATGGCGCAGGGCCTGATGGTATAGCGGGCGCCGCCACCGGGAATCAGGCGGCGCCCCGCTGGGCGGCAAGTCTCCGGATATACTCCTTCAGGAACTCCTCGGTGAAGCTCACGAGATCCTTGTCCACGTGCTCGATAGTGTCGCTGTACCAGTGGTAGTTGGGCAGCGACCCGTCGGGCAGGAACGCCAGGAAGCTGATCGCCTGGTAGCCCTGGGCAGCGGGGATCATGGCGTCGGTGGGCAGGAGCAGGTTGGGCTTCGCCTTCACCTTGCCCGCGTGCTCCTCCGCCATCCGGCGGGCCAGGTCGACCAGGTCGGCACCGAAGCGGTGGTAGAGGGTCATGCCCTCGCCTTCCAGATAGGTCAGGGTGCCCCCGCCCAGGTTGTCGAGGTTGATGAAGTACGTGGTCGACGGATCATACCGGTACTGGCGCAGGAAGGCCTTCATGCCCCGGGTGCCCACCTCCTCGGCCCCGGTGAGCACGAAGTGGAAGCGCACCCCGGGCAGCGGGTGAGCGGCGAAGTACTCCGCCAGGGCGAGGGTGAGGGCGGCCCCGGTGGTGTTGTCGTTGGCCCCGTTGATGTAGCCGCCGCTGAAGGCACAGGCGAGCAGGAAGGCGATGTGCAGCGCCAGCAGGACGGCACCCACGGCCAGCAGGACCGCCGTCAGGCGCGCCCCGGGCAGCAGGGCCTGCAGCAGGAGCCCCACCAGCATCACGCCCAGCGAGCCGTAGGCCACGTTAAGGTAGGTCTGCACGTGCCGCGCGAACCGCGGATGGAAGAGCCAGGTGGCGTGCTGGGTGTCGAGGTGTCCCGACACGACCACCGTCAGCCGCTGGCCCTCCCCCTCCGGGGCCCGGGCGATCACATTCTGGGAGTTCACCCTCGGCGTGTAGGCGTCGAGGTCGAGCCCCTTGCCGGACATCTCGCCTGCCAGGGGAATCAGGAGCAGCAGGGCGAAGACCAGCCCCACCCACGGCTGCCACCAGTACGCGATGGCCGCCGCCCCCAGGTAGCCGGCCATGATCACGGCGGGGCCGATGTAGAGCGTGTCGCGCGGGGCCCGGAACCGCTGCACTTCCACGTCGTAGCCCATGTCGCGCAGCCACCCGGCCGCCTCCTCCGCCGCGGCGGCCTCCTCCCGGCTGCCCACGGCGCGGTGCGGATACCGGGTGAGCCGCTCCAGGTACGTCCAAGCGCTGTTCATCGCAGCCACTCCTTTCAGCGCGGTTCCACCGCCCAGGCCTGGCCTGGGCGCCTCTGCGCGAGAGTTTCGCCGCCGGGCCCTGGCACTCCTCTCCCATTCGCCGGGGCTCCTCACCCCCGAAATATCCGCTATACTAAATCTCACGTGTAGCAACTGGAAAGGAAGAGGCTCACGATGCCCGTCAGAAACCAAGTGCAACTGATCACCTATCCGGACTCACTGGGCGGCAACCTGAAGGCGCTGAACCAGCTGCTCCAGACCCACTTCGCCGGCCTCTTCGGGGGCGGGGTGCACATCCTGCCGCCCTTCCCCTCCTCGGGCGACCGGGGGTTCGCCCCGCTCACCTACAGCGAGATCGAGCCGGCCTTCGGCACCTGGGACGACATCCGGGCCATCGGCCGGCACCACGACATCCTCGTAGACGTCATGATCAACCACATCTCCCAGCGCTCGCCTTACTTCCAGGACTTCCTGCGCCACGGCCGCGCCTCGCGGTGGGCCGACCTGTTCCTCACCCTGGACAAGGTCTGGCCCGACGGGCAGCCGCGGCAGGAGGACATCGACCGGATGTTTCTCCGGCGGCCCCGGCCGTACTCCACCTTCACAATTGCGGCTACGGGTGAGCAGATCTCGGTCTGGACCACGTTCGGGCGCGAGGACCCGTCGGAGCAGATCGACCTCGACCTGCGCTCCCCGCTCACATGGCAGCTGCTGCGGGAGTGGTTCGGCCGGTTTGCGGAAAACGGCGTGAAGATCGTGCGGCTGGACGCCGTGGGCTACGTGGTGAAGAAGCCGGGCACCTCCTGCTTCTTCGTGGAGCCCGAGATCTGGGAGGTGCTGGGCGAGATCAAGGGCCTAGCCGACTCCCTGGGCATCGCGCTCCTCCCCGAGGTGCACGCGCCCCTCCCGCTGCAGAAGAAGCTGGAGGAGCGGGGCTTCTGGGTCTACGATTTCGTCCTGCCCTTCACGGTGCTCTCGGCCCTGCACACCGGCTCCGGGGAGCGGCTGGCGGGTTACCTCCGGGTCTGCCCGCGGCATCAGTTCACGATGCTGGACTGCCACGACGGCATCCCCGTGCTGCCGGACCTGGAGGGGTGGATCGACGTGGCGGAGGCCAGGCGGGTGGTGGACACCTGCATCGCCCGGGGCTCCCGGGTAAGCCGCATCCTGGGTGAGCAGCACAAGGGCGAGGGCGGCCTCGACGTGCACCAGATCGGCGGCACGTACTACGAGGTGCTGGGCCGGGACGACGACGCGTACATCGCCGCCCGGGCCATCCAGCTCTTCGCCCCCGGGGTCCCGCAGGTCTACTACGTGGGCCTGCTGGCCGGGGAGAACGACGAGGAGGCCTACCGGGCCACCGGCGACTACCGGGCGGCCAACCGGCACAACTACACGATGGCCGAGGTGGAACAGGCCCTGCAGCGGAACGTGGTGCAGCGGCTCTTCCGGCTGATCCGCTTCCGCAACGCGTACCCGGCCTTCGGCGGCGAGTTTCGGGTGCTGGACGGTCCGCCCCACCAGGTTCGGCTCGAGTGGACCAGGGGCGACCGGCGCTGCCGGCTGACGGTCGACCTGCAGGCCCGCACGGCGGATATCGACTACGTGGACGAGGCCGGCCGGGAGGTGCGCTGGCGCGCCTGATGGCCCCGGCGCCAAGGCCGTGCCCGGGCGCCATCGGGTCGGCTGGCCCATGGGATACAGCGAGGCCACGGCGGTGCCGCCGTGGCCTCTTCCCTGTTGGCACTCCGGTTAACGGGTCAGGGCGGCCAGCTTTGCCCCCGTCGCCCGGATCAGGTCCGGGCCGCTGAGCACCAGCTGGAGCCCCCGCTGGCCGGCGCTCACGGCCAGCCGGTCGATGATCTCGGCCGTCTCGTCCAGATAGTACGGGTAGTGCTTCTTCATTCCCAGGGGCGAGACGCCGCCCCGGATGTAGCCCGTAAGCCCCTGGATCTCCCGCACGTGGACCATCTCGACCTTCTTGTTCCCGCTTATGGCTGCCAGCTTCTTCAGGTCCAGCTCGGCGTTGCCGGGGATGGACGCGACCATGACCCCGGTCCTGTCGCCCCGCACCACCAGGGTCTTGAACACCTGCTCCGGCGGCAGGCCGATCTTGCGGGCGACGGAGACCGCGTCCAGCTCCTCCTCGCTCCACTCGTACTCCCGGAGTTCGTAAGAAACCCCCAGCTGATCGAGGATACGTGCGGCAATGCTCTTCATGGGTCCCGGCTCCTTTCACAGATCACGACGGCCCGACACGCAGGCGGCGTGCCGGGCCTTTCTGCGCCTTACTGGTGGCGCGTCGGGGTGAAAACGGGAAGCGAGAGGTCCTCCTCCAGGGCCACCCCGTCCACGGTGAGCGGTTCGGTGGTCCGGCCCAGCAGGTCGTAATCCTGCACGCCGGTGATGCGCACCTGCACCATGTCGCCCGGCCTGAGCTGCGCGTGCGCCGGCGCCTGGAGGAGCACCACGCCGTCGATGCCCGGCGACTGGCGGTAGCAGCGGCCCACGTACCAGCCGCGCCCTTTGGGCGAGCGGCCCTCCACCAGCACCTCCAGCTCCCGGCCCACCTGCAGTTGGTTCCGCTTCCGGGCGATCTCCTGCTGTACGGCCATCGCCTGATCCCGCCGGGCAGCCCGCACCTCCTCCGGGATCTGCTCCATCTTCCCCGACTTGGTATCTTCCTCCTGGGAGTAGGCGAAGACCCCCACGTGGTCGAACTCGCAGGCCCGCAGGAAGTCGAGGAGCATCTCGAAGTCTTCCTCGGTCTCCCCGGGGTGGCCGGCGATGAAGGTGGAGCGCAGGCAGATGTCGGGCACCCGCTCCCGCAGCTTGCGCACCAGGCGCAGGTACCCTTCCGCGTCCGCGGGCCGGTTCATGATGCGCAGCACCCGGTTGGAACCGTGCTGCAGCGGCAGGTCGAGGTAGTGGAGCACCTTGGGCTCGGTGGCGATCACGTCGATCAGCTCGTCCGTGATGCGGGTGGGGTACGAGTAATGGATGCGGATCCACCGGATGCCGTCGACCTGCGCCAGTTCCCTGAGCAGCGTAGCCAGCATGGGCTTCCGGTACAGATCCATGCCGTAATAGGTGGTGTCCTGCGAGATTACCACCAGCTCCCGCACGCCCATCTGGCCCAGCCGCCGGGCCTCGTCCACGATGGACTCCATGGGCCGCGACCGGTGGCGCCCCCGCATGAGCGGGATGGAGCAGAAGGCGCAGGCGCAGTCGCAGCCCTCGGCGATTTTGATGTAGGCGGTATAGCCGGGGGTGGCCAGCACCCGGTCGAAATTCCAGTCGGCGATGGCGTCGGGGTCCGAGATCTGCTGCACCCGCTGGCCGGCCAGCACGCCCGCCACCACCTCGCCGATGCGGGGGTAGTCGGCAGTGCCCACCAGGGCGTCGATCTCGGGGATCTCCCGGGCGAGTTCCTCGCCGTAGCGGGGCACCATGCAGCCCGCCACCACCAGGGCCTGGCACCGGCCCTTCGTCTTCTGCTGGGCGGCCTCGAGGATGGCGTCGATGGACTCCCGCTTGGCGTCCTCGATGAAGCCGCAGGTGTTCACGACGAGGACGTCGGCCTCCTCCTCCCGGTTGGTGATCTGGTAGCCGGTGTTCCGGAGCAGGCCGATCATCGACTCGGTGTCCACCAGGTTCTTGGCGCAGCCCAGGGAGATGAAGCCCACTTTCACCGGGCGGCCGGCCACCTGGGCGCCGGGCAGGGCAGTGGTGGGGCGAAAGGTCAACGTGCGTCTCCTCCTATGAGAAAGAGGCCGCCGGGGAAGCCGCGGTGGCCTCGCAGAATGGTCCGTCTGGCGTACTTCATTTTACAGGCGTGGGGCGGGGTTGTCTACCTCACCGGGCCCAACCCCGGCCTCAGGCGGCATGGGCGTTCCGGCGTGGGACACGAACAGAGTCGGGCACGGGAGTACCCACGGTTCGTGGTGGAGAAGGAAATATGCGATTTCCTACAGTATTCACTCCTACCACATCATCGGAGGTGCCACCCGTGTCCGAAACCGAGAAAGCCAGGTTCACCGAGATTGACGTCGAGCGGATCAACGTACGGGATCCCGACGGCACGGTGCGGATGATCATCTCCCACCAGCTTCCCGACGCCGTGGTCAACGGCAAGACCTACAAGCGGTCTCACTCCCTTCCCATGGCCGGCCTCCTCTTCTTCAACAACGAGGGATTCGAATGCGGCGGTCTCTGGTACGGAGGCAGGACGGAAAACGGCCAGCCTGTGGCCGGAAGTGGCCTGACGTGGGACCGCTACAACCAGCAGGACATTGTCAGCATCGGGTATTACGAGGTCAACGGCCGCCGTGGTTACGGCGTGACGGTGTTTGACCGGCCGGAGTATCCCTTTTCCGACTTCGCAGCCAGGGTGGATGCGGCCCTGCAGATGCCGGACGGGCCGGAGAAGCAGCAGGTGCTGAACGCCCTGGCCCGTGAGTCCGGAACGGAGCGCCTGTTCATGGGCCGCACCGAAGACGGGGATGCGGTCGTACAGATCAACGACAGCAAGGGCCGCCCGCGCATCCGCATGCGGGTGGACAAGGACGACATCCCGCGTCTGGAGTTCCTCGATGAGCATGGCGCAGTCGTCTACAGCCTGCCGCCGGAGAGGGAATCGTGAAAGCCCTCCCAACAGATCGAACCGGAGCCCGGCACCCCCTCCACTGGCGGGTGCCGGGCTTGAATGCTGCCAAGGCTGACGAACCGGCGTTGCCGCACGGCAGAACCCGTCGTGTCATCGCTGCGAGCCTGCGAAGACCGTAAACCGCAGCTGCTCCCAGTCGGCCGGCAGCAGGTACACCGGCGCGTCGGCGTCCCTGTTCGCCTCCAGGAACGCCTTCATGTACGCGTACATCGCCTCGGAGTAGTCGTGCCCCACGCCGCGGTCAAGGATGAAGATGCCCTGTCCGCCCGCCTCACCGTAGAGCGTCGTCAGCGCCCGGGCCCGGGGCAGGACCGCCTGGCCCCACAGCTTCGTGATGATCCGCCGCTCCTCGTCGCCGTATGAGTCACGGTAGAGCACCGTGTTGTTCTGGTCGTCCTCGCCCATGTAAATCAGCCGGGCCACCCGGTTGTGGGCCGCAAGGTCGAAGGGGTGGCCGGCGACGGCTTCGTAGTCGGCGACACCGATGGGGTAGATCAGCTTCTCCCCGCCGTACTCGGCCAGGGGCAGCAGCATGTTGTCCAGCGTGGCCCCCGAGACCAGGGCCTTCACCTTCTCCGGGTGCAGCGCCGCCAGCCGGTCGAGGAAGGTGCCCGAAGCGGAGAACCCCACCAGGAAGACCTGCTCCTCCACGTCGTGGCCGTACTGGTTGAGGTACCCCACGGCGTGCTCGATCATCGCCACCACCTGCTGATCCAGGTGGGTGAAGCTCTCCACGGCGTAGCCCGCCTGGCTGAACTGGCGCTCGAGCAGCCGGGCCAGCTCCGGGTCCTGCATCTTCAGGTGCAGCGTGGCGACGTCGCGGTCCAGGGCGTGCGTCAAGAAAGTGTTCTCCTCGCCGCCGGACCGGTAGGTGATCACCGGCCGGGGGATCACGGGCATCAGGAGCGGCGACCAGAGCTCCTCCGCCAGCTTCAGGGAGACCAGCTCCCTCTGCTCCACCTGGGCGCGGGTGCGGGTGATGGTCTCGGTAATGCTGCTGTCCGGGCCGGTGTTGTTGATGTCCACCACCAGGTACCGCCGGTGGCCGGCGTTCTCCTGCCGGTGGGCGTCGCCGGGCAGCACCAGGAAGTAGGGCCAGTGGAAGCCCCGCTCGGGCATGGCCGGCACCAGGATGATGCGGCGCTCACCCGTGCTGGTGAGGTCCGGCAGACCCGCGGTGGTGAAGCGGGCCCGGACCACGCCGCCGCCCCGGGTGAAGAGCTTCAGGGTATACTCGGTGTTCAGGTCCAGCACGGGGCGGCCGCTCGCCACCGAAGCCTCGTCGGCGATGACGAGGTCGTCCCAGACGAAGGAGAACCGCCGGGAGACGTAGGGCTCC
>Ga0134099_1001366_pt1 | contig 23632 bp, 22 predicted proteins | sample 10_taG_2_FD_105482 | JGI IMG/M metagenome (GOLD analysis project Ga0134099, IMG submission 105482) | Switchgrass degrading microbial communities from high solid loading bioreactors in New Hampshire, USA - 10_41_5_180_A2 metaG | ecosystem: Engineered > Bioreactor > Semi-continuous > Anaerobic >...
AAATCCGCATTCTTCGCCTGATTTAGCCATGAGTTAGAATGCGGATTTTTCATTTTAACATTGAGAGAGGCTATCTATCCATGATTTATTCAATCATTTTGAGACAGCCCCTTGCCATTTACTGCGTTATGGATGGCAGACTGTCCAGATTATTACCCTCATCGACGTCGGGAAGCGATTTTAAATATTCGTTTCCCCGGTTTGTCGCAATGCCGACCCCTCGGATGCCTCCTTGTTTGGCAAGCGCAATGCCTTCATCCTTATCGACAATGCGGCCGTCCGACAGCTTATACCCCACGGTCCGGCCTTCGGACTTAACCAGGGCGACGATATCCACCGCGTCGGCGTTCGGCTGCGGGATCTGTTCAAATGTATTCAAAGGCAGCATTGATAACTGGTTCGTTTCCATGTTAAAACCTCCTTTTATAGGACCATTGAAGCTTTCCTTAGAATTAAGTTGGTTTGAAATTCAGTTGTTCTAAAATTAATTTGTCCTTAATGCGGAAAAGTATTCAAAAATGGCCGGAACCGTTATCATCTGTCGAATCTGCGATTGTTTGTCGAAACGGTCTTTTTATTTTACTAGTTCTATGAGAACCGGCAGAACGAAAAAAGAGGCGAGGGTCGTCCAGAGAATGCATTTTGAAACAAAGCGGGGAGACGCGCCGAACTTCTCGGACAGAATAACCGCGTTTACAGCCACCGGCATGGAAGCCAGGATAAAGCAGACGGAAAAAAGCATTCCGCTGATTCTCAACGTAAACAATACAAGGCATGCCGAAAGCGGGGCGATGAGCATCCGTAGGATAAGGCCCGCCCAGAATGCTTTCTGCGGTCCTTTCTCCAGTTTGGAATTTGCCACGCCCGCCATTTGCGCCCCGAGTATCGCAAGCACCACGGGGGAATAAGCGATGGCGACCATATCGATGCCGGCTTCAATCCCCGCGGGCAGACGGAGCGAAAGCGTCCTGAGCAGGACGGCCAGCAGCGCCGCATAGACGGCGGGCAGGGTGAATACCGATTTCACTGCGTTTTTTATTGAGAAGTTAGAACGCGCCGCGAAGTAAACGCCGAATGTGTTGACGATTATAATGGATATAACCACATACACGGAAGCCTTGTCCAGTCCTGCCTGGCCAAAAGCCAGATGGACCAAGGGCAGCCCGTAATTGACCGAGTTTGTCAATGTGGCTGCCAATGTAAGCCCGGCGGTTTCCGGCGCGGATAGTTTGAGAGCTTTTCCGGCCATACTCGCGATAAACCAAAGCAGAAGCATATTGAGCAGGCAGAATAAAACCGTCTTGTAGAAATCCTCCAAGGAAATCCGGGCATTGAACAGGGTGTCGAAAACCATGCACGGCAGCAGAAAATACAGGACGAAGGTCAGCAAATGCCCGGTTTGTAAGCCTTTCAGCCGGACAAGGACCGCCCCTGCAATCACGGGTATGGAAAGGGGAACGATGACCCCGACCATCGTGGAGAGAACAGCTTGCATCATAAGAATTCTTCCGATATGAAAAGATTCGTTCAATGAATGGAATGCCGGGCGGAAGAATCAGGCCGATTCATATGCCTTCTGAAAGAGCGCCAGATAGTCTTCCTTTTTCATTTCCCTCGGGTTGCTTGCGTTGGAACCATTTCTTACAGACATTTCCGCCAATCGTTCAAAGTCTTCCGGATTCACTCCCAATGACCGTATTCCGGGCAATCCGATCTCCCGCGTCAGTTCCTTGATATGTTCAATGCCTTTGATCGCCGCTTTGCCGTCGTCCGCCTCCTCGACGCCCATGGCCCTGGCGACTCGGGCATACTTATATTCCGCGGCGGGGAGGTTGTATTCCATGACATAGGGAAGCAGGATCGCGTTGCACATGCCGTGGGGCGCGTCGTACATGCTGCCCAGGGCTTCCGCCATGCAATGCACCGAAGCAACGTCAGCATGGCTGAAGGACAGGCCCGCCAGCAGGCTTCCCATCATCATGCCGTTGCGGGCTTCCAGGTTTTCTCCGTTTCTGACCGCTTCAGCGATATTTTTAGCGATGAATTCCACAGCATATAAACCCAGCGCCTCCGCAATGGGCTCCGTGCAGCGGGCGGTATAGCCCTCTATGGCGTGGGTCAGCGCGTCGATGCCCGTCGCCGCCGTTGTGAGCGGGGGAACCGTCAAGGTCAGTTCGGGATCCAGAATAGCGGTTTTCGCGGCTATGGCCGTGCTTTTTATAGTAAATTTGAAGCGCTCCGTCGTATCCGTAATTACGGAGGAAAAGGTTACCTCGCTGCCGGTTCCGGCGGTGGTGGGGATGGTCAGAATAGGAAGGCAGTCGTCCTTGATTTTCCCTGTACCCTGATAATTTCTGATTCTGCCTCCCTGTCTTGCCAGCACCGCAACAGCTTTTGCCGCGTCAATGGGGCTTCCGCCGCCGAAGGCCACCAGCGTGTCCGCGGCTTCCTCTCTTACCTTTTCGGCGCAGGCTTCCACATTATAGTCTTTGGGATTTGCTTCTATCTCATCGTAAATGATGAAGGGGATTCCTTCCTTGTTAAGAATGTCGGCGGCGGCCTTTATCATTCCCGTGCCGGCGACTCCTTTATCGGTAATAATCATTACCTTCTTCGCGTTCAATAACCTCAGTTCCTCGCCCAGAACCCGCAGCATCCCTGCCCCGTAACGGATCTTTGTGGGCAATAAAAAATGAAAAGATTGAATCATAGACTTAACCCCTTTAGTAAAAATATAAATTATTGTAGCACAGATGCTTGTCCGAAGGAAGCGTTCATATTTATGATGGGCACAGAAAGAAGCTACAAAAGGTCAGTGCTGAAATGGATGAGCTTCATCCGGCAAGGAGGCGGTAATATTGGCGGAATCTCCATATCAACAGGATATTGAAGCGATACTGGCCAGGCGTTATGATAACGGCGCCGATTATTGGGCGACTTCCGACAAACGGTTGCATGTCGGGAGTCCCTTTACAACCCTCGGATCGGCGCTTTAAATTCTGTAAGAAGAACGCGGTCAGCGAACTTGGCACGGCCAGGTATCGGGAGATTATCAGAAATCTCGGGCGAGTTAACTATTTAGTTGAAACTTTTCGGCACGGCAATCTACTATTATGATACGGCAATCCTCCGCAATAGCAGCGGAGGATTGCCGCTGTCGGAACGTATTTGGCTTATGCGGATTCCGCGGCCGCGGCTGCAGCGGCCGCTTCGGCGGCTTCCACTTCCGATTCCTTGGCGTTTCCTACGATTGCCCACGCGACAAGGGCGGTAATGATGGAAACCGGGAGTGAAACCACGATGGCGTCCACCATGGAAAGTGTCTGCAGCGCGGTGTTCTTAACGATGGAAGTGGCGCCGAACAGCCAATTACAGATCTGAAGGCTGGCGGCAGTCTTTTCCTGGACGAAGAACAACCAGAAAAGGCTGGTCGCCGAGCCGGCCAGGATGCTGGAAATTGCAGCTTTTTTCGGGAATTTCCTGATATAAAGCGCCGCGACATAGGTCGGCAGGAAGGCCGCTGCGCATAATCCGTAAAACATGGAAGTGCCGATCGCGATGATGGCCATGCTGGCATCGAGCTTGCTGGACAGCCATGCCAGCAGCACGCTGATCAAAAGCCCGACAAGCATTGCGATGCGCGTCAGCTTGATCGTATCTGGTTTCAGCTTCAGGGACTGCTTCAGGAAATCGCGTCCGAGGGCGGTTCCCATGGTATGGACCAGGGCGTTCAGCGTGGAAACGCCCGCCGCCATCAGCACGACAAGAAACACGCCGCCAAACCATTCCGGGAGAAATGCCTTGATATAAGCCGGTATGATGCTGTCGTTGGAGCCTGCCGCAACGATGGAGATTTGGCCGGAAGCGTCATAGAAGGCAACATTGGAGAGGGCGCCGACGGTAAAGGCCACGCCGGTCATAAACAGGATGAAAATTCCGCCGGAAAGTACCGCACGGTTCAACTCCCGATTGCTCTTTACCGTCATGAACTTAACGGACAGCTGAGGCTGTGCCAGAACGCCGATGCCTACGCCGGCCACCAGCGTGGTAACGATGTTCCACCAGACGGGCGTTCCCGTCACCGGCATATGGGTCCAGCCCGCAAAGCCGCCTTTCGTGAGACCGGCCACCTGTTCGGCAACTCCCGGTTTGGAGAGAAGTCCGTCAAGGGCCGCGTGGGCTGGGGTTACGCCTCCCAGGAGCCAGTAGGTATAGATGATGAGAAACAGCATGCCGGCAAACATGAGCGCGCCCTGGAACGCGTCCGCGTACATGATTCCCTTCAGTCCTCCCATGACGACGAACACAGCCGCTAAAACGCTCACAATGATCAGGACGGTGTCAAAATCCGCTCCGACATATCCTGCGATATAATCCACGATGCCCTTCAGCACCGCCGAGGCATAGACGGGCATAAACAGGAAGATCAGAATGCCGGCGTAGCCCTGAATAAACGGCGCGTCAAACCGGCGCGCGAAAAATTCCGGCATGGTGTTGGTCCCGAGCCTGTGCCCGATTTCCCTGGTCCTTTTTCCAAAAATGACAAAGGCTATGAATACGCCGACAATGATATTGAACACCGTGAGCCATAAAAGGCCCATTCCGAATTGACCCGCCGCGCCTCCGAAACCGACGATGGCGGAGGTGCTGATAAATGTAGCGCCGTATGATAATGCCATAACGACGGGGTGCATTTGCTTGCCCGCCAGGAGATAGTCGCTGGTATTCTTTGTCTTTTTAAAGCCGAGGTAGGAAAATGCGACCATAATAACGATATAAAGACCCAGACTGATTACGATGTAGCTCATTTCCCCGCACCCCCCGTTTTGCCGTCGTCCTTGTTCCAGTTGACGATTCCGTATGCGACACAGAGAATCGCGCCGCCGATGGATAACAGATAGGCCAGTAAAATTGATGGATCTGACAAACCTAACATAATTTCCTCCCTTTCTACCAAACTACTTATGTTATGAATTTAACAGGTAAACAAAAAGCCTTTCATCCCCTATAGGGACGAAAGGCTAAACGCTTCCGTGTTACCACCCTGCTTCGCATATGTAAAAATATGCGCACTCTTTCGGATACATTATAATATCCTATCCTTTTAACGGTGGAATACCGCACCCGCCTACTGACGCCATATCCCGGCGTTTCAGCGGAAGCGCTCGGAAGGGAACTTCAACGGGTTTCACTTCAGGCCTGCTTCCAGTCCATGACAGGCCCTCCCTGGCAAGATACGTCCGCCTACTTTCCTTCGTCACAGCGTTTACCATGTTTCCTTGTTGGATATCATTATACGAAGAGCATCCCTTTTTTGTCAACGGGAATTTAACGGATCGATAAAAATGTTATCCCATGACGGGAAGGAACGATGTTTTCTCGTTAAATAAATAATTAAATAATCCAAATTGATTTCAAATCGGGTAAAATTAATGTAAAATAAAAATGATACACTCGGAAATTGAATGCAACGCGAGCAAGGAAGAGTAATCAATACAGAAGATTAAAAAAAGGAAGTGGTAGAATCATGCATTGTACGAGAGAAATCGCGCCTCATGTTTTTTGGGTCGGAGGCAGCGACCGGAGACTCGAACTGTTCGAAAACATGTTCCCGCTGCCGGGCGGCGTCGCCTATAACTCATATCTGATCATGGATGAAAAGGTAGCGCTGCTGGATACGGTGGATTCCTCCATCACACGGCAGTATTTTGAGAATATCGAGCATATTCTGGACGGCAGGACCGTCGACTATCTAGTTATAAACCACATGGAGCCGGACCACTGCGCCAATATTGACGAACTGTGCAGGCGGTTCCCCGGAATGAAGATCGTCGGCAACAAGAAAACCTTTCAGATGATCCGGCAGTTTTATGATTTTGAGTTTGAAAGCAGGATCTGTGAGGTAAAGGAAAACGACGAGCTTGAACTTGGAGAACACAGGCTGCGCTTTTATTTCGCTCCCATGGTGCACTGGCCGGAGGTCATGTTTACCTATGAATTGAGTCAGAAAATCCTTTTCGCCGCCGACGCTTTCGGTTCCTTCGGCGCGCTGCCGGGAAACCTCTTCAGCGACGAGGTGGATTTTGAAGACCTCTTTCTGAATGAAGCGCGGCGATACTATACCAATATCGTCGGCAAGTACGGAGCCCAGGTGCAGGCGGCGCTGAAAAAGGTGTCGGGCGTCGAAATACGGATGATCTGCCCGCTTCACGGGCCGATCTGGCGGGACCGCATCGATTATATCCTCGGAAAATACGACCTGTGGAGCAGATATGTGCCAGAAAAGAGGGGAGTTGTGCTGGTTTACGCTTCCATGTACGGCAATACGAAAAACGCGGTGGAGGTCATCGCCAACAGGCTGGCCGAAAACGGTGTAAAGGACATGCGCATATATGACGTTTCAAAAACCCATGCCTCTTACATCATAGCGGATGCGTTCCAGTACAGCCATCTGGTCCTTGCTTCTCCGACCTATAACAACGGGCTTTATTTCGGCATGGAAGCGCTTCTGCGGGATATGGCGGCGCTGAACCTGCAGAACAGGAAGGTCGCGATTCTGGGCAACGGGTCCTGGGCGCCCTCGGCTCACACCCATATGGAAGCGCTGATCCGTGAAATGAAGAACATGGAACTGGTGGCTCCGCCCCTGGTCATACTTTCTTCCTTGAAATCCTCTCAGATGGAGGAATTGTTGAAGCTTGCGGATGCGGTTTCCGGCTCCGTTTTGAAAGGAGAGTAAGAAAAGAGGGGGGCCGGACAGTAAAAGGGGGAACAAGAATGCATATCGACCATATATCAATCTACACGCATGATCTGGAACGGCTGAAGGAGTTTTATTGCAAGTACTTTTCCGGTAAGGTAAACGAAAAATACCGTAATCCGAAAACCGGCCTGGAAACCTATTTCATTACATTTGAAAGCGGGACGACGAGGCTGGAGATCATGTCAAGGCCCGGCATGAAGGAAAAAGATAATGCCTTCATGTCGGCCGGATTGGCCCATTTGGCGTTCTGTGCAGGCAGCAGAGAACAGGTGGACGAACTGACGCGCGAACTCGTCAGGGACGGGTATATGCTGAAAAGCGGTCCAAGAGAGACGGGGGACGGATACTATGAAAGCTGCATTCTTGATCCCGATTCCAATGAGGTCGAAATTACAGCATAATGGCAGCCTGACCGGCTCTCAGCCGTCAGTGCTGCCACATAATTCCGAAAAGGGGTATTGGCGGCAGTCCTGAAGAAGTCCTTCGTAAAAGTCCGTGACCTTCTTGAGTGTGCCCAAGCCAAGATGCAATTCATATTCCCAGTATTTCTCCGATGAATTTTTTAATTCTTCAATTCCCTTGTGGAGTTTGGGGATGAATTCCGACGCGGTTCCGACAATCTCCTGATTTACGATCATCCATCCGCTGGACGACTTGATCAGATCCCGGGCGTCCCATGAAATCTCATGGGTATTGCCGACTTTTGCCCAGGTTCCGTCCGGCATCTTTATGCGAAGATAAAAATAATACTTCATACGTTTACACCATCAATATATTCCTATGTAGTTTTGTCATTTCATAAAGTCGCGCAAAACTCATTATATTCCATCGTCGCGGGAATTGCAATGAGAAAGATCGTTAATCAATCAACAATCCGTTGAAATGACGCACTGAATTATTCTCCGGGAATACCTGCGGTTTTGCCCCGAAAAAAACAAAAACCTTCAGAAACGCGAGTTTCGAAGGTTTTCTTTTTCCGGGGATTCAAATGCCGCAACGGTTTGTTATGCCGTCACGGTTTCCAAAGCGATTTTAATCATATCGGTAAAGGTTTTTTCGCGTTCTTCCGCGGTTGCCTGTTCCGAGGTGATGAAATGATCGCTGATGGTAACGATGCATAATGCCTTGGCGCCCAGGTACGCTGCGTTCATATATAACGCGGCGGCTTCCATCTCCACGGCCAGTACGCCCATCCGCGCCCATTTCTTCCACCAGTCCACCGGCTGTTCATAAAATACGTCGCAGGACACGATGTTGCCTGCATGGACCAGAATTCCCAGCTTGTCCGCGGCAGCCTTGGCCTTAAGCAGCAGGTCAAAGTCGGCGCAAGGCGAATAGGTGCCGTTGAGTTCGAAGGTGTGCGCGTAATTCGAGTCCGTGGACGTCGCAACGCCGAAAACGATGTCCCTCAACTTTACCTTTTCCGAAAAGGAACCTGCGGAGCCGACCCGGATGAGGTTCCGAACGCCGTAATCCTTGATGAGCTCCCAACTGTATATCCCCATGGAGGGCATTCCCATGCCGGTGCCCTGGACGGAAACGGGAACTCCCTTATATGTGCCGGTATATCCCAGCATGCCCCTGATTTCATTGTAGCATTTCGGACTATCCAAAAAGTTTTCCGCGATGAACTTCGCCCTGAGCGGATCGCCGGGAAGCAGGATGGATTCTGCGATATCGCCTTTATTCGCGGCATTGATATGTGTTGACATAATAAATGGCCTCCTCATCGATTTAAATACGGCAATGCCTGGTTTCATTAACGGATCAATTATACCATATCCTGAGAAAAAGTGGAAACATCTGATTGCCCGGCAGAAACCGCTGAAATTTGCAGTTTGGGACGTGTTTCACCTTGCCAAACGACACGGATACATGATATATTATATCGCATAATACGTAATATAATAATACATATTTTATTATGCGGCAACGCGGAATCGGCTTGCAGGGTACGGGATAGGCCAATCTATATTTCCAAGGAGACAGGAAGGGAATGGAAAACAGTTCGACAGCATATTACTATGAAATCAGGGAGATCAATACGCTGAAAGAGTTGCTTGAAGGCAGCGCGCGGCTTTATTCCGAAAAGCCCGCTTTTTTGGTGAAAAAAAAGAAAGGCGGCGAATACCATCCGATCACCTATGCCCAGTTCAAGAACGACGTTGACGCCCTAGGGACGAGGCTTTTGTCCATGGGACTTAAGGACGCCAAAATCGCGGTTATCGGGGAAAACTGCTATGAATGGGTGGTCTCTTATTATGCCGTCATGAACGGTACCGGCGTCGTGGTGCCCCTGGACAAGGAACTCAACAGGGAAGAAATCCATAACCTTCTGAAACGGGCGGACTGCAGAGCGGTCTTTTACACGGAGAGCTTCGAGGATTATTTCAGTGATTTTGAAATTGAATATAAGATCAAAATGAAGGTATACGGAGACAGGACGGACCTTTCGGAAGCCTTAACGGAAAAAGCGGCAAGCGCCGCGCCGAAGGGCTTGACGGTGGACTGGGAAACCCTGGTCGCCGGCGGGGAAAAACTGGTCGCGGACGGGGACCGGAGCTTTATTGACGCGCGGGTGGACCCGCATGAGATGAGGGCCATCCTGTTCACCTCCGGCACGACGGACGCCGCAAAGGGCGTCATGCTGAGCCATTATAACATCGTCTCCTGCATCATGGATACCTGCCGGATTGTCGCCATCACTCCGGAGGACAGGACCTTGTCAATTCTGCCGATCCACCACACCTTTGAATCCACCTTGGGACTGCATCTCGTACTTTACCGGGGAGGGTCTGTCGCGTTCTTTGAAGGGCTGAAATACATAAATAAAAACCTGGAAGAGGCGCAGGCCACCGTGCTGGTCGGAGTTCCCCTCATCTTTGAATCGATTTATGAAAAGATATGGAAGCAGGCGGAGAAATCCAGAAAGGCAGGCATGCTGAGGAAGGCGGTCAGGCTCAATAAAACGCTGAAATCCGTCGGAATCGACGCAAGCAGGAAATTGTTCAATAGCATTCACGAAAAGTTCGGGGGAAAGCTGAGAATGCTGGTCACCGGAGCTGCGGCCATCGATCCCAATGTGCTGAGAGGATTTGAGGATTTCGGGATCAGGATGCTGCAGGGCTACGGGCTGACCGAATGCTCGCCGCTGGTGGCCGGCACTCCCGACTTCAGCAATAACTATAAAAAAGCGGGATCCGTGGGGCCGTGCGTCCCAAGCGGAGAGATCAGAATTATAGACAAGGACGAGGACGGGATCGGGGAGATCATTTTCAAAGGGCCCAACGTAATGCTCGGCTATTATGACATGCCGGAAAAAACCGCGGAGGTTTTGAAGGACGGATGGTTCTATACGGGTGACCTCGGCTTCCTGGACCCTGAGGGATGGCTCTATATCACAGGAAGAAAAAAGAACGTGATTGTAACGAAAACAGGCAAAAATATATATCCGGAGGAAGTGGAGTATTACATTAACAAGAACAAATATATCCGGGAGAGCCTTGTCCATGAATCCTTCGACGAGGAGAACGACGAAACCCAGGTCAGCGCGCAGATCCGTCCCGACTATGAGGTCATTTATGAAGAATTCGGGGAAAGCTTCGGCGATGAGGAGGTCCGGTCCCTGATAAAAAAGGTGATTTCCGAGATCAACGAAAAGCTTCCAATCTATAAAAGGGTCAGAAATATTGCGGTGCGCAAGGACGAATTCGTCAAGACCACAACCAAGAAGATACAACGGCATAAAAATATATAACGGAGGCGGAACAGTTGTTTCCGCTCCGTTATGAATCCAAATCACCTGAAGCTTCAGGCTGGTAAAGAACTTTCAAAATATGTATTTCCATTACGCCCGAAGGAACTTCCCATTCTATCGTATCTCCTTCCCGGTATCCGAGTATGGCCGTTCCCACGGGAGATAAAATGGATATCTTATTCTCGGCCAAATCGGCGTCCTGGGGATAAACCAGAGTGACTTCTTCCTCGTTTCCGTTCAGGCGGACAAGAACTTTCGAATTCATCGTGATCACGTTTTTCGGCAGTTCCTTGGCATCCACCACCTTTGCCTTATCCAGCTCGCTGTTGAGCTTTTTTAAGGCTTTTTCGTTTTGCGGTCCGTCCGATAATTCGTGGTGAATCAGCTTTTTTAATCTGGCCTTGTCATTCTTCGTAATTGTTATTTGCCCTGACAACTTCGCACCTCCGTGATAAAACCATGGATAAAAAAATAAAGGCCTTTCATTAAATGCATTTCTAATTACATTAAATAAAAGCCCTTCAGGATTGTAAAGAATTCCATGACGGTTCTTTTCTTAATGTCATTATACCATATGATACAGGATAATCAAGGGGGTTTTTCCACATCGTGGATTTCCTCCACATCATTGGTTTTTTTTACCAAATACCGTTACCGCTTGTGCGAATCTACTCCGCATCGATTCAGCCCTTAGGCCGCTTCTATTTTGCTCTGTGCCGCCGCTATTCCGTTGCGGCCTCCAGGAAGGAAACCGTCCCCCGGGTGGCGTCAAGCAGCGCTCTGACCCCCATGGGGATCGTGATCTGGGGGTAGATATGGCCCGCCCTGAAATTATTGATCGTCGGCTTACAGAAGGGCTTTACCACTTCATCGAATATTTGGGCCAGGGTCAGGTTTTTTTCCGGGGTCAGTTCCGGATCTCCCACACCGTCCCAGGTTCCGAGGATAATACCCCGGCAGTCTGAAAATTTTCCCGCCAGCGCCAGAGCGGAAAGTCCCCGGTCCACTTTGTAATTCTTCTCGTCAACCTCTTCGATAAACAGGATTTTATCCTTTGTATCCACTTCATAGGGAGAGCCCAGAGTCGAGACAAGAAGAGAGAGATTGCCTCCGACGATCGGTCCCTCCGCGACGCCTGGATTGATGGTTTGGATCGGCTCGCCCGGTATGCAGGGGGCGGGCCCTACGGGGGCCGGGACAAAAAGATTTTCAGTCAGGCTTTCCAGGGTGACGGCATCCCGCGTTCTCCAGCCGGAAGATGGCATGGTCCCATGAAAGGTGATCAGCCGGCACAGTTGATTCAATGCCACATGAAGTCCGGTGATATCGCTGTACCCAAGAAAAACCTTCGGATTTTTAGAGATCATGTCATAATTGATGCGGTCAAGGATCCGGGTAACCCCGTAACCGCCCCGGACGCAGAAGATGCCGTCAATCCCGGGATCCGCGAAGGCGTTGTTTATGTCTTTCGCCCTGATCTCGTCCGGTCCCGAGAGATATCCGTGCCGCATGGTGACCGACGGATACAGAACGGGCTTTAAACCCAGGAATTTGACGGAGTCGACGGTCAATACCAGTTTTTCCTCGTCAATGGGAGAGGAAGGGGCGACCAGCGCAATCCGGTCCCCCGGTTTCAAATGTTTCGGCTTGATCATCCGGGTCATTCCGAGAGCCTCCTTATACCCGCCCGAAATGGGGCGTTCAGCCGGAATATCCGAGTATAGGCAAATTGAAGACCCTTGATTTGTAAATTTCCACTGCTAATTCTCGGCTTCTCCTAATATTATATTATAGCGAGGCGCGAAATATCTCCCTGTCTCGTTACAAACCGCTGAAATGAGAAAATTTTTCCGTAGCCTGTGGGATGCTGCGGAAGCGCTGATACCGATTTCCGATTCACACCGAGGGGGAGGGAATGAAGCTTGGTTAGTCTCTTGGAACTGGATAAATTGATTAAGGAGGCGGAAAAATGGGCGATCGGACTGAGAAGGGACTTCCACCGCTGGCCGGAACTGGGAAATGCGGAATACCGGACGGCGGAACGAATTCAGTCCGAGCTTGAACGATTCGGCATCGAGAACCGGCGGATGCTGGCGACGGGAGTCGTCGGAGACATCATAACTAATCCAGGGAAAAAAACGGTGGCTCTGCGCGCGGATATGGACGCGCTGCCGATTCAGGAAACCGCCGCTGTGCCGTATGCATCGGAACGAAAGGGGATCATGCACGCGTGCGGGCATGACGTGCATATGGCCGTACTCTTAGGCACCGCAAGGGTTTTCAGCCAAATTAAAAACAAAATTAATGGGAATGTTAAATTCATATTTCAGCCAGCCGAAGAGACGACCGGAGGAGCGAAGCGCATGATAAAAAGGGGCTGTCTCAGCCCGAAAACGGATTATATCCTGGGATTGCATGTGAAACCGGATTTGCCCGCCGGCTCCATCGGGATCAAATACGGAAAGGTGCATGCGGCCTCGGACACGTTTCATATCGAGGTGAAGGGAAAAAACAGCCATGGAGCGAGCCCCGAACTCGGCATCGACGCCATTGCGGCGACGGCGCACGTTATCAGCGGGATTCAAAGCATCATATCCAGAAACATCAGCCCTCTGCATTCCGCCGTAATCACCGTCGGAAGCATTCGCGGAGGCACGGCGATCAATTTAATTGCCGATACCGTGATCCTGGAAGGGACCATCCGGTCGCTGGATCCTTTCGACAGAGAGTTACTCAAGAAAAGGCTGCGGGAGATGGCGTTCTGGTCTACCAAGGCATACGGCGCCAGAGCGGAAGTGAAAATAAAAAAGAGCTACCCTGTTCTGATGAACGACAACCTGGTGGTGGAAATCCTGAAAAACGCGGCGATCTGCGAGACTGCGGTGGAAAAGATCGTTGAATTGAAGGAACCCACCATGGGGGTCGAGGATTTTTCCTTCTATCTAGAAAAGGTGCCGGGGGCGTTTTTCTTCCTGGGCAGCGGATACAAGGGCAGAGAGAACGAAGGGATACATACCGGCGGGTTTGAAGTGGATGAAAAATGCATCGGCGTCGGCATTCAGACGGAGGTTATGGCCGTGCTGAAGCTGTTGGAGCAATAACTTAAGCCGTTTAAATTATCAATGCTGCAGAGCGGCAATAAAAGGGCCAAAAAACAAACCATGCCGGAAACCGGGAGACACGGACCGGCTTTGGCATGATTGCATGGTTTATTATTTTTGTGCATTTAACTTATGCACCGTGGGGACGGGTGAGGTTGTTATTGGGCTTTCGCTTTGTTGAATCTCTTTGTCATCCTGGATACTTTCCTTGAAGCTGCGTTCTTATGGATCGTTCCCTTGGCAGCAGCCTGCTTAAGCTTCTTTTCCGCCAAAGCCAGCTTTTCTTTCGCAGTATCAAAATCTCCGTTTGCGATAGCGCTTTCGAAATTCTTGATAATCGCTTTCAGATGAGATTTAACTCTTCTGTTGATGGCTGTCCTTTTCGCGATGACACGGATTCTTTTCTTAGCGGATTTGATATTTGCCACTCTTTCACCCCACTTTCGCAAAATATCGCAACATGAAGTATATATGAATAGAAAAAAAAATGCAAGGAAAAAATAGAAATTGTTGAAATAGTTCAATTCATGAAAGTGAGGACAATAGATTGAACTTCAGGACGGATTTGGCCATCGAGATCAAAGAAATATACGATCAGAACAATAAATCTGAAGACGTTGAAATAGAGGGTGTGGAGGTTGATACGGACTATTTTATGGATCTCGTTAAAATAACGAGAATCAAAATTACCGATGAAAACGGCTGCAAGGCAATGCAAAAGCCGAAAGGAAATTACATCACCCTTGAAATCGAAGGGGTATCCAGCGGTTTTGAGGAGGTTAAGGAAATCGCCGCACTAGCCCTGTCCAAGGAATTGAAAAGGCTGATGAATTATCATTCGAATATGCGGGTGCTGATCATCGGACTGGGAAACGACAAAGTGACGCCGGACTCGCTGGGGCCTTATACCGTATCGAAAATAAAGGTGACCCGGCATTATTATCTGACCCATGACATGGAATATGATGTTGAAATGTCTTGCGTCAGCGGCTTTATCCCGGGAGTGATGGGATCTACGGGGATGGAAACAGCCGATTTGATCCTCTCCGCCGCCAAGATCGCAAATCCTGAGGTCATCATCGCAATCGACTCCCTGGCCGCGCGAAACGTCAACCGGATCAGCACGACGATACAGATCAGCGATACTGGGATCTCTCCGGGCGCCGGAACCGGAAACATGAGAAAACAGCTGACGGAAGAGACGCTGGGAACAAAAGTCATCGCCATCGGCGTTCCGACGGTCATCGATTCAAAAACCCTGATTCTCGACAATCTCTCCGGCTTTCTCAAAGACCCGCCCACCGCTGAAAAATATATCGACGAAAACGGAAAGCATATGATCGTCACCTCCACGGAAATTGACCAGGTTATCAAGGATTTTTCCGATATAATTTCAAATGCGATTAATATCACGCTGCATCCGGGCATATACTCTTAATATGCTGAGCAAAGGCTGACCCTGCTGTTTGGCGCCTTGCGCCCATGGCGGTTCAAACCGGGCTAGCCGTTTTGTAAGGATGAGGAGTTGAAACAATGGGAAGAAGCTACGGAAGACGCAGCGGCAGGAACCGGACCGGAAGCGGCAGAATTGCGATTCTGACGGTTATTTTTTGGGCTGTCTCCGGTTTCATCATGGTCAGTCTGATTCATGGCTGGCCTTCTGGCATGCTCGAAGCCGAAAAGGAGGAAGTGGGCAGACTGTATATCGATACCGTTTTCCCCGCGGTCAGCAGAAGTGCGGATTATGAGTCCAGAGCGGCCATGGGCGGCTCCCTGATGCCGGCGGGTGAAGCGCCGCAAGGACTTTTGAGCGAAAAACAGTCCGAAAGCATATTGAAAGCCATGGTGGGCTCCATGTTCCCGGGAGCGGAAGTTCTGGACGACGACCTGGCTGAAGAAGATCCCGGCATCATTTTTGAACCGGTTCCCAAGGAATCCGATGCCGGCGAAGGGGGCGGCACGGAAGGAAGTGCCGGCGCTACGGAGCAGGATCAGACCGGGATTTCGCCCTCTGAAGCGGATTATTCCAAACCCCTGGTGATCATCTACCATACCCATGCGACCGAATCCTATCAGCCCGTTACGGAGGGGAATTTCCATTCCCTGGACCCCTACGGAACCGTCAGGGAGGTCGGGGCCGAACTGGCCAAGTCGTTGGAAGCGCACGGAATCCAGGTCATCCATGATAAAACGATCCACGATTCCCCCTCCTACAACCAGTCCTATACCCGATCCCTTGAAACGATTAAGAGGCTGATGGGAAGCAACAATTCCAACGTATATCTCATCGATTTACATAGAGACGCCGCCGCATACATCGGCAATGTGGCGATAACGACCTCCGTCAACAATGACACCGTCGCGAAATTCAGCCTGGTGGTAGGAACGGGGAATCCGAACGCGGCGGCGCTGAGGCAATTTGCCGATCAGGTTATCGCAGCGGCGGAAGAGCTTTATCCGGGCTTCGGCGGCCGGGTTATAGAAAAACAGTATAAATTTAATCAGTACATGTGCGACCGCCATCTGCTGCTCGAGGTTGGCAACAATCAGAACACCATCGAAGAAGCGAAGCTGACCGGAAAGTATTTTGGAAACGTAATGGCGAAAGTTATTAAGGACAGCCGGTGAAAAAACAAGCGGCGAACGGATAACAGGTGAAAGGAAGCAAGCCGACCCGAATTTAAACGGCGGCATGGATAAGTTACGGGAAGATGAAAACAGAAAAAGCGGAAAACCTGCGGGCAAAGAAAATCATCGTATTCATTCTCGTCTTCGCCGCGGTGTACGGGTTCACCGCGGTGGATGAGGCTTATTCCGACATGATGGACCGGGAAGGGAAGATCGGTCTTCACGTCAGGCGGGTGAATTCCGAGTACGTGACCTTCTCGATTTTCGGACAGACAGCGGCCGTCAATATAAAAGAGATGAAGGAGAACTGGGAAGAATTCAGCAATACGGTCAGGTCGGGGCTTGACAGCGCGGTCGGTCGTATTCATACGCTGCTCGGCGTCGAAATACGGGAACGGGACTATACCGTATTTAAAACCGAGATCATGTAAAAAGCGTTGTACATTGTCAATCGTGGTCAAGGTATGCTATAATTTCTTGAACATGCTGAACGATGGCGCCATATGCCCGGTTTGTCCGGGAGCGCCTGATTTTTGGAGGAGAAATGAATTCATACCAGCAGTTTATCAGGAATTTTTGCATTATCGCGCATATCGACCACGGAAAGTCCACCCTGGCTGATCGCATTATCGAAAACACGGGTCTCGTATCCGAGCGGGACATGAAGGAGCAATTTTTGGACAACATGGAACTGGAGCGGGAGAGGGGAATTACCATCAAGCTCCAGACGACGCGTCTTGTCTATAAGGCGAAGAACGGACAAGAATACATTTTCAATTTGATCGATACGCCGGGCCATGTGGACTTCACCTATGAGGTGTCCAGAAGTCTGGCCGCCTGCGAAGGGGCGGTGCTCGTAGTAGACGCGACCCAGGGCGTCGAAGCCCAGACCCTTGCCAACGTCTACCTCGCCCTTGAAGAGGATCTTGAGATTCTGCCGGTCATCAACAAAATCGACCTTGCCAGTGCCCGGCCTGACGACGCAAAGCGTGAGATTGAAGAAATCATCGGCATCGACGCCCATGACGCACCGTTGATTTCGGCGAAAGAAGGAATCGGCATCGAAGAGCTGCTGGAGGCCATCGTGGAAAAGATCCCCGCCCCCAAAGGCGATTCCGATGGAAAGCTGAAGGCGCTGATCTTCGATTCCTACTATGACAACTACCGCGGCGTCGTCTCCTATATCCGCATTTTTGACGGCAGGGTCAAAAGAGGCGATATCATTCGCCTCATGAGCACTAAGAAAAGATATGAAGTCACCGAGGTGGGCATTTACGCCCCGTTCCCGGTACCGGTAGAAGAGCTCAAGGCCGGGGAGGTAGGCTATATCTGCGCCAGCATCAAGCAGGTCGCAGACGCCCGGGTGGGAGATACCATCACCCTCGACAACGACCCTGCGGAGGAACCGCTGCCGGGATATAAAAAGGTTCAGCCCATGGTCTACTGCGGGATTTTCCCCGCAGAGGGCGAAAAGTATGAGAGCGTCAGGGAGGCGCTGGAGAAGCTGCAGGTCAACGACGCGGCTTTCCATTTTGAACCGGAGACGTCAACCGCTTTGGGCTTCGGCTTCCGCTGCGGGTTTTTAGGGTTGCTGCACATGGAGATCATTGTAGAGCGCCTGGAACGGGAATTCGACCTGGCAATTGTCACCACTGCCCCCAGCGTCATCTATAAGGTGGTATTGAACGACGGAAGGGAGGAGATGATCCAGAATCCCTCCAACCTGCCTTCGCCTGTGGAGATCCACCATATCGAGGAGCCGATCGTGAAAGCGGATATCATGATCCCGAAGGAATATGTGGGAAGCATAATGGAAATCTGCCAGGAGCGCAGGGGCAGGCTGATTCATATGGAGTATATCACCGAAACCCGCGTGGCCCTGCATTATGAGATGCCGCTGAACGAAGTCATCTACGATTTCTTTGACGCCCTGAAATCCAAAACCAGGGGGTACGGCTCCCTGGATTACGAGTTTCTCCGCTATGAGAAATCCAGTCTCGTGAAGCTGGACATCCTATTAAACCGGGAGCTCGTGGACGCGTTCTCCATGATCGTTCACGAGTCCAAGGCGTACGCCAGGGGGCGCTTCGTCTGCGAGAAGCTGAAGGAGATCATCCCAAGGCACCAGTTTGAGGTGCCGATCCAGGCCGCCATAGGGCAAAAGGTCATTGCCCGGGAAACGGTGAAAGCCTACCGCAAGGACGTCACCGCCAAGTGCTACGGAGGAGACATCTCGCGCAAGAAAAAGCTTCTGGAAAAGCAGAAGGAAGGAAAGAAGAGGATGAGGCAGTTCGGAACCGTCGAGGTGCCTCAGGAAGCCTTTACCGCGGTGCTGAAATATGACGACAACAAATAATGCTGTCATGGCCGGGGAGAGAAGGCCATCCGCCCATACCGGTAAAAATAAAGCCCCGGGGAAATCCCTGGGGCTTTATATCCACATTCCCTTTTGCATGAGAAAGTGCAATTACTGCGATTTTCTATCCTTCGGAGGAATCCCGGAAGAGGTTCGGGAAGCTTATTTCCGCACCTTGATCCGGGAACTCGGTTATTATGGCAGACTTTACCGTAAAGACTATTATGTAGATTCCATATTCATAGGGGGCGGAACGCCCTCCCTGGTTGAAGATGGGCTTATAGGCGGGCTGATGCAGGCGGTCCGGGACAGCTTTACGGTTTCTGATAACGCAGAGATTTCAATTGAGTCCAATCCCAAAACCCTAACGAAACGCAAACTGAAGACTTATCTTGATTCCGGCATAAACCGCTTAAGCATCGGCGCCCAGTCGCTGGACGACGAATTGCTGGACCGCCTGGGAAGAGCGCATTCCGCGGAGGATTTTCTTGCCGCTTATTTCCTGGCCAGAGAAAGCGGCTTTCAGAACATCAACATCGACCTGATATTTGCGATCCCCGGGCAAAGCATGGAGAGCTGGCGGCATACCCTGGAGCGGGTCCTCGGGCTTGCGCCGGAGCATATATCCTTTTACAGCCTACAAATAGAAGAAGGGACCGTTTTTTATGACCTGTTCCGGGAGGGGCGCCTTCAGGCGGCGGACGACGAACTGGACCGGAACATGTATCACACGGCGGTTAAAATGCTGGAAGAAAACGGATTCCTGCATTACGAGATCTCCAATGCGGCGAAACCGGGGCGTCAATGCCGGCATAACCTGAAATACTGGTCCATGGAGGACTATCTCGGCCTGGGACTCGGCGCCCATTCCTTCCTGGGCGGGACGAGGTTCGGCAATGTCACGGATTTAAACGAGTACATGCAGGCGGGGAACGGGGATAGCGCCGAAAGAAGTCCCTTTACGGCCTGGAACTACCAAAATACCGCAAATGACAACATTTCTGAATACCTGATTACAGGCATGCGGAAGATCGGCGGGATCGACCTTGCGGATTTCGAAGAACGGTTCGGAGTCGCATTGGAAAGCCTCCACGCCGAAACGCTGGAACGGTACCGGAAACAGGGATTGATTGAGGTCCGGGACAACTGTCTCCGCTTTACAAAAAAAGGCATCGATATTTCTAACAGGGTACTTGTGGATTTCGTATGAATGAAGTTTAATATTAAAAAAGGGAATCGTTGACAGCATTGGGATGAGAGCGAATATTCAATTCGGACCGGCATGGTTCGGGAAGGGGGAGAATAATGAGCAGGTATATCATGGCGCTGGATCAGGGAACGACCAGTTCCCGCTGTATCCTTTTCAACAAAAAAGGTGAGATTGTTAGCTTTGCGCAGAAGGAATTCACACAGATTTATCCGAAGCCCGGCTGGGTCGAACATGATGCCATGGAGATCTGGTCGACACAGGTCGAAGTGGCGCGCGAGGCAATGCAAAAGATTGGCGCCGCCTGCGGGGATATTGAAGCAATCGGCATAACAAATCAGAGAGAGACCACGGTGGTCTGGGACAGGACGACAGGTCTGCCCGTCTCCAACGCCATCGTGTGGCAGTGCAGACGAACGGCCGAACACTGCGACAGGCTCAAGAACAAGGGATTGTCGAAAATAATCCGCCAAAAGACGGGGCTGCCCATCGACGCGTATTTCTCCGGAACAAAGATCCAATGGATCCTGGAGAACGTCGAGGGGGCTAGAAAGCGCGCCGAGGCAGGGGACCTTCTGTTTGGCACAGTAGAAACCTGGCTGATCTGGAAACTGACGGCCGGAAAGGTACATATCACGGATTATTCCAATGCTTCCCGCACCATGCTGTTCAATATCAATACGCTTGAGTGGGATCAGGAAATCCTTGACGAGCTCGGCATTCCGCGTTGCATGCTTCCGGAGCCGCGGCCTTCAAGCGAGATATACGGGATGACGGACGCCGGCATCTTCGGCGGGGAGATTCCCATTGCGGGAGCGGCGGGAGATCAGCAGGCCGCCTTGTTCGGACAGACCTGCTTTACCGCGGGAGAAGCGAAAAACACCTATGGGACCGGCTGTTTCATGCTGATGAACACCGGGTCCAAGCCGGTATTGTCCAGCCACGGCCTTATTACGACGATTGCCTGGGGACTGGACGGGAACGTCAGTTATGCGCTGGAAGGCTCCATATTTGTGGCTGGCGCGGCAATACAGTGGCTTCGGGATGAACTGAAGATCATCGAGCACGCCGCCGACTCGGAGAAGATGGCACAATCCGTTGCAGATACAAACGGGGTTTACATTGTGCCCGCGTTTGTCGGCCTGGGGGCGCCTTACTGGGAGCCCTACGCAAGGGGGACCATAGTGGGAATCACAAGAGGAGCCAACCGGTTGCACATCGTCAGGGCCGCGCTGGAATCCCTGGCTTACCAGACCAGCGACGTGCTGAAAGCAATGGAGAAGGATTCCGGCATAAAGCTTACCTCCTTAAAGGTGGATGGAGGCGCAAGCTCCAACAACTTCCTGATGCAGTTCCAGGCCGACGTCATCGGCGTGCCGGTGAAACGGCCGTTGACCGTGGAGACGACGGCGCTTGGAGCGGCCTATCTTGCGGGATTGGCCTCAGGGTATTGGAAGAGCAAGGACGAAGTCCTGGAAAACTGGCAGGTGTCCAGGGTATTTGAGCCCGGGATGCCGCAATCCCGACGGGAAGAACTGCTGAAGGGCTGGGAGAAGGCCGTAAAATCGGCATTAGAGTGGGCCCGTTAGAATCCCGGCTCCGGATCCCGGCCAATGGCAGGCTGGAAAAATTTCTCTGATTATTTTTTAAAACATTGTTGACATTATAGATCAACAGTGTTAAATTAAAATATGAATTAGCACTCACCATGAAAGAGTGCTAACAAGAAATCAGTTAGCCGGAAAGATGGCATCGTAGTTTTACTCCGATGAAGAATGGTGATAAAGATGGAACTATCGGAAAGAAAACTGAAAATACTGCAGGCGATCGTGGGAGATTTCATCCGTTCCGCCGAACCGATAGGGTCGAGGACGCTCTCAAAAAAGCTCGATATGGGAATCAGCCCTGCCACCATCCGCAATGAAATGTCGGATCTGGAGGAAATGGGTTTTTTGACGCACCCACATACATCTGCGGGAAGAGTTCCTTCCGACAAAGCATATCGCCTCTATGTGAACAATCTGATGCAGAAGTATGAATTGCCGGAGGAAGAGAAGCAGATCATAGCGGAAAAGCTTACGAGGAACGTCACCGAGCTTGAGCAGACGATCCAGTATGCGGCAAGTCTGCTGTCTGAGCTTACAAACCTGACCTCTTTCGCCATCACGCCGAGCCAGGAGTCAAACCGCCTCAAATATATCAACTTCCTGCCGGTGGATGAAAGAACGGTCGTGCTCATGATCGTTACGGAAAGCGGCAAAGTATCCAATACGACAATCAAAATGAGGGTGCCGTATACCGAGAATCACCTGTCCCTGCTTTCAAAGGTCATGACATACAATTATAAAGGGAAAAGGCTCAGCGAGATCGTGAAGCTGGATATCATCAGAAGTTTTGAGTCCGACATCGAAGCGATGAGCCGGCTGGTTGAAAATATACGGCCCAATTTTATCAGCACGCTCGAAAACATGCTCAATGTGGAACTGTTCCTGGACGGTCTTACGAATATCTTCTCGATTCCGGAATACAACGATATTGAAAAGGCGAGATTGTTCCTTGAAATGGTCAGCAGGAAGAAATACTTCACCGATGTGCTGCTGAACCGTGAAAACGGAATGATCATCACCATCGGCAACGAGAACCCGGAAGATATCATGAGAGACTGCAGCCTGATTACGGCGACATACCACGTCAACGGCAAGCTGGTTGGAAAACTCGGCGTCATAGGGCCAACGCGCATGAAGTACGACGAAGTGACTTCGATCGTAGAATACATTACGGAACACATTAACCAGACGTTTAGAATTGCGGAAGGAGAAGAAGACGATGAGTAAAAGAAAAGCATCTGACGATCCTCTGATCAATGATCAGAATCGGCAGAATGCGTCAGAAGAAGCTAAAAACAAATCGGAAGACACGGAGAACCAGTCAGAGAATGCGGAGAACCAATCCGAAGGCGCAGAGAACGTGACGAAGGACGCGGAGGATGGAGCCGAAAATGCTCAGGAGAATGCGAAGGCGGAAGCCGAAAGGGAAGATGAAGAGCTTAACGCAAGGTATCTGAGGCTTGCGGCGGATTTTCAGAACTATAAAAAAAGAGTTGAAAAAGAAAGAAGCGAAATATACGCATTTGCAAATGAAAAAATCATTCTGGAGCTGCTGGAGGTTGCGGATAATTTCGAAAGGGCGCTTAAGCACAGCGACAGCAGCGATAGCTTTGCGGAAGGCATGAGCATGATTTTCAAACAGTTCATGGGAGTACTGGAAAAGAACGGAGTAGAGGAGATCATCGCGGAAGGCGAGACGTTTGACCCCAACTTCCATGACGCGGTACTCACCGAAAGCTCCGCGGACTTTGAAAGCGGCAAAGTGATACAGGTATTGCAGAAGGGGTATTTACTTAACAAGAAAGTAATTCGCCCCGCTATGGTAAAAGTAGCGGAATAGCGATTCAAATGAAAGAAAGAAAAATTCAAATTTAGCCACTGACAGAAACAGCGGCAGAATTAACAGGAGGATAATATAATGGGTAAAGTAATAGGAATTGATTTAGGAACCACAAATTCATGCGTAGCCGTGCTTGAAGGCGGCGAACCGGTCGTTATTCCAAATGCGGAAGGAAACAGGACGACGCCGTCCGTGGTCGGTTTTGCAAAAAACGGGGAGAGATTGGTGGGAGAGACTGCGAAAAGACAGGCGATCACAAATCCCGACAGGACGATTGCTTCCATTAAAAGACACATGGGTACAGACCATAAGGTTGAAATAGACGGAAAGAGTTATACGCCGCAGGACATTTCTGCGATGATTCTTGCAAAGC
>Ga0134099_1001368_pt1 | contig 23609 bp, 26 predicted proteins | sample 10_taG_2_FD_105482 | JGI IMG/M metagenome (GOLD analysis project Ga0134099, IMG submission 105482) | Switchgrass degrading microbial communities from high solid loading bioreactors in New Hampshire, USA - 10_41_5_180_A2 metaG | ecosystem: Engineered > Bioreactor > Semi-continuous > Anaerobic >...
GATGGATGATAACCCCCAATTCTTGTAATATCTTCCAATTATCCGGATCCATTACTGTTCCCCCGCCAGTTGCTATTACCGCATTCGTTGCTCCTCTGAGCTTCTTGACAACCAGTTTTTCCTCAGAGCGAAACCTGACTTCGCCATATTTTTTGAATATTGCGGGTATTTTCAGACCGGTTACCTCTACTATTTCAGCATCGGTATCAATATACTTCCAACCAAGAATACGGGCGAGTTTTCTTCCTATACTGCTTTTCCCTGCTGCCATAAAACCAACCAGGATAACGTTATTAATTCTTGGCTCAATCCTTACCGGTTCAAACATAAGTTAATTACCTCACAATCTCCATTCTAATCCTGCCCATAACAGGGGCCATAATAATATGACGTTCATATTTACCGTGCTCAAGAATAACAGTTATTCCTGGACTAGGTGCTCCTGAAGGTGAGATTTTTACATCTGAGGGATGATTCCCGAAATTAACCCCTTTATGCAACTTAACTGTACGTATATGCTCAGCTTCTTTAAATATTTTATATTCCCCGGTTGAAGGATAGAACTTTATCATATACCAACTGCCAGCAGCAATAGCTGCTTGTTGCGTTTCTTTTAAATCTTCAATTAATCTGGTAGCTGAAATCTCAATATTTCTTTCTTGAATATAATTTGGAATCTTAAGTATTAAAAAAAAACTTACTCCCGCTAGCAGGGTAAGAACAATAAGTATTTCCAGTAAAGTATACCCGGACGAGTTTTTAGAACGACCCATTTTACTTATCCCTCAGAAAAACAGTAATGCTATGGCGCATTGCCTCGATAGGAGCTTCCATACCAAACCAATATTCCCAGGCGAGTGCTCCTTGATATAATAACATTTCCAGCCCATTCATGATTCTACATCCATAACTACTGGCTTGGGCCAAAAAGGGAGTTACTAAAGGATTATATATTAAGTCAACGACCAAACAACCGTACTTAATTCCCTGAAGGTCAAATAAAAAGTTTTCTCCATGCATACCCACCGGGGTTGTTTGGATCAATATATCAACTTCTTTCAACCAGTCTCCCTTTGCCAATACTCCGTAAGAAGCTTTGCTGCCTAAGGCTGAAACCTGTCTAGCCAGGATTTCAGCTTTTTTTACAGAACGATTAAGGATAAGAATATCTAAGTTTCTCCGAGCAAGTGTTAGAGCTATCGCTTTAGCTGCTCCGCCTGCTCCGAGTATTACTATTTTTTTATTTTTAAAGTCAAAACCTTTAGTTGTCAGCGATTTGACAAAACCTTCACCGTCTGTATTATGTCCATACAATCGCCCGGCTACTACTTTAACGGTATTAACTGCACCAATTAAGGATGCCGAAGGGCTAAGATGATCCAAAAAAGGAACAATTATTTCTTTTAGCGGAAATGTCACATTCCAACCACTATAATTGTTCTTTTTAAGAAAATCTAGACCTTCTCTGAGCTCTGAACCGGAAATACGAATCTTATGGTATTCCGCATCTAAATTTATTGTTTTAAATCCTGATTCATGCATAACAGGTGAAAGGGAGTGTTCAACCGGATCCCCGATAATCGCATACTTTAAAGTCATTTGTTCCATCCCTACCAAATGACATTACATTATAGTTTTTTACTTATCCAGACAGTTTCGAGTATAGCTGACTTTTCTGCCGACTAACCTTTCCATAAATCTTAGAACTTTTGTGCCCGCAAATTCCTTTCTGTCGATTGGCGAAACAAGAATTGTCTTAATTTTTAATCTCTTTGCTCCATATACATCTGTGAATATTTGGTCGCCAATAACCGCAACCTCAGAACTATCCAGTCCCAAGGTCTCCAGCCCCATCAGAAAAGCTTTTTTGCTTGGTTTTGCAGCATTGTAAACATACATTATGCCAAGTACGTCAGCGACCGCAGAAACTCTGTCTGGTAAAGTATTATTAGAAAGAATACAAGCCTTTAAGCCGGCATCTTTAATCTTTTTAAACCAATTGACGACTTCTGGCGTAACCGTCCTATCATTCCAAGGCGTTATAGTATTATCTAAGTCAAGCAACAAACCCTTTATACCATGAGAAACTAAATCTTCAACCTTTATATCTTGGATACATCGGTATTGAAAATCAGGGCGTAGATAACCTAGCATTCATATTACCTCTGTCTTTACCAATATTGTGCCAAACGTTATATAACATTATATATTGTTTAAATTATTATAAGCAACCAATTTTTAAAATTTCCTTTATTTCGCCTTCCGAGGCTATGGTTATTGAAGTTTGTGTTTTTTCATTTCCTCCATTAATTTTTGAACAGCTTTTTTCTCTATTCTCGAAACATAAGAACGAGATATTCCTAATATTTTAGCTATTTCCCGTTGCGTTTTTTTAGGACCGTTCATTAAACCAAAACGCATTTGTATAACCATCCGTTCCCTGCTGGATAAACATTTAAGTTTATCCAACACGACCTTCTTCTCAAACTCGCTTTCTACCTGATCTGATATAGCATCGGGATCAGTACCTAAAACATCTATTAAGTTTATAGTGTTCCCTTCCTTATCCGTACCAATCGGATCATACATGGAAACTTCTCCTCTTGATTTTTTCAATGAACGAAGATACATCAAAATCTCGTTTTCTATACAACGAGCTGCGTAGGTAGCCAAACGGGTACCCTTGTCGGCGTTATAAGTATTTATACCTTTAATTAAACCTATAGTCCCTATTGAAATCAGATCATCGTTTTCTTCTCCTGAACCTTCATATTTTTTTACTAAATGAGCAACTAATCTTAAATTATGCTCGATAAGCTTGTTCCTGGCATTTTCAACAATATACTCGTTGGGAAATCGTTTGGGGTCTTCTTTATATTCTGCCAATATTTTGAGATATTCGGCTTCCTCAGACTCATCCAAAGGTTGGGGAAAAGCATTGTTATTTATATATGAAACAAGAAGAGTTATCCCTTTGAGAATCGACAGAGCTAGCCCAACTAAAAACGCCTCGGTAAGCATCATCCTCACTCCCCTAACAACCTCGTATACTATAATAACTATGCTCCAGGGAAAGGAATACTGCCTATCCGATGTCAATAAAAAGAAATTAGGCTAGATTTAATTTCAAGAAAAATTCTATTTGAGATTAATGAGATTAAGTTTGAAGTATTTCAAAGTCAATAGGTAATTCGGATATCAACTTATACAGATCTGGCCAACAGTATTTTGTAGTTTGAATTAATACTTCCCCTTGTTCGCCGTTTAGCGTCGTAACAACTCCTAAATGCCCCATCCCTTCAACAAATTTAACCAATAATTGTATATCTGATCGCTTTACTCTGGCTTTTATCAATAAGTCACACATGTACCAATCATATACTGATTTATGTTTTTCTTTTTTCATATTTTTCTCCTTATACTAATGGCCATTACTGATATTTCAAAGTCTAACAGACTTTAGGTTTTCGCAAAATACTGAAAGGAAGCAAAGGACGAGGTAAAGAAATCTTTAGTTTTTGTTGAGGGTGCCGTGCCACATCAACCATTAAACCCTCTGTATCCCAAAGATCTGTTACTCTAAAAACCCAAGGATCTTCGCAGGGAGAAAGCACTTCAAGGACATCTCCTACTCGGAAATTATTCCTTTGCTCAATCCAGAAACCGTATTCTGTCTTGCCGAGTTCATCGCATTCTGAGTTTTCCAAAACCCTTCCGACAAAACTATATTCCCGTATATAATTAGACGACTCAATATTGTGAGCTTCTGAACCCGGTTTGCCAAATAAAAATCCCGGGGAATAATCACGATGGCTAACTTTATCCATCTCAGCCAACCACGAAGGTAATTTTTTTTGAAATTCTTCTTCCCCTTTTTCCCATAACACATCTACTGCTTCTCTATAAACTTTGACCGTACTTGCCACATAATAAGCGCTTTTCATCCTGCCTTCAATCTTGTAGCTGGCAAAACTTAAATCTTTTAACAACGGTAGATACGGTAAAAGGCAAAGATCGTGAGAATTGAAAATATAGCTGCCTCTTGAATCCTCTTCGATGGGAAAATATTGACCTGGCCTTTTTTCTTCAACCAAGGCATAACCCCAACGGCATGGATGAGTACATTCTCCTCTATTCGCATCCCGCCCGGTTAAATAGTTACTTAAAAGACAGCGACCAGAATAAGACATACACATTGCTCCGTGGACAAAAATTTCCAATTCAGCCTTAACTTTAGAACTAATTTTTTTTAGCTCTTCTAAAGTTAATTCCCGAGCCAGCACAATTCTGCTGATACCCTGAGCAAGCCAAAAATTAGCACTCTGAGAATTCGTGCAATTTGCTTGAGTACTGAGATGTAGAGGCATTTGCGGAATTTCACGCCGAGCTATCGCAATCACACCAGGATCGGATACTATTATGCCATCTGCTCCTATTTCTTGCAAAAAGTGTAAATATTCCTGAAGAGAGTCTAGATCTTGTTCATGAGCAAAGATATTTACCGTTATATATACTTTTTTTCCAAGCTTATGAGCGTACTCTACACCAATCCTCATTTCGCTATTCTCAAAATTTCCTGCATAAGCCCTCAGACCAAAATCCTTGCCACCGGCATAAACAGCATCTGCGCCATAGGCAAAAGCGAATTTCAACTTTTCTAAATTACCTGCCGGAGCCAGTATTTCAGGTTTTTTCATCAGTACCTCCTAGAACTAAAAAAGTCTATTGGAATCGTACTAGTTAATATTTTACCCTTGCTAAACTTTAAAATATATAGTAGAATTCATTAAAAATATATAATACTTAAAGCGATGATAAGAAATAGTAAACCTAAATGGTAGTCCCAGCGAGTCAGAGATGGTGCGAGTCTGATACAAATCCGTTAGGTTGAATGGGTCTTTGAGCTGCTTGCTGAAAAGAGTCCTGCTCTTAGTAGGTTAAGTCGGGGGTTTCCCGTTATAGAAACAGGATATCGAGTTTTACTCCGTATCCTACAGAGGCATTGTTGTTTATTTTCCACTGAAACAATGCAAAGCAAGGTGGCACCACGAAAGCTGAGCTTTTTGTCCTTACAGAAGACAAAAAGCTTTTTTAATTGTGATCCAAATATTCAGTAAAAGAAACGCAAAATTTAAAATCGCTAATACAGGAGGTAATACAATGAACACAAAAAACGGTTTCTATGGTGAATATGGGGGAAGTTATGTCCCGCCGGAATTACAGAAAGTCTTGGATATTTTGGCTGAAACATTTGAAAAGTTCAAAGACGATCCTGATTTCAATAGGGAATTAGACTATTACCTCGAGCAATATGTAGGACGTCCCAATCCTCTATATTTCGCCGAAAAGTTAACAAAAAAACTTGGCGGAGCAAAAATTTACCTTAAGAGAGAAGATTTGAACCACACCGGCGCGCATAAAATCAACAATACCATAGGTCAAGTACTATTAGCTAAAAAAATGGGACTTAAAAGAGTTATAGCCGAAACCGGAGCCGGGCAACACGGTGTAGCAACCGCAACGGCTTGTGCTCTTTTTGACCTAGAATGCGTTATTTATATGGGCGAAGAGGATACAAAAAGGCAAGCTTTAAACGTATTTCGAATGGAATTGCTCGGAGCAAAAGTAATTCCGGTAACGAAAGGAACCAAAACTCTAAAAGATGCGGTGGATGCGGCACTGGAAGATCTTGTTCAAAACCATGAAAACACTTTTTATATGTTGGGTTCGGCAGTGGGCCCCCATCCTTATCCTTCCATGGTTAAACACTTTCAAGCGGTCATCGGTAGGGAAGTCAGAGCCCAGATCATGAAAGCCGAAGGTAGACTCCCTGACGCCATTGTGGCTTGTGTCGGAGGCGGTAGCAATGCCATAGGGATTTTTGCCGACTTTATAGAGGACAAAACAGTAAGATTAATTGGTATTGAACCTGCTGGCAAAGGACTGGAAACGGGTTTACATGCAGCCCCAATATGTGCTGGTAAACCTGGAATTATCCATGGTTTTAGGTGTTACGTCATGTGCGATGAACAAGGAGAACCTCTTCCTACCCATTCAATTTCGGCAGGTTTGGACTATCCAGGCGTTGGTCCTGAACATTGTTATCTTCACGATATAGGTAGGGCAGAATATTATACAATCGATGACAACGAGGCTTTAGAAGCTTTCCATGCTCTTTCAAAAACAGAAGGAATTATTCCCGCTCTGGAAAGCTCCCATGCAATTGCCTATGCCCTTAAGTTAGCTCCTGAACTAGACAAAGACCAAATAATTGTAGTAAATCTTTCCGGTCGTGGAGACAAAGATGTTGGCCAAATTTATGAGATGATGCGTAACAAATAGAGAATCTCTATATATTTTATTGATATTTTCTAACGTTTTGCAAATGCTCTTCAAATGTAATGGCAAATGCATGCGACCCGTCATTCTTTGCAACAAAAAACAGATATTCAGTCTGAGCCGGATAGAGAACCGCATTTAGGGAAGCATGGCCGGGATTGGCTATTGGGCCGGGAGGCAATCCAGGGTATTTGTAAGTATTATAAGGAGAATCTATCGCAATGTCTTCATAGCTTAAAACCGGTTTTCGTTCATTCAAAATATATTGCACTGTTGCGCAAGATTCCAACAACATTCCGTTATTTAGACGATTTTCAAAAACGCCGGCAATTATAGGTCTTTCCTCGGCCTTGGCAGCCTCCCTTTCTACTATTGAGGCCTTTGTTACCCAGGTATATATCGAAGTATTTAATTCCTTTAGGCGTGCTATAGTTTCTTTGGTTAATTCCTTTTCAAACCTATCTAAGAATTTAGCAAGAATTTCCCTAGGCTCAGAGTCTTTGGCAAAGAAATAAGTGTCCGGAAAAAGAAAACCTTCAAGTCTTTTTTCGGTCATCGGTACTTCGTTTAAAAAATCATAGTCATCAGCATTAAAAGAGTACATCGCCTGATAAAACTCTTCCTTTGTCCCTAACCCATTGACGACTAAAAGATCAAAAATTTCTTCAAGCGTATAACCTTCAGGTATAGTTACTTTTACAACGTCAGGAACAGGACCTTTGAGAAGGACATTAAGAATTTCTCTTGAACTCATTGAAGGTGTCAAATTATATACTCCGGCCATCAGTTTAGTATCTGCATTCTCTAATTTGCATAAAAACTCAAATGCCTTGGCATTACGAATCAAATGATTTTTTTCTAAACTGGTGGCCACATCTTTGGCATTCATCCCTTGTTCAATCACAAACTCCCTGGTCTGTTCATTTTCCGAAACTGGTTTTAGACTTTCCGACCACCAATGATTTGCTAGAAACGGAATTATAATAATCAAGGCTATAAAATATAAAAATAACTTTTTATGCCCTGCTCTGTTTCGATATTTTCTTCCCACAAAATTAACCTCTCTTTATTCTCCTTAGTGCATTATTATTTAGTATTATAATGCTTTGCTTATGCTTTAGTCTACAACAAGTTATGAAATAGTCGATTAATAGAGAAAATAATAAATTTAAGGAACCCCTACAAATTGTAGTGGGTTCCTTCTTGATGCCATAGAATAATACTTTTTTTTATCGTTATTCTTCCAGAAATTCATCTTCCATTTCTTCCCAAGCCTCGGCGACTTTTTCCCACTCCTCATCATCTTCGACATCCATAAGTAGGTCTTCACCATTTTCATCCTTACCGAGCTTGAGAATAATCGCTTCTACTTCTTCATCATCGTCTTCAGTTTCCTCAACTGGTAGAAGAACAAAATAAGTGTTACCATCAACTTCTAAACTGGCAAGATGCATAAACTCATGCTCATTGCCTTCTTCATCGGTTAATACAATGATATCAAAAGCTTCTTCTTCTAAATCTTCAAGTTTATTAATTTCGTCAGTCATTTTTATCACCTCATCAAAAAGATATTGTAATTTTACCTTTATAGTTTGCAATTGTCAAATAATACACTTCAAACCATAATTATCTATTTATACTATCAAGATAACCTTGGAGTATGATAACTGCCGCCATCTTGTCAATAATTTTTTTTCTTTTTGCTCTGGATATATCGGCTTCTAACAAAACTCTTTCCGCTCCAATTGTGCTCAAACGTTCGTCCCATAATCTTACAGGGAGAGCCAATTCATTTTTCAAACTGTTGGCATACTCTTCAGCCATTTTGGCTCTTGGGCCAATGGTTCCGTTCATATTTTTGGGGTAGCCTACTACTATCTCCGTCACTTCATATTCTTTTACGATCTTGGCTATTTCTTTCATTTCAAGATCACTAGCTGAGCGTTTAATGACTTTTAAACCTTGTGCGGTTAATGCCAAAGGGTCACTTATAGCCACACCTATCGTTTTTTCGCCAAGATCAAGCCCCATTATTCTCAATATTCCACCTCCTAAATAACAATATACATGGTTAAACAATTTTCAGACAAAAATGAGGACACTTCCCACCACAATAACCACAAAGAATACATCTGGTTGCGATTAGATGGACACGGCTGTCCTGAAGAACAAGAGCCCCTTGCTGGCAGGCTTTTACGCAATTGCCGCATCCTTGACACCAATCCGCGATATAAAGCTTTCTTTCTCTATAAATAACTGACTTTCGAAGATCTACAGAAACTTCTTCCCCAGCTAAAATAGCTAAATTAAAATCTACTTCTTGATATGTAGTCATTCCCAAAGCCATAGCATGTATACTTTTGAGCTGTTTAATAAAAATAAGAGCCTTTTCAGGTTGGTTTGCTAAATGACCGCCACCTAAAACTTTCATAGCATAAATTCCTATTCCTAACTCCGCCGCAAAATTAATTGCCTCAATCATTTGATCCAGACTACCATCGATAATTCCAAGTCCTTGATAATTAATCAATGGATGGATTATATCCAAACCAGGTTGCAATGCCCCTGCTTTTACACCTTGAACAGCATGGGTGGAAATCCCAATATTGCCGACAAGTCCTTTTTCTTTGCATTCCAATAATGCTTCCCACGCCTCAGCATGTCCTTTTAAGGTTAAATGGTTTTCTTGTTCGTGTAATAAAAAAATATCTATTACATCACGCTCAAGCTCAAGTCTGGCTTTTTCAAGGCTGTGATAAAGCTCAGACTTAGTTACGGCATAGCTTTTAGTAACTATTTTGACGTTCGGATATTCTTTTAAAACAGGTCGCAATTGGCTGTAATTATCGTATATTTCTGCTGTATCAACCCAATCTATTCCTCGGCTGAAAGCATAACGCAAAACATCTCTTCCCTGTTCTTCCGTCACCCTGCCTTGTAGCGGTGAAATAGCCAAACTCCCAAAACAAACTTCTGACACTATAGGTCCATTATGGCCAAGTTTGACTTTCCTCATTCTTTGCCCCCACTAGTATCGTAATAATATATAATATACCCTCACCCATTATATACCTGGTGAGGGTACCGCTGCCCTAAATCTATATAATCCTTAACAGATAAGGTCTAGATACACGGCAACAATAAAATATTAACTTATAAATTCGACTCAGAATCAATTAAAGAAGAATATCAACTACTTACTCAAATCGCGCAAATAATATGCAACTAATTCTTCTAGAAGTTCATACCTCTCTAACTTACGAATTTTGGTTCTGGCCTGATTATGACTGGTAATATACACAGGGTCACCGGACATTAAATAACCTACCAACTGACTGATAGGATCATATCCTTTCTCCTGCAGTGCAGCATAAACCTGTTGCAATATCTCCCTGGCAGAAGTTTCACTGCCAACCGATTTGAACATCATTGTTTCTTCCATCTTACTCAAGGTTTATACCCCCTTTCTTTACCAGCTTTTGTATAAATATCTATTCTTCACGGACAAAGAAATTACCTGTTACTCATTAAAAATGTTAAAATTTATTTTAAATCTCTCTCTACTATAGCAAATACACTGGCCAAAGCTTCACTTAATTTTGAGGTATCCTTTCCACCTGCTTGGGCCATATCAGGGCGACCGCCGCCGCCGCCACCTGTTATGGCCGCCACTTCTTTAATAATTTTTCCAGCATGAAGCCCTCTTAAACCCGCAGGTGTTACTACTGCAATAAAATTAACCCTGTTTTCGAACACTGAACCAAGAACAATTACACCTTGACCTATCTTGTCCTTAAGCATATCGGCAGCCTGTCTAAGGGTCTCCATATCCTGTGTTTGTATTTGAGCACTCAAGACATTAATCCCGGCGATAACTCTTACTTGCTCCAAAATGCTATTTATTTCATATTTAGATATTCGAGCATTAAGTCTTTGGATCTCTTTTTCAAGGTCCTTAACCTGGTTAGCCAAAGACAATACTTTTTTAACGATCTCTTGAGGTTGAGCCTTGACTATCCCCACTATTTCGTTAAGTTGATTTTCCAGATCCCTAATGTAAGCTAAAGCTTCTCTGCCTGCAACAGCTTCAATTCTTCTAAGCCCTGAACCTATTCCACTCTCTGAAATAATCTTAACCAGTCCGATCTCGCCGGTATTATGAACGTGAGTTCCGCCGCAAAGCTCAATGCTAAAATCACCGATTTGAACTACCCTAACTATATCTCCGTATTTTTCTCCGAATAAAGCTATGGCACCTTTTGCTTGAGCTTCCTCTCTGCTCATCTCAGTTACTGAAACAGGTAAACTATTTAGAACCTGTTTATTTATTTCATTTTCGACAGCCTGTATTTCCTCTTTAGTTAATGGTGCAAAGTGAGAAAAATCAAATCTTAACCGTTCTTTAGAAACCAAAGAACCCGCTTGTTGAACATGACCGCCCAATATTTTCCGCAAAGCGCTGTGCAAAAGATGAGTAGAACTATGGTGAATTGCAACAGCTTTACGGCTATCGGCATCAACTATAGCCGTAACAATATCTCCTTTGTTCAAAACCCCATGTTTAACGCGCACTTTATGACTTACGGTTCCGTTTGGCAGTTTTTTCAGTTCGACGATTTCAGCCAAAGCTTTATCTGTCTTAACAACTCCCTCATCGGATACTTGGCCACCGCTCTCAGTATAGAAAGGAGTTTGGTCTAAAATAACAAAGGCTTCATCGCCTTCTCCGACGCTTACGGTTTCTCCTTCGTCTGTAATAATCTCAAGTATTTTACAGTCAGCAGCCAATTCCGAATATCCTAAGAATTTGGTTGCTCCGTATATTTTGGATTTTTCTACAAGTAAATTATTCTCCAATATTGCTTGACGCTGCTTCGACTGTTCCTTGGCCAAACGTCTGTGCTCTTCCGAAGCTTTCTGGAATGACAGTTTATCTACAGATAACCCTTCTTCGCTAAGTATTTCTTCAGTCAATTCCACTGGGAAACCATATGTTTCATAAAGATGGAAAGCATCTTCACCACTTAGCTCTTTTTTGCCAGCTTCTCGAAGAGCTCTTATCTTGTCTTGCAGAATAACGGTCCCTTGTTCCAATGTCGCTTGGAAGTTTTTCTCTTCAAGTCTCAAATGATTTAAAATATAATTTTCATTTTCTTTTAACTCTGTATACCAATCGGCATAATTCTCTTTAATTACATAATACACCTCTTCCAAAAATGGTCTCTCTATTCCAATAAGTCGGGCATACCTAATTGCCCGGCGCAAAATCCTTCGTAAAACATACCCTCGGCCTTCGCTGCTGGGACGAATTCCGTCACTAAGCATAAAAGCGACTGCCCGGCTATGGTCAGCGATAACTTTAAGGGCTATATCAGTCTTTGGATCCTTTTTATACTCCACTTCAGCAATCGAGGCAATTTTTCTTATTATGGGCAGAAACAAATCTGTATCAAAGTTGGATTCAACCCCTTGAATAACCGATGCTATTCTTTCCAGCCCCATGCCCGTATCAATATTTTGTTTAGGCAAAGGAATTAAGTTGCCCTGTTCATCTCTGTTAAATTGCATGAAAACCAGATTCCAGATTTCCAAATAACGATCGCAATCACAACCTAAGAAACAGTCACTCTTGCCGCAGCCACGGGACTCACCAAGATCGATATAAATCTCTGAACACGGACCACAGGGCCCTACCGGTCCGGCCGCCCAAAAATTGCTTTGATCCGCTACTATTCTTTCGGGCTTTACACCGGCCTCTTTAATCCAGAAATCTTTAGCTTCTTGATCATCTGGATGAACAGTTATCCATAATTTTTCAACAGGAAGTTTTAGCACCTCAGTGACATATTCCCAAGCCCAAGAGATTGCTTCTTTTTTAAAATAGTCACCAAAGGAAAAATTTCCCAACATTTCAAAGAATGTATGATGCCTTGCAGTTTTCCCAACTGATTCCAAATCCGGAGTACGCACACATTTTTGCGAAGTAGTTACTCTGGTAAATGGCGGTTCGACTTGGCGCATAAAATAAGGCTTAAAAGGAACCATCCCTGCTACCGTTAGCAACAAGGTATGATCATCTTTGGGAATAAGAGAAGCGCTGGGTAGAATTTTATGTCCTTTTTGCTCAAAAAACTTTAAAAACATTTCACGCAATTGATTACCGGTAAACATTTTTTTCCCCCTTATATGGAAGGCTCTCCAAAAGAGAGTCGTTTTACTTTAATAAAGGTAAAAGTTGTAATATACCACTTAAGTATATCTAAAAGAAAAGTTTTCTGTCAACAGTGCTCAATTTTTAGTTGATTTAAGATTTTTAGGGGATACCAGATAATAATATATCTCTCTAAAAATTATCCTGAGTATTGCCGCAACGGGCACAGCAATCAACATACCGACAATACCGGCCAGCTCTCCCCCGGCCAGCAGCGCAAATACCACCCACAACGGATGCATACCAATTTTATTGCTCATTAAACGAGGATTAATAATATCGCCGTCTACTTGTTGAACGATAAATATTATTAACAAAACTTTTAGCGCATGCCAAGGGCTTTGGCTCAACGCTAAAGCCACAGCGGGAATTCCTCCCAGGATTGGTCCAAAATAAGGTATAAGGTTTGTAATCCCGCAAATTACACCTATGATAAAGCCATATTCAACTCCAACTACCTTTACTCCGAAGCCTATTAATAAACCGACAATCAAAGCGTCCAATAAATTGCCTTGTATATATCTTTGAATGATATAATCAATTTCCTGAAGTATCCTCTGCCACTGTCCGGTCATTCTTCCCGGAACCAAATTTATTACTCCTTCAGAGATTCTCTTCCCTTCCAACAAAAAATAGACTGCCAGTACCGGAGAAAGGATCATCAAACCAATGGACATAATCAATTCCGGTATATTATTAATCACACTCTCCAACCAACTAATCAGATAGGCCTCTCCTTTTACAAACTGCTGATCTATTAATTTGTTCACTTCATCCGGCAACCCTTTTTCTGAATAGTAGTTTTTTGCGCTTTGCAAATACTCATTAATTACCTGGATCCTTTCAGGTAAAACAGTAATAAGCTTGCCCAGTTCTATGTATAGTTTAGGTAATAGAATAAAAAGAATCACTAAAAAAAATACACTTATCCAAATAAAGACTACAAAAACTGCTCCTGAACGGTTTAATCCTTTTTTTTCAAGCCAAGTAACCGCCGGGCTAAGAAGATAGGCAATTATCGCTCCAACAATAAAAGGAGGAATTATAGTTCTTACTTTAAAAAGAAAAAAAATTATAACTAAAGCTGACAAAAGTATAATTACTATTCTTCTATCGACAAAACGCATCAGCAATTCGTAAGCCCCCATTTGGCTCTAAGACAATAAAAGGCCGGTCTTTTCAAATATGTTTGAAAATCCCAACCTCCCATAACATATAAAATCCATTACCATTTATCTGGAGCTTATTCAGCAACTGCTTGGGCTATTTCATCGCTTTCAATATAATAATCTTCCCAAGCAACTAAAGAGCCATCCTCTTCCAAGTCATAGACTACTACTTTGTCGGTATGGCTGTTAAATTCAACACAACAATCCCAGCAGTAGTATTGTTCAACGCCAACTTTCCCTATTTGCCGCCCACCGCAAACCGGGCAAATCATATTTTTGACCCCCCTTCAATTACAACCACATCCTCGCTTTCAACAAGGATATTTTCTGCCATAACCGCTTGTCGACCTTTAAATAAATCAGAAAATAACCCATCGGAAATTTCATATCCTAATATTTTATTAACGAAATTATCCACGAAAATATCTTCTATAGTTCCTTTAATTTCTCCATCACCATCATAGACTTTTGTCCCCACCTTTTCTGACCAAGATGTACCACATACCTTTTCCTCGGACGATTTTTTCACTGCCACAGATTCTTTGCCAAAGGATATAATATCAGCTCTGGGGATATTTTTAATTTGTGTGTTTAGTAAAGAACCCTTTTCTACTATTATTCCGGTTACGATATTATTCGTCTCGTCAAATAGTATATCTTTGACTAACCCCAACCTGTCTCCTGATTCCTCTAATACGACGGGCAGCCTCAGTAGTTCTCTCATTCTACGCATAGGCCATCATCCCAAAAAATCTAATGTTAAGCTAAACACCTATATTTTCCCCAGAACTTAATAATAATATTCATATAGTCTCATAAAACTATTATAATCTCATTACAAACATTCAAATAGTTTAAAGTAGCGGCTAGGGATGTCCCGAGCCGCTTTAAATTCACAATACTTATAATTTATTGGTTAAACCTTATTCTTTTTAGAAAGATAATCTTTAATAGCGGCATGTAACGCATCTGCAGCTAAATTGGAGCAGTGCATTTTGTTCTCGGGTAAACCGCCAAGTGCTTCAGCCACAACGGCATTAGATACTGCCAAAGCTTCTTCTAAAGTTTTGCCTTTGACTAATTCGGTAACCATACTACTGGTAGCAACAGCTGCTCCACAACCAAAAGTTTTAAATTTAATATCTTTGATAATATTATCCTCTACTTCCAGCGTAATCCGCATTATATCTCCACATTTTGGATTCCCAACCTGACCTACACCGTCAGGATGTTCAATTTCTCCCACATTCCGAGGATTGGTAAAATGATCTATTACTTTTTCTGAATACATAAATCTCAGCACTCCTTTAATTCTTAAACTCGATGTTGCCCTGCAAATTATGAGCTTAACTTTTTATTATAAAGAGGGGACATTTCCCTCAATCTGTTTACAATTTTAGGTAACTCTTGAATCACAAAATCAATTTCTTCATCCGTATTTTGACGACCTAGCGAAAATCTCAAAGAACCATGAGCGATTTCATGGGGTAATCCTATCGCCAATAACACATGGGACGGATCCAAGGATCCTGACGTACAAGCCGAACCACTGGACGCAGCTATGCCCAACATATCAAGACTTAGCAGCAGAGACTCTCCTTCAATATATCTGATGCATACATTGACGTTATTGGGTAAACGTTTGTCCCCACGAGGTCCATTAAGCCTTACTTCTTCGATATTAGACAATATCCCGTCTATTAATTTGTCCCTCAGCCTGATTAATTTCTTGTTATCTTCTGCCATTCTTTGTGCGGCAAGCTCACAGGCTTTTCCGAATCCTATTATGCCGGGCGCATTTTCAGTCCCAGAACGCATTTTTCTTTCTTGAGCACCGCCAAAGACCAATGGTAAGATTTTAATCCCTTTACGAATATATAAAGCTCCTACACCCTTTGGACCATAAATCTTATGGCTAGACAACGACAGAAGATCAATATTCATCTTTTGAACGTCGATAGGTATTTTACCCAAGGATTGTACAGCATCAACGTGAAAAATTATGCCATGCTCTCTGGCAATCTCGCCAATTTCTTCAATTGGCTGAATAGAGCCTATTTCGTTATTAGCATGCATTACGCTAATAAGTATTGTATCAGGCCTAATAGCCTTTTTAACTTCTTCAACACTAACAAGGCCTTCGCTATCGACCGGTAGAATAGTTAATTCAAAACCGTTTTTAGCCAAATATTTAAATGTATCCAATACCGCATGATGTTCAATAGCAGATGTTATCAGATGTCTTCCTTTATTTGCCCTTGCCCTGGCTGCCCCCTGAATTGCCAAATTGTCAGCTTCAGTACCGCCGCTCGTAAAAATAATCTCGTTAGGATTTGCCCCAATAATAGAGGCAACCTGACTCCGAGCTTCTTCTACAGCTTTTTTGACTTCACGTCCAAAGGAATGCACACTGGAAGGGTTGCCATAGCTTTCGACATAATATTTCATCATTAATTCAGCCACTTCAGGGTCAACAGGTGTTGTTGCGCTATGGTCCAGATATATACGCTTCATATAAAAGTCCTCCGTTCTCTACTAAAAGTTAAGTAAACAAAAAAATAAACTAAGCTTTATCATCAAATAGATTAACTTTTTCCCCTTCTTTCTCCGTATCTTTAATTAAATCAGCCAGTGTAATAGAATCTACAACGTCGTTAATAGAATCTCGTACCTTTACCCAAACTTCTCTGGTAACACAAAACTCTGTCTTCTCACAGCAGTCGTCACCAAACTGATCTGTGCATTCTACCGGAGCAATAGGCCCTTCCAGCACACGTATTACATCGCCTATATAAATCTCTTCCGGCTTCTTTGCTAAAATATACCCGCCTTGAGCACCTCTCACGCTTTTAACCAATCCGGCTTTTCTTAACTCAGGCACTAACTGTTCAAGATAGTGTTCGGAGAGTTTTTGCCTTTCCGCCACACTTTTTAAAGATACCGGCCCGTCGGCAGAATTTTGAGCCAAATCTACCATTACTTGAACCCCATATCTTCCTCTTGTTGAAAATCTCATAGTATCCCTGCCTTTAATTAATACTACAGGCTTATTTCACATTTATATCCTACTAAACCAATCGGAATTTGTCAATAATTTTAATGTTAATTTTATGTAGTCATCTTGATATAATAGAGTTTAGCTGCATAGTTTTTAGAGGAAAGGAAAAGAAAAATGGATCTTTTTTCTTCAACTTTTGACTCGAACAAAGTGGCTCCTCTGGCCTACAGAATGCGGCCAAGGAATCTTGATGAATTTATCGGTCAAAAGAAAATATTAGGACCTAATAAATTACTCAGAAGGGCCATCGAAGCTGATCGAATAACCTCTCTAATTTTATACGGACCCCCCGGCACAGGAAAAACATCACTGGCCCATGTTATTGTTAACAGCACTTCATCTGATTTTATTCAAATAAACGCTGTTTCTACCGGAGTAAAGGAACTCAGAGAGATAATAGATACTGCTCGCGAGAAGCTTTATCATTATGGGAAAAAAACTTTGGTTTTTTGTGACGAAGTTCATCGTTTTAATAAAGGTCAACAGGATGTTTTACTGCCCGCGGTAGAAAGCGGAACAATTACTTTCATCGGAGCGACAACCGAAAACCCTTATTTCGAAATCAATTCAGCTCTTTTAAGCCGCTCAACTATTTTTAAACTAGAGCCATTGACGGATGAAGAGATTCGTCTCGGTATCGATAGAGCTCTTGCGGATAAAGAGCGAGGCTTAGGAAACTACAAAGTTAGAATTATGCCTGAAGCTTACGACCACTGGATTAAGTTTGCCGCCGGAGATTTGCGTAAAGCCTTAAATGCCTTGGAGATTGCCGTTCTTACAACAGAAACGATTGACGGAGTAAGGGTAATTGATCTTAATACGGCCAAAGAGTCAATCCAAGAACAGAATCTACGGTTCGATAAAAAAGGAGATAACCATTACGATACTATCTCTGCTTTGATTAAAAGTATGAGAGGTTCCGACCCGGATGCAGCGCTTTATTGGTTGGCGGTCTTATTGGAATCCGGTGAAGACCCAAGATTTATTATGCGAAGAATCATTGTTCACGCCTCTGAAGATGTAGGGCTGGCCGATCCGACTGCTATGCTTCAGGCCCATGCGGCAGCTAATGCCTTGGAATGGTTGGGCTTACCCGAGGCTAGAATTCCTATGGCTCAAGCTGTTTTAGCCATCGCCACTGCTCCTAAAAGCAACTCGGTGATAACAGCAATTGACAAGGCCATAGAATATGTCAAAAATCATAAAGCGGAACTAGTTCCTGAGCACTTGCGTGATGCTCATTATCCCGGTGCAAAGAAATTGGGGCATGGATCCGGTTATCTTTATCCCCATTCCTTTCCGGGAAATTGGGTTGAGCAAAATTATCTGCCTGAAGGTATCACAGAGTTGCACTTCTATAACCCTTCAGGCATAGGTATGGATAGAAACAGGGGTAAATCGCAAGAAAATAAAGACTAGGAATTAGTCGCTTTTTTTGCGCCTTTTTTCCTAGTCACTTTTAACTTCTTTTTTAAATTTTCTAAAGCATCTTTAACATCTTGGTTTAAAGATTCTTCAATAGTAGGATTTTCCAAATCGGCCATGGTAGCCATACTGTCCAATAAAGCATCCCTTAAACCCCGATTTATTTCGACCAATTGGTACTCTTCTTTTACTCCTGATAAAAGCTTTGTTCGCTCTATTAATTTTGATTCATTCTGCGAATAGTTAGATTTAGATTGTGTTTTTTTAGGTTTAATTATTTTCTTTTCGTTTGGTTTAGGAGGCGCATTTTTATCTATTTCTTCAGTAAATTCCGGATCATCTAAAGCTGCTTGAAACAAAGCCAGATCTTCCATCTTCTTGATTACCCAAAGCTGAACTGCCCTAGGATCATCGGTTACTATAAAAGCCTCTTGAACTGAACCACCGTTTTTGAGAAGAAGTTTGCAGCCAGTGGTAGTTTCATATTGATAAGTTATACCACGTTCTCTGGAATTGGTAACGTCTATTACCCCAGGTATAATATCCTTTACATGTTTAAGTTTACTTAGTTCTTCCAGCCAATCTAAAGCCCCGTCAATAATTGTATGTTCTCTTTTTATCTTATTTCGGCGGAATTTCATTTGCTTCCCTCTGAAACAGATTTGTATTAAAAGAACAAATGCTGAATATCATATAAGTCATCCTCTATTGTCAATAGCCCTATTGAAAAATAAGGCTGTCCTCTTTTCTCAGTTGGCGAACCAGGATTAAACATAAGCACTCCATTTATATAACTTTTGTAAGGAATATGAGTATGCCCGAACACAATTAAATCCACATCATCAACGGCAAAAGTATCATAAGCTCTTTCAGGCGTACTTTTGCCCTTACCTTGATACCCATGGGTAACTCCGACTTTCAATTCACCCAATTGAACTATTGTTTTATCCGGTAGACCTTCTATCAGCCAATCACAATTACCTTTAACGGCAATTGTAGGGGCAATTTCTTTTAAATCGTCCAGCATTTTTTCTGATACCAAGTCTCCCGCATGAATTATAGTATTCACATCAGCTAAAACTTGCCAGACAATCTGAGGTAAGGTTTGTCCCTTGCGAATATGAGTATCGGACAGAATTGCAACTCTCATATTTATCTCCTATAATTGTTTGAATTTTTGATGCATATTATCTTTTTGCTAACTAACCATTTACATAATAAAACTATTTTACGGAAAAATAAACAGGGATTCGCTATTTCGCCCCTGTTTTTTCATATTATCTATATTGACATTTTAAGGTTTTCCTGATTTCATTTGCCACTCTCCATGTCTCCTGTAGATGCGGAGTTAAAAGCTCGATTTTTCCGCTGACTTTATTAACCAATATGTCCGGCGAAGGATTCGAATCTTTTGCTTTATTGGAATGCCTGATATCAATGGCAATTGTATTCTCGTCATATGCAGAGGGAGGGACAAAATAATTTAGCACTTTTTCCGTAGCTTCGATAAGCTCTTCTACCTGATCACTCGGATAACCCTCACGTAATAGGACTTCTTTTACCTGAGTCAGTGAATGATCCAGAGTTAAAAGCATTTGAGCTCTTCGAATCAGTTCAGGGTCAAAATCCATTTTTCCACCTCTTTTCTTTATTTCTATTCTTGCTTACAATCATTTTCCCCTGGCCAAATTGAACGAATACTACCATATTTTTAACTCACTTGGTGTTTCTGCCCATAAAAGTTGGGCATTTTATTTAAGGTTTTTAACGGTTGTTATCTTGCCATAATATATTCAAATTTAAATCGGGAGGTTAGCCAATGCTAAAATATTTTACATTACCAGCAATTTTGGCTGTAATATCAGGAGCGGCAATGGCCTTACAAGGGACATTAAATTCTCAATTAACCCAAAAAACAGCTCTATTATCATCAACACTTGCTGTCCATTTAATCGGTACTCTAGCCACTGCTGTTGCTATAATAATATGGAAAGTGCCAGTTTTTGAGCATAAATGGAGTGAAGTACCTTGGTATTTGTACCTCGGAGGGTTTTTAAATGTCGTTATCATAGCCCTGGTGGCCTTTACTATATCAAAAATTGGAGTATGTAATGCAACAACGGCAATAATTATCGGTCAAGTAGGTACTGCCGTCTTAATTGATCATTTTGGCTTATTTGGTGTTCAAAAAATACCCTGGAGTCCATGGCAAATTCTAGGTTTAATACTCTTTACCGCAGGTGCCAAACTTTTATACAGGTAATATTATACAGTTGAACCGGCCAAAAAATAAAATTAATCATATTTGCCCGGATCTAAGGTTTATTTGGCTTAAATTGGTTATTATATTATATACTTCGTCACTGACGATATATTTTCTAATGTGCCCGTTTGCAGCCAACAATAGAGTATTTTTAACATCGGCTTTTCTATCGCCATCTATTAGTCGCAAAATAAAAGTATAGCTTTCTGTCGTCAGGTGAAGTTGTTGAAATTCATTGTCCTTAACAAAAATAGCCCAATATCCGTCTGATATTTCACTGTCCCCTGTATATATAGAACTATAAACATTAGGTAAGTTTGACTTTTCATAATAGTAATCGTAATAATTATAATCCATATCGGAAGCCGGCAAAGATATCTCTCCGCCTTCTTCCAGATTGCTATTGGAAGCTGTCAAATGATTATAAACGCTTTGAAAAAAATCCGGAAAAAGTAAGTATCCTACTATTCCAACTATGAATATCCAAACAGCCAGAGCTTGAATATCACCCCAAATGTCATCTTTTGGAGGACGTCCCCATGCCTTACGCATAAAATCACCCCAGTGATATATACGGTAAAAATGGTCAAAATATGATATTTATTGCGGGACAGAAAAATAACCTCTAAAATGGGGATAGAGGTGAATCAACCGTGGACATTTTAAAAAAGAAATTAAGTTTGTTACCTGACAAGCCAGGGGTCTATTTAATGAAAAATTCCGAAGGCAAAGTGATATATGTAGGTAAAGCAAAAATATTAAAAAATCGCGTACGATCTTATTTTACCGGCTCCCATGATCAGAAAACTCAAAAACTGGTAAGTGAAATAAAGGACTTCGAATATATTCTTACGTCATCAGAAGTTGAAGCATTGCTTTTAGAATGCAATTTAATCAAAAAGTACAATCCTCAGTACAATATTATGTTAAGGGATGATAAAACCTATCCTTATATAGTTATTACTTCAGAAAAACATCCAAGAATAATAGTTTCTAGAAAAATAAACAAAAAAAACGGAAAATATTTCGGTCCTTATCCCAATGCAACTGCTGCCCGCGAAACTGCCCGATTGTTGAATCGCCTGCTTCCTTTACGCAAGTGTAAACAGATTCCCACTAAGCCTTGTCTTTATTACCACATAGGACAATGTTTAGGACCATGTATTTCAGAGGTGAATCCCCAGACTTATGAAGAGTTGGTTGAAAAAGCCAATATTTTTTTACGAGGAAACCAGAAGCAAATTATTTCTTGGTTGGAGAACAAGATGCAAGAAGCTGCGGAATCTTTAAATTTTGAAGCCGCTAAAGAATACCGAGATTTAATAAACGATCTTCAAAAAATAACCGAAAAACAAAATATAACTCTAAACGATTTTAAAGACAGGGATATATTAGCCTATGCTGTGAATGAGGATCTTATCAGCATCCAGGTATTCTGTTTTCGCCAAGGGAAACTGAACACGAGGGACAGTTTTATTTTTCCTTATTACGCCGAGCCCGAGGAAGCTTTCATTTCCTTTTTGGTTCAATACTATTCCGATATGGCAGTAATTCCGGAGGAAATTTGCGTCCCTGCGCTTGAATCCAGTTCTGTTATGAGTTTATTGCCGCTCGTTATCCCTAAAAGAGGCAAAATAATGGAACTTATTCGGTTAGCCCAATCTAACGCTAAAACAGTTTTGGAAGAAAAAATAAAATTGGAAAGTGAAAAAGCCGAAGAACTAAATAAAGCCTTGAGTGATTTGGCGTCTGTTTTAAATATACAAAACGTTGAGGTCATTGAAGCTTTTGATATTTCCAACACATCCGGCACAAATATCGTAGGCGGTATGGTCCAGTTTGTAAACGGAAAGCCCTGTCGGGCAAATTATCGTAAATATAATATTGCTTCCTTGGTAAATAATAAAGACGATACAGCTTATATGGGACAGGTGATCACCAGGCGTTATTCTCGTCTAATAAAGGAACAAGCCAGTATGCCGAATTTAATTCTGGTGGATGGTGGCAAAGGACAAGTCAGTGCCGCAGTTAACAGTTTGCGGAAATTAAATTTAACCATTACCGTAGCCGGAATGGTTAAAAATGAACGCCATGAAACCAAAAGCTTGATTAATGAATACGGTGAAGAAATAACTCTGCATAATAGGCCTGAATTATATCGCTTAATAGCTCAAATTCAAGAAGAGACTCACAGGTTTGCAATAACTTTTCATCGTCAACAAAGAATTAAAGCCATGATTACTTCAGAACTGGATAAAATACCGGGAATAGGCCCAAAAAGGAAAAGACTGTTGCTATTGCATTTTAAATCTATTGAAAATATAAAAAAAGCTTCTGAAGAAGAATTGGTTCAATCTGGTCTACCCTCAAATATAGCTAAAGAAGTCTATAAGTTTTTCCATAAGAATTAGCTTTCTAAAAACTTAGTTATTAGGGATAAAAGTTTTATAGTTGTTGACAACGAACTCAAGCTTATTATATGCTAGAATAAGCCTTTGGTGAATTTTCCTAGAATTATCCCTGAATAATCTGTTCAGGAGGGATATCTTGAAAGACAAATATTCTATTATCATTATTCCGCCCGAACACGAGAAGGAACCTCGTTATTTCCAGATTTCCACCAAAATGAAAAAAGCTATTCTGGTCGGTTCTACCGCTTTTGGGATATTCTTTTGTGGTCTGTTAGTAAACAACATTTATCAGGCTAATTATATTGAAAACAGTAAACAAAAGGTAGCTTATGTAGAACAACTGGAAAGAGAACTGAAAGTCAAAAATATGGAGATTAATCGCCTGAATAAGAAAACCGCTGAAATTAATGAAAACCTCTTAGCCATAGCTTCTTTAGAAAAAGAAATTGCGAGTATTTTAAAAATTGAAAACGATAAGACAACAGAAATCAGTCGGAGCTCATTTTCGTTGCAATCATTGGAACCGGCCCAGAATTTAGATCAGGCTGCCGCTTTATTGAACAACCATATTCAAATACTGGAAAAATATCGCGTTGCTTCGATCGAACATGAAGAAAAGTTAAACCATACTCCAAGCATACTACCAGTTAACGGCCCAATTTCCTCGCCATTCGGCTATCGCCGTAATCCTTTTGGAGGTTGGTCAAGTGAGTTTCACAACGGGATTGATATA
>Ga0134099_1001389_pt1 | contig 23395 bp, 13 predicted proteins | sample 10_taG_2_FD_105482 | JGI IMG/M metagenome (GOLD analysis project Ga0134099, IMG submission 105482) | Switchgrass degrading microbial communities from high solid loading bioreactors in New Hampshire, USA - 10_41_5_180_A2 metaG | ecosystem: Engineered > Bioreactor > Semi-continuous > Anaerobic >...
GATATGCGGTGAAAAGGCGTGCATGCGCACTGACACCGGAAATGCCCCATCAATGAAACTGATGTATGCCTCAGGAAATGTGAGATCCGCATCGGCATGAGCCATGGGTACTAATTCCTGATCTACCTTTACTGTCTGGAGCAGGCGTGCTGTTCTACCGCTTCCATAGGAAACCTGAACTGCAAAGTAGCTTCCCGGCATCCGGTAAACAGGGCTGTCCTGGTTGTTATTCCCGGTGAACGCAGTAATAAGCCCTTTCTCTGTGATCTCCACCTTACCTGCACCGATCCCGCCCAGCGGTACACCGGAAGGGACTGTAGAATCCTGCGCATCCCGGGGATGGTCAAAAACAAATCCATGCCGTTTTAGCAGTTTCAGCGAGTCAGAACTGTATTCATAATTACGGCTCTCAAACAAATTGTCGGGTGGACGGTTTATCCATGCCATTTCTAAACGATCTTCCAACACAAGATTCTCATCATCTGAAAGGAATACCCTCTTGTACTCAGCATTGGTGTCTATATTCAGCAAATGCTCTCCACGGGGCAATGCTACATACCCACATGCATAAAATGAATCCTTTTCCCGTACTGCAGTGCCTTCATATACTTCAGCACCATTGACGAATAATTTGATATCACCCGGAAAGACATCCGACTCAATCCATACTTTCATATGATGCATACCATCATACGTCAATTTGACAGTATAACTTTCACTTCTATCTTGTCTACTGATAAAACCAATCAACATCTGATACACTCCCCGTTATTCATATTAATTGTCGGTTGTAAAATGCTGCAGCCATTTGTATTTTCCCTGTTTTATTACCCTACCAGGCCGCTTCGTTCAATACCTTCCATGAACTTGCGCTGCAATATCAAATACACAATAAGCACAGGCAATATGACAAGAAAAGTAGCAGCCATTACAATCGCCTCGTTGTAAATTATCTCCATTTCAGGAGATGCGGCCTGCTTGGACAAAGCTTCCAAGTTCTGATACAGTGTCGGCAGCTTGGCAGGTAACATCAACTTTTGTGGTTTCATGAGATATATGCTTGGCTCGAAATAATCATTCCAGTGCCACACCATACTAAGTACAGTGCATACCAACACTGAAGTCTTGGCAACAGGCAACACTATTTTCCAATAAGTTCTTATTGCTCCGCATCCGTCTATCCGTGCTGCTTCCTCCAGTTCATAAGGGAGCCCCAGGAAAAATTGATGAAATATAAATACAAACAGGCTGCCTCTAAGCCCAAATCCAAAAAAAGTCGGTACAATGAGGGGCAGATGGGTATTCAGCCAACCCATATTGGAGTATTGAATGACCAGAGGAAATATAACCACTTGTACAGGGATGATGATTGTTATCAATACAATGGTAAATAAGAAATTTCTCAGAGGAAATCTGTACCTGGCAAAACCATATGCTGCAAAGGAGCAAGAAATAACATGTCCTATTGTGCCGAGGGTGGTGATGATAACTGAGTTTATAAATGTAGTTCCATAATCAAGAGCTTTCAATGCCCTGGTATAGTTTTGCCAATATAACGATCTCGGCACCCACTTCACAGTGATATCCAACACATCCAAAGGTGTTTTCAGTGATGTCACCAACATATGGATGAATGGGAACAGGAATATAAACGCCAAATCCATCAGAAGCACATATGTAAACAATCTGTATATGCTCTTTAACCAAAAATTCCTGCTCATTAGTTTTGTAAACAAGCGATTCATCTTAATCATCTTGTTTGCTGTAATATCTCTCCTAATTACTTCCATCCTATCACTCCCCATTAATTAATCAGCCTTCTTTAGAGTCATATGAAAAACGTCTGAATATAACAAAAATCAGGATTACTACTATAAAGACAAATAACAGGTATATCCAGCTCATGGCAGCCGCATATTCATACTGTACGCTTTTAAAACCCATGTCCAATATATAGTCGACGATAGGGTTGTTGACATCGGTAAATGAATCAATAAGGGTATATATACAATTTAACGATATCACCGGTGTAATCATAGGCAATGTTATTTTCCAAAGCATCTCCCACTCAGTGGCCGCATCACATCTTGCCGCCTCATACATTGAATTTGGTATGCTTTGCAATCCAGCAAGAAATAATACTACCTGTACTCCGGAACGCCAAAATATAAGTGTTATGCGATACATAAATTCAGTTACATACGCAGCTATATCAGGTCCGAGGTAATTGAGAATTTCATCAGGCATGACAATGCCCATGGCTACTTCAATAGCCTGGTTCTGCACATTCATGCCCAGCAGCTGCTTCATAACAAATCCCGTTCCCAGCAACACCGGTATAAAGAATGCGCCCCTGAAAAATCCCTTGAATTTAATATTGCGGTTTATAAGTATGGCTATAAAAAGCGAAAACACGACAGTAAGGGGGATGGTTATAAGAGTATTGCGCATTGTATTTATAAACATGGGCACAAAGTATACGTCCCAAGTGAAAGCCTTTGCATAATGCTGCCATCCTATCCATTCCATTTCAAAACCTGCTATTTTCGTTATTTTGCTAAAACTAAGCTGTATCGATTTGAAGAACGGCATCGCAAAAAAGGCAATAAAGCCTATCAGCCACGGCAATATGAAGAAGTAACCTTCCAACTTGGTTTTTTGATTCATAGTTAAACGCAATTTGCCTTTCATCTCACTTTTCCCCCCTTATTTACAACTAAATAGTCCTGGGCTTTTATCGTATACCCTTCTGCGTTGGCTGCCCTGGTATTGTAATTGATATATATACTGGTTCCATTTTTGTATGTTACTTTGTAGACATTATCGTCCAACTGCCTGTGGTCAATCATGGGCTGATCCCATATGCCGTCCAGTCTTTCGTTAAACTCTTCGTAAATATCCACTGCAGTATCTATCCAGTCTTTGTAATAGGAGGAGAATAGCCTATTATAGTCGGTGTACTTCAAAACACTGGGTTTTCTGTATGTCAGTCTGAAATAAGGTATGCATCCGTACTCAATCATTTTCAGTTTCTGCAGCTTATGATCATAAAACAAGTTTCCGGGAGTGGAGGAGTATGGAATATAACCATGTACCACCATCTGGTAAAAAGGTATTGCTTCGTCCGTCAGTATATAGCCTGAATCCTCAGTGGGTATGTCGTATAGCCTGTCAGCCTGATTCAGCACATACAAATTACCCCCTGAAACAGCCACGCTTCCGGACGCAGATTTTGCGCTGCCCAGCATCTTATTCCAATACTCTGCGGTATCTTTTCGTGTTACAGGATGCTTATCATTATAGTCGAAATATATTAAACTTCCCAGCTTTTCAAAACTCATGTTGACACCTTTCAGTTTGGACAAGCCGGGTACATATTCTTTTACGAACCTGTTCAAAGCTACCAGGGGATTGAACATGAATCTGCCATTATAGTTGGTGACTACCAGACCGTTTTTCTGGTATATCACATCATTTCTTTTGGAGAATTTTCCTCCCCCGCTCGTTGCATCGATGAAATTAGATTGTAGGTATAACGGTATTCCCATGCTGTTTGTATACTCGGCTAATTTTTTAAGCCCTTTATCTCCACCCAATTTGCTGTTGGCCTTAAAATTGGCCGGATATCTGCCATAGCCCTTATCGGTCCAGCCCATAAGGTTCAGTTCCATGTTGTCTACGCCAGTGACCAGAAACTCATCCAGTATGGTCTTAGCTTCACTAAATTTAGTGACGGTGATATATTTATCAAACAGCAACCTTTTTTCAGTAATACCCATAAACAGATCAAGGCTCAGCGGCACTCCATTTTTAAGGAATGTACTGCTGCTTTTTAGCTTTCCTTCTTTTATGATGTATTCCCTGTATATGTTTGCCATACCGCTATAATCTGCCTGCTCATCTGCCAGAAAAAAGTACTTCACGCCTCTGTCTCCCGGTACTCTTTCCTTTTCCACCTTTGGTGGTAGCTTAGGATCATTTCTGATGTCGCTGTAGGTCCGCCTGAAAGTGAATTCCGGAGCAATTCTGTTTAACTTTATTGTGGAATTTCCGGAGGGATAAAAGCTAACAGCAGCATCATAGTCTCCCTTAGTAATAACTGCCAGGAAAGCATTGTTACCCTTCTTTATTCCAAAGACCGGCAGCATTGCATTTTTTATGTCCTTTACCTCTATCTCGTTAATTTCACTATAATCTATCTTGTCGGTACCATATACGTACAATGTATACTTTTCCGTACTTTTAGCCGTTTTCTCTTTAAATTTGTATATTGCCCCGCTGCCGTCAGGATAAAACACATAACCATTCTCTTTTCCGCTGCTTGCGCCAAAAAACGGCATCATCTCAAGGCTGACTATCTTGCAATCTCCTTTTTCAACTATACCTCTCTCCGGTATGTCGATATTAAAGGAATAATCATCCAGATATAAATTGACTTTTATGCTGATTTCCAACTTGTCATAACTGTAAGTCATGGATATTCCATTTTTTATCGGCTGTACCTCCACCCTTGGTGCATCATTAATATTGTTTACGGGCATTATGGAGGTGTTGCGCAGGGCAAACGTGACATATTTAAAGTCAAACAGCGCTCTCATATTGGCTTGCCACAGCGGATTCACCGATGTCATATCATACTGCTCTTCAGTTACACAGGAACTCCATACAAAGCCATTCCTTTTATCCCTGACATATATGGAATACATATCAGGATCATAATACAGCTCCAAATTTGCTGTTGAGGCTGCCTTCTTGATGCCGGCCGGAAGAGAAGCCGATATGGAATCATATGCAAATACCTCTGCCGGAGGGAAAACCATTGTCAGCATACAAATACATAATATTGATACTATAAATCTCCTGAAGTTCATATCATCACCCCTTTTATTACAGGAAAAGCATCCTTACTTCCAGGATTACATCATGGGCAAAATCAAACAGCTGGCTGGTCAATGCAAACAAGAGTATGCAAACCGCCCATATGAGAAACATAAAAGTTATGCTTAGGGCACATACTCCTACGCACTTGCCAAATGTATAGTCATTCATTGTTTTTATGCTGATGAAAACCATAACGGCAACCCATGCCCAGATTATATTTTGAAGACTGTTATAGAGGCCTTGCTGGTCCAGACCCATAAACCTAGAAAGAAGCGCCAGAGGAACAGTCAATATGATATACGGCAGCATGCACATGGTCACAGCCATCAATGTTTCACCTATAAGAGCTTCCCCGCTGGATATTGTAGTAATAGCGTAAAAGGCGACCCCCAGGGTAATAAGCGGTAACAACATCCGCACGCACTCCAGCCATATGCTTGCATTCCTGGGCTGTATTTGTGCCAATGGGAAATGGGTTATAAATATGGATGCCACACGTACTCCCACTATTGCTATAAACAGTATGTACATATATATTGGCTTCATCTTTCCCCGTTGGGCTTTCATATAACTAAAAGCTTCAATGGGATGAAAAAGCAATGTCATAGCGAACTCCGGTATGCTCATAGTCATTTTGCCATTACTTGCCACGGGTTTTTCCATTCCCCTTTGAGACAATTTTCTTCCATGCTTGATTAATGTATATGATATCCAAATGATCACGGCTATTGCCAAAACAACAAAACCAAAATACTCCCTTACTATCCAATGCCTATATTCTTTAAATGCCTCGGAATACCCCGCCTTGTCCTGGGCAAGTTTGTACTCCTCCATGGATTCTTTCCATTTTCCTTCCTTTAGAAGAGCTTTTGCTATACCCCTATGGGCCAGCTCATAGTTACCGTCTATTTTCAGCACTGATTCCCATATGCTTCTGGATTCTTCATAACTTCCGTTGTTATATAATGTAACTGCTTCATGTACCTTGTTTATAAAGTTGGTAGGCTCAAATACCTGTATGTTGTCAGCTTTTTGATCCAGCACATATATGTATCCTTTTTTATCTACAGCAAGACTTGACGGGTTGCTGAAAGAACCTATTTGATTTCCCAGTCCGCCAAAAACCGCCAGAATATCTCCTTCCTGATCATATTGATAGATCTTTCCTGTAGCTTGATCCAAAGCGCTTATAATACCGTTTTTATCCACAGCAATATCAACAAAATACGGGTCCACGTATTTTCCATCAACAACAGCCCCTTTTCCGAAAGAGACATCTGTTTTGAAAATATTCTTGCCCACCGAAGTGATCTTTCTTATCTGTGCTTTATCTACATTAATTACGGTTGCATATATCATTCCCCTGTCATCTATTGTGAAGTTGGAATAGGATGCGGGAAGTTTTTTGGCTATACGGCTTTTCTGTTCTTCCGTAGCAAATATGCGGATGAACAATCTCCATAGATCAAACCCTACTTCAGTAGCTCCTACATATCCCCTGAACCTGTTGTTGGAGTCCATGCTCAAAAAGGCCTGACTCTTAATGACATATATATAACCTGTCGGAGTTATACAAACTTTGGTAGGATCAAAAATAAAATCACTATGGAGCATTTCAGAATCGGGCTTGGTAAACTCCTCTACGTACTCCCCTTCCGCAGACAAATGAACTATCCGCCTGTTGCCTGTATCAGCTATATACATATCTCCGTCATCGTCGACAAAGATACCCATAGGTTCTTTGAATTTTTGCTCTTCGGACCCGGCAAACACATTTAATACCATGCCATCAGTTGTCATCTTCAAAATACGGTTATTTTTCGTATCTACAACGTATAAGTTTTCATTATTATCAATAAAAAGGTCCTCCGCCCCACTTAGAAAACCTACATCTTCTCCCAGGTAATCTATAACCTTAACGGGTTTATATGCCAGGGGTATAGGAATCTTGTAGCCATCATCCAATATATAATTCATTTCCAATGCATGTACCACACCGGAAAAAAACAACACGAATGCAATAGTCAAAAATAATACTCTGCTAAAAGCTTTCATGTCATTCCGCCCCCTTACGCTTTAATTCCTGAGTGCACCATGGTCTCCAATACCTTTGACTGCATGATGGTAAATATGATAATAGTGGGCATCGTCATCAGAAATGTAGCTGCAGAAGTAGCACCGGCCCGTGCTATGGACGCTCCGCCTGATATGGTCTGGAGTGCCAGTGGTAACGTCTTCATGGCTTCACTGGATATAAATATCAAAGGTGAAAAATAGTCGTTCCAATTCCCTACAAACGAAAAGACAACCAATGTAGACCATGCCGGTTTTAATGATGGCATTAATATTTTCCAGAATATTGTCCATTCATTGGCACCATCTATTCTGGACGACTCCAGCAGTTCATTGGGAAATTGCTCGATGAACTGCTTCATAAGGAAAAAGCTGTATGCGGAAGCCAGCTTGGGTATGATAAGCGCCCAATAAGTATTTATAATGCCCATCCCATTTACTATCATGTACGTGGGTATTTGAGTAACATGGGCAGAAAACATTAAAGCAGCCAGGATTACAGGAAATATCCATTTGGTTCCCGGGAGCTTAAACTTTACCAATGCGTATGCGCCCATGCTGGATAATATTACTGTAAAAAAAACTGTAATAGAGACGGTAAACAAGCTGTTGAAAATATACCTGGTAAAGGGCACCACTGTTCCGCTAAGGGCTATAAGCAAATCCCAAAAATTCTGCAGGGTGGGATTGCGCACAAAAAACCTGGGAGGGTATCTGAGCAGCTCATCTATAGGCTTGAATGCAGTACATACTACATAGACAAGAGGCAGGGCAGTAAAGGCAACCAGGGCGATCATGACAGTATATACGAAAACCCATCCTGCACTTATACGCTTGCGCCGCTTTTTACTTTTTATGTAACTTGCCATCGAATTTGCCATGCTTTATCTCCTTTCTCAATATATATCCTTTGAAGAAAATACTTTCAAACATATCCGTCCCAGCAGAAATGTAATAACGAACAGTATTACGGCAATTCCGGAAGCATATCCCATCTGAAACCTTATAAAGGCATAATCATACAAATGGGCTACAATGGTATGGGCGGCATAGTTAGGGCTCGGTATACCTGCTACTGAAACTGCAATATCAAACACTCCTATGGAGCCAACTATTGAATTTATTGCACCGAATAAAAGCTGAGGTTTCATAAGGGGAAGAGTCAGAAACCATAACTCCTGGAACCTGCTCTTTATCCCATCCATAGCTCCTGCTTCATACAGCTCTCTGGGTACGTTTTGCAGACCTGCCAGAAACACCAGGAATCCTGTGCCCATACTCATCCAAACTGATATAAAAATAACTACCGGCATTATGGTTTTTGTATCCATATTCCACAGAATCGGTTCGTTTATAATCCCTAAATTGATCAAAATATTATTTATAAATCCATATCTGTCGCTGGAGAAAAAGTACAACCACACTATGGACATAGCAACGCCGCTTGTTATTGAGGGTGCATAGAAAGCCAGGGCAAAGCCTTTTCTGAATTTCAACTGGTTAATTACCCATGCGGCAAAAAATGACGCCATATAACCTGCAGGCCCGCTTATCAATGCAAATGTAAATGTATTTTTGATGGCAATGATAAAAACATCATCATCGGTAAGAAGCAACTTGTAATTGTTTATACCTACCCATCTGGGAGCCTGCAGCATATTATAGTTGGTAAAGCTGGTGCCTAATGCCACTACTACCGGTACGACTGTAAATATCAGAAATAAAATCAAGAACGGAAGCAAAAACATATATCCGATGCCATACTTATTCCACCATGTTGATAGTGTAATCCTCGTCTTTTTTAAATCCGATCCTAACCATTTCTTGCTTTCAGCTGTTTGCAAATTTCCCATATCTACACTTCCTCACCCTTGAAATGCTATTCCAGGTTTATACCATATTCTTCCTGCTTGCGTTTTAGCTCCTTATTTATATCCTTTACCGCCTTTTCCAACGAATCCCGCACATTCATGCTCTCCAAAACCACTCTGTTCCAGGCGTTGCTAACATGGCGGCCTGTAAAATATCCTCCCAATACCACCGGAGTTTCGTTTGCCCACTGAAGCTGCTCTTCAATTACCTTAAGGTCCTGTGAGTTCCATGGCAGCCGTTTAAAGGCCTGTATATTTGCTGTATTCCACCGGGCCTGCACACCCATGTAAGCTTCCATTTCCTTTCCAAACCTTTCCTGGGTTTCAGTACTGGTCCACCATTTCAAGAATTCCCATGCTTCTTCCTTATGCTGTGACTGACTCATTATTATGTCAGCTTCCCCGACTATTCCTCCTACCGAGCGGTCTATAGTGCCATCTTCCTTTCTGTGACCGGGCACGGGCGCTATACCCCACCTTCCTGTCAGCTCAGGCGCAGCTACCGACAATTGAACATATAACCCATAATCACCAATTCCTATGGGCATTTCACCCTGCCTCATACGGTTAAAGAAGTTAGCCGATACCGGTATGCTATAATTTGTATATAATTCGGTATACTCGCGGAACGCCTGGTAGGCCAACGGTGAATCCAAAGCTGATTTTAGCCCGTTATCCCTGTAATAGTTTTCACCGTATTGGAACAAGAAAGGAGTAAGCCCTCCGTTATAATAGAATTCCATACCGTGCTGGTAGAGAATAGGGAGTACATGCTCATACACATCTTCCCAGGTATCAGGCAACTCCAGCCCGAGCTCCTGTATGATGTCCTTTCGATAAAACATCGCGCTAAACCCCATGGTTTCAGGCAAAGCATATATGCCGTCCCTATACTGGAAAGGTATTAATATCTTGGGAATAAAACGTTGGGATACCTCATCAAAATCGTCAAATTGGCTGAGGTCAACTACCGCATCACGTATTGCAAACTCAACCGGTGAGTCAGAACTCACACTGCAAGCCACATCCGGAGCCCTGCCTGAACATATTGCCAGAAGCAATGCATTTACTGCACCTGCGTTTAGCTGTGAAGCAGGTAATACATTGAGGTTGATCTCTATCCCGCTGGTGGGGGTAAAATCCTCATCTGCCATTTCCTTGATCAATTCAGCCCATTCCCTGCCCCGGGATACCCATACATTTAAAACAGCCCTTTCCTGGTCCTCATTGATGTATACACTTCCCACGCTGTCATAATCCTTGGTGAAAGAACGTAAGAAATGATTCCAGGTTACCTTTATATGTTGAAATATGTTGGATACGGCATTCTTCCATTTTTGATTCCCCGGACCTACCATAAAATAGTCTATGGTAAGAGGATGATCCTTAAGACTAATGCTCAATGTTCCCAGGGTTGACAGTGCATTGTTGATATCCTCCAGTCTTCTCGGAATACTGTCCGGTTTTCTTATCATATTATCAAGCTGATCGCTTATCATAGCCAGGTTATTAGCCAGTGGCGGCTTCTTGCTCGATATTCCTGTCAAAAATTCTTCCTTTTTGCTCATGCTTTCAGATAGATACTTTAAGTTGTCAATGAGGTCGGGAATATTTTTATGCAAATCATATTCATAGTTAACATCAGGATTAATGCCGGTCAGCATGATAATTTGTCTTATTACCTTGGAAAGAAGCAGGGTATCGTCATACAGGGAAAATATAACGTCTCTCAATGGGCCTGTCTTGACTGTCATTGTTAACTCATGCTCGCCTTCCGTCAGGTAAAACAGATATGGATTGCCCTCATCGTCTTGCAGCACCTCTGTGCGCCAGCTATTCAGATAAGTAAACTTGTATTCTTTCATTTCACTAAAGGGTATTTCGCCATCAATCATTATTTGCCGGTATACAGGCAAACCATTTCCAAACCACTGGGCCACCCTAAGTCCTATTTTGTATAATCCGGTCTCAGGGACGGAAAACTTCCAAGTTATCGATTGATTTCCCTGTTTCCACCGCCAGTCTCCTATTACGTTCAACTTACGGTTAACTTCCGAAGAAGGCTCTGTCATAGGATCAGCGTCGCTCTCTCTTCTGATTGTGGCACTGTTTTTTTCCACTACACTGCTCTCGGCCTGGAACTTTATTTCCCGGGTCGCATTTTTGTAACCGTTCTTTTCGTATTGAGCCTTTACTTCCTTGTATTCCGGGATTATTTCCGGGGATTTTATCGTTATGTTTCCTATGGCAACAGGCTCTTCGACATATACCAGTCTAAGTTTGTGTTCTCCCTCAGTGAAATAAAATTTAAATGGTTCTGAGTACATACCCTGGCTGTCACATATATCCATGTTCACCCATCTTCTGATCTCTTTTTGTCTGGGTCTTACTTCATCACCTATATTATTGACCTTTGGTTCACCATCGTCTGTCCACAGCCTGGGAAACTCAATATTGGATGCTTCGAAAAACGGTATTTCTCCGTCAATCATAATTGTGCGCTTGGCAGGTGAACTGGTGCCATCCAAAGGATAGTATTCTACTTCCATTTCATATAAACCGTCTTCCTGAATATTGAATGACCATTCAAACCATTCCTGGTCACTGTTCCATAATAATACCTTATTTTCGTTTCCGCCTATTCCTGATCCGACCGGTATATCCTGAGAGGAAGAATCAGTAATAAAACCGCTGTCCATTACAATACGTTGGTTTTGAGCGCCCCTATATCCTTTATTGTCATAATCCTGCATTACTGAATAGTAATAGGGCTCCTGATTTATTCCGCTGTCCAGATCAATGTAACTATTGGATATTGATTTATATTTTTCCGATAATCGCATTCCGGAGCCGGAGTAAACAGTGCCAGGTGAAAATATGTTTGTCAGAAATACTATATTCATAATCAGCAGAACTATTTTAGCTTTAGCTCCATTATGGCCCATGCCCCACACAACTCCTCCCTTTTAATAGGCTAATAACAGTTAGGCCGATACCTGTAAAGCACCGGCCTGAATATTGATCTAAACCTTTAATTTTTAAAGGTTCTGTCGTATTGTCTTTGCTTTATTTCCAGGAGTTCATCCAGGTTCATGTCCTTTAATGATTTTACAAAATCATCGAATTTATCAAGGCTCTCTTGACCAGTAAAGAATTTTAGTATCATATCTCCCCTGTAGTGGTGAAGAGCATCCAACTCTGCCAGTCTGTCCTGTTCTTCCTTGGTAGCCAGCAGCTTGGGAAATGTGTCAACATGGTACGGAGTCACAACTTCCGGTATTCTTGCAAGCTCAGGTATTTGTGAATGTAATTGGGCATAGGTATCACTCTGCTGAACCCACGGAATAGTAGGCCATGCTCCCAGGGTACGCAGTGCTTCAGTTACACCCAATCCGTCAGGATTATTAAGAGCCCATTCGGTATATTTAGGCTTGCCGTCTTCCATGACATAACTTACGTTTTCCATACCCCAAGCCATGTACCGTATTCCTTCCTCGCTCCACATGTAATCCAACAGTTTAAAAGCTGCTTCCTTGTTGGGAGAAGTTGCTGTAATTCCATGGAATACCGTGGTAATATCTGCATCACGCTCTAAGGAGCGTTTTCCGTCCGGACCTGCCGGAGGTTTAACCGGAATATATACTGCATTTGTGTAACCATTGGCTCGTAAATCATATATTACCTTAGGAATAAGATCCGGGTAATAATACATAGAACCAACCTGGTTATTAACTATTTGATCCCTGCTTGGCCATCCTCTTATAAGGCCTTCTTTGTACATTTTGCTCCACCATGCCAAAAGCTCTTTCATCTCCGGTAATATCCACTGATAAACAACTTTTCCGTTAGAGTCAACTCCAAAGCCATAGTCACTGCAATTTAAGGTCAACCCAAAGGCACCACAGAATCTGAATCCATCTCCTGCAAAGGGTAGTATATCTGTATTAGTCATCTCACCTTTTTGCTTGAATGCTGACATCATGACATACCAGTCATCTAATGTGTCAGGTTCCTGCAAGCCCAATTCATCCAACCAGTCTTTCCTTACAAAGAAACACATGGTGTTGAGGTCAGCGCTTCCTCTTATTACCGCCGCTAATCCGTATATATGACCGTCACCCGTAGTGTGAAGCTTTTTTGCATTAGGATAATCTTCAAAAACCTTTTGGATATTATGCCCTTGTTCTTCTATCATCTTTTCCAGAGGTATAAGCACTCCCGATTCTCCATAGATTGTGGGATCACCCGGCCAAGGCATACCTACTATATCAGGCAGGTCTGCATTAGCTGCCAACCGGGTTTTTATAGCATTATCATAGTCTGCAGGTGTCTCCCATTCTATCTTTATGTTGGTTTTCTCCTCTATCTCTTTCCATATGGGAAGTCCGGAGCTCAATGGTGCCTCAGGATACCAATTTTCACGGGTAGCCCATCTAATGGTGGTAGGCTTATCCACAAGAGGCAGCTTGACGCCCTGACCATCTTCCCTATCAACTTGTTGATTAGTTTGCTCTGTATCGTTCTTCCCTGTCTGATCTTCGGAGACTTTTTTCTCCTCACCCTTACATCCTATCATCAGCGATGACAGGATCAAAATCACACACAATAATGCTGCTATTGATCGTTTTTTACTCATCATAATTTAATCCCTCCTTTTACATTGCGCATGTATACTCCATATGACTCAAATATGCAGCGTTGCTTTCACCCTGTCCCCCTTTCATATAACTTGTTTATAGTTAACTCTGCAACGTATACACTTGAAAAACACATGAATATTGGGGCGAATGCGTACAGCAAAATGTTCCTGCCTATATTGAAGCCTGTGCATCAATACGCACTACTTTAGAAAATACCTTGAACCTTCTCGAACTTACCAGAACTTTTTATGTTTTCATGACTATATGGTGCCTGTTTCTTCATAAATAGCCAAGAAAATTGTTATTTCTATGAAAATAAGTACTTTGCACATGAATTATATAAAAACATACTCCCAAGCGCTAACTATAGATTGCTAAATTATGCTCAAATTTTGCTCTGATTTTCAGTATGGCAACTCTATGTTTGAGTGAGTTTCAGCCTCTTGGCACACACATTTCTTCTATTAAATAAAAAAAACTTGCAACTTGCAGAAGTTATTTCGGCTGAAATGCTTAAGTATCAGGCAGAGGCATGTCTTTTCCGGGCAGGGTGTGATAAAACGGAAGAGAATACATTCATAAATTTCATCATTACTCATATTAGGCCAGTTGGATTCCAGCTTTTATGTCTTTGTAACAAATAAACTCTGCACCGCTTTCATTGGCATAGCTTTCTGTAATAATACAAGTAGAAACGGATTGAGGTACCAGTTTTTTGACAATTAACGATCCAACTCTTTTTCAAGATCACCGATTTGTTTCTTCAACATCTCAATTTTCTTTCTAATGCGATCATCCTGGGAACTGTTATTCTGCAGAGCCTGGCCTTGGGCTGCAGCTGTTAAAATCGCCTGACCCACGTTAACAATAAAATTACCCAGTGAGTTCTGCTGGTTTAAATCAAGATTGCCTATTAAAAGAATGCCAAGCAAAGTAGAAAGCAATGCATACTGCCTTGGCGGTATTGAAAAAAAAGATTCTTTCAATGGACTGGCATAGCCGTTGTTATTGCACGAATTGCTATAAGTATTGCTGCAAGAGCTATTATAAGAATAATCGCATATGCTCTTGTTGTTATAATCCATGGCAGATTTCCCTTTCACTATTATATGAATATTTTAACATATACTTCCATATATCTTTATATTACTAACATATGCTTATAAGAAAAAAAAGGACCGCATTTCTGTGGTCCTTTTTTTTGCTTGAAAAGATTTATGTAAACGTGATAGCATTTCAACAGTGTGGAGGATTCAGATTGTGGGATTAACTTGCGGTCAACATAATTTTACAACACTATGAAAAAGGTATTATCATAAAAGCATAAATTCAATAACGCTGTTCATCAGCTACTGTACAATAAACCCAAGGAAAACGTCCCATGTTCCTCTTAAGCATGTTTGCTCCCAGGAAGCTTATTTGTCTTCATTGTACGGATCTTGTTCTCCTTTATGGTCCTTCGCATCCGTTTCCGGCGATGCCTTGTTTTTGTCAGGGTCTTTCGGTTGATATTCCAAAATATCTCCCGGCTGACAGTTAAGGGCCTCACATATCGCTTCCAGGGTAGAAAACCGAATTGCGCTGACCTTTCCGGTTTTTATCTTTGAAAGGTTCACATTGGCAATCCCGACTTTTTCAGCAAGAGTGTTTAATGACATTTTTCTGTCGGCCATGACCCGGTCCAATCTCAATATGATAGGCATAATGTACCTCCTTATAAGGTTTCATCGGATAGCTGCTGCAATTCTTCCCCGTATTTGAATATATTGCTGAGAAAATAGACAAGGGCAAACTTAATCATAACATAAAACAATCCTCTTGCATAAGATATTATATAGGAAGTCACCATATTTGCATTAAACTTAAAATTGATATCTAAGGATTTAAACTGCGCCACTTGTATTATTACGGCAAAAGTGATACTTATTATACCGAAAAGCAACACTGCCCACGACAGCTTTTTTAATACCGGACTTACGGAACTATCGAACGGCTTTCCTTGTGCCATGGAATTAAAAATTTTTCTAAGTGTTCTGATTACAAAACAATTGAAAGCACCCGCAATCATTATATTTATAAGCCTTAAGGTAAATAACGGTTTCCACTGTCCGATTTGATAATCCTCAATAAGTGCCATTTCAAATTTCCCAAGAACAATCCTGATTTCATCTCCCCTGCCTTCAGATAGTAGCATTATAATTGTACCAATTGTTGCAAGTCCCGTAACGGCAACTGCAATCCAAAAGAATACAGATAAAATTTTTGCAATTATCTTTGATGTTTTCCAAATCTTATCCATAATAGTGAAACCTACTTTGTGGTTCAATATGGTATCATTTTACAACATGTTTTTACGTTTGTCAATTATTTTTTTATGTTATTCGTTAAATATTATTCGTTAAACATAAAATAAGGTTCCTGTTATACATAAGTTCAAAGGAACTAAAAAGGATGGATGCATATTTTTTATGCTCCATCCAAAACTGGAAATGACATGTATGCCGAATTATTGAAAGAGAAAGAAAAAAATGTCAAAACCAAGAGCTGCGATGATACAGGCAAAATGCTTGGAGATATGTATATTAAACCGGATAAGGGTACGTGTTTGAAAATACCTATATTTTTAAGCTGTTATCATGCCACTGAAGTTCAGTTTGCAAACGTCGTATTCTTAACCTTCCACTTCTCCAGGGCAATTCCCAGCCAAAAACTATATATCCCCAGTGTTATTATGCAAAGCAGGAACCACTTAATCCAATTACCAAACAACCCGACCGCTGACCCGGTAAACTTGAGCCTCCTGCCCTCAATAACAGTATGGTTTATTCTCCAGCCATAGACCATGCACAGAGCCCATGGGTAACAAATGCCAAGGGTTAGCACCGTAACAAAAAATCCAAGTATTTTCCAGCCTATAAGAGATGCCAAACCCCCGTCAAAGTATGATGACCCTGATTGCTGTGAGTTCACAGTTCCCATAGTATAATCCTCCTTACTGATTGTTTTACCAACATTATATGTAATTTGCCAATATTCGTAAACATATGATGGGAAACATTTGCATTTAACTTGACAAAACAAAAAACACTATTCTTTTCATAATAACTGATTAATCAACCATTATTCTGCCATCGGCGGTAAATTATCAAAGACAAATCTTTGACAACCCATCGTGCATTTATGAATTTTAAAAATAAAAAAAGAACGGCCTGAACCGTTCCCACAGCGCTTTCCTTCCTATAACTCCAGTATCTCCCCATTCCAGAACAGGTATATATACTTCTCCTTGACCAGCTTTCCGGTCAGCATTTCCAATGCCCTGGCATAGTATTGGATCTGCACCTTGTATCTCTCCCTGATGATTTCAACATTTCCTGACGGAACATAATCGGTCTTGTAATCCACCAGCACAATGCCGTCCGGCTCCTCGAAGTAACAGTCAATCACACCCTGAAGCAGCAGTGTCTCTCCATGGCAGGCCTCGTCCTCCATATCTCTGTACAGTTCATGGCAGGGTATCTCGATATTAAACGGCACCTCCCGGTTTATGCTTCCTGAAGCCAGCATCCTCTTCCCAAGAGGGGTTTCCAGGAACCGTTGGATTTTCCCCACGTCCACGCTCTGGGCCTGCTGCCGGGTGAGCTGATCCCTTGCCACCATTTCTTCAATCTGGGCGGATATGTCATCTCTGCTGTAATCCAGATGCTGCATGACAAAGTGTAGAACCGTCCCCATCTCCGCATGGGTAAGCCCTTTCTTCTCCTCCAGGAACCTGGGCTTTTTCACCAGTGGCAGAAGATACTCCGGATAAGTTCCGGCATCCTCCGAAAAGTTCTCATCAAAACGCCTCTTCACTTCAGTCACCGAGACCTTGGCAGGCACCCTGGAAACTCTTACATAGGCATAATCCCAGCTCAGTCTTTTATTTATCTCTTCTGAGAATTCCGATAGATCCCCTGCTGTTTCCAGGCTGTCCAACCACCTGATAAACTCGCTTTCTTCCTGTTCCTCCGCAATCCTGCTGCCTTGTACATCACTCTTATTCCATATCTTTATGCTCCACACCGAAGGGTCATCCACCATCAGCCCGCGGAATTCATTCCCGAAAGGCGCCCTGTCCCGGAGACCGCTGAAGCTCTTGTGCCTCAGCAGTGCAGGGCCTATCCAGTCAAGGTAATTGGTACCTTTCAGCATTTCATAGGCAGGAAGCCTGTCCTCCCGGGCAGATGCAGAAGTTGACCACCTTGCGGCTGATTTTCCTACATCATTGACAGTTCCGGTGATTATGAGCTTTTCCCGGGCCCTGGTCAGGGCGACATACAATATACGCATTTCCTCCGAAAGGGTTTCGGCCTTGATCTTTTCCCGGATGGCCTGCTTGGCTGCCGACGGCCAGGAAATCCTCAGCCTGTGGTCCACCACATCCGGTCCGAAACCCAGGTCCTGGTGCAGCAGTATGCTTTTGTTCATATCCTGCAGGTTGAATTTTTTCCCGCAGCCGGCAAGGATCACCACCGGGAACTCCAGCCCCTTGCTCTTGTGGATGCTCATGATGCGCACCACATTGTCGTTTTCGCCAAGGATTTTGGCGCTCCCCATATCACCTTTGCCGGTTTTCAGCTTGTCAATGAAGTTTATGAAATTAAACAGACCCTTAAAGCTGGTCTCTTCAAACTGCCGGGCCCGTTCAAACAATACCCTCAGGTTTGCCTGGCGCTGCTCCCCTGCCGGCATGGCTCCCACCATGTAATAATAGCCGGTATCGTTGTAAAGCTGCCACAAAAGCTGATCGGTGGACATATGCAGCGACATTTGCCTCCATTTATGAAGATTCTCAAGAAATGCGGCCGCTTTTTGCGCTGCCTCCCCCTGTCCGTTTTCAGCCAGTTTTTTCAATGCTTCAAACAGGGGTGCTTTCCTGTCGACAAGCCTAAGCTCCGCCAGTTCATCGGTGGTAAAGGCCACAATGGGTGAGCGCAGCACCGACAGCAAAGGGATGTCTTGCAGAGGATTGTCTATAATCTGCAGAAGCGACAGCACCACCTGAACTTCCACTGTTTTGAAAAAACCGGTTCCGGTGTCGGCAAAAGCCGGTATTCCCATCGCCGATAATTCATCCACAAAAACCTCCGACCAGTTCCTTGTGGTTCGCAGCAGGATCACAATATCCCGGTATTCCACCTTGCGGTACTCTTTATTTGCCTTGTCCAAAACAAAGAAATACCTGCCTTTTTCGTCCGGCCTCATCAGTTCAAGGATTCTGCGGGCCACCAGCCTTGCTTCACACTGGATGTTATCCAGCATTTCCTCGTCCTCTTGACCCTCGCTCACATCTTCCTGGCTTTCTCCGCTCTCGTTTTCATCCACGGAAATGTTATCTCCTCCACCTGTCTGGACCAGATGAAGTTCCGCTTCTCCTCCGACCGTCATGTCTTCCCTGCCGCTTTCCGCAAAAGCCGCTCCCGGATTCAGCGCTTCGGCATCGGTATAATCCAGTTCCCCGACACTCACCGACATGATCTGCTTGAACAGGAAATTGACTGCATCAATCACTTCCCTGCGGCTTCTGAAGTTCCTGAAAAGCAATATCTTCCGGAAAGGATTCCCCCTGTCCGGCGAATAGGTGTTGTATTTCTCCAGGAACAACTCGGGCCTTGCCTGGCGGAAACGGTAAATGCTCTGCTTGACGTCCCCCACCATAAACACGTTGGGTTTGCCCTCATCCTCCCTGGATATCATTCGGATGATGATCTCCTGCACCAGGTTGCTGTCCTGGTATTCATCCACCAGAATCTCCGCAAAGCGTTCCCTGTAGCCGAGGGCCGTTTTGGAAGGCTTTATGTTTCCGTCTTTATCCTTTTCTGTAAGTATCTTCAGGCAGAAATGTTCTAGGTCGTTAAAATCCACCACCGACTTGCGGCTCTTCTTTTCAGTATACTTTTCAGCAAGCCGGTTCACCAGTCCGGACAGGCATTTCATTTTGGGATACAGAGATTTTAAATCCCTGATGATTTCGGTGGAATCTGCCGTAACAGTTTTTTCCCGGAGCTTTCTCATTCCCAGCTTTACATCGTCCCTTATTCTCTTTACCGTTTCTTGTTTTTCCTTGTCGGCTTCCTTTCCGCATCGTGGAAGCGTCTTAAACTCAATGCCCTGGAGTGCATGGAAAACACTGTCCCAAACCGCCGTTGATGTTGACCGGGATGGGCTATCCTCTAACAATTTTAACAATGAATTGACATTGGAAAGGTCTTCCTCATAAACAGCCTGGTATTTCTCCAGACCGGAAGCATGTTTCACCATCTCCACTGCACGGGCCAGCATTTTCCTTAAACCTTCCAGTTCAATCTTTACCGAGGCAAGAAGCACCTTTCCCCAGGGTGTCTCCTCAAAATCCTTTCCCTCCGGGACATTCATGCTTTCCGTCATCTTATTCAGCCATTCTTCCGGCCATGGACTGCTCTGGATGAAGTCATACAGGCTCAATACCATGTTCATGAGCGGCCGGTCGTCCCTGTTGCTTCCATAGCATTCCAGCAACTCAAAAAAGTCAGCATTTTCCGTTTCATACTGTTCTTCAAACACTTCTTCCAGGGCTTCCAGCTTCATAAGCTGGCTTTCGGTTTCATCGGCAATCCTAAAGCCCGGGTCTATATTGATATACTGGAAGTTACTGCGTATTACCTCCAGGCAAAAGGAATGGATGGTTGTAATGCTGGCTTTCCCCAGCAGCGTCAGTTGCCTCTGTATGTTTTCCGAGCCGGGGTTCCTTTCCAGTTGTTCGGATATGGCTTCCGCTATTCTCTCCCTCATTTCAGCAGCGGCAGCATTGGTAAAGGTAACCACCAGCAGCCTGTCAATGTCTGCAGGATTCTCCTCATCGGTGATTCTCCTTATGATCCTCTCCACCAGCACCGCAGTTTTTCCCGCGCCGGCCGCTGCAGCCACCAGAAAGCTTCCGTCTCTGCCGGTGATGGCTTCCCATTGTTCGTTGGTCCATTTGTTGTTTTCGCTCATTCTGAAATCCACCCTTACTAAAAACATTTGTTGAAAATCGTCAGATACGCGGAGTTCAAGGAAGTCTGAGCCTCAAAAGCGAAGCATGTAAATTATATGCGGGCACTTTTAAGGCGAAATCCTATACAAGAATCCAATATTTATCACGGTTTCTCCTCTTCCTGTGCCATAAGTTCCCATATCTCATCGTTGCTTTTGTCATAAAGCAGCCTGAAAGAGTTTTCCTTCATTGCAGTATCAAACTGGCATACCGATAGGTAGCTGCAGTATTTGCAGGAGGTGACCCCTTTCTTCTTATATGGCTTTATGTATACATTTCCTTTCATGATTTCACCGCACAAATCTTTCAAAAGCCTTCTCACATGTTGGCGAAGCAACTGGAATTGCTCCATCGTGGCAGCGGAAGTATTCTTTCCCAGAACATCCCCTTTGTTGATGGTAGCAGGTATGATCAGGGAAGTACCCTCTATGGTGTTGTCCATTTCCCTTATCAGCTTAACATCCGCCAGCAGGAGTCCCCTCATTTTGAGCTGCTTCATTATGGCTTTTTCGATCTCTTCCTCATCCATTTTACCGTTCCCTTTGATGACAGGGTCGTCAATCTTGAAATACAGGACACCACCGGGCAAATAAGGGGATTGTTCTCCTGCTTCCCGGCTTCGCACCGATGCCATGGGACCATCCGCTGTACCAGAGCAACCATTACCCCAAATGGCGTCCAGGTAGGTGATCAGTTGAATCTGCAAGCCATAGAACACGTCGGACAACCGGAAGTCCTTGCTGCCCGATTTGTAATCAACAATCCTCAGGTAGGTGCCCTCCTCGGTTTTCAGCGCATCCACCCTGTCAATCCTTCCAGTCAGATGGATTTTTTCACCCGAATCCAGTTCAATTACGATGGGCGGGTACTTCCCCGCTTCACCAAAATCTACTTCATATGCAATGGGGTTAAAGCTGCTCCTGCGGATGTGCTCGGCAATGAGCCAGACAGCTCTTGACACCACACGTTTCAGCCTTACGGTGAGAGCCGTATATCTTTTGGAAGCGGCAATTCCCGACCCCTGCATTTTCTCAAGCATTTCATCCACAATTTCCGAAACCCTTGCATTACACCAGTCCCGGCCAAAATCCCTCCATGAAAGATCCTTTTCAGAAACCAGCCTTGAAAACTTCTCAATGACGGAATGCATGAAAGTACCCATATCCGGCGGGCTTAAGGAGTATATTTCCCGTTCTTTTGCCCCAAGCCCGTATTGAACATAAAAAGCGAAAGGACAAGAGTTGTATTTTTCCAGCCTGGATACGCTGGAAACAGCAGGGTTCCCGTAAAGTGCAGCAATTTTATCGTGGCTTACCGGCTGGGCCAGGTTTTTATACTGAAAGGCTGCCCGAACTGCCTGACATTTTTGTTTCCATTCCTCCTGTGCGGCAAACCAGCGGTACACTTCCTGCCAGATGGGCACTACCTCCTTTCCGTCCGCCCTCCTGCGCAAAGCTGATACCATGGACTTGAATGTAGGAGCCTTGCAGGATACAAGTTCCATTTCCTCCGATGCCGAACCGGAAAGAATAATATTGCTGGTTTCGGTGACAGCAGGAAACAGCTTCCTGAGCCTGGATATCAGCAGGGAAGGCCGCAGGGTCCTGCCCTCATGATCGGCAATGGGCCAGCTGATCCTGAGATAGCTTCCTGCGGTGGTAAGCACCCTGTATACCAGGTACTGCCCGTCAAAAGCCTGTGTTCTTGTGTCGCTGGCAAGTTCTATACCGGCATCGTTAAGCGTGCTTCTTTCCTGATCCGAAAGAATACCCTCCTCCACTGGCGCAGGAGGGAATAATCCGTCATTTGCTCCCAGCACGTATAAAGCTTTGATTTCATGGCTCCTTGAGCGTTCTATGCTTCCTACAAGCACCTGGTCGAGGGATGCCGGGATCAACCCGATTTTATACTCACTGAACCCTATTTTAAGGATATTGGCAAACCGTTCAATTCCAAAGGTTTCGTCACCCATGACTTCAACCGCCTGGTCAAAAACCTCCATGACAATGTTCCAGACCTGGGAGTATTCATTGGCCAGGTTCAGATTCCCGCTCTTCCTGAATCCTTCAATGCTGTCTTCAATTCTTTCAGGAACTCCGAGAGTACAAAGGAAATCATAAAGGCTTTCACAAAACTCGGATGCTTTTTTCCTCCTCCTGGTTTTATTTCTGAATTCCATCAGCGGCGCCAGAACCTGTGCCCGGATGCGGTTGATGTCATCCAGCATTGTTTTTTCGCTCTCAGGCCCTTTTTCATCCGGAATCAGCCCCGGAACCATTCTCCACTCCTGTTCTTCAGTCCAACGGCTTCCCCTGATGCCACAGGCCAGGACATAATTCTCCAGGCGGTCGATACTGTCCTGGTCGATACCGGTCAGGCCGGTTTTGAGATAACGGAACACCGCTTCATAGGACCAGTTTTCTATGAAAATGTCCAACATGGACAGGATCAGACGCACCAGGGGATGATTTGCTATGTCCATTTTCCTGTCAATGAAGCAGGGTATGCCATATTCGGCGAAAATGACCTCAATGAGATTCTCATATCCGGCAAGACTCCCGGTAACCACTGCAATTTCCCTGTACCGCATTCCCCTGTCCCTGCACAGGCGGACAATGTCCCTGGCGCAGGCTTCTATTTCAGTGAAAATATTGACCGAAGAAAAGAGGGATATATCCCTGGTCTTCTCGTTATAGGTTTTATACGGATATGTATACAGATACCTTTCCAGATGGGAAAGCTCGGGACTTCGGCGGAAACGGAACAAAGGCTCATTGTTCAAAGCAACGGCAGGTTCCACAGCAATGCCGTTTTCCTTTGCCATTTTTACCAGCTTTCGGTGCTCAGTCTTAACGGATGAAAAGATGTCAGTA
>Ga0134099_1001399_pt1 | contig 23286 bp, 22 predicted proteins | sample 10_taG_2_FD_105482 | JGI IMG/M metagenome (GOLD analysis project Ga0134099, IMG submission 105482) | Switchgrass degrading microbial communities from high solid loading bioreactors in New Hampshire, USA - 10_41_5_180_A2 metaG | ecosystem: Engineered > Bioreactor > Semi-continuous > Anaerobic >...
ATCTCGAGACGGGCAACGTTCTCTACAAGGCGCTGGTCCACCTGGCCGGCGCATCGTCCGCCGGGATCGTGGTCGGCGCACGGTGCCCCATCGTGCTTCTCTCCCGCTCCGACCAGCCCGCTTCCAAGCTGAACTCGATTGCACTGGCGGTTCTTGCCGCCTCTGCATAGCGGCTCACCCCCGCGATCCCCCACGAGCATGGGTCAAGCACCATCAGTAAAGGAGGTCTTCGCATGGGCATCTTTGAGCAGATGGCGCAGTACGGGCACGAGCAGCTGGTCTTCTGCTACGACAAGACAACCGGGCTCCGTGCGATCATCGGCATTCACGACACGACGCTGGGGCCGGCGCTGGGCGGGCTCCGCATGTGGCCGTATGAGCGGGAAGAGGATGCCATCACCGATGTGCTCCGGCTGGCCCGGGGCATGACCTACAAGAACTCCGCCATGGGTCTCAACATGGGCGGGGGCAAGGCCGTGCTGTGGGGTGATCCGCGGACCGACAAGAGCGAGGAGCTGTTCCGGGCGTTCGGCAAGTTCGTCCAGTCCCTGGGCGGCCGGTACATCACGGCGGAGGACGTCGGCACGACGGTCGAGGACCTGAACTTCATCCTGATGGAGACCGAGCACGCCGCCGGCCGGGCGGAGGTCTCGGGCGACCCCTCGCCGGTCACCGCGTACGGCGTGTTCATGGGCATCAAGGCGTGTGGGAAGAAGGTCTTCGGCACCGAGGACCTGAAGGGCCGGAAGATCGCGGTCCAGGGCCTGGGCAAGGTGGGCTACCACCTGTGCGAGCACCTGCGCGACGCCGGCGCTGAGCTCATCGTCACCGATATTCACCCGGAGGCCGTGGAGCGGGCGAAGCAGCAGCTCGGCGCCACCGCAGTCGCCCCGGACGAGATTTACGGCGTCGAGTGCGACATCTTCTCACCCTGCGCCCTCGGTGCTATCCTGAATGACGACACGATTCCGCAGCTGAAGTGCCGGATCGTCGCCGGAGCGGCCAACAACCAGCTGAAGGAGCCGCGGCACGCCGACATGCTCCGGGAGCGGGGCATTCTGTACGCGCCGGACTTCGTCATTAACGGCGGCGGTGTCATCAACGTGGCGGAGGAGTACCATCCGAACGGCTACAGCCGCGAGCGGGCGCTGGCCCGGGTGGCCACCATTTACGACAAGCTGCTGCGCGTCTTCCAGATCGCCGAGGAGCGGAACATCACCACCGCCGCGGCGGCGGACGTGATGGCCGAGGAGCGCATGCAGAGGATCCACCAGCTCAACCGGATGTACCTGGCCGAATAACGATGAGCGGGCCGGAGGGGACGTGGCGTCCCCTCCGGCCCCCCGCACGGCGACCTGGCGGAGCGAAAGGACGAGGAGCGGACGTGCACCATCGCCTGCTGATCATCAACCCCGGCTCGACCTCGACGAAGATCGCCGTGTTCGATGATGATTCGCCCCTGTTCGCCGAGACGCTGAGGCACGGCTCGGCGGACTTGGCGCGCTTCCGGAACGTGGCCGCGCAGTTCGCCTTCCGGCGGGACCTGATCCTGCAGGCGCTGGAGGCCCACGGCGTGCCCCTTTCGTCCCTCACTGCCGTGGTGGGGCGCGGCGGTCTCCTGCGGCCGATCCCCGGAGGTACCTACCGGGTGGACCCCGCCATGCTCCGGGAACTGTCGGAGGCCCGGCACGGCGAGCACGCCGCCAACCTGGGGGCCCTGCTGGCCCATGAGCTCGCGCACGCGGCCGGCGGCGTGCCGGCCTTCATCGTCGACCCGCCGGTGGTGGACGAACTGGAGCCGGTCGCCCGGCTCACCGGTCTGCCCGAGATGCGCCGCCGGTCGGCGTTCCACGCCCTCAACCAGAAGGCGGTGGCCCGGCGGGCCGCAGCCGACCTGGGGCGGGCGTATGCGGACGTCAACCTGGTCGTTGTCCACCTGGGCGGCGGCGTCTCCATCGGCGCACACCGGCGCGGGCGGGTGATCGACGTCAACAACGCCCTGGACGGCGAGGGGCCGATGTCGCCCGAGCGGGCCGGCACCGTTCCCAGCCTGGGGCTGGTGCACCTGGCCTTCTCGTGGAAGCATACGCTCCGGGAGATCGGGCGCATGCTGGTCGGCCAGGGCGGCCTGGTGGCCCACGTGGGCACCAACGACGCCCGGAAGGTGGAGGAACGGATCGCCGCCGGGGATGAGGCCGCCCGCCTGGCCTACACGGCGATGGCCTACCAGGTGGCCAAGGAAGTGGGCAGGGCGGCGGTTGTCCTGGGCGGGCAGGTGGACGGCATCGTGCTCACCGGCGGCCTGGCCCATTCGGCGATGCTCACGGGCTGGATCTGCGAACAGGTGGAGTGGATCGCCCCGGTGGCGGTCTATCCCGGCGAGGATGAGATGGCGGCGCTGGCCGCCGGGGCCCTGCTGGTGCTGCGGGGCGAAGAACCGGCCGGCGCCTATGAGGAGGCAGTCGAGTGAGACTGATCAGGCAGGACGAGATCTACCGCGGGCGGGTCTTCACCGTCCGGCGGGACGTGGTCGAGGTGGACGGGAAGGAGCGTACGTGGGACGTGGTGGCCCACCCGGGCGCGGTCGTGGTGCTTCCGGTGGACGGGGACGACCTGCTGCTGGTGCGGCAGTACCGGCACCCCGCCGGCGAGACGCTGCTGGAGCTGGTGGCGGGGACGTGCGAGCCGGGCGAGGACCCGGCGGACACGGCCCAGCGGGAGCTGCAGGAGGAGGCCGGCTTCCGCGCCGGCCGCATGGCGAAGCTGGCCGAGTTCTTCAGCGCCCCGGGCTTCTGCTCGGAGAAGCTCCACCTCTTCGTGGCGGAGGAGCTGACGCCCGCGCGTCTGCCCATGGACGAGGATGAGGAGATCGAACTGGTGCGGCTGAGCCTCGACGAGGCCGTGCGCATGGCCCTGGGGGGCGAACTGCGGGACGCGAAGACGCTGGCGGGGGTGCTGCTCTATGCCCGGCGGCGGGGCCGGTGACGGGCTGCGGGCCGTCTACGCCGACCTGCACGTGCACCTGGGCTGGGCCGGCGACCCGGGCCGCGGGGTGAAGATCGCCGCCGCCCGGGACCTGACGCTGGCCAACATCCTGGCGGAGGCCCGCGACCGGAAGGGGCTCGGCCTGGTGGGGGTGATCGACCTCGCCACGAGCGGGGCCCTGCAGGATTTGGAGCGGCTGCTGGAGCAGGGGACCGTGACGGAGCGCCCCGGCGGCGGACTGGCCTACGGCGGCCTGACGCTGATCCCTGGCGCCGAGGTCGAGGTGCTGCACCGCGGGAAGCCGGTCCACCTGCTCTGCTACTTCCGCGGGGCGGACGGGCTCCGCGCGTTTGCCGGCTGGCAGGCGGGGCGCGTGAAGAACACGTACCTCTCCACCCAGCGACACCACGGGACCACCGCGGCGGACGTGGTGGAGGCCGCGGCGGAGCGGGGCGGGGTGGTGATTCCGGCCCACATCTTCACGCCGCACAAGGCGACGCTGGCCGCGGCGCCCGCGGTCTCCGAGGTGATCCCGCCCGAGCTCTGGGCCCACGTGCCCGCGGTGGAGCTGGGCCTCTCGGCCGACACGGCCCTGGCCGACGAGCTGCCGGAGCTCAGCCGCTTCCCCTTCGTCACCAACTCCGACGCCCACTCCCTCGGCCGCATCGGCCGGGAGTACAACCAGCTTCTGCTGGCCGAGCCCTCTTTCGACGAGTGGCTGAAGGCCCTCCGGGGAGAGGGGGGCCGCCGTATCCTGGCCAACTACGGCCTGGACCCGCGCCTCGGCAAGTACCACCGCACTTTCTGCCTGGAGTGCGGAACGAGGGTGGACGGCGATCCCCCGGTCCTGCGCTGCCTGGCGGATCCCTCGCACCGGGTGGTGCTGGGGGTGCTCGACCGCATCCGGCACTACGCCGCGTGGCAGGAGGGGCGCTTCGCAAGGGAGGCGCGGGAGCGGCCCCCGTACGTGCACCAGGTGCCTCTCAGTTTCGTTCCCGGCCTGGGCCGGCAGGGGCTGGAGCGGCTGCTCGCCGCCTTCGGCACCGAGATGGCGGTGCTCCACGCCGCCTCCGAGCATGACTTGGCGGAGGTGGTGGGGCCGAAGCTCGCCCGGCGGGTGGTGCTGGCCCGGGAGGGCCGGCTGGCCATCGAGTCCGGCGGGGGCGGCATCTACGGGCGGGTCACCGGCGAGGAATGACCACCGGGGTTCGGCGACTGCCGTTGCGACGGCCGCCGACTGCACGACATAATCGGCCGACCTGTCCCATAGACTCCCCGTGAGTCTACGGGCAGGGGTGTGGCAGGATGCGTCTCTACGAAGCGTGGCGTCAGAACCTGGAGGATCTTCTGCTGGAGCGGGGTGGCCTGGTGCTGCTGCACACGGGCCTGTTCGTCGTGGGGCTCCTGTTCGGGGCACTGGCCCTGCGGAGCCTGGAGGTGGAGACCCAGCTCGAGCTGGCCCGGCAGCTCTCGGGCGCCGTGCAGGCCGTGCGCGAGGGGAGTGATCCGGCAACCGGCGCCCTGGTGCGCGAGGCCCTGCTGCGGCAGGCCCGCACGCTTGCCCTGGCGTGGGTGCTTGCGATCTCGCTGGTCGGCAGTGTGGCCGTGATGGCTCTGCCCCTGGTGCGGGGGTTCACGTCGGGCTTCGCGGTCGCCTACCTGACCGCCGAGATGGGCACCCGGGGGGTACTCCTGGCCGCCGTAGGGCACCTGCCGCAGACGGTGCTGGAGGTCCCCGGGGTCATTCTGGCGGCGTCGGCGTCGGTGGGCTTCGCGGTGCAGGTGATCACCTCCTGGCGGGTGCGGCGGCGGCTGTCCGGCTACTACGGCGCCCTGGCCCGGTACTCCAACACCCTGGTCTCGGCCGGCGTGCTGCTGGTTCTGGCGGCGCTGCTCGAAGGGTTCGTGACGCCCCACCTCGTTCGGATGGTGCTCGACAGGCCCTGATGTCCCACTCTTCCCAATTGGGGTCCGCGTCGGTCTTGTCCTGATGGCGCACACATGGGATAATTCGTAGAGGATCTCGTACATGGTTTCATCTCGAAACCAGAGTCTGACTACTGGCGCAGTGCGCCGGACGCGGAAGGAGACGAGAGCAGTGAGGGTTGGCGTTGTGCGCGAGTTGAAGGCCTACGAGAACCGTGTGGCCATGACCCCCGGCGGGGTGATGGCCATGGTCAAGGCCGGCCACGAGGTGTTCGTGGAACACGACGCGGGTCTGGGCTCAGGTTTCGACGATTCCGAGTACGCAGCGGCGGGTGCGCAGATCCTCCCGAGCAACGAGGAGGTCTGGGCTGCCGCCGATATGATCGTGAAGGTGAAGGAGCCGCTGCCGCCGGAGTACGAGCTGATGCGGGAGGGGCAGATTATCTTCACCTACCTGCACCTGGCGCCCGAGCCCGAGCTGACGAAGCAGCTCATCGATCGGGGGACCATCGCCATCGCCTATGAAACCGTGCAGCTGGCCGACCGCTCTCTGCCGCTGCTCACGCCCATGTCCGAGGTCGCAGGTCGGATGGCGGTGCAGATCGGCGCCCACTACCTGGAGAAGGCCCAGGGCGGCCGGGGCGTGCTGCTGGGCGGCGTGCCCGGCGTGGCGCCCGGCCGCGTGGCGATCATCGGCGGGGGCACGGTGGGCACCAACGCGGCGAAGGTCGCCGTCGGCATGGGCGCCCAGGTGACCATCCTCGATATCAACGCCGACCGGCTGCGCTACCTGGACGACATCTTCGGTTCCCGGGTGCAGACCCGCATGTCCAACGAGTTCGAGATCGCCAACGCCGTGGCGAGCGCCGACCTGGTCATCGGCGCCGTGCTGATCCCCGGCGCCAAGGCCCCGAAGCTGGTCACGGCCGAGATGGTGCAGCAGATGGCCCCCGGCTCGGTCATCGTGGACGTCGCGGTTGACCAGGGCGGCTCGATCGAGACCATCGACCGGGTGACGACGCACCAGGATCCCGTGTACGAGCGCTTCGGCGTGGTGCACTACGCCGTGGCCAACATCCCCGGCGCCGTGCCGCGGACCTCCACCTGGGCACTGACCAACGTCACGCTGCCCTACGCGCTGAAGCTCGCCAACCTGGGCTGGAAGGAGGCGATGCGGCGCGATCCCGCCCTGGCCAAGGGGGCGAACGTCGTCGCCGGCCACGTCACCTATCCGGCGGTCGCCCAGGCCCACGGGCTGCCGTACGTGGAACTGGACACCCTGCTCTGATTGCCTGCGGTCACAGGCGCCCCGCATCCCGGCGATGCGGGGCTCTTCGCATTGGAGAGGGGGATGGGCATAACCGCGGGCCGGTCGTCATAAAGTGACGGTGCGGGAGGCGTGTCGGGATGGGACGTGGAGAACGCTGCGGGAGGGGATGGGCCGGATTCCGTGGAATTGACAAAATCGGTCAGGTCTGACGCATAATCCGCCCCGATATGCGAGAGAATGATTACCACTAATGGCGCGAAGGGGATGCAACATGAACAACTTGATCCATGAGTTCATCAACTACCTGAGCGTGGAGCGGGGCCTGGCGAGCAACACGCTGGAGTCCTACGGCCGCGACCTGCGCCAGTACTCCCAGTATCTCGGGGAGGATCAAGTCGACCTCGACGCCGTCTCTCGCTCGACGATCATCAACTACCTGGTGTTCCTGCAGAAGCAGGGGAAGGCCACCGCGACCATCGCCCGGCGGCTGGCGGCGCTGAAGGCCTTCTACCAGTTCCTCGTCAGGGAGAAGCGCATCAAGACCGACCCCACCGCCAACCTGGAGTCGCCCAAACTGGAGAAGCGCCTGCCGCGGGTGCTGACGGTGAGCGAGGTCGAGCGACTGCTGGCGCAGCCCGACCCCTCGCAGCCCGCCGGGCTCAGGGACCGGGGCATGCTGGAACTGCTCTACGCCACCGGCATCCGGGTGTCGGAACTGGTCTCGCTGAACGTCGAGGACGTGAACCTGGAGACGGGTTACATACGCTGCACCGGCAAGGGGTCGAAGGAGCGCATCGTGCCGCTGGGATCCCTGGCGATCAAGTGGGTGCAGGAGTACCTGCAGCACGGGCGGCCGAAGCTGGTGAAGGACCGGGAAGAGAAGGCGCTCTTCGTGAACCACCACGGCAACCGGCTGACGCGCCAGGGCTTCTGGAAGATCGTCAAGAAGTATGCCGAGGACGCCCGTATCGACAAGGAGATCACCCCGCACACCCTGCGCCACTCCTTCGCCACCCACCTGCTGGAGAACGGCGCCGACCTGCGGTCGGTGCAGGAGATGCTGGGCCATGCCGATATATCGACGACGCAGATATACACCCATGTCACCAAGGACCGGCTGAAAGAGGTCTACGCGAGGACTCATCCCCGGGCTTAGGCGGCGACAGGCGAGCGCGACCGGCGGGCCTCCGCAAGGAGGCCCGCTTTTCCCTGCCCTTGCCCGGTGGTATATTGGGAGACGAGACATGAGATAAAGGAGACAGGTACATGGCAGCAGTCCGACGAGTCGTGTTGATCGTCATCGACAGCGTGGGGATCGGCGCCATGCCCGACGCCGCCGAGTGGGGCGACGCCGGGTCGAATACCCTGGGCAACATGGCGCGCCGGCGCGGGGGGCTGCCCCTGCCCAACCTGGGGCGCCTGGGCATCGGCACCCTGACCGAGGTCGTGGGCACGCCGCCGGCGGCCGTCCCGGCCGGGGCCTACGGGCGCATGGCCATCGCCTCCCAGGGCAAGGACACCATGACCGGTCACTGGGAGATGGTGGGCATCCGGCCCGAGGCGCCCTTCCGGACGTACCCCGACGGCTTCCCCGAGGATCTCATCGCCGAGTTCTGCCGCCGCGCCGGGGTCGAGGGCGTGCTGGGCAACACGGTGGCCTCCGGCACGGAGATCATCAAGGAGCTGGGCGAGGAGCACCTGCGCACCGGCTGGCCCATCGTCTACACCAGCGCCGACTCGGTCTTCCAGGTGGCCGCACACGAGGAGCGGTTCGGGCTGGAGCGGCTTTACGAGGTCTGCCGGATCGCCCGGGACCTGCTGCGCCCGCCGCACCGGGTGGGCCGGGTCATCGCCCGGCCGTTCGTGGGCACCGACCGGAGCAACTTCACCCGCACGGCCAACCGGCACGACTACGCGCTGGAGCCGCCGCGGATGCTGCTGGACGAGGTCAAGGACGCCGGCCTCTCCGTGCTGGCGGTGGGGAAGATCAGCGACATCTTCTCGGGCCACGGCGTCACCCGGAGCCTGCACACCAAGTCCAACGCCGACGGCATCCGGGCGATTCACGAGTGCCTCGATGCGCAGGAGCCCGGACTCATTTTCGCCAACCTGGTCGACTTCGACATGCTGTACGGCCACCGCCGGGACGTGGAGGGGTACTCCAGGGCCCTGATCGAGTTCGACGACGCCCTGCCGGGCATCATGGCGAAGCTGGGCCCCGACGACGTGCTGGTGGTCACGGCGGACCACGGCAACGACCCCACCCACACGGGCACCGACCACACGCGGGAGTACGTTCCGGTCCTGGTCTGGGGCGAGCGGATCCGGCCCGGGGTGGATGTCGGCACCCGGGCGTCGCTCGCCGACCTGGGCGCCACCGTGGCGGAGCTGCTGGGGGTTCCGGGTACGGAGTACGGCGAAAGCTTTGCGAGGGAGATACTGGCGCAGTAAGTGGAGGCAGCGCCCCCGTGCGGGGCGCTCCTCTCGCGTCCTGACAGCCGTAACCCGCCATGGGACCGGTTCGTTAAGCCGATTGGGAGGTGAGCCGGCATGATCCGGGCGGCGCAGCTACGGAAGGTCGTGGCCGGTGGACTGCTGGTCACGTTGCTGTGGGCAGCCGGATGCAGCCCGTCAGGCGGGCGGGAGCCGCAGGAGAATGAGGTCTGGCAGGAGCAGCTCGCGCAGTTGGAGGGCGAACTGCGGCAGTATCAGGAGCAGGTGGAGGCCCTGAGGGTCCGCGTGGATGACCTGACCGCGGAACTGGACGCGCTGAAGCGTGAGCACGAGCGGCGCCTGGCCTGGGCGCGGGAGCGGCTGGACTTCACGCACGGGCGGCACCCCGGCCGGGTTGTGACCGTGTACTGGTGGGACTACCTGAACGGGCCCGACATCCTCCAGCCGGTGGAGGTGCTCGTCCCTGCCGACCGCCACCCGCTGCCGGCGGCGGTCGAGGCGTGGGTGAGGGGCGCACCGGAGCACGGGCTTGACAGCGGCCTGGGCAGCTACCCGGAACTCCTGGGTTCCAGGGTCGAGGACGGCGTGGCCTACCTGGACTTCGACGAGCGGTTCGGGGACTTCCCGGGCGGTTCCGCGTGGGAGATTGCGCTGAAGACGAGCCTGATCTACACCGTCACCGAGTTGGAGGGCGTCGAGGCCGTGGTCGTGACGGTGAACGGCGAACCGGCCATGCTCCACGGCGACATCTGGGACTCTCCCCGGCGCCGCACACCGCTGGGCGGCTACGAGCGGATGGCCGGCCTGATCCGGTACGACGGGCCGGGCCGGCCGCTGGAGTAGGTGGGGGGGTGACGCCCCGGTGACGGAACCAGGCATGGCAAGACACAGCAGTGGCCTGGCGGCGGGCAGCGGCGACGGCTTCCTCCTGCGTCAGCGGCACGGGGTCGAAGCCGAAGTGGGGCGCTTCGATCTGCCCGAACAGGACGTGCTCCCCCGTGAGGGCGTCGACGACGAAGACCCGGCGGTTGCCGTACGGGTAGAGCGCCTCCACCACCCAGACGGGCCGTGGCCGCTCGACGGAGTAGCCGGTGAACGCCTCCTCGAACCTGGGCACCCAGGGCTCTCCCGGGTTTGTGCGGAGCACCGCCGCCATGGCCTGTTCTTCCGTGATGTACGGCGACTCATCCGGCCCCAGCGCCCGCACCCGCACCTGGTCCAGGTAGACGCAGGGGCGGCCGTGCACCCGGAGCGCACCTTCACGGGCCGGGGGACCGTCGGGGTAGACCAGCCAGTGCACCGACTCCGCCCCGATGACCCGCGCCACCAGCCGGGGCTGCGCCGGGAGCAGGTACAGCGGTTCATCTCCCAGTTCCAGCGGCCGGAGCTCACCCAGGTGATGGTCGACGAGAAGAAACCGCTGCGGCGGCCCGGGCGCTGCGTCGCCGCTTTCCGAGCCGGATCGCGGCGCAGCGGCGCTTTCGTCCGGCTCCGCCACGGACGCTGTCCCTGTGATCCCGCCGGGATCAGAACGTGCGTCCGAAGACGTACGCGGCTTCGCATCCAGCACTCAGCCAGCCAGAACAAGGGCGAGCAACCACACCAGAAACTTCCGCAGCATGCGATGAACCTCCCACGCCTGCTTGCCCAGTCTAACGAGTGAGCCGCCGCGGCGGTTACGGCCGCGGGCCGGTCTGCCCTCGGGAGGCAGGCCTGACGGCCTGCGGGGCGAGTTCGAAACCCTAGGCGATTCGTGCCGAAACCATCGGGACGGCTCTGTCGTTAGAACAGGCGGAGGTGCCGACATGAGAGCAACACGGGCTCCCAGGTGGATCCTTTCCGGGTTGCTGGCGGTCGTGCTGACCGGCTGCGCTGTGGTGCCCGGCTTGCAGGGCGGCAAACCGGTTCCGGGCAGCGACCCCGCGCCCGGCAGCGCCGGCGCACCGGGCGGGGCCGATACGGCGCCCCGCGGCGGGGCCGCGAACGGCGACCCTGTTGCCACCGAGGGCCCTGCGCCCCCGTCCGAACGGCCTGCAGAGCAGACGGAGCCTGCGGACGGGCAACCGCCGGGACCGCTGGCCGAGGAGGCGGCCGGGGAGGTCACCATGCTGGACTGCCTCAGGCGGTTCGGCCTCGCCGAGCTGAGCGCGGCCGTGGAGGAACTCCTGCAGGGCCTGCCGTCCGACGAGCTGTGGCAGTGCGTCGCCCGCACGGCGCGGTTCGACCGCGGCTATCGGGCGTCGGTGGCCTACGACCTGCTCCTCACGGGGCTCGACGGGATCGACACCTCGCTTCCCGGGTACCAGGCGTTCGCCCGCACCACGGAGCTGCGCTTCGGCGAGCCGCACACCGTGCCGGCGCCCGCAGGATGGGTTCTCCTGGACGCCACACCCTCTTCGAGCGGGCGGTACGTCGCGGCCCGTCTTGCGGACGGCGGGGTGGGCTGGTGGGCCGTCGACGGCAGCAGGCACGAGCGGTACGACACGGTCGGCTACGACCTGGTCTGGCACCCTGCGGAGGACCAGCTGGCGTTCATCAGCGACGGCAACCGGCTGCACCTGGTGCGCCCGGAGGGGCCGTTGGTCCACCAGGTCTTCCAGGCGCCGGTCGGGGGAATCCGCTTCCCGTACTGGGCGCTGCGGGAATGGTGGGCCACCGGTGTTGACCATGCCTATCCCCCCGGCACGGTGCTCGCCCTGGCGGACCCGGAGGGCGCCCCGGAGGGGCTGGCCCTGCGCCCGGACTCCGGCCGGTGGGAGCGGTTCACGGCCAAGCGGATCCTGGCACCGGGCCGGGAGGTGATCTTTCCGGACTGGCTCACGCAGCCCTGGAGCGTATGGACGGGCGACTACCTCCACGTGGATCCGGACGGGGGATGGGTGGCGTACCCCAACGCCGGAGGCTCGTCCTACCTGTTCTACCAGGTACAGCCCGAGGCCGAGCCGGTTTCGCTCACCTGGAGCCCCGAGGCCCGGTTCTTCGCCGTCGTCGAGCGCCGGGACGGGCAGCTCGCCGCCCAGGTGCTGCGGGGATCCCACGACTACACCGGGACCCGGTTCACCGTGCCGCTGGAGAACACGCAGTTCGCGGTCTGGGATGACGGTGTGAACACCTTCAGTGCGCAGGGCAGGACGGTGCGCGCACAAAACCACCTGACCGGTGCGGCACACACCTGGCAGGTGGAAGGAGAGGTCCGCAGCATCCGGCTCGGACGGGATGCGCTGTTCATCGTCCTGGACGACCGGCTGGTGGTGGTTCCGATCACCGGCTAGGCCGCCGGGTCAACGGCGCCAGGTGCGGAGCATCCAGCCGACGCCGCCCACCAACAGCGTCAGCGGGAGCCCCAGGGCGGCCGCCCAGGCCAGCGGCGCCGGCACATCCAGCCACGGCCGTCCGGCCGCCGCCCAGAGGGGCAGGAACGTGGACACCATGAGGCCCAGGGTCCGGGCCAGCGAATACCAGGCGTTCGACTGCACGGCCGCCGAGCCCCCTTGTTCCACGCGGTGGGCGCCGGCGGCTTCGGGCTCCTCCGGCTCCTGATCCGCCGTCGCGGCCGCCACGCCGAAGCCGCCCATCAGACCGCCGAGAAGGCCCAGTTCAGTCCAGAGCAGCAGGACCAGGGCCGCGGAAGCCGGTACGCCGGCGGCCAGGCTGCCCGCCGCCACGGCGGCGGCCACCAGCAGGACCGACGGCACCAGCAGCGACAGGAACTTCGCCGCCACCAGCCTCGCCGTGGGCACGGCGGCCAGCCGGTACAGGGCGACGGTCACCCGCTCCTGTTGGAAGACCTTGGCCACCCAGTGGCCGAAGGCGTTGAACCAGGCGACCAGCGAGAGCCCGCCGACCGACCAGACGAGGGCGGGCATGGGCCGGTCGGCGGCGGAGCGCCCGGCGAACCAGACGCCGACCGCCCCCGCGAGGAAGATGAGAACCTGGGTGCGGGCCATCTTCGAGCGGGCGAGCTGCAGTCACTCCCGGGAGAGGACCGCCCGCAGGACGCCGTCGCCGAGCGGCAGCCAGTAGGAGCGCCCGGAGCGCACGGTGTCCTGCTCGCCCAGCTCCAGCACCCGGTAGAGCCCGTCCCTGTAATGGCTCTCCACCCACTGCGGGCGCACCAGGAGCGCGACGGCCAGGAGCAGCCCGGGCAGCCCGGCGACCGCGGCCAGGGTGGTGAGGATCGCGGGCCGCGCCGCGCGCATGGTCATGGCCAGCTCGGTTGCGCTGCCCCCCTGGCTGAGGTAGATGGTCGCCGCGGTCACCATCGCGATCGTGAGCACGCCGAAGAAGGTATTGCCGTGGCGCATGGTCTGCGGGTGGTAGCGGCCCCAGAAGGTCAGCAGCAGCAGCCCCGCCAGGTGGGCCAGCATGCCGGCGGCGAGACCGGCGGCCCAGAGCAGCGCCAGCGCCGGCCACCTGGCCGGCGGCGGCACGATGGCCGAGTAGCCCCAGGCCCAGAGCAGGGTCGTCCAGGCGCGCACCGGCACCGCCTCGATCACCCGCCCCAGCAGGAAGGCCAGCGGCCGGGCGGGGGTGATCTGAAAGAGCGGGACCAGCAGCCCCTGGTAGAGCTGCATCTGCCCCCGGGAGAAGCCGAACATGATGCCGAACCAGGCCATCTGCGCGCACATGAGGGTCAGGGCGCCCATGAGGCCGGCCTCCGCCGCATCGGGCGCCACCGCCGGCGCACGGCCCACGAAGACGAAGACCAGGCACCCCTGGATCACGATCCAGATGAGCCCCGCCTTCACGCGGGAGAAGCGGAAGAGCCGGTTCCAGGCGGCCTGCCAGCCCGAGCGGGCGACGGCCAGGGAGAGCGAGACGATACCGTTCACCGCGGTCCCCCTTCCAAGGCCCCGGCCTCATCCGGCAGTGCGTCGCCGGTCAGAGCCAGGAACGTCTCCTCCAGGTTTGCGCCGGGCATCCCCGCCTTCCGGGCCAGCTCGCATGCCGTGCCCCCGGCGATCAGCCGGCCCCGGTGGATCAGCCCGATGCGGTCGGAGAGCTCCTCGGCGACGGAGAGGATGTGGGTGGTCAGAACGACGGCCACGCCGTCCCGGGCCCAGGCCTTGATCAGGTCCTTCACCTCGCGGGCGGCCCGGGCGTCGAGGCCGTTGGTCACCTCGTCCAGGAGCAGCACCCGGGGGCGATGCAGCAGGGCCGTGGCGATGGCCATTTTCCGCTTCATCCCCAGCGAGAAGTCGCGGATGAGCCGGTCTGCGTGGGGGGCGAGCCCCATCATCTCCAGCAGCTCCTCCGCGCGGGCCCTGCCCTCGCTGCGGCTCATCCCGTAGAGGTCCGCCATGAACCAGAGGAACTCCCGGGCGGTCAGGAGCTCGTGGAGGATGGGAGTGTCGGGCACGTAGCCGATGGCGCGCTTGGCCGGGGCGGGGTCCCGCCACACGTCGTGCCCCTGGATGAGCACGCGCCCCGACGTGGGAGGCAGGAGGCCCACCATCATCCGCATGGTCGTGGTCTTCCCGGCGCCGTTGGCGCCGAGGAAGCCGAAGATCTCGCCCGGCATGACGATGAGGCTCAGCCCCTGCACGGCAGGGTAACCGTCGTAGGTCTTCGTGAGATTCTCGAGAAGGATCGCGGGCTGGCAGGCCACGGTCGTCCTCACTCCGATTTCACTTGATTGCTACTATTGTTTCGGACGTCAGCCGCCGCGGGCCGGATTCGGCCCGCATTTCGGCGTTTGCGGCCGACGCGCGCAAGTGTGCATGCGCCTCGGGCAGACTAGCACCACAGACTGTGCGAGGAGGCATGACCCATGTGGAGAACGCACATGCGCTGCTGGGCCGCCCTGCTGTGCGCCGTCGTGGCGCTTACGGCGCTCCCGCCCGCCGCGCTGGGCATGGAGCGCTGGCCGCCGGCGCCTGACGTGGAGGACGGCGACCACGTGCTGCGGGGCCGGCCGGTCGACGACCTGTACGAGGCCGTTGAAGCCGCTGCCGGGGCCCCGGAGGTGGGGCCTGCGGATCCGGTGAAGATTGCGTCGCCGTCCGCGGTGCTGATGGAGCCGCTGAGCGGGCGCGTGATCTACCAGAAGAACGCCCACGAGCGGCGGAACCCGGCCAGCGTCACCAAGATCATGACCCTGATCGTCGCCTTCGACGCCCTGCGGGACGGGAAGGTGAATCTGAAGGACCCGGTCACCATCTCTGAGGAGGCCAAGCGGCAGCCGGGCACCACGATCTTCGCCGACGTCGGCGAGACCTTCACCCTTGAGGAGCTATTGCTTTCGGTGGCCGTGGGCTCGGCCAACGACGCGGCGGTCGCGGTGGCCGAGCACGTTGCGGGCTCGGTGGAGGCCTTCGTGTCGTTGATGAACGCGAAGGCGAAGGAACTGGGGATGAACGACACGCACTTCGTGAACCCCACCGGACTCTCGGCGGAGGGGCACCTCAGCACCGCCTACGACATCGCCCTGATGAGCCGCCACGCCGTGCTCAACTACCCGGAGCTGGTGAAGCTCACCGCCATCTACGGGGCCGAGCTCAACGTGCCGTGGCGCAAGAACGGCCCGAAGTTCCAGCTCTGGAACAACAACAAGCTGCTCACCTGGTACCCCGGGGCGGACGGCCTGAAGACGGGTTGGACCCAGGCGGCCGGCTACTGCCTCGCGGCCACGGCGGTGCAGAACGGAACCCGGATGATCGCCGTGGTCATGGGGGCGGAGAGCGCGAAGCAGCGCAACATCGAGGTCGCCCGGCTGCTGGACTACGGCTTCGCCAACTACACCTCCGTGGAGATCGCCCCGGCCGGCAAGAAGTTCGGGCCGGTCAAGGTGGCGCGGGGCTCCGTGACCGTCATCGAGCCCGTGCCGCGCTCGGCGTTCGGGGTGAGCGTGCCCAAGGGCTCCCAGGACAAGGTGAAGTGGGAGGTGAAGCTGCCCCGCCAGGTCGCGGCGCCCCTGGAGCAGGGGCAGGTGGTGGGCGAGATCGTGGCCACCCTCGACGGGCAGGAGGTCGGCCGCATGGAACTGGTCGCCCCGGAGGCCGTGGGGAAGGCGAACCTCTGGCAGTCCGTCGTGCACACGGTGCGGAACATCTTCAGCTTCGACTGAACACGTTTCGGCAGGCCCGCCGGCGCTTTGGAGCCGGCGGGCCGTTTGTGCGCATCCGGTCGAATCCTGTCGACCGAAAGATGCCAACCAAGGCAGGAAATGGGAGGCAAAGGGAAGAATTTGCCTGCATCACGCGCGGCCGCGGCGGGCCGTGCAGAGCAGGAAGGAGCGTGGCCGGCCATGTCATCGATGGAGTACGAGCTGGTGGGGCAGAGCCTGATTGTGCGGCTCTCCGGCGAGCTGGACCTCGTGGCGGCCGCCCGGTTCAGGGAAACGGTCGAGGAGCTGATGGACCGGCGCCCCGTCCGCCACCTGTACGTCAACCTGGCGCGCGTCACCTTCGTGGACAGCGCCTTCCTCGGCTCCCTGTTCGGGCGGTACCGGCGGGTCAGCCGGGATGGCGGCCGGGTGGGCGTGATCGGCGTGCCGCCGCAGGTGCGTTCAGCGCTGGAGCTCTCCGGGGTCTTCCGCACGATGGACGAGTTCCGTACCGAGCAGGAGGCGCTCTCCGCGGGCTAGGCGGGGGGCTGTGCACGAAAGGGGGTTCTGAGATGGTCGCACAGAACCGGGTGGTCCTCGAGCTGGCGGCGATCCCCGAGAACGTCGGCGTCGCCCGGCTCATGGCCGCGATGGTGGCCGCCCAGGCGGAGTTCACCGTGGCGGAGGTCGACGAGGTGAAGCTGGCGGTCTCCGAGGCCGTCACCAATGCGATTGTCCACGGGTACCGGGGAGACAGCCGGCAGATGGTCCGCATGGAGGCCGAGCTGGAGGACGGCGAACTGGTGATCACGGTCATCGACCACGGCCGGGGGATCGAGGACGTTCCCCTGGCGATGCAGCCCGCCGTGACCACGGATCCCGAGCGGATGGGGCTGGGGTTCTCGTTCATGGAGGCGCACATGGACCACGTGGAGGTGACGTCGCAGGTCGGGCAGGGCACCCGAGTGACGATGCGCAAGCGGCCCGCGCCCCGGGACGTCGCCTCGCTGAAGGGCAGCTGATCGGGCCATGGCGCAGGAGAACACCCTGGAGGAGCGCGGCTGGCCCGACGAGGAGGTCCGGCGGTTGGTTGCCCTGGCCCGGGCGGGGGACAAGGAGGCCCGCGACCGGCTGGTGGAGGGCAACCTCCGGCTGGTGCGGTCGCTGGTTTCCCGCTTCAGCGCCTCGGGTGCGGACCCGGAGGACCTGTTCCAGATCGGCTGCATCGGCCTCCTGAAGGCTATTGACCGGTTCGACCTGAGCTACGACGTGCGGTTCAGCACCTACGCCGTGCCGCTCATCATGGGCGAGATACGGCGCCATCTGCGCGACGACGGCCCGATGCGCGTCAGCCGCAGCCTGAAGCAACTGGCGCAGCAGGCCCGGCGCGTGCGCGAGCGGCTGGCGGCCGAGATGGAGCGGGACCCCACGGTGGCCGAGGTGGCGGCGGAGCTGGGCGTCTCGCCCGAGGACGTCGTCGCGGCGCTCGACGGCGTGCGCCCGCCGACGTCCATCCATCAGACGGTGCACGAGGGCGACGGCGACCCGATCTACCTGCTGGACCAGCTGGCCGCCGACGACGGGCACCGGGAGGGTGTCTGGCTCGACCGCGTCGCCCTGCGGGAGGGGCTGAACCAGCTGGACGACCGGGAGCGCACGGTCATCCTGCTGCGGTTCTTCCGCGACAAGACCCAGACCGAGGTGGCGTCGATCCTGGGCTGCAGCCAGGTCCAGGTCTCGCGCCTGGAGCGGCGCGCCCTGGAGCGGATTCGGAAGCACGTGAACGCCGCCACGTGAGTCTGCACCGCCCCTCGCTGCCGCCCGATGCCCATGGTGCGTGTTACGGCCCGGCCTCGTGGGGAATGGTAATACCAGAGGTGGCAGGAACATGCGCACGGTCTACCAGGATCATCGGCTGTGGTGGGCGCTCACGCTGGTGGTGCTCCTGCTCGCCGCGGGCGCGGTGAGCACCTGGTACTGGTATATGTCTCAGCCGAAGCCCCCTCCGGCCGGGGCGACGCTGGTGGGCCCGGGGGATGGCGGAGGCGTCGGGGCCGCGTAGGGCCGCGGGCAGGCGCAGGCGGCGGGGCCGCATAGTGCGGCGCCGAAGCGTGGGATGCTAGGGGTCCGGGGGCCGGACAGGCTGGGGTCCCGCCCACGGCTCGGCTGGCGGGATCGCCGCCCGAGGCCCCCGGTGCACGATTGGGACCCGGGCGCCCGGGAGGGATTCATCTGAAGCCGCCGATACGCGTCATCCTTCTGACCGACGGCGACCCCGCCGCGCGGCGCGTGGCCGAGCAGGCGGCGCAGCGGCTGGGGCTCCGCTGCATCTCGGCCTCGGCCGGCAACCCCACGCCGCTGAGCGGCCCGGAGTTGGTGGCCCTGATCCGGCAGGCCGTTCACGACCCCGTCCTGGTGATGGTCGACGACAAGGGCGACCCCGGCACCGGGCCGGGGGAGGAAGCCCTCCGGCACATCTGCCAGCATCCGGACATCCGGGTGCTCGGGGCCGTGGCCGTCGCCTCGAATACCCGGCGGGCGCGGGGCGTCGAGGTGGACCTCTCCGTCGACCGCAGGGGCCGCATCCTTGACGGCCCGGTGGACAAGGACGGGCAGCCGCGGAAGAAGGGGCGGTTGCGGGGCGACACGGTGGACGTGCTGAGCCGGCTGGACATTCCGGTGATCGTGGGCGTCGGCGACCCCGGCAAGATGGACGGGGCGGACGACCTGGAGGCGGGTTGCGAGATCACCACCAAGGCGATCATGGAGATCCTGGAGCGTTCCTAGGCCCGGTCGCGTGCGGCGCACCGGGCCTCCATCTGTCCCGTGGGCCCGGCCGCTCCGCACCGGCACACCTCAGCCGAGCGTTGACAGTTGAGGGACTGGGATGCTATTGTGGGGAAAATTCAAGGGGCGGTGCTCTTGACCGGCCGACGTCCCGGGAGGGAGTCATGCACGATGCACCTGTACGGTACCGCGTCCCGCAACGAGCAGGGGCGTCTTGCGATCGGCGGCGTCGACGTGGCGGATCTCGCGAAGGAGTTCGGCACGCCGCTGTACATCATGGACGAGGAACTGATCCGGCAGAACTGCCGCACCTACATGGACAGCTTCCGGCAGCATTACCCGGACTTCGACGTGGCGTACGCCTCCAAGGCGTTCCTGTGCACGGCGATGGCCGCACTGGTGGCGCAGGAGGGGCTGTCGCTGGACGTCGTCTCGGGCGGCGAGATCGCCACCGCCCTGCAGGCCGGGTTCCCGATGGAGCGCACGTACTTCCACGGCAACAACAAGACGGCCGACGAGATCCGGCTGGCGCTGGACGCCGGGGTCGGCCGGTTCGTGGTTGATTCGCTGCACGAACTCGAGCTCCTGAGCCGCCTGGCCGCACACCGGGGGGAGACGGTGCGCATCCTGCTCCGGGTCACCCCGGGCGTCGAGGCGCACACGCACGAGTACATCAGCACGGGCCAGTTGGACTCCAAGTTCGGCATCCCCATCGAGGGCGGCCTGGCGCTGTCGGCCGCCAGGGAGGCCCTGCGCACCCCGCACGTTGAGCTGACCGGCTTCCACTGCCACATCGGGTCCCAGATCTTCGACCTGACGGGTTACCGGGTCGCGGCCGGGCGAATGCTGGCCTTCGCCGCCGCCGTGCGGGCGGAGACCGGCTTCGCGGCGCCCGAGCTGAGCCTGGGCGGCGGGCTCGGCGTCCGCTACGTGGAAGGGGACCGGCCCGTCCCGCCGGCCGAGCTGGTGGCCTGCCTCGCGGAGGCCGTGCGCGCAGGGGCCGCGGACCACGGCCTGCCGTTGCCGAGGCTGATCGTCGAGCCCGGCCGGTCGATCGTCGCCGAGGCGGGCACCACGCTCTACACCGTGGGCACGATCAAGGAGATCCCCGGCGTGCGCACGTACGTCTCGGTGGACGGCGGCATGGGCGACAACATCCGGCCGGCGCTCTACCAGGCCCGGTACGAGTGCGTCGTCGCCAACAAGCTCGACAGCGAGCCGGGGCGGGTCGTCACCGTCGCCGGCCGGTACTGCGAGTCGGGCGACGTGCTGCTGCGCGACGTCGCCATCGCCTCCGACGTGGCGCCCGGCGACCTGCTGGCGGTCTTCGCCACCGGGGCGTACAACTACAGCATGGCGTCCCGCTACAACCGCTTCCCCACGCCGGCCGTGGTGTTCGTGCGCGACGGGCGCGCGGACCTCGTCGTGCGCCGGGATTCGTTCGCCGAGATGGCGGCCAACGATCTGCTGCCGCCACGCCTGCAGGGGCCCAGGAACCAGGACTGATCACGGAGAGGGGGTCCGGTCGGAGTGTCTCCGACCGGACCTCCGGCGCGCGACGGCGCAGGAAAGTGGAACCAAACGGGCCGGTGGGCCTGTCTAAGGTATGATAGGTCCGCGTAATGAGGTGAACCAGATTGAGGCGTAAGGTTATCGTCATCATCGTTGTGCTCGCGGTGCTGGGCGGCGGCGGCTGGTTCGGCTACCAGCGCTTCTTCGGCAAGGCCGCGTCCCTCGACGTGGTGGCCGAAGGACCCGAGGGCGCCCCGGTGGTTCAGGTGCAGCCCGTCACCCGGGGCGTGCTGGTGCAGGAGGTCTACTCTCCGGGCACGGTGCAGGCCGGCAACTTGCACGACTACAAGGCCCCGCTCAACAGCCCGCGCGTGACGATCTACGTCGAGGCCGGGCAACAGGTGGAGGAAGGGCAGCTGCTGGCCGAACTGGACGCCACCGAGCTGCAGGAGGAGGTCAAGACGAAGGAGCGCGACCTCCTGCAGGCGCAGCGCGACCTCCAGGAGCTGCTGCGCCAGATGGAGAGCGCGCCCCTCCAGCTGGAGCGGAACCTCCAGGAGGCCCGGCGGCAGCTCATCGAGGCTCAGAACAACCTGGCCCGGGTGAAGGCCGGTGGCGGCGGCGAGAGCAGCCAGGTGGAGCAGCTGCGCGAGCAAATCAAACAGCTGCGCAGCCAGGCGGCCGCGGCGCAGCAGCCGGTGGAGGAGGCCCGCAGGAACCTTGCGGCCGCCGAGGCGGCGTACATGGCCAACCCTGCCGACGCCCAGGCCGCACAGGCCTACCGCGCGGCCGAGGAAGCCTACCGGGAGGCCGTGAAGAAGAGCCAGGAGACCGTGCAGCAGACCGCCGAGAAGCTGGCCGAGGCCGAGGCGGAGCTTGACGCGCTGCTGGCGGGCAGCCAGGGCGAGGCCGACCACGAGCTGAACGTGCGGCTGGCCGAGATCCAGGTCAGTCTCGCCGAGGTCGCGGTCAAGGAGGCCGAGGCGGCGCTTCAGCGGGGTCCGGACATGGGCCAGGTCGAGCTGGCGCGGGCCCGGGTGGAGGCCGCACAGGCCACCCTGGACAAGCTGCGCGCCAACCTGGAGTCGACCCGCATCGTCGCCGAGGCCCCGGGCACGGTGCTGAGCGTCAACGTGAAGGACGGCGACCCGGTGCAGCAGGGCGCCTCGCTGATCCGGGTCGGCGATATGGAGCGGATGGAGCTGGTCGGCCAGGTGGAGGCGGTCGATCTGGACAGCCTCGAGCCCGGCCAGCCGATCATGGTCACCTCGGCGCTCCTGCCGCTGGCCAGCTTTGAGGGCGTGGTCACCCGCATCAGCCAGCAGACGGCGCAGAGCAACGAAGGCTACTACTACGGCGGTCCGTACTACATGGGCGACACCGTGACCTTCGAGCTCCGCGGCGAGGTAATGAACACCGACGGCCGCCTGAAGAGCGGCATGCAGGTGGAGATGCGCATCCAGACCGCCCAGATCGAGGACGTGATCGTGGTGCCGCTGCTGGCCGTGAAGGAGGAGGCCGGCCAGGCGTACGTGCTGGTGGTGAATGACTTCACCGTGGAGGTCAGGCCCGTCCAGACCGGGCTGGTCACCAGCCGCGAGGTCGAGATCATCTCCGGGCTCGGGGAGGGCGAGCTGATCATCACCTCTCCGTTCGGGCTGATTGAGACGCTGCAGGACGGCGATCAGGTGCGGATCCAGGGGGGCGTGCCCGGGATGGGTCCCGGGATGGGCCCCGGGATGAACCCGCGGATCCGGACGATGCCGGGGCGGGCCCGGGCGGTGCCGCTCGGCCTGCTGACGGGGGGCACGGTGAGATGAACCTGCTTGAAACCTTCAGCGTAGCCCTTTCTGCCCTCTGGGCGAACAAGCTCCGCTCCGCGCTCACCATGCTCGGCCTGATCATCGGCGTCGGCTCGGTGATTGCCATCATCGCCATCGGGCGGGGCACCCAGAAGGCCGTCGCGGCGGAGTTGGACGCCCTGAACGGCGGCGTGTTCCAGCTCATGGCCACCCCCGGCTGGACGCCTGACGGACAGATGACGGCCAAGCTGCGCATGTTCACCGAGGAGGACATCCAGCTCCTGAAGGAGGCCCTCCCGGAGATCGACGTCATCGACCCGCAGGTCGGCATGGGCGCCACGATCACCTTCCACCGCGAGACCGGGTGGGACTGGCTGCGCGGCGCGGGCATCGACACGATGTCCCTGATGAACATCCAGCTCTCCTCGGGCCGCTGGTTCACCGAGGAGGAGATCATCCGGGGCGACCGGGTGGCGGTGGTCACGGCCAACCGGCTGTCGTACCTCATCGGTGAGGGGGTCGACCCGCTCGGGGTCGAGCTGATGATCAACGGCTACCCCTTCCAGGTGATCGGCGTGATCGCGCCCAACACGGGCATGCTCTCGCAGCTCCTGGGCGGCCAGGGCGGCGACTTCTACATCCCCCGCAGCTACATCACCCGCGTCACCGGCCAGAACAGCTACGACCACCTGACCGTTCGGGTCCGCGACGGGTACGATCCGGTGGAGGTCAAGGACCTGGCTGTGCGGGTGATGGAGCGGATATACCCGGGCACGGGGTATCAGGCCCACATCTGGATGGACTACGTCGGCGACTTCAACCAGGTGATCTCGATCGTCACCGGCGTAATGGCGGCCATCGCCGGCATCTCCCTGGTAGTGGGCGGCGTCGGCATCATGAACATCATGATGGTGTCGGTAACGGAGCGCACCCGGGAGATCGGGCTCCGCAAGGCGATCGGCGCCCGGCGGCGCGACATCCTGATGCAGTTCCTGGTGGAGGCCCTGACGCTCTGCCTGATCGGCGGCGGCATCGGCATCCTGCTCGCCGCCGGCCCGGTCACTATCGCAGCCGGCTACCTGGATGCGCCGCTCAGCCTGGACCTGTACGCGATCACCCTGGCGCTGGGCTTCTCGGCCGCCGTCGGGCTCGTCTTCGGCGTGTACCCGGCCGTGAAGGCCGCCAACATGGACCCGATCGAGGCGCTGCGGTACGAGTAAAAGAACGGCATACACACTCGAGGGGCGGTGCACGATCTGCACCGCCCCCTTGTTGCTCTGCCCCTCGTTGCCGTGACCCGTTGCTGCGCTACCCCACCGCGCCTTCCCGCCCGTGGATCCGGGCTGCGATGGACTGCGCCTTGTGGATGGCCTTGTCGACGGTTCCCCCGGTGAAGCCCAGGCGCACCGCCTCCGCCGCATGCGCTGCCGCCGCTTCCCGGACCCCTCACAGCGGCCAGAACGGCCCGGTCGAAGTGGGGGATGGGGTAGAGCGGATCAGCGGCC
>Ga0134099_1001400_pt1 | contig 23261 bp, 20 predicted proteins | sample 10_taG_2_FD_105482 | JGI IMG/M metagenome (GOLD analysis project Ga0134099, IMG submission 105482) | Switchgrass degrading microbial communities from high solid loading bioreactors in New Hampshire, USA - 10_41_5_180_A2 metaG | ecosystem: Engineered > Bioreactor > Semi-continuous > Anaerobic >...
AAATGGCCGAGTTGCTGGGGATTCCTCACGCATGCAACGTGATCTCGGTGGAGGGATTCTCGGAGGACACCTCCTCCGGCGGCGCCCTCGTCGTCAAAGTCAACATGGACGACAGCATCTACACCCTCAAGATGAAAGCGCCTTGCCTAATTACCGTGGACAAAGACGTCAACACTCCCCGTCTTCCGTCTTATCTTCGCAGGAAGAAGGCAGGAGATGCTCAGTTGTTGGTGTGGAACATGGACGACTTGCCTGATCAGGATGAATCCCACTACGGGCTTACTGGTTCCCCGACTCAGGTGGAGAAGGTTTTTCCGCCGGAAGTGAAGCGGGACCGGGAGTGTTTCACTGGAAGCGGGGAAGAGCTTGCCGACCGGCTCTATTCGTTGCTACGGGAGAAAAAGAGGATCTAAGGCCCGCTGGGTCGACTGAGTTCGCTGACGCCATTAGATGTCAGCACCGGGACGTCATCGTACGTCAGCAGCGGTCCGGCTACTCGTCGCGGATATGCGAATAGAAAGATGATCTAAGGTGACGCTATGGCACACATTGAAGTCAATCAGCAAAAGGTGACGCCGGAGATTGCGGAGAGGCTTGCGTCCGTCTGTCCGTTCGGCGCCATCGTCGTGAGTGAGAAGGGCCTCGTTATTGACGATAGCTGCAGGATGTGCCGGATGTGCCTCAAGGCCGATAAGGACGGCGTACTCTCCCTTGTGGAAGACAGACCTGCGGGGAAGCGCCTTGGAGGATCCGGTGCGGGCAAGCCTGCGGGAGACAGGTCGCCTGGAGACACGCCTGAGGCAGACAGGCCCGATGGAGACAAGCTCACCGCAACCATCGACAAGAGCGCTTGGCGCGGGATAGCCGTCCTCGCTGAGTGCTCGGGCGATTCGGTCCACCCGATCACGTTGGAGCTCCTGGGAAAGGCGCTTGAGATGGCCGCGCCTGCCCGTCCGCGTACGCCCGTATACGTGGTTCTCGCCGGGTGGAGGCTGTCTTCCGCGGTCCAAAACCTCAGATATTACGGCGCGGATAGGATCTACGTCTATGACGACAAGTCCCTGGAGCATTTCGAACCTCTCCGCTACACCTCGTGCATAGCGGATTTTGTTCGGAAGGTGAAGCCGTCGGTCCTCATGGCGGGCGCGACGAGCATGGGCCGTTCTCTGGCTCCGAGGATCGCCGCGCGCTTCAGGACGGGCATCACCGCCGATTGCACAGGGCTCGCCCTTCGCGAGAACAGCGACCTCGTCCAGACCAGACCGGCTTTCGGCGGCAACATCATGGCGCAGATAGTGACTCCCCGAACCAGGCCGCAACTGTGTACCGTGAGGTACAGGGTCTTTGGCGAGGCTCCCAAACGAGAGCATCCGACTGCCCAGGTCGAGGTCATGCCGGTCCCGGATGGACTGGACGAGGTCGGCGCCTGTGTCCTGGACGCCCTGGCCAAGCCGAAGGAACTGGATATTTCCGGAGCGGAAGTAATCGTCGCGGCGGGGCGAGGGGTCAAAGATGAAGCGGGGCTCGACCTCGTGAGGAAACTGGCCGACATGCTGGGCGCTCAGTTGGCTTGTACCAGGCCGATGGTGGAAAGAGGCTGGTTTGACCCCAGGAGGCAGATCGGGCTTTCCGGCAGGACCGTCAAGCCGAAGTTGATTATCACTGTAGGCGTCTCGGGCGCCGTGCAATTTGCGGCGGGCATGAACCAGTCGGAGTGCATCGTCTCGATAAACAACGATCCGGAAGCGAGCATCTTCAACATCTCCCACGTGGGGCTAGTAGGCGACTTGTATGAGGTGCTGCCGGCTTTCATGGAGAGAGTTCAACAGGGAGTCTTGCCCGCGTCTAACTAGAGGGATGAACATGGATTGTTGCCCTTGTATATAGAGAGGGAACATGGAGTGTGGCGCTATGCAGACCACTAATCTAAACAGGGTCGAACCTGCGGATTTGGAATATCTGAGGAGTTTCATCCCGGCCAAAAGGATGCTGGTCGGTGCCGATATCAGCCCAGACTATGTCCACGACGAACTCGGCGGAGTAAAGAGCGCTCCCGATGTGCTAATTCGTGTCCAGTCGGCGGAGGAGGTCTCCAAGATCCTCTCGTACGCCAACAAGAGGCTACTGCCTGTGGTTACTCGTGGAGCGGGGACGGGGTTAGTCGGCGGCGCCGTCGCGGTGATGGGCGGGATCATGATTGAGACCACGCTCATGAACCGGATCCTCGAGCTAGACGAGCAAAACATGACCGTGACCGTGGAACCCGGCGTCTTGTTGATGGATCTGGCCAAGTACGTGCAGGAGCGGGGGTACATGTATCCTCCTGACCCCGGCGAAACTTCGGCCACGATCGGAGGCAATATCAGCACTAACGCCGGAGGCATGCGGGCTGTCAAGTACGGGGTCACCCGGGACTACGTGTTGTCCCTTACCGCCGTGCTGCCGACCGGCGAAATCGAGACCTTCGGTTCGAAGGTCGTCAAGAACAGTTCAGGGTACAGCATCAAAGACCTGCTAATCGGTTCCGAGGGGACTTTGGCCGTCATCGTGTCGGCAACGCTTAAGATTATTCCTTTTCCCAAAGAAATCGTCAGCCTGCTTGCGCCTTTTCCTACGTGTCAAGCGGCCGTCTCGACCGTCCCGGAGCTTATCCGCTCAGGTACTGACCCAACTGCCGTTGAGTTCCTGACCCGCGAGGTCATATCGCTGGCAGAAGACTACCTGGGAAAGCGCTTCCCGCGCATCGACGGTGATACCGCGCTGTTGCTCACGTATGACGGGTTTTCCGCGCAAGAAGTGCGGGAGCGGATGGACCGGGCGTCCGAGCTCTGCATCGAGAGAGGCGCCTACGACGTCTACATCGTGGACACCGAGGAGCGCAGGGCGTCCGTCTGGACAGCCCGGGGGGCGTTCTTGGAGGCGATCAAGTCCTCGACTACCGAGTTTGACGAGTGCGACGTGGTGGTTCCCAGGAGCAAGGTTGTGGATTTCACGGAGTGCATCAATGAGTTGTCTGGGAAGCTTGGGCTGAGAATCCCGTATTTCGGACACGCTGGCGATGGAAACCTGCACGTGTACTTCTGTCGTGACGGTCTGGATGAGGATGTTTGGGGGTCCAAGCTCCAGGAAGGATTTGATGCCTTGTATTCCAGGGCTGTGGAGCTGGGCGGGATGGTCTCCGGCGAGCACGGCATCGGTTTCGCCAAGAGGGAGTACCTCGCAAAACGGCTCGGCCCCACTCAAATGGAACTGATGCGCCGCATCAAGAAGGCGTTTGACCCCAACGGGGTCCTGAACCCGCAGAAGGTTTGTACCTGAACATGATCGGCGCGATGGGTACGACGAGTGCGATGAGTACCATGAGTACGATAGTACAATGAGTTCGGCGCAGGGATTCTGGGAGAGATTCTCGGAGGGATCTTAGGCGAGAACCTGGGGGAGATTCTCCGAGAAATCCTAGGAGAGATTCTGAAGGTGATTCTGAGACAGATCCTGGCAGAGATCCTAGGGGGAACCTGGGAAAGATCCTGTGAGTAAACCCGGGAAGTTGTTGGAAACAGGCTACTGCGTGGGTGCAGTAGCCTGTTTTTTTGATCCCGGTCGGGGTGAGTCGTAGGAAAACTGCGACTGGGGTGGTGGCAGTAGTGGGATTCCTACTTCTCGCCGGGGTGAGTTGCAGGAAAACCACAACCGGACGTCGGCAGTGGGAAGTTTTCTACTACTGGTTCAGCGAAGTAGGAAGAAAGCTACTACTGGAAATCGGAAGCAGCAACAAATCTACAACTGGGTGACGGCAGTGGGATGATTTCTACTTCTGGCCGGGATGAGTTGTAGGAAAACTGCAACCGGGAGGCGGCAGTGGGATGATTTCTACTTCTGACCGGAGTGAGTTGTAAGAAAGCTGCAACCGGGCGACGGCAGTGGGAAGATTTCTACTGCTGATCTCGGGAAGTAGAAAGAAATCTACGACTGGAAATCGGAAGTGGCAAGATATCTACAACTGGAAGCCGAGCGATCAAAGACGCGCACGGCTATCGAACGTCCAGTTTATCCAATCTAAGACGGAAATGCGCTGATACCCAGTCCTTTCCGTAGCCCAACGCATTGTCCTCTACCGGATGTCCCCAACCGTGATGGATGATCAGAGGAATTCCATTCCGCATGCGCTTGTCCGACACGATTCCGATGTGGTCGTAGCCTTCCCCGAAGATGACGATGTCTCCTGGCTGCCATTCTCTCGCGTTGTCCGCGTCCCAGGGCTTGATTTCGGTGGTGAGGGACTCCGCGTTTCTTGATAGGAAGACGTAGAGGTTCGGCACTCTCCTGAAATCGATGTTGGGGTCAGGACTCCCGGCGACCCGGGGATAGGACTCGACCGTCGCGGCGATGTCGCGGTCCACGGAGCTCTTGAAGTCGTAGCCTGCGTGCCACAGGGCCCTCCACACCAGGTCAGTGCAGACTCCCTCGTTCTCGGGGGGATAGCCTCCTTCGTAGTAAGCGCTCTTGTAGACCGGCCGGGCTTCCACTTGTTTGCGGGCGCCGACGACGATGTCCAGCGAGTCGTCTATCCCGTTGCCGTTGGTATCCATTCCGGAGAGTATGTTCTCGACGACCAAGGGCGGGCGGAAGTCCAAAAGGATGCCCTTCCTCCAACACCAGTATCCGGCTCCTGCGACCGCGGCGACCGCGACGAGGAACACAAGGAACCCCAAAAAGGGCGATCCGGGTCTTCGTCGTTTTCGAGGTATTCTGGAGAGAGAACTCCTCATGACTCCACGCTCCTGGACTAGATGGTCTTGCGGCTGCGTGTTTCCTGGCTCCGGGGATAGCCTCCAACAGACAACTCCAGCAAACAGCGACTTTGGAATTGGCCAGCGACACGCAGCCTAACACCCAACACTGTACCAGGGCAAACTAATATTAGGTGAACTGTTTTCTTAAGACTCTCTTAAGACGTCAGGATATACGTTGCGTTCCGCTGTTGAATACTCCGTGGGTGAGTCGTCAACAGCTGACGACTCCGCACGACTGAGATGCTTCTGGTTGATGACTCCGCCGTCCGAGGGTGCAGTTGTTGAATACCCCGTGACCAAGTAGTCAACAGCTGATGACTCCGCTCGGCAGAGACGTTCCTGGCTGATGACTCATCCTCGAGAAGCCGTCAGTTCTAGATGACTCCTCAACCCAGTCGTCGACAACTGACGACTTGGCGCGGCAGAGACGTTCCCGGCTGATGACTCGGTACTCGGCGGTCATCAGTTATTTGAGAACTCTCAGACCCGGTAGTCTACAACTGACGACTTAGCGCAGCAGAGAAGTCCATGGCTGATGACTCCGAACTCCACAGTCGTCAGTTTTTCAAAACTCCCGGATGAACCCTGCGAAGGAGTAGCAACAGAACGGTGCCGCGCCTAGTCTCCCGGGGATGGAGTAGGTGGCTAAGCCGACAGTACGAGAGGAGTTTGCATGCTGTTTGGCGAAGCCTTTACTGACTGAGTTTGTGCCAAGTGGATCAAGTCGAAGAATATCATATTGAAATTGGAAGAGTACAAATATAAGGAGGACACTGAGCAGAACCGGAAGCATAACCGAGTGGACGCGTCGAGTGAAGGAAGATACCAGTATTCCGATTCTTTAGCCGCTGATTGAACCGCACCTATACGTTGGCATGAATGCAGTCCTGACTAGAACTTGATGGTGAACCTGGATGGCTGGCTCATCTAGCCCTGAGTGCACTGAACAGTGAACGGGGGGATGTAGCGTGAGGAAGCTAGTGAGTGAGGTCATCGTAGGTATCGGAGTCGTGGCTATCGTGTTGGCGTTTTCCTGGCATGGGCAGCCAAGGTTCATCCATAGCAGAGGAATAGTTAGGACAGGTGAAGATGAACAAACGATCTTGAGGTTTTACTTCAGGGACACCATGTACCGAGTGCCTAACTTAGAGGTAATTGACCAGCTCAGAGAAGAGTGCGGTTCCATAGAAATCCTTGAATGTGCCTGTTGGGGTTGCGACGCGAGCTCACCTGCTTGTGTCGACGACGGTTACCACGGTTGTGTAACACACGAAGCGGTGAAGACGTGTACCCTCTGCAGGTAAACAGAAGTTAGTTACGGATCCCAAGGCGGTTTGCAGCGGCAACAAGGGCGTTCCACTCGGTAACTGTTTTTTCTAATCGAAATCCTATTCATCACGTGATCATCAGCCAGATACCCACATGATGGCATAAGTAGAGCAAAGGACGAACTCCATACAGCGGCGAGGAGTCGTTAGCCTTCGGGCCATGTGGGACAAGAGAACACAGCCGCAGAGTGTGGCAGTTGCTCAGCAATAGTGATCGGTGGCCTTCCTAACCATTAGGCAGTAACGACCCTGGTTTCGCAGTTGAAAAGAGTGTCTTTCCGGCAGACGTCCCGCATAATGCGACCCCGCGCAGTGCCGGAGTGTGATACGGGGCCTTCACATTTCGGCCTCAGAGTTACAGATGACTTCCATTGTGGTCCCTCCATCGCTGCTCCGTTCGTAAGGGGGTGGTGTATTCCTTCCAACTTCGGCCCAGCTATCGGCGTCTCCAGTTTGGCATCGACAAGGATCTAAAGTCGCAGACCGTCGGCATGTCCTTATCATCGACTGGAGGTGCACCAGATGGAGGCTGGCAGAGTCACCAGCTTCATAGCGTTCTTGTTCATTGCGGCCGCAGTTCTCTACTCAATACGCGTCGCCAAGACTCGGATGCCAAGTATCCGCAAGATCGCGGGCCTCGATGCAATCGAGGAAGCGGTCGGCCGAGCAACCGAAACCGGGAAACCTCTCTTCTACACTACCGGAACGGCGGACATAACCGGTTCATATGGGGCGAACATCTTCGCCGGTCTGGAGATTCTGGGCCACACGTCACGGATCGTTGCCCGGAACAACGCCGACATGATCGTCGGTATCTCATTGCCAAACGTCTATCCTCTCGCCCTGCAAATGGTTGAGCAAGGGTATCTTTACGCGGGTAAGCGCGAGTACTTCAAGCCTGATAGCATCCAGTTCCTTTCATCAACCCAGTTTGCTTACGCATCCGGATGCATGGGCATCATCCAGCGAGAGCAGGCAGCTGCGACGCTAATGATGGGCCACTTTATGGCCGAAGCGATACTGCTCGCCGAGGCTTCTGCTCAGGTAGGGGCGATTTCCATCGCCGGTATGACAAGTATGGCCCAGCTGCCGTTCTTGATCGCCGCATGCGACTACACGCTTATCGGCGATGAACTCCTTGTCGCAGGTGCGTATCTCGCTCAGGACCCCGTGAAGATGGGCAGCATCGCGGGTCAGGATTGGGCTAAGCTGCTGGGATTCATCCTTATTGCGGTAGGGTCGGTCATGGTGACCGCCGGAAGTGCGTGGCTCAAAGATCTACTCAGTTTGTAGACAAGGAGGGTGAACAGTGAGACGAGAGTTACCCGTTCTAATCGCCGGACTGTCCGGCGCGTTGATGGTTGCTGAGTATTTCTTCAACGTGGGGATCCTCAAGACCTGGGGCCTGGAAATGCAGAACTGGGGGGTAATCATCGCTGCTTTCGCCCTCGGGTTGGCGGCCGTCAGCCTCATCAGGATCCACAGCCGGAAGATGATAGAGCGCCGCGGCGAGTGGTACAACAGCGTTCTCCTGGTAGGCGGGATGTTGGTCACTGCTGTATCGGGCATCATTGGACCTGACACGGCGATGTTCAGGTTCATCTTTGAAGACATGATCACGCCGCTGGGTTCCGCGTTCTACTCGATGGTGGCCTACTATCTTCTATCAGCGGCATATCGCACCTTCAGAGCCCGCTCTTTCGAGGCTACCGCTCTGCTACTGTCCGGGATCATAGTGATGCTGGGCAGCGCCCCGATCGGAGAGGTCATCTGGAGCAAGTTCCCTGTCCTTGCTGACTGGATCATGCAGTTTCCGAACCTCGCGGGGAGCCGCGGAGTCTTGGTCGGTGCGGCCGTTGGGACTGTTGGCATAGGCGTCCGCATCATCCTTGGCATTGACCGCAGCTATCTTGGGGGAAGCGAGTAGGGGGTGCGATGAATGAAGGCATTGTTATGGCTAGGTAACGTCGATCGCCGCATTCTGTATCTGCTCATGGGCTTTGTCCTCCTTGTCCCGCTTGTAAAGCCAATGGGCCTACCGATTTCTGTGAGCGAGTACACGGAGAACGTCTACAACGAGATTGAGAAGCTGTCGCCGGGAGATAGGGTTTTTCTGGATTTCAACTACACCCCCGGCTCCATAGCGGAGTTGCAAGCTCAGGCCGACTCCATAACGAAGCACTTACTTAGAAAAGGTGTTAAGGTGATAGCCATCTGTTTCTCCCCTGAGGGCGCAATGATCGCTGACGATACTCTGAACCGGATTTACGGAGGGGCGGGCAAGGTTTACGGTGAAGACTACTGCCACCTGGGGTATTTAGCTGGCGGAGAGACGGCTCAAGGCGCGTTCATCCGTGACCCGCTAAAGGCGTGCCCCCAGGATTTCTATGGGACTCCGTCAAGCAGCCTTCCTATCTGCAAAGGGCTTAGCAACGGCAAGGATGTGCAAGCTCTCATCTATTTCACTACCGGGTACACGGCTGAATGGATCCGGCAGGCGGGCCCCCTCGGGGTTCCCATAATCGCCGGAGTGATCACGGTACTCGGACCCGCACAGGAAGCTTTTGTCCAGTCAGGTCAACTGAAGGGGCTTCTCGTAGGCATGCGCGGCGGCGCTGAGTACGAAATCATCATGGACGAGCCAGGGTCGGCCGCGGCCGCAATGGATGCGCAGAGCCTTGGACACCTTTTGTTCATCTTGTTTATCATCTTCGGAAACGCATCCTACTTCATCCAGAAAAAATACGGCAAGAAGCCCGTCGGAGGGGGGCGCAGTCATGAGTACTGACGTCGGCGTTTGGGTTTCGGCGCTGCTTACAATAGCCGCGTATTCGTTCCTCTGGAAGGAGAACCGCTTCTTCAGAGCCGTTGAGCATCTGTTCGTCGGTCTCGGGGCAGGCTACGGCATCGCTATGGGCTACTCAAACATAGTGAGTAAAGCCTGGAACCCCATAACGAAAGAAGGCAAACTATACCTTCTGATCCCGGTGATAATGGGCGTCATGCTCTTTGGCAGGTTTGTGAAGTCACTTAGATGGACGTCAAGGTTCCCGCTCGCGTTCATCGTAGGCACCGGAGCTGCCATTGCGCTAAGGGGGGCAGTTGAGCAGCAGTTTGTGAAGCAGATACAGGCCACGATGATGCCCCTCACCTCGGTTGGGAACCTGATCATTGTCGTAGGTACGCTTTGCGTGATGTCCTACTTCTTTTTCACATTTCCGAAAAACAAAGCGCTCTCGAGCGTGTCAACTGTGGGAAGGTGGATTCTCATGGTGACCTTCGGGGCTGCGTTTGGCAACGGCGTGATGGGCAGGATCTCGCTTTCAATCGGTGTCCTTCAGACCCTGTTTGGGGAGTGGATCCACCTTATCAAGTAGGAGGGAGTGCATTGTTTGACTGCCTTATTAGGGGCGGCAAGATAGTTGATGGCACGGGAAACCCTTGGTTCTGGGGCGATGTTGCGGTGAAGGATGGCCGCATTGCCGCGATACGGAAGACCGCAAAGCCTTCGGTGGCAGAGGAGCGCTGCGGAACATCATGCAGTGCAGCCGACCCCCAGGATGAATGGACCGCTTCGACAACCATCGATGCGTCAGGGTGTGTTGTGATGCCCGGTATCGTTGACCTCCACACGCACTCGGATGGGACTATCCCCACCAATCCCGGCGCGAAAAGCTCGCTATTGCAGGGTGTGACCAGCGAGTGCACCGGACTGTGCGGGATCTCGGAGTTTCCCACCCACTCTTCTGAGGAATGGAGTGACCTGGCCGGGTTCCGTGATTACGTGAACAGGAACGGCACCGGCATCAACATAGTACCGCTGGTAGGTCACGGCGCGGTCCGTACTTTTGTGATGGGGCCTGAGGGAAAGGGAGGAGAACGGTGCTTCCCTGAGACCGAAGAAATGAAGGCAATGGAGGAGGCCGTGCGGATAGCCATGGAGCAGGGCGCGTTCGGTATTACTACCGGCCTCATCTACGCCCCGGGGCGAAATGCGGCTCCTGCTGAGGTCGAGGCGCTGTGTAGAGTGGCCGCTTCGTATGGGGGCGTACACTGCTCGCATGTCCGCAGCGAGGAAGACATGCTTATAGAAGGCGTAGAGGAGTTGTTGGCCACCGTCCGCAGCACCGGGATTCCTTCATCGATCAGCCATCACAAAGCCATGGGAAGGCGCAACTGGGGCAAGCCTTCTGAGACCGTGCGGATGATCGACAGGGCTAGGAAAGAAGGCCTTGACGTCATATGTGACTTCTACCCCTGGGTCATAGCGGCTACGTCCAATCTTGCCGGACGTTTCGCTGCGGGGCTTGCCCGCAAGCCGGGTCAAGCAGTCGACAGAGAGACTGTCCTCGCGGCTTTGAAAGACGATGCCGAGTGGTCGGCGGTGAAAAAGAGGCTAAGAGAGGCCTTTGTCGAGGAGAAACGCATCAACGACGAGCGCAAAGCAGCTCTCTTGCCCCACGGAGCGGCAGTACGGGATGCGAGGGACCTTCGCTATTGGGAGGTTGTTTCGTACTCCCCTTCGCATCCCGAGTTCTTCACGCTGACTTTCGAGGAAGTGGCCAAGAAGCTCGGGTTCGATGACTACTGGGATGCCATGCGCCGGCTATACCTTGAGGATGAGGGTGAGACTCGCACCGGTGCGGGTCCCATGTGTGAAGAGGACATCCTTACCATCCTGGGGTCTCCGTACTCGGTAATCGCGAGCGATTCATCAACTTCGGATAGCAGGACCGGAGGGCACCCGAGGGCGTACGGCAACTTCGGACGGGCGCTGGTCCGTTTCGTGAAGGAGTTAGGGGCCATCAGCCTTGAGAGTTTGGTCAAGAAGATGACCTCACAGCCTGCGACTTTTGTAGGTCTGCACGACCGAGGAGCAATCCGCCGCGGGGCTTGGGCAGACCTGGTGGTTCTGGATTGGGAGAACTTCGAGTCACCGGCTGATTTCGCTAACCCTCACGAGTCGCCCAGAGGCATACGATACGTGCTGGTAAACGGGCAGATCGCTGTGAAGGACGGACAGGTGACGGGGCTCAGGGCCGGCAAGGTACTGTCGAAGGAGTAATATGCGACCGGACGCTCATGATGAAGGGCATCGTATCTGGCGTCTCCGGTGTCTCTGAGTAAGAGAGCGGCCCCTGCCAAAATAGCGCAGGGGCCTTCATACGAGTATCTTCCTGTCCCCCGCTCTCCCGATTAGTCACCGTAGCACGTGTTCTGCCGCGGCGTGCGGTGTGAGAACCCGGCTGACCGTCTGGCAATGCTTCGATTTGAAGTACTTCCGGGGTTGATACGCCACAAATCGAAGCGTCCTCTAGCGACCAACGCTTCGTCTTGAAGCATGCTGCCGTCGACGCATCGTAGTAACCAGGCTGACAGCCCGGCAACGTTTCGATTTGAAGCACTTTCCGGGTTGATACGCCACAGATCGAAGCATTCTCCGCCAACCAACGCTTCGTTTTGAAGCATGTTACTGCCGGGGGCGTCGTAAGAACCCGGCTGACCGTCTGGCAATGCTTCGATTTGAAGCACTTCCCGGGTTGACACGCCACAAATCGAAGCATTCTCTGCAAACCTATGCTTCGTTTTGAAGCACGCTACTGCCGGGGGGTCGTAAGAACCCGGCTGACTGTCTGACAATGCTTCGATTTGAAGCACTTCCCGGGTTGACACGCCACAAAGCAAAGCATTTCCGCCAGACTTGCGCTTCGATTTGTCTGTGATGTCAGTATATGGAAACTGCCCGAACTGATAAACAGGAAGCACTCAATGGCTCTAAGGAGCGTCCGAAGGTTATAGCTACTTGTGACCTGCTGAAGGAGGAAAGCGGGAGATAGCACCTTGGATTGTGGGGTCAAATACTGGTCGGGGAGACAGGATTTGAACCTGCGACTTCATGGTCCCAAACCATGCGCGCTGCCAAACTGCGCCACTCCCCGACGCACACACCATTATACGAGATTTCCGCGGGCTTGCCAAACCATTGCGCTGGTTGTTAGAGCTGACGACTCTGCGAGGGGAAGACATCGCTGGCCGATGACTCTGTGGCATGGAGTTATCAGCCTTTGAAGGCTTTAGGTGGATTCCTATGAACAGGCGGTGGAGTCACTCTACCCCAACGCCACGTCCATCACCATCATAATGGCGAATCCCAGCATAGCCCCTATAGTCGCGATGTTGGAGTCCCCGGAAGACTGCGCCTCAGGGATTAATTCTTCCACTACAACATAGATCATAGCTCCCGCCGCGAAGGCGAGGGCGTAAGGCAGAATTGGCTGGATGTGTGTTGTCAGAGCAGCGCCGAGCACTCCCGCGATGGGTTCCACCATCCCTGAGGCTTGTCCGTACAAGAAGCTCTTCATTCGAGATAGTCCCTCGCGCCGGAGGGGGACCGAGGTGGCTGCTCCCTCAGGCAGGTTTTGAAGCCCCATGCCGATGGTCAACGTGATAGCTCCCGCTATGGAAGCTGCCGGGAGGCCCGAGGCGGCCGCTCCGAACGCGACGCCGACTGCCAGTCCTTCCGGGATGTTGTGCATGGTGATGGCGGTCACCAGCAGGATGGACCGGTGCCAGCTGCTCTTTAGACCTTCCGGTGCCTCGTCACTCTTGGAGCCGCCGTGAAGGTGAGGGAGCAGGAGATCCGCGACCAAAAGGAACAGCCCGCCGAGCAGGAAACCAATCAACGGCGGAAGCCACTTGATGCCGCCCGAAGCCTCAGACATCTCGATGGCGGGTTGAAGCAGGGACCAGCAGCTCGCCGCAATCATGACTCCCGCGGCGAAACCCAGCATGAGGTCCAGAGTCCGCTTGTTGATAGTACGGAAGAAGAACACCAGGCCTGCTCCGAGGGCCGTGAGGAACCAGGTGAACATCGTCCCATATAACGCGAGCCAGACCGGACCGTTAGGCATCTACCGAACCTCCTACTTCCCGTTGACTGTCTTATCCCCGTAGGCGCCGTACTTCTCCTCCGAGATCTCGCCTTTGCGCCTACTTCCCGTGACTGTCTTATCCCCGTAGGCGCCGTACTTCTCCTCCGAGATCTCGCCTTTACGCCTACTTCCCGTTGACTTCCTTGTCCCCGCGATAGGGGATAGGAACGTACTGGACCGACGGCCTCGTCTGCTGCGGCTGAGGATACAGGTCCATCAGGCGGTAGATTTCCGTGGGCATGTCTCCGCAGATGGGAGGGAATCCGAGATACGTTAGCTGTTCGCACGTGAGAGGATAGTCGTGGGTCCAGTATCCCGAAGCCAGCTTATCAGCGAGCTCATGAGCTTTGGTCTCGTCAACCCTTTGCATCAGCAGGTCGACTACAGTCTGCTTGACTTGCTTGACCGCCTTCTCGGCCATGTCCGCGAGCATGATGGTCTCGTCGTCGATGTCCTTCCGGTCCTTCTCCTTGAGGACCCGGAGGACGGATGAGGCCGCCCACTTGCCAATCTGCGGGTCGACCGGCCCGAGGACCGCGTTGGGGTCCATGACCACTTCGTCAGCGGCGAGCGCGATCAAGGAACCGCCGGACATCGCGTAGTGGGGCACAAACACTGTCACCTTCGCTTTGTGACGGAGGAGCGCCCTGGCGATCTGCTCGGAAGCGAGAACCAGCCCACCCGGCGTGTGGAGGATGATGTCGATGGGCATGTCATCCGGAGTCAGCCTGATGGCTCGCAGCACCTGTTCTGAGTCCTCGATGGTTATGTACCGCGACAGCGCCACGCCAAGGAAATTGATGGATTCTTGCCTGTGAATCAGGGTAATAAGCCTCGAGCCGCGCTTTTTCTCCAGGCTGCGCATGATGTTAAGCCTTGCCGATTCTACCATTTTCTTTTGAAAGACCGGTATCACGGTGGATATGATGAAAAACGCCCATATCAATATGGAGAAATCCATGCGAGCGATGCCTCCTAGGCAACTAGTGCAACGGACCAGTACAGCCTCATAGATATTCTAGACGCGTCGCGGCTGAGCAATGGTCGACCGCAGCGACTTACGCCTGGCCCACCCGGCTGCTCCATTCTTTCTCATTGAACCCCACCAGCACGAAATCAGGGCCAACGACGATAGGCCGTTTCACCAGCATTCCGTCGGTGGCCAGGAGCGCATACTGCTCGTCGTCGGACATCTTCGGCAGCTTCTCCTTGAGGTTGAGCGCCCTGTACTGCAATCCGCTGGTGTTGAACAACTTCCGGAGAGGGATGCCGCTCGTGGCGTGCCACGTACGGAGCTCGTCCAAAGTTGGGTTTTGTGTTTTTATGTTGCGAATCTCGTATTTGATCCCCCGGCTGTCAAGCCACTGTTGCGCCTTGCGGCAGGTGGAACACTGGGGATAGCAGACAAATAGCATAGTTCTCCCTCCCGACTCAGTTTATGTTGTCACCTTTCGTCGAAAACCCCATGATTCCTTTAGACTATTGAACTCGCCTGCGCTTCACCTATTGCTGACGCTCGAAGAACCGCAGGTACTCCCCGTATCCTTCCTTCTCCATTTCTTCTACCGGGATGAACCTGAGCGCCGCGGAGTTGATGCAGTAGCGAAGCCCTGTCGGACCCGGTCCATCGTCGAACACGTGGCCAAGATGAGAATCGGCCTTTTTGCTCCTCACTTCCGTGCGGATCATGAAGTGGCTCCGGTCTTCTTTTTCAACTATGTTCTCATCCTCAATCGGCTTTGTGAAACTCGGCCATCCGCATCCCGCGTCGAACTGGTCGAGAGAACTGAAGAGCGGTTCTCCGGAGACGACATCTACGTAAATCCCGGCCCGCTTGTGACGTCAAGGAGCGTGTCGTAGGAGACGACCTCAGGGTCGTACTCGACGCGGACCGCCTCGTAGTGACCGGTCGTTCCCGAGCACACCTCTTGGTACGTGGGGTTTTCCGTGTGGCCTCCCGTGTAGCCGGCTATGACTTCACGAACTCCGTTTACCTGGGCGAATGGCTGCACCATGCACCAAAAGCATCCGCCAGCGAAGGTGGCGAAAGCGGTTTTACCGGCGTCCAGGGCGCGGTCATCTGCGTCCACGTGGTTGTCGTCTGTAGTATGGTCCTTTGCATTCGGGTGGTTGGCGTTGCCAACACTACGGCTATCATTATCCATGCGGGCCACTCCCTTGCATTAACTCTGAACCGGTCTGCGTTGTTAGCGCTCTTCTTCTATGATAGTCTCCGTTTTGGGCTTCCAATCAGTCGGATCGTGCATATCATTGAGGTTTGCCTCCTCCGGCGTTCCCGTTTGAGTATGTTGCTTGGATGGCTCTAGCAGACTTGGCGAAGACGCGAGACGGGTGAAAGGTGAGCGGCATGTTTGAGGAGATCCCCGGCTCAGAGCGGTGGATGAGCATTGAGCCTGTCCCCAAGGGCTGGTCTAAAGACATCAAATACCGAGTGAAGACTAAAGAAGGCCAAAGCCTGCTCGTCAGGATTTCCGACATTGCTGACTACCCTCGCAAAAAGCTCGAGTACGACGCTCTGCGGAAGTTAGACGACCTTCCCGTACTGATGACCCGTCCTGTGGATTTTGGTATGTTCGACGGTGGATCCAGAGTCTTCACCATAACCACTTGGATAGAGGGCGAGGACGCTGAAAACGTCCTTCCTAGTCTGAGCCTCAAAGAGCAGTATGACCTGGGATGGGAGGCAGGGATGATCCTCCGGCAGATTCACCGGATTCCCGCTCCTCCGGAACAACCCGACTGGGCCGAGCGCTTCAACCGAAAGATCGACCGCAACATCCGCAATTATGAGGCTTGCGGCATCGAGCTTCCCGGTGCTGACAAGGCCATCCGCCACATCAACTCGTTGAGGCACCTCCTGGAGGGCAGGCCCCAGGTCTTCCAGCACGGGGATTATCACTGCGGCAACATGGTAATCACCGCTGACGGAAAGCTCGGCATCATCGACTTCAACCGCCCGGACTATGGCGACCCGTGGGAGGAGTTCAACCGGATCGTGTGGTGCGCGTCGGTGAGTGGAGCCTTCGCGTCCGGACGGATCAACGGGTACTTCGCGGCCGGTGTCGTCGAAGATGCCGCGGAAGACGTAGTACATGGCGCAGTAGATGTAGCGGGAGCTGCCGCGGAACATGCCGCTGAGCACGCCGGCGGATACGCTGCCAAGGATGGCTCGCCAGGCGGCTCAGGCCAGGTCCGCATCCCCCTAGAGTTCTTCCAGCTAATGTCCCTTTACATTGCCAGTAACATGCTCGCCTCTGTGCCGTGGGCAATCCCCTTCGGGCAGGAAGAGGTAGACGTCATGCTGAAGCAGGCCGAACAGGTTTTGGATTGGTACGATGGGTTCAGGAATTGCGTTCCGCGGTGGTATGTTGGGGAAGGGGGGCTTAACCCATGAAGCTTCTCTACGGAACCAGGAATCCAAGCACGATCGAAACCATGAAAAGGGCCCTGCTGGACTTGGGTATTGAGATCGTCGCCCCCGATGGACTGGGCCTTGAGGTGGCCTAGGGCTGGGCAGTCCTACACCGAAATCTCCTTCCAGTGTCCCGCTTTGAACCTCCACATAAAGAGGATTGAGCGGAGGATGAGGTCGGTCACCATGGCGTACCAAGCGCCCGGAAGGCCCATGCGCATGCCCATGACAAAGAGGTAGGACAGCGACACTCTAGCTGCCCAAGAACTGGCCCCTGTGATGTACATGACCCACTTGGTGTCTCCCGCGCCTCTGAGCCCGCCGGCCAGCACGTGGTTTATGCCCATGAACGGCTGGGCCACGGCCACGATCCTGAGCACGGTTGAGCCCAAACGAGTGACCTCCTCATTGCCGGGCACGAAGAGACGAACGATCGCCGGAGCCGCCAGAAAGAGAACAACTCCCGCGCACCCCATAGCGAACGAAGCGATTTTCTGGGCTTTGCGGGCGGCTTCCTCAGACTTTGCCGGGTCTCCGTAACCTAAGTACTGGCCTACCAGCGTGGTCGTAGCCGCTCCGAAACTAAACCCGATGGTGAGCGAGATGGATTCCAGCCTCAGCGCGATCTGGTGCGCCGCGTACGCGTTCGTCCCTAGGCTCGAGACGGCCCGGGTGTAGAGGATCTGAGCTCCCCTCAGCGTCAAGCGTTCTCCCGACGCGGGCAGGCCTACTTTCATCACTGCTCCCAGGGCCTCGCGGTCAGGCTTGAATGACCCCTTAAGCCATCCCTTGAGCGGGGTATCTCCTGCGCCCGTGAGAACCACGATCATTCCCATCCCGACGAACCTGGCGAAAGCGGTGGCGATTCCGGCGCCTTCAGCGCCAAAGGCAGGGAACCCGAGATTTCCGCCAATGAGGAGATAGTTGCCCGCCAGGTTTAACAGATTGACGACAACCCCCACATACATAGGAAGCCGCGTGTTGCCGGAGCCTCGCAAAGACGCGGCGAAAGTCATGGTGACGAATTCAAAGACCAGAGATAAGCCTTTCCACCAGAAGTAGCGGACGCCCTGGTTTATGACGTCTTGTTCTGCCCCCATGAGCCTGAGGGCGTTGCCCGAGTAGACAGAGAAGACCAGAAACGCCACCACGCCTATGGCGGCGGCGATGAGGAGGGACTGTCTAAGGGTCCTCTGGGCGTCCTCGTAGTTACCCGCGCCGATGCGTCTGGCTACGATGGACGTGGTCCCCACTCGGATGGCGTCGAAGAACCCCGTGGCTATCATGGAGATCTGGTTGGACAACCCGACGGCCGTGACTGCTGCCGCGCCAACTCTGCCGCACATAGCCATATCGGCGGCGTCCACGACGGATTGGAGCAATCGCTCGGCGATTAGAGGGCCTGCCAAGATCCATAGGTTTTGCTCGATGGTATGGTTTTCGAGGTCAAGACCCTTGAACCGGGGGCGTTTGGCAGCCACCGCTGCGCTGTCACCGGATTCCACTTCTTGTGAGTCTACGATGGGCTCGTCTTCGGCTGGAAGTTCGCTAGGATTATCCACGACGTCACCTTTGAGAAGTAATCCTTCGATACTCTAAGTATCCTCATCGATCTTACCGCTAAGTTGCGCGAACGGTCAACCGCTTCGCATGAGGTGGGTCTCGCAGGAAACTTAGTCTAGTAAAACATGATTAGCTGTGACAAAACCCTCCCACTTTACATAGGATCTTCCGATTGGTTTCCACATCTGACTGGCCTTTTTGAGCGCCGGGGCGTGACCTCCAGGTGCGTAATGGCGGCTCCTGGTAAGTCATGGGGCTCCTGGTAAGCCACGGTGGCTCCTGGTGAGTTGCGCCAAAGGTTGCGTCGAAATGACAGAATCGTTAAGGAAAGCTGGGAGGACGCTGTGGGAAACGAGGCTTCGGAAGTCATCCTGGCCGGAAGCGGAGGTTCCGGCGTTACGGCGGGCGCGGTTTGGTCTTCCGATGCCGCCATAGACGTCCGGGCCGGAGTCAACTCCGCGGAGAGGCTTCGCGCCGCGCAGATGCCCCAGCTATCGCACCTATCCCAGCTAGCCCAGCTGTCTCCGGACCTCCGCCTCATCTCGCTGGCCGAAGCCCCAGTTGGGCGCTGGGTCCACCTGGTCCATCAAGGGGTCAATGGCTTGTTGGGGCACCGTTTGGTCGACCTCGGATTTACCGCAGGAGCCCGGATGCGAGTGGTGAGGAAGGGGCCCGCCGGAAACCTGATAGCCGTATCCATCCGGAACACCGTGATCGCGCTGAGGAGCAGCGAGGCGAAGTCCATCATAGTATCTGAATCTGGGGGGTAGACGGTCCCCCGATAGGTTTTCCGGAAGGGGGACGTCTACGTGGATACGCAGACCTATCTTGTGGCCTTGGCAGGCAACCCGAACGTTGGAAAGAGCACCGTCTTCAACAGGCTAACCGGTCTGGACCAGCACACGGGCAATTGGCCCGGCAAGACTGTCGCCTTGTTCGAGGGCAGCGTGCAGCACAAGGGTAAGACCTTCCGGTTAGTCGACCTCCCGGGCACCTATTCTCTTCGAGCCAACTCCAGAGAGGAAGAAGTCGCCCGCGACTTCATCGTCAGTGAAAACCCAGATGTGACGGTGTGCGTTGTGGACGCTACGAGCCTCGAACGCAACCTGAACCTGGCGCTTCAGGTAATCCCTATCACGAGGAAATGCGTGGTCTGCCTGAACCTGATGGATGAGGCCCGGAAGAAAGGAATTCTTGTTGACGTGGAAGGACTGAGCCGCGAACTCGGCGTTCCCGTGGTACCGGCTTCGGCGCGGCAGAACGAAGGTATCTCGGAGCTATTGGACGCGATTTGGGAAGCGGTGGCGGAGCCGGTAGTCCACACCAAGAGCGAATGCAGGGGCAGCGAGGCTGAAGGCGGCAACTGGGGTAACGAGCGTGACCAGGGTAACTTGGATAACCCGGATAGACTGGCCGACCTGGCAAGCAGCGGCTTTCACCTGCAGGGCGGCGACAAGCGGAACGGACAAGGCGACGAAGGTGAAGAAGGTGAAGAAGGCGATGAAGGCGACGAGGGCGACGAAGGCGACGAGCATGTGCCTCCGTGTCAAGCGTGCTCCATTTCTGATACTGCGGTAGCTCAGGTGTATGCCCGCGCCGAGGAAATCGTAGCCGAATGCGTGCGGCTTCCAGAAGAAGAGATGGAGACCTTGACTGACCGCCTCGATGATATCCTGACATCCAGGAAGTTCGGCATCCCCATCATGTTGTCCCTGCTGGGGCTGGTTTTCGCCATCACCCTTTACTTGGCGAACTACCCGTCTAGGTTCTTGTCCTGGCTTTTTTTCTCCCTCGAACCCTACTTCGGTCGACTAGTCCTGCTTCTCGGTGCGCCGGGATGGCTCCATTCCATGCTCGTAACCGGAGTCTACCGAACTGTTGCCTGGGTGACCGCGGTGATGCTCCCGCCCATGGCTATCTTCTTCCCGCTGTTCACGCTGCTGGAAGACTTCGGCTACCTTCCGAGGGTCGCGTTCAATCTCGACCACCTCTTTCGCAGGAGCGGCGGCCACGGCAAACAGGCGCTGACCATGAGCATGGGATTCGGATGCAACGCGGCGGGAGTCGTCGCGTGCAGGATCATCGAGTCGCCCCGGGAGAGGCTAATCGCCATTCTCACGAACTGCTTCGTCCCTTGCAACGGCAGGTTTCCTACGCTAATCATGCTTTCCACAGTGTTTTTCGGAGGGGTGGGGCTAACCGGCTCCGTCCTTCCGGCGCTGGTCGTGCTGGGCGCGATAGTCACCGGAGTCGCAGCGACGCTGCTGGTCTCAAAGCTCCTATCGGCGACACTCCTAAGAGGTACCCCGTCATCTTTTGTCCTGGAGTTGCCTCCTTATAGGAAGCCGGATCTTGTGAGCGTTATTGCCCGGTCATGGAAGGAACGGACGATTTGGGTCCTCAAGAGGGCCGCCGCGGTCGCCGCTCCTTGTGGGGCCATAACGTGGGTCTTCGCGAATGTGAGCGTCGGAGGCGTCAGCCTGCTGGCAAGAGCGGCGTCGATTCTGGACCCGCTCGCGGGGATTATGGGGATGGACGGGGTGATTCTCTCCGCCTTCATCCTGGGATTTCCCGCCAATGAAATCGTGGTCCCCATAGCCATGATGAGTTACCTTTCACAGGGAGCGATGGCAGAGGTCCAGTCTCTGGCGGCAATGGGGGAGATCCTTCGCGCTAACGGCTGGACTTGGATGACCGCGCTGTCGGTGATGCTGTTCTCCCTGCTTCACTTTCCTTGCGGAACCACGGTCTTCACGGTACTCAAGGAAACAGGGAGCAGGAAGTGGGCCTTCATCTCGTTCGTTCTGCCGACTCTGGTGGCAGTGTGCAGTTTGACCTTGCTGAACCTGGTGTCTAAGTTGCTGTGATCTGTAGTCGCAGACTTATTTGCCGTAGCCTCTTTCCATAGACAATGTCCGCAAACCGTAGCGTAGAACAGCTGGCCGTGAACCCTGGTTGCCTCGTCATTCTTCTTCAGGAGGACATGCGTCCAAGAACGCTTGCCACCATGAGGGGTTGTCATCGATGTATTTCGTCAGGGACGCGATGCGGGATACCAGTTCTTCGCTGATGATATGCTCAGTGCGCTCCGTATCCTTCAGAACATTGGTCCTCACGCCGATGAGCCGGAGGAACTTCTCCAGAAGCTCGTGCCTCTTAAGCAGGCGTAACCCCTGTTCTTTTCCGGCATCCGTCAACTCCAGGATTCCGTACTTGTGGTAGTTTACTAAACCAGCTTCTGCCAGCCTTCTGACCATGTGGGTAACGGATGGAGGCTGCACGTTCAAGGCGGCGCCTAGATCGGCCAAGCGGACGTATTTGGTCCCTCCAGTCATGCGGAACAGCATTTCCAGGTAGTCCTCCATGCTGGGAGTCAGGGGCTGGTCGTCTCTGAGCGAGTATCCCCGGAAGGTTCGAAACACCCCGTTCTTGCTGGACATCTTGAGTTACCTCCTTGCTGCAGTTTATGTGGAGTCCGGCAATGGGGGACAGAAGCAGTCACAGGGGTTCAGAACCCCACGTAGTCATGGAACTGGGGCTTAAAACCCTAGATGGTGGCAAGATTGGGGCTTAGAACCCCACGTCGTCGTGAGATTGGGGTTTAAAACCCGAATCAGCCGTGAATCTTGGGCTTAAAACCCTAGATGACGGCAGAATTCGGGCTTAGAACCCCACGTCATCGTGGAATTGGGGATTAAAACCCGAACCAGAGATGAATCTCGGGCTCAAAACCCTAGACGGCGGCAGAATTGGGGCTTAGAACCCGACGTCGCCGTGAGATTGGGGTTCAAAACCCTACGTCCCCGCGATTATGGGGCGGTCCGTTAAAAGACGAAACGAAGACCAATCCAATCCTCTTCCCATCCACAGGGGGAAGTCACCGGCCATATGTCGAAGGATCAATGAACAATCAACAAGATTGTTCGTCATCCAACTGGTCGGTTATCTGGTCGTCCGGTCAGTATCAACAATCAGTATCAACAAGCTGGTCGATTGTCCGTCCGACTGGACGTGACTCGGTCTATAGGTGACTGGGTTCATAGCTCATAGATAGAAGGTCAGACACAGGGTCAGATACAAGGGCAGATACAAGGTAGATACGAGGGGGTTTCATCTTGACTGCAACCACGAAAACTACAAAATGGAACGAGTTTGAAGAATATCTAGAACAAACAATGCGGGACAATCACATAGCCGGTGCTGCCGTCGCCGTGTATGCGGAGGGCAGAGTCATCTATGCCAAGGGGTTTGGCGTGCGCGACATTACGACGAAAGAACCCGTCACGCCCGAGTCCATCTTCGGAGTGGCGTCAGTGAGCAAGTCCTTCACGGCGATGGCTATGATGCAGCTGGTAGACGCGCGGATGGTTTCTCTGGATGACCCGGTGACTAAGTACATTCCCGAGCTCACTTTGCACGGGGCCGACATGTCGAAGGTGACGGTCCGGCACATCCTCTCTCACAGCACGGGTCTCCCACCCATGACCAGGCGGGAAGACATCATCCGGCTCGAAGACCACGTGAAGTTCTTGAATGGGGAAGACTACGAGATCCTGGGCAAGCCGGGAGAGTACTTCAGCTATGCAAACGATACGTTCCTCCTAAACGGCCTCATCATCGAACGGTTGACCGGACGTCTCTATCGCCGGTACATGACCCATCACATTCTCGACGCAATCGGGATGAACCGCTCCACTTACAACCTTGAGGAACTTCCCAAGATGGGGAACGTCACTGTCCCCTACAATTTCAACCTAGAGACGGGCGAACTCGAACGCCAACCGTGGCCTACTCTGGGCACTTACGAAGTCGGTGGAGGCGTCAGGTCCAACGTGCTGGATTTGATGAAGTACGCGGAGGTCTTCCTGAACAAGGGAGTGGCTGGAAACGGAAATCGCATCATCTCTGAGGAGTCCGTCAAGGCAATGTGCACTCCCGTGATCCGGACCGGAAGACGGTCGTTCTACTGCTTGGGTTTGCAGACGGTGCCCGATTACCACGGCGTCACTCTAATGGAACACGGCGGCAGCCAGCCCGGAGTGTCGTCGAACTTCGGCTTTGTCCCGGAAAAAGGGATAGCCGCGGCGGTACTAACCAACGTGGGTGGAGTCCCGGCGGGAGCCATTTGGCTTTCAGCCATCAACGTTGCCCTAGGATTGCCCATGGATGAAAAGCGCAGCGTGGAGAAAGAATGGACCGATGTGCCTGAAGG